>Ga0302314_10006189_pt1 | contig 21740 bp, 27 predicted proteins | sample III_Palsa_N2_3_FD_200533 | JGI IMG/M metagenome (GOLD analysis project Ga0302314, IMG submission 200533) | Peat permafrost microbial communities from Stordalen Mire near Abisko, Sweden - III_Palsa_N2_3 | ecosystem: Environmental > Terrestrial > Soil > Palsa > Peat permafrost | place: Sweden...
GTCAACTCCCAACCTCACCGTTGGTGTCTCATGGTTGGTGGAGGTTGGGAGTTGACATACCCCGCCCGGTCTGGCTCCCTTGGGTCGACTGGGGGACGAGGGAGGCCGACTCCGACCCCACGACGGAACTCCGCCCCCCTGCCACCGCAACCTCCCGGACCAGGCCCATCACCCTCGGAGCCCGGCCCCCGCCGGAGGCGCCAGCAGTAAACCGCCACGTGCCCACCCCCGCCACCACCATCCCCGTGGTCAAGAGCAGGGCCGATGATGGGGTAAAGTATCCAAAGACGTATCGCGGCCTGCCGCGGCACGTAGGGCGCTCTAGCGAAAGCGAGTCCGTCGTCGCTCCGGCCGGGTTCATCCCGGGCCGCACTGCCGACTAGCTGGTTCACTGCCAGGCGCCTGGAATCTTGCAACTACGACGCCGTAGGTCCATTCGGCGAATCCAGGGCACCTGGCCTCTTTTTTCTCGGGTCAGTTCTTCCTCCTGCCGATGCGCTTGGACTGGAAACCACGGTGGAAAGGGCTTAGGCCCCCCATATGACCATGACTGACCCGATCGCGGACATGCTCACCCGTCTGCGCAATGGCAACAACGCCTACCACGACACGGTCACCATGCCCCATTCGAAGCTCAAGGTGCGGGTCGCTGAGATCCTGCAGCAGGAGGGCTACATCGCCTCCTGGAAGACCGAGGACCTCGAAGTGGGCAAGAACCTGATCGTCACGCTGAAGTACGGCCCGAACCGCGAGCGTTCGATCGCCGGCATCAAGCGTATCTCCAAGCCCGGTCTGCGCGTTTACGCGAAGTCCACCAACCTGCCCCGCGTTCTTGGTGGGCTGGGCGTCGCCATTATTTCCTCGTCCTCCGGTCTGCTGACCGACCGGCAGGCCGCCAAGAAGGGTGTAGGCGGAGAAGTCCTCGCCTACATCTGGTAACTCCGGAAGGGAGGACACAGCTAATGTCTCGTATTGGACGGCTGCCTATCCCGGTTCCGGCCGGCGTTGAGGTAAGCATCGACGGCAGCGAGGTGACGGTGAAGGGGCCCAAGGGCACACTCACCCACACCATCGTGAACCCGATCAGCATTGAGAGGTCCGAGGACGGCACCCTCTCGGTGACCCGCCCGAACGACGAGCGGGTCGCCAAGGAGCGCCACGGACTGACCCGTACCCTGGTGAACAACATGATCATCGGTGTGACCACCGGTTACGCCAAGACCATGGAGATCTCCGGAGTCGGCTACCGCGTCGCGGCCAAGGGCTCGGACCTCGAGTTCGCCCTCGGCTACTCGCACCCGATCCTGGTGGCAGCGCCGGACGGAATCTCCTTCACGGTCGAGGCCCCGACCCGGTTCGTGGTCGCCGGCATCGACAAGCAGAAGGTCGGCGAGGTCGCGGCGAACATCCGTAAGCTGCGCAAGCCCGACCCCTACAAGGCCAAGGGCGTGCGGTACCAGGGTGAAGTCATCCGCCGCAAGGTCGGAAAGGCTGGTAAGTAGCCATGGCATACGGTGTAAAGATCGCCAAGGGCAGTGCGAAGAAGTCGGTCGCGCTCAAGCGCCGCCACATCCGGGTGCGCAAGCGTGTCAACGGCACGCTGGACCGCCCGCGTCTGGTCGTCTTCCGCTCCTCCCGCCACATCGTGGCGCAGGTCGTGAACGACAAGGCAGGACACACGCTGGCCTCAGCGTCGACCATGGAGACCGCGCTGCGGTCCTCCTCGGGCGACAAGACCGACCGCTCACGCGAGGTCGGCAAGCTGGTGGCCGAGCGGGCCAAGGCCGCAGGAGTCTCCCAGGTCGTGTTCGACCGGGGCGGCAACAAGTACCACGGCCGGGTGGCCGCGGTGGCGGACGGTGCCCGCGAAGCCGGCCTGGAACTCTAGGCGGCCAATGATGATCAATCCTATTTCTGAAATGAGGGACTCCTGATGCCAGGACCCCAGCGCCGCGGAGGCGGCGTCGGCGGAAGCCGTGCCGGTGGTGGTGGCGGCGAGGGCGGAGAGCGCCGCGAGCGCCGCGACCGCCGCAACCAGGACGCCGGCCCCGCAGCCGAGAAGACCGCATACGTCGAGCGCGTCGTCGCGATCAACCGCGTGGCCAAGGTCGTGAAGGGTGGCCGTCGCTTCTCCTTCACCGCCCTCGTGGTCGTCGGTGACGGCGACGGCACGGTCGGCGTCGGCTACGGCAAGGCCAAGGAAGTGCCCGCCGCGATCGCCAAGGGTGTCGAGGAGGCCAAGAAGAGCTTCTTCAAGGTTCCGCGCATCCAGGGCACCATTCCTCACCCCATCGTGGGCGAGGCCGCGGCCGGCGTCGTCATGCTCAAGCCGGCTTCCGCCGGTACCGGTGTGATCGCGGGCGGCGCAGTGCGCGCCGTGCTCGAGTGCGCCGGCGTGCACGACGTGCTGTCGAAGTCGCTCGGCTCTGACAACGCGATCAACGTCGTGCACGCGACGGTGGCCGCGCTCAAGGGTCTGATGCGTCCCGAGGAGATCGCGGCCCGCCGCGGCCTGCCCCTGGAAGACGTCGCACCGGCCGCATTGCTGCGCGCCCGTGCGGGTGTGGGGGCTTGAGATGGCGCAGTTGAAGGTCACCCAGGTCCGGTCGAAGATCGGTACGAAGCAGAACCACCGTGAGACGCTGCGGTCGCTCGGCCTCAAGCGGATCAACGACGTGGTCGTCAAGGAAGACCGTCCCGAGATCCGCGGGATGGTCCACACCGTGCGCCACCTGGTGACGGTTGAGGAGGTCGACTAATCATGAGTGACTCCGTGTCGAAGGACGAGCCCGGCTCGGCCAAGAAGGAACACGTCCTCAAGGTCCACCACCTGCGTCCCGCCCCCGGGTCCAAGACCGCCAAGACCAGGGTCGGCCGCGGTGAGGGTTCCAAGGGCAAGACCGCCGGCCGTGGTACCAAGGGCCAGAAGGCCAAGACCAACATCCGGCCCGGGTTCGAGGGCGGGCAGATGCCGATGCACATGCGGCTGCCCAAGAACCGCGGGTTCACCAACCCGTTCAAGGTCGAGTACCAGGTCGTGAACCTGGACAAGCTCTCCGAGCTCTTCCCGCAGGGCGGCGACGTGACCGTCGCCGACCTCGTCGCCAAGGGCGCGGTGCGCAAGAACGAGGTCGTCAAGATCCTCGGTTCCGGCGACATCGCGGTCAAGGTCAACGTCAAGGCCAACGCCTTCTCGGCGTCCGCCAAGGCGAAGATCGAGGCGGCCGGCGGCTCGACCGAGTCGCTGTAGCTGTAGTTGTAGTAGCCCGACCGCGTAGCAGCCCGACCGCGCGGCGCGACGGCGTAAGCAGTCTGTCGCGAAACGTGTCCGGCAGGGGCCCGCTTCCCGTAGGGGAAGCGGGCCTTTGTCCTGCCGGAGACCTTAAAAATGCCATTCCTCCGCAATGAATGCCGACTGAGTATCGCTTTGAGGTCGAAACCTTGCGTAAGATGGCCCGAAGCCGGGTCACATGGCCCGGTCATGGGTGTTGCCGCAACCGCGGCGCACCAGGCGGAGTCCGAGTACCTCGGGGCTCCGGCCGCAATCGCCAACCATTCGCCTCCGCCGGTCTCAGCACGGCCCGTCGGACAGCGCGCAGGAGGAACAGTGCTCTCTGCCTTCGGACGGGCTTTCCGGACCCCGGACCTGCGCAAGAAGCTGCTATTTACGCTCGGGATCATGGCCCTGTTCCGCCTGGGGTCCAACATCCCCGCACCCGGTGTGGACGCCGGGGCGGTCGCGAAGTGCATCAGCGCCGGCGGATCGGGCAACGCCCTCGGATTGATCAACCTCTTCTCCGGCGGCGCCCTGCTGCAGCTGTCGGTGTTCGCGCTCGGCATCATGCCGTACATCACCGCGTCGATCATCCTGCAGCTGCTGACCGTGGTCATCCCGCGGCTGGACGCCCTCAAGAAAGAGGGCCAGGCCGGCCAGGCGGCGATCACCCAGTACACCCGTTATCTGACGGTCGGCCTGGCGATCCTGCAGTCGACCGGTCTGATCTGGACCGCCAAGAGCAACCCCGGCTACCTGCTGGGCAGCGGCTGCACCAACGTCGTCTACTCCGGGGTCAACGACTGGGGCATCGCCGTCATGGTGGCCACGATGGTCTCCGCGACCTCGGTCATCATGTGGCTCGGCGAGCTCATCACCGACCGCGGCATCGGCAACGGCATGTCCCTGCTGATCTTCACTTCGATCGCCTCGACCTTCCCGTCGAACCTGTGGGCCATCAAGGGCACCTCGCAGCTCGGCGACGGCTGGGTGCTGTTCCTCAGCGTGATCGCGATGGGCTGCGCGATGGTCGCCCTTGTGGTGTTCATCGAACAAGGGCAGCGCCGAATCCCGGTGCAGTACGCCAAACGGCAGGTAGGCCGGCGGATGTACGGCGGCTCGTCCACCTACATCCCGATCAAGATCAACCAGGCCGGTGTCATCCCGGTCATCTTCGCCTCCTCCCTGCTCCAGTTGCCGGTCCTGGTCTCCCAGTTCGTCGACCGCAACGCCACCAGCGGGTGGTCGGTCTGGGTGCAGAACAACCTCGGCGTGAGCACGGTCAACGGTTACTCGATCTACTACTCGGTGACCTACTTCCTGCTGATCCTGTTCTTCGCGTTCTTCTACGTGGCGATCACGTTCAACCCCGAAGAGACCGCGGACAACATGAAGAAGTACGGTGGCTTCATCCCGGGTATCCGCGCGGGCAAGCCGACGGCCGAGTACCTGCAACACATCCTGACCCGGATCACCTGGCCGGGAGCCCTGTACTTGTCGTTCATCGCCATCATCCCGATGATCGCGCTGGACATGTTCCACGTGGCGGGCAAGTTCCCCTTCGGCGGTACTTCGATCCTGATCATCGTGGGTGTCGGCCTGGAGACGGTCAAGCAGATCGAAAGCCAGCTCCAGCAGCACAATTACGAAGGGTTCCTGCGGTAAATGCGAATTGTGTTGGTGGGCCCGCCGGGAGCGGGTAAAGGCACCCAGGCGAAGATCATCGCCGAGCGACTGGCGATCCCGGCGATCTCGACCGGCGACATCTTCCGGGCGAACGTGAACGCCCAGTCCCCGCTGGGGGTCGAGGCCAAGACCTACATGGACTCCGGCCTGCTGGTCCCGGACGCGATCACGATCGGGATGATCCGGGACCGCTTCACCGAGCCGGACGTCGAGGGGGGCTTCCTCCTCGACGGCTTCCCGCGCAACGTGCCGCAGGCGCAGTCGCTGGAGAGCCTGCTGGTCGGGCTCGACACCAAGCTGGACGTGGTGCTCGAACTCGCGGTGGACCGGGACGAGGTGGTCAAGCGGATCGCCGGCCGACGGCTGTGCCGCAGGGACGCCGGGCACATCTTCCACGTCGAGTTCAACCCGCCGGCCGTGGAGGGCGTGTGCGACATCTGCGGCGGCGAGCTCTACCAGCGCGATGACGACAAGGAAGAGACCGTGGCCGCCCGCCAGGACGTGTACGCGACCGAGACGGCTCCGATCATCGGCTACTACGCCGAGCACGGCCTGCTCGCCACCATCGACGCGACGGGTCCGCTGGAAGAGGTCACCGCGCGCGCTCTGGCTGCGCTGCGGGACCACTAGGCCTTGCGCCCCGCACGGGCTCCGGCAGGGCCCTTCCAGGCCTCGCCCGGAGTCCTGCCGCGTCCCGGCCGCGCCGACGGATAGGTGGCGGGGCGAAGATGCGGGAGAATACAGCCATGGTTGAGTTGAAGAACGAGGAACAGTTCGCGCTGATGCGCGAAGCCGGGCTGATCGTGGCCCGGACGCTGGAAATGCTGCGCGGCGAGGTGAAGGACGGGGTCACCACCCAGCACCTGGACACCCTGGCCGAGGAGTCGATCCGCTCGCAGGACGCCGTCCCCTCGTTCAAGGGCTACGGCGGGGGGGACGGGGTTCAGGCTTTCCCCGGGGTGATCTGCGCGTCCATCAACAACGAGATCGTGCACGGGATCCCGGGCGACGCGGTCGTGCGGGACGGGGACATCATCTCGATCGACTGCGGCGCGATCTTCCAGGGCTGGCACGGCGACTCCGCGATCACCGTGCCCTGCGGCGAGGTGTCCGACGACGTGACCGAGCTGCTACGGGTCACCGAGCAGTCGATGTGGCACGGGATCGCGGCGATCGTGCCGGGGGACAAGCTCAACAACATCGGCCGGGCGATCCAGGACTACGTGCGCAAGCAGGGCAGCTACGGAATCGTCGAGGGCTACGGGGGCCACGGGATCGGGTCCCAGATGCACATGGACCCGATGATCCTCAACCACCGCACCTTCGACAAGGGCCCTAAGATGCGGGTCGGCATGGCGCTGGCGATCGAGCCGATGATCAATCTCGGCCGTAAGGACACCTGGGAGCTCAAGGACGGCTGGACGGTCGCCACCCTGGACGGGGCCCCGTCGGCGCACTTCGAACACACGGTCTGCATCACCGAGCAGGGACTGTGGGTCACCACCGCGCTGGACGGCGGCAAGACAGGCCTGGAGCCCTTCGGGACCACGCTGCATCCGTGACGGCGGTGGGGGAGACGGCGCCGGTGCCCGGGCCTCCAGGCCCCTTTCCGAGACCCTCGGGCGTTTGCTAAACTCGCGATATGTCGCAAGGTGGGGTGCCCGGGTTCGGGCCGAATCAGGACAACGTCCGGGCCTCGGACGCGGACCGGGAGCGGATCGTCGAACAGCTGCGCAAGCACGCCGCCGACGGCCGCCTGACGATGGACGAGTTCGAGGAGCGGATGTCCGCCGCGTATGAGGCCAAAACCTATGGCGCGCTCGCCGAGCTGACCCGGGACCTGCCGGTGGAGCTCGGCTCGGGTGGCTATCGCGGCGGCTCGACGCAGGGAGCGCCGACGATGACGCGGACCGGCGGGCCGATGGACATCTCGGCCGTGATCAACGCGGCCCTGGAGGGGCGGCTCAACCGCCATGAACTGCGCCATCAGCTCCGTGACCAGGTCCGCGGGCAGGCCCGCGGCCCGATGCGAGTGGCCCCGCACGTGGTGCGGGCCGTCCCCCGGCGCGGCCGGCAGGCGGCTGGCCTGGCGGCGATGGCGGCGACCTGGGCCAGCCTGTCCGTACTGCTCACCGGGATCTGGTTCCTGACCGGGCTGACCGACAGCAACGGCTTCGGCGAGTTCTGGCCGGTCTGGCCGATAGGGATCCTCGGCCTGCTCACGGTCGTGCGCGGGATCAGATTCTTCGGTGACCGTTCCTGATGGTTCCTGAGGGTTCCTGACCGCTGCTGAGCTGCGCGGGGACGCTAATTCGGACAACTGTTCTATAGGGGATTTTAGTTTTGACCGACTGCCAGCGTAGACTGGGGCGTCGGTTACGACACCGTCAATCAACGCTACTAAAAGAAGCACGAGGCCCATGCCCAAAAAAGAAGGCGCCATCGAGATCGAGGGCACCGTCATCGAATCTCTGCCCAACGCCATGTTCCGGGTTGAGCTGCAGAACGGGCACAAGGTACTCGCGCACATCAGCGGGAAGATGCGGATGCACTACATCCGGATTCTGCCAGATGACCGGGTGGTTGTTGAGCTAAGCCCTTACGACCTCACCCGGGGACGGATCGTCTACCGGTACAAGTAAGCCCCGCCCTCAAGGCGGAGCGGACTGCACCACACCAAGCTGTACCGTTTTTTGCTGTACTTTTTCAACGCATATGTGAATACCAGATCATGTGCCGCCTCACCGCGGCACGGCTCGAAAGGGACCCTCACCATGAAGGTCAATCCGAGCGTCAAGAAGATCTGCGACAAGTGCAAAGTGATCCGCCGTCACGGCCGGGTCATGGTGATCTGCGACAACCTTCGCCACAAGCAGCGCCAGGGCTAATCCCCTTCCCACTGTTTGGGCATCGGCCCCTCGCCCTTACCCCGCGCCTGTTCGCCGTCTTCGTCAAAGACGCATGGCACCCGTAAGAGCGCGGCATCCCGACCCCGCGACCGGTTTCCGGCCGCGGACGCCACCCCCGGCACGGAGGCCGGGGACCTTTCTGCACTGACGCACTGTTTGACGACAGATCGACAGAAACAGGAACGGTGCCGCGCCAGACCTCCGCGACAAACAACAAGGAGCATGCCAGATGGCACGCCTCGTCGGAGTCGACCTCCCCCGCGAAAAGCGGCTGGAGATCGCCCTGACCTACATCTACGGCGTCGGCCGTACCCGTGCGCAGGCGACCTGCGCCGGCTCGGGCGTGAGCCCGGATGTCCGGGTCAAGGACCTCACCGAAGAAGATCTGATCAAGCTGCGCGGGTGGCTCGACGCCAACTACAAGACCGAGGGTGACCTCCGTCGCGAAGTCGCCGCCGACATCCGCCGCAAGATGGAGATCGGGTGCTACCAGGGTCTGCGCCACCGTAAGGGCCTCCCGGTCCGCGGACAGCGCACCCACACGAACGCGCGTACCCGAAAGGGTCCGCGCCGCGCGATCGCCGGTAAGAAGAAGCCGGGTAAGAAGTAGTCCCATGCGGTCTCTCCGCAACAGGGACCGATCACCTCACTTGGAGTACAGCTAGATGCCTCCCAAGAGCCGTCAGGCCGCGGGCGCCGCTAAGAACAAGGTGCGCCGCAAGGAGAAGAAGAACGTCGCTCATGGGCACGCCCATATCAAGAGCACGTTCAACAACACGATCGTCTCGATCACCGACCCCCAGGGCAACGTGATCTCCTGGGCCTCGTCCGGTCAGGTCGGCTTCAAGGGTTCGCGCAAGTCGACCCCGTTCGCCGCCCAGATGACCGCCGAGGCCGCCGCCCGCCGTGCGATGGAACACGGCATGCGCAAGGTTGACGTCTTCGTGAAGGGTCCCGGCTCCGGCCGGGAAACCGCGATCCGTTCACTGCAGCAGACAGGTCTCGAAGTCGGTTCGATCAACGACGTGACCCCGTCTCCGCACAACGGCTGCCGTCCGCCGAAGCGCCGCCGCGTCTGACCACCAGGAGATAGAGAAAAATGGCCCGTTACACCGGCCCCGACTGCAAGCGCTGCCGCCGCGAGAAGACCAAGCTCTTCCTCAAGGGCAGCAAGTGCGAGTCAGCCAAGTGCCCCATCGAAATCCGTCCGTACCCCCCGGGTGAGCACGGCCGCGGCCGTAGCAAGGACAGCGAGTACCTGCTGCAGATGCGCGAGAAGCAGAAGTGCGCGCGCATCTACGGAGTGCTCGAGAAGCAGTTCCGCGGCTACTACGAGGAAGCCAACCGTCGCCAGGGCAAGACCGGCGAGAACCTGCTGCGCCTCCTGGAGTCCCGGCTGGACAACGTCGTGTACCGCGCCGGGTTCGCCCAGTCGCGCGACCACGCCCGCCAGCTGGTGCGCCACGGCCACTTCACCGTGAACGGCAAGAAGGTGGACATCCCCTCCTACCGCGTCACCGAGAGCGACATCATCGAGGTCCGCAAGGACTCGCTGGAACTGACGCCGTTCGTGGTCGCTCGCGCGACCGTGGGCGACAAGACCGTTCCGGCCTGGCTCGAAGTCGTCGGCTCGCGGATGCGCGTGCTCGTTCACTCCCTTCCTGCCCGCCAGGTGATCGACACCCAGGTGCAGGAACAGCTGATCGTCGAGTACTACTCCAAGTAACCGGTTTTCCGGTTCCTGGTTTAAAGCTCGAAGGGGTGCGCCTTCCAGGGGTTATCCTTGGAGGTGCACCCCCTTTTCGGCCCCAAAATTGAACACAGTTTTGGAGTGCCGGTCTACCGGGCGTCAAATAGCGGACGCCCACGACTATGGAGGATTCTTTTGCTGATCGCTCAGCGCCCCACGCTGACCGAAGAGGTCGTCGACGAATACCGCTCCCGTTTCACCATTGAGCCGCTGGAGCCCGGCTTCGGTTACACCCTCGGAAACTCGCTGCGCCGCACCCTGCTCTCCTCGATCCCCGGCGCGGCTGTCACCAGCCTGCGGATCGACGGCGTGCTGCACGAGTTCCAGACCATCCCGGGTGTCAAGGAGGACGTCACCGACCTCATCCTGAACATCAAGGGCCTCGTCGTCTCGTCCGAGCACGACGAGCCGGTCGTGATGTACCTGCGCAAGCAGGGCCCCGGCATCGTCACCGCCGCGGACATCGCCCCGCCGGCCGGCGTCGAGGTGCACAACCCCGAACTGGTCCTGGCCACGCTCAACGGCAAGGGCAAGCTGGAGATGGAGCTGACCGTCGAGCGCGGTCGCGGCTACGTCTCCGCGGTCCAGAACAAGCAGGCCGGCCAGGAGATCGGCCGGGTTCCGGTCGACTCGATCTACTCGCCGGTGCTCAAGGTCAAGTACGAGGTCCAGGCGACCCGCGTCGAGCAGCGCACCGACTTCGACAAGCTCGTCGTCGACGTGGAGACCAAGCCCTGCCTGCGTCCCCGCGACGCGGTGGCCTCGGCCGGCAAGACCCTGGTGGAGCTGTTCGGCCTGGCCCGCGAGCTCAACGTCGAGGCCGAGGGCATCGACATGGGCCCGTCCCCGACCGACGCCGCGCTGGCCGCCGACCTGGCCCTGCCGATCGAGGAGCTGGAGCTCACCGTCCGGTCCTACAACTGCCTCAAGCGCGAGGGCATCCACACCGTGGGCGAGCTCGTGGCCCGCTCCGAGGCGGACCTGCTGGACATCCGCAACTTCGGCGCCAAGTCGATCGACGAGGTCAAGGCCAAGCTGCACGGCATGGGCCTGGCGCTCAAGGACAGCCCCCCCGGATTCGACCCGGCGGTCGCGCTGGCCGAGGCCTACGGCAACGAGGACGACGACCTGTCGTACATCGAGCCGGAGACCGAGCAGTACTAAGCTCACCGGTTACCTGTCACAGGTCACCTTGCGCCGGACCCGAGTGGTCCGGCGCACCTCTGCACAGCTGCTTTACTTGTCTGAGAAATATTCGTCCGGCGCCCGATCATGCGCGCGCCGGGACTGCGTTCGGTACCACGGCCGGGGTTCGCCCCGGTGCAGTCGGCCGGCGCAGGTTCAATAAGGGAGAAAAGTTATGCCCACCCCCACGAAGGGTGCCCGCCTCGGCGGCTCCGGTGCGCACCAGAAGCACATGCTGGCGAACCTGGCCAAGTCGCTGATCGAGCACGGCGCGATCAACACGACCGAGGCCAAGGCCCGCGCGCTGCGTCCGTTCGTTGAGCCGCTGATCACCAAGGCCAAGAAGGGCGACCTGCACTCGCGTCGCCTGGTGGCCGCCCGCCTGGAGATCCGCAACACTGCGTTCTTCAGCGGCAGCGACCTGCTCTACAAGCTGTTCAACGAGATCGGCCCGTCCTACGCGGAGCGCCCGGGCGGCTACACCCGGATCACCAAGCTCGGCCCGCGCAAGGGCGACAACGCCCCGATGGCGCGGATCGAACTGGTCGAGGCCCGCACCGTGGCCCAGACGGCCGTCCGCGAGGCGAGCGCCGCCACCAGGCGCGCCGCCAAGGACGCCGCCCCGGCCGCCAAGGTCGAGGTCGTCGCTCCGGTTGAGGACGTTGTCGAGGACGCTCCGGTCGAGGCCGAAGTGACCGAGGCAGAGGTCGTCGACGAGGCCCCGGCCGCTGAGGCCGAAGACGTGGCCTAGATCGGGCTGTAGTGCCGTATTCGCGCCCCGCGCTGTGTTTTCCGACACGGTGCGGGGCGCGTTTCCCATTCAGGAGAGCTTCACCATGACCGAAACCGACTCACAATCCGCCGTGCCCGCCGTGCCGACGACGCGGGTGCGCCTCGACCTGGCCTACGACGGGACGGACTTCTCCGGCTGGGCGAAGCAGCGCACCCAGCGCACCGTGCAGGGGGAACTGGAAGTGGCCCTGGGCGAGGTGCTGCGCCTGCGCGAGTCGGTGGACCTGACCGTGGCCGGACGGACAGATTCCGGAGTGCACGCCTCCGGCCAGGTGGCGCACGCGGACGTCCCGACCGCGGCCTGGGAACTGCACGGCGACCGCCTGCTGCACCGGCTCGCGGGCCGGCTGCCGCTGGACATCCGGGTTTTCGCCGCTTCCGAGGCCCCGGACGGCTTCGACGCCCGTTTCGCCGCGCTGTCCCGGCGCTACGTCTACCGCGTGTGCGACTCGCGGTACGGAGTCGAGCCGGTGCGCCGCAAATTCGTGCTCTGGCACAACCGCGCGCTGGATCTGGACGCACTCAACGAGGCCTCCAATCTCCTGCTCGGCGAACACGATTTCGCCGCCTATTGCAAGAAGCGCGAGGGTGCCACGACGATCCGGCGGCTGCTGGATCTGCACTGGGTGCGGGTGAACCCGTCCGAGGGCAGTGGTGTCAAGAACGGGTGCGGCGAGGACGGTCGCGGTGAAGTCTGGGCCACGGTCGAGGCGGACGCTTTCTGCCACTCGATGGTCCGCGCCCTGGTCGCCGCGCTGCTGATGGCTGGCGACGGAACCCGTCCGCCCGGCTTCCCGGCCGAGGTGCTCGGCTCCACGGTCCGGCACCCCGGGGTGAACGTGGTCCGCCCGCACGGACTGACCCTGGAGGAGGTCAGATACCCGGACGCCGAGGGCCTGGCCGCCCGGATCGCCGAGACCCGGCGGCACCGCACGCTGTGCTCCTAGAACTTCTTCGGCCCGCCGTCAAGGCGCCCAGCCCGGTCGTTTTGACCAATCCGAGGTCGCCCCGGTAGTCTGAAAGCTCGTTGTGTGTTCCGCGTGCTGAATCGCCTCGTCGCAGGCGACCGCGCGCCCGGACTTGCCGCCCTGCCACCAGGTGTACGGAAGAAACCGGGAGGGCACGGTGCCTGATGCCGTAGGTATCGGGCTGTGCCTACGGAACTGTAAATCAAGTACTCATGACTGAAGCGAAGGCATACGACCAGTGCGCACGTACAGCCCCAAGCCCGGTGAAGTCGAGCGTAAGTGGTACGTCATCGACGCCGCCGACGTCGTCCTCGGCCGGCTCGCGAGCCAGACTGCCATCCTCCTGCGCGGAAAGCACAAGGCGCAGTTCGCGCCGCACGTGGACACTGGTGACTTCGTCATCATCGTGAACGCTGGCAAGGTGCACCTCTCCGGCAACAAGCGCGAGGACAAGCTCGCCTACCGCCACTCCGGCTACCCGGGTGGCCTGCGGTCCGTCAAGTACGGCGACCTCATCGACAACAACTCGCGCAAGGCCTTGGAAAAGGCCGTCCGCGGCATGCTGCCGAAGAACTCCATGGGCCGTGAGCAGCTCAAGAAGCTCAAGGTCTACGACGGCCCGGAGCACCCCCACTCGGCTCAGCAGCCGATCCCCTACACCCTGTCCCAGGTCGCGCAGTAGCCGCTGCCGCGCCGCGCCGCATCTGTCGGCGCTGCTTCCCCAGAATCGACAAAGGAGTTAGCGGCTGTGTCTGAAACGACTGCCGATCTCGACTACGAGGCCTTCGACGAAGAAGACGCCCCGGAGAGCTACACCACCGAAACCGCCGCCACCGCCACCACGGTCACCACCCGCCGCGCCACCGTCGCCGCCGGCGCCGTCGGCCGCCGCAAGGAGGCCGTGGCCCGGGTCCGGATCATTCCGGGCACCGGCAAGTGGAAGATCAACGGTCGCACCCTCGACTCGTACTTCCCGAACAAGGTCCACCAGCAGGAAGTCAACGAGCCGTTCCACCTGCTCGAACTCGACGGCCAGTACGATGTCATCGCCCGGATCAACGGCGGCGGCATCTCCGGCCAGGCTGGCGCGCTGCGCCTGGGCATCGCGCGTTCGCTCAACGACGCCGACACCGAGGCCAACCGCGCGATCCTGAAGAAGGCCGGCTTCCTGACCCGCGACGACCGCGCGGTCGAGCGGAAGAAGGCCGGACTCAAGAAGGCCCGCAAGGCACCGCAGTACAGCAAGCGTTAACCGGGCGCGTCCCGGCGAACCCGAGTACCGGCCCGGCAGTTGCCGATTCTGTACCGGATGCACGCGGCGCAGCCCCCAACTCATCCCCACCGTACGCGGTTCGCGTACGGTGGGGATGGTTGTTTCCGCCGGTAGGCGGTTTCTCCCGACTCCCGACTTCCAGTTCCTCACGCCCAGGGGGCCCTTTTAATGGCACGACTCTTCGGTACCGACGGTGTGCGTGGCCTCGCGAATCGCTTCATCACCGCTGAGCTCGCCCTCGACCTCGCGGTCGCGGCCGCGCACATCCTGAGCGAGCGCGGCACCTTCACCGGGCATCGGCCGAAAGCGGTCGTGGGCCGGGACCCGCGGGCCTCGGGCGAATTCCTCGAGGCTGCCGTCTCGGCGGGCCTGGCCTCGGCCGGGGTCGACGTCATCCGGCTGGGCGTGCTGCCGACCCCGGCGGTGGCGCAGCTGACCGCCGAACTCGGCGCCGACTTCGCGGTGATGCTCTCGGCCAGCCACAACGCCGCGCCGGACAACGGGATCAAGTTCTTCGCCCGGGGCGGCCACAAGCTCGCCGACGAGCTCGAGGACGCGATCGAGGCCAGGATCGGCGAGCACTGGGACCGCCCGATCGGGGACGGGGTCGGCCGGATCACCGACCTGCCGGACGGGGCCGAGCGCTACATCACCTACCTTCAGGCCCACGTGCCCAATCGGCTCGACGGCCTGAAGGTCGTGGTCGACGAGGCGCACGGGGCCGCGCACCTGGTCTCCCCGGAGGTGCTGCGCCGGCTCGGCGCCGAGGTCATCGCGATCGGCACCGAGCCGGACGGCCTGAACATCAACGACGGCTGCGGTTCCACGCACCTCGAGTCGCTGCAAGCCGCCGTGGTCGAGCACGGCGCGCACGCGGGCATCGCGCACGACGGCGACGCGGACCGCTGCCTGGCGGTGGACGCCAGCGGCGAGGTCGTGGACGGGGACCAGATCATCGCGGTGCTGGCCCTGGCCCTGCGCGAGCACGGCGCCCTGGCCCAGGACACCGTGGTCACCACGGTCATGGCCAACCTCGGCTTCAAGCTGGCCATGGAGCGCGAGGGGATCCGGGTGATCCAGACCGCCGTGGGCGACCGCTACGTGCTTGAGGCGATGCGCGAGAGCGGGCTCAACCTCGGCGGCGAGCAGTCCGGCCACGTGATCCTGCTCGACCACGCCACCACCGGCGACGGCACCCTGACCGGCCTGCACCTGCTGGCCCGGGTGGCCGAGACCGGGAAGTCGCTGGCCGACCTGGCCGCGGTGATGCAGCGGCTGCCGCAGGTCATGATCAACGTCAAGGACGTGGATAAGGCCCGGGTGGAGACCTCGGCCGAGCTCACCGCCGCCATCGCGCAGGCCGAGGCGGAACTCGGCGAAACCGGCCGGGTACTGCTGCGCCCTTCCGGCACCGAGCCCCTGGTAAGGGTCATGGTCGAGGCGGTCTCCTCCGACCTCGCCGACCGGATCGCGAACTCCCTGGCCAACTCGGTCCGGATGCACCTCGCGCTCTGAGTCCCACCCGGCTCGCCACCATCCGCTCGGATGACGCCATAGTCAGCCTCAAGTCCGACGCCACGGCGGCGCCACTGGCGGTACCGTCGCGGCGTGGCAGAAATCGAACAACCGATCATCGAGGCGACGGCGCTGACGATGCGCTATCCGGGCGGCGTGACCGCCCTGACCGATCTCACGCTGTCCGTGCAGCCGGGGATCACCGGCCTGGTCGGCGCGAACGGGGCCGGCAAGTCCACGCTCATCAAGATCCTGCTCGGCCTGCTCACCCCCACCTCCGGCGGGGTGCGCGTGCTGGGCCTGGAGGCGAGCGAGCGGGGCGAGCAGATCCGCAGCCGGGTGGGCTACATGCCCGAGCACGACTGCCTGCCCGCGGACGTGACCGCCACCGAGTTCGTCACCCACCTCGGCCGGATGAGCGGCCTGCCGCCCACGGCCGCGAAGGAGCAGGCGGCCGAGGCCCTGCGGCACGTGGGCCTGCACGAGGAGCGGTACCGGCAGATCGGTACCTTCTCCACCGGCATGAAGCAGCGGGTCAAACTGGCCCAGGCGCTGGTGGGCGACCCCGGGCTACTGCTGCTCGACGAGCCGACCAACGGCCTCGACCCGGCCGGCCGGGACGCGATGCTGGCACTGATCCGCCGGATCGGCACCGAGTTCGGCATCGCCGTCGTGGTCGCCTCGCACCTGCTCAGCGAGATCGAGCGGATCTGCGACCACCTCGTCGCGATCGAGGGCGGCAAGCTGCTGCGCGCCGCCTCCCTGGTCTCGATGACCCAGGCACTGCCCTGGCTGATGGTCGAGGTCGACGAGGGCACCGAGGAACTCGCGGCGAACCTGAACGGGCAGGGGCTCACCGTGCGGACGCAGGGCCGGCAACTGCTGGTGCGGGTGGACACGGACCCGGTGTTCGACACCGTGCGCGACGCGATCGCCGACCTCGACCTGCCGCTGACCCGGCTCGAACACCGCCGCCACCACGTCGAGGAGCTCTTCGCCGACCAGGAGCAGGCCGAAGCGATGGAGGCCCTGCAATGAGCATGAACACGCCGACGAGTGTCATCCATGACATCGGTTACAAGCCGTACACCGGTCCACGACTCGGGCGCAGGCAGATCGTGCGCGCACTCTATGTCCATAGTCTGCGATCCGTCTTCGGCTTCGGCCGCGGGGCGAAGGCGAAGATCGTGCCGTTCTTCGTGCTGATCGCGACGCTGGTCCCGGCCGCGCTGAACGTCTACATGAGCTCGGTGAACAAGCCGCTGGTGCTTACCTACGCGCACATGACGTACAACATGATGCTGTTCAGCGTCCTGTTCGTGGCGGCGGTCGCGCCGGAGCTGGTCTCCCGCGACCTGCGGCACCACACGCTGCCGCTCTACTTCTCCCGGCCGCTGCGCCGCTCGGACTACCCGCTGGCGAAACTGCTCGCGCTCTTCTCCGGACTGCTGCTGATCGAAGTGCTGCCGATCCTGATCACCTATATCGGCCAGGTGGCCTCGGCCACCAGCGGCCATGAGATCTGGCTCGACACCAAGTCCGCCTTCCCGGGTGTGTTCGCGGCGGCGCTGCAGTCCGCGGTGTTCACCGTGATCAGCCTGCTGATCGCCTCGACCACCGGCCGCCGGGTGATCGCCACCGGCGTCATCGCGATCCTCTTCCTGGTGACGACCGCCATCTCGGCCGTGCTGACGAACGTGGTCGGCGTGAGCTTCGCGCAGCACACGGCCAACTGCGCGGTGCCGGCCATCAGTCCCCAGACTGCCCAGAACTTCAACGGCGACCTCTTCGGCTTCGGCGGCGGCCAGAACGGCCCGCCGACGGCGTTCGTCTCCCAGCTGTGCCCGGGCGTGAACGCCAACGATGTCAACAACATCGACGGCTCGCTCGACCCGAACAAGCCCGGCTACGCCGACATCTCCGTGCAGTACCAGATCCCGGTCTACTCGATGATGGCCAAGGCGGGCGGCCTGACCAGCCCGGTGCGGCTGGTCGAGGGCACCCGGATCTGGGTCTTCAACGCCACCGACGGCGACATCCCAGACCCCTCGCCGATCGGCCCGGTCTACGCCGCCGAACTGGTCGTCCTGCTCCTCGCCGTCGGCGGCGGGCTGTTCCTGCGATACCGGAAGGTGAGCGTCTCATGACCGCCGTCGAGAACGTGAGCGCGCCGAGCAATGCCGCGGCCGGGCCCGTCGTCGTCAGCTTCGACCACGTGACCCACTGGTACGGCAACGTGGTCGCGGTCAACGACATCTCGCTGGAACTCGGGCCGGGTGTGACCGGCCTGCTCGGGCCCAACGGCGCGGGCAAGTCCACGATCCTGCACCTGCTGGCCGGCTTCCTGTCACCCTCTCGCGGGTCCGTGACGATCGGCGGGGAAAGCCCCTGGCGCAACCCGGACATCTTCCGCACCGTCGGCCTGGTCCCGGAACGGGACTCGGTGTACGCGTTCCTGACCGCGCGCGAGTTCGTGACCGCCTCCGCGAAGCTACACAAGCTGCCCGCGCCGAAAGCCGCAGCCGAGCGAGCACTGCAGCTCGTGGAGATGACGGACGCGGCCGACCGGCCGATCCAGACCTACTCCAAGGGAATGCGGCAGCGGGCCAAGGTGGCCGCCGCGCTGGTGCACGATCCGCAGGTGCTGCTGCTGGACGAGCCGTTCAACGGCATGGACCCGCGCCAGCGGATGCACATGATGGACCTGCTGCGCGGCCTCGGGAGCAACGGCCGCACGATCATGTTCTCCTCGCACATCCTGGAGGAGGTGGAGAAGCTGGCCGACACGGTGCAGGTGGTGGTGACCGGCCGGCTCGCCGCCTCCGGCGACTACCGGACCATCCGGCGGCTGATGACGACCCGTCCGCACGTGTTCCTGCTGCGCAGCACTGACGACCGAGCGCTGGCGAAGGTGCTGATCTCCAGCCCCGCCGTACAGGGCGTGAGCCTGACCAAGGACGGCCTCGAAGTGCACGCGAGCGACCACGGCACCTTCACCCGTGAACTGGCCAAGGTCAGCCGGGCTGCCGGGATCGGGCTGCGCGAGGTCATCCCCTCGGACGAGTCCCTCGAATCCGTCTTCGCCTACCTCGTGGGAGCCTGAGCCATGGTCAACTCCACTGTCGTCTGGATCACCTACCGGGCGCTGTTCGGGCGGAAGCGGGCCCTGCTGTTCGCGCTGCCGGCGCTCCTGCTGATCGTCCTGACCCTGCTCGTCAAGAGCGCCCACGGGACCCTGGCCGACTGGCCCGCCACGATTCTCGGCGAGGTCGGCGTCGGCGCAGTGGTTCCGCTCACGGCGCTGCTCGTGGGCACCTCGGTGCTCGGCTCGGAGATCGACGACAACTCCGTGCTGCACCTGCTGGCCACGCCGGTCCAGCGGCGCACCGTGATCGTCTCCAAGGTGCTCGTGTCCGCCGTGGTCACGGCCCTGTTCGCGGCCGTGCCGGTGCTGATCGCGGGGGTGATCGCGCAGGGCGCGGACTCGCTGGCGATCGGCTGCTTCCTGGGCGCGGTGCTGGGCTCGATCGCCTACTCGTGCCTGTTCGTGCTGTTCTCCGCAGCGCTGCGGCACCCGGTGATCTACGCGCTCGCGTACGTGGCGCTGTGGGAGGAACTGATCAGCAATCTGGTCGGCGGCGCGAAGTATTTGTCGATCGAGCAGTGGTCGCTGGGGCTCGCGCACGCGGTCTCGGACAACAGCAACCTCAACTCGCACCTGACGCTGCTGCCGTCACTGATCCTGGCTGCCATCGCGGTAGTCCTCATGATCGGGTACTCCACCGAACGGCTCAGCGCCTTCACTCTGCGGGCCGATTGAGCCGCCCCGGCGGCCGGTTCCGGCGCCACGCCTGGCGGCTTTGGGAAGGTGGTATGTACCACCACCTGCGCTTTGCCGCCTTCTGGCCCCTCCGCGCTTGCTAGGGTAGAGGGCATGTGCGGAATCGTGGGTTATGTGGGCGGCAAGTCGGCTCTGGACGTGGTCCTGGAGGGCCTGCGGCGGCTGGAGTACCGCGGCTACGACTCGGCCGGCGTGGCCGTCGTGGCCGAGGGCGAGCTGACCGGGCGCAAGAAGGCCGGGAAACTGGCCAACCTGGAGAAGGAACTCGGCGACCGGCCGCTGCCGGAGTCCACGGTGGGCCTGGGCCACACCCGCTGGGCCACCCACGGCGGCCCGACCGACGCCAACGCCCACCCGCACTTCGACGCGGCCGGCCGGGTCGCGGTCGTGCACAACGGGATCATCGAGAACTTCGCCGCCCTGCGCGCCGAACTCCAAGAAGCCGGGATCGAGCTGCGCAGCCAGACCGACACCGAGGTCGTCGCGCACCTGCTAGGCGCCGAGTTCCCGCTGGCCGACGGCGACCTGGCCGAGGCGATGCGCCGGGTCTGCAGACGGCTGACCGGCGCCTTCACCCTGGTAGCCATCCACGCGGACCAGCCGGACGTGGTCGTCGGTGCACGCCGCAACTCCCCGCTGGTGGTCGGCATCGGCACCGACGAGGCCTTCCTGTGCAGCGACGTGGCCGGATTCATCGGCCACACCCGCGAAGCGGTCGAACTAGGCCAGGACCAGGTGGTGGAGGTGCGCCGGGACAAGCTCACCATCACCACCTTCGACGGCGCGCCGGCCGAGGGCAAGCAGTTCCACGTGCACTGGGACGTGGCCGCCGCGGAGAAGGACGGCTACAACTGGTTCATGGAGAAGGAGATCGCCGAACAGCCGCAGGCGATCGCCGACACCTTGATGGGGCGCCTGACCGCCGAGGGTCGGCTGACCCTGGACGAGATGCGGATGAGCGCCGAGGAACTGCGCAGCGTCGACAAGATCATCGTGGTGGCCTGCGGCAGCGCCTACCACGCGGGTCTGCTCGCCAAGTACGCGATCGAGCACTGGACCCAGATCCCGGTCGAGGTCGAGGTGGCCTCGGAGTTCCGCTACCGGGACCCGATCCTGTCCCGGGACACCCTGGTCATCGCGATCTCGCAGAGCGGCGAAACCGCCGACACGCTGATGGCCATAAGGCATGCCCAGGAGCAGCACGCGCGAGTCCTGGCGATCTGCAACACCAACGGCTCGACCATCCCGCGCGAATCCGACGCGGTGGTCTACACCCACGGCGGCCCGGAGATCGCGGTCGCCTCCACCAAGGCGCTGCTCACCCAGCTGATCGCCTGCTACCTGGTCGGCCTGTTCCTGGCCCAGGTACGCGGGGTGAAGTTCGGCGACGAGATCCGCGAGGTACTCAACCAGCTTTCCCAGGCCCCAGCCAAGGTCGCCGAGACGCTCGCCGCAATGGAGCCGGTTCGGGCGCTGGGACGGGAACTCAAGGATGAGGGCCGGGTGCTCTTCCTGGGCCGCCACGTCGGCTTCCCGGTGGCTCTGGAGGGCGCGCTCAAGCTCAAGGAACTGGCGTATGTCCACGCGGAGGGCTTCGCTGCGGGTGAGCTCAAGCATGGTCCGATCGCGCTGATCGAGCAGGGCCTGCCGGTCGTGGTGATCGTCCCGTCGCCTTCGCGCCCGCTGCTACACGACAAGATCGTCTCCAACATCCAGGAGATCCGCGCCCGGGGCGCCCGCACCATCGTGATCGCCGAGGCCGGCGACGCCGCCGTGGTCCCGTACGCGGATACCCTGATCGAGGTACCGGCCCTGCCGACTCTGCTCCAGCCGCTGGTGGCGATCGTGCCCTTGCAGGTGTTCGCGTACGCGCTCGCGGAGGCCAAAGGCCTGGACGTGGACCAGCCGCGTAACCTGGCCAAGTCCGTCACCGTGGAGTAGCCGTCAGGGAGTGCCGAATGATCGTGGGCGTGGGCATCGACGTGGTCGACATCGCGAGGTTCGAGGCCACCCTCGCACGCACGCCCGGCCTGCTGGAACGATTGTTCGTCCCGGACGAGCGGTTGCTTCGCCCGGCCTCGCTCGCGGCGCGATTCGCGGCCAAGGAGGCGTTGGCCAAGGCGCTGGGCGCGCCCGGGAACTTGCACTGGCACGATGCCGAGGTGGTCTCTGAGGAGTCTGGGCGTCCGATCCTGCGGGTGCGGGGGACGGTTGCGGCCCGTGCCGAGGAGCTTGGCGTTGCTCATTGGCATCTGTCGCTTAGCCATGATGCCGGTATTGCCTCGGCGGTGGTTATTGCTGAGGGCTGACTTGGCTCGGGTGACAGGGCACGTGACGGCTTACTACGAACCGCAGGCCTCCGGCGGGCCGGGCTCCGAGGGGATTGGGCCTGGTCGGGGATGTTGCGGTAGCAGCGTGGTGGGGTTCGTGGGCGGTCGGCTTCGGCCTCCCTCGTCACCCAGTCGTCCCAAGGGAGCCAGACCGGACGGGGTATGTCAACTCCCAGATCTCTTCGTGATAAGGTAGAACGTTTTTTAGGATCTGGAA
>Ga0302314_10006195_pt1 | contig 21733 bp, 18 predicted proteins | sample III_Palsa_N2_3_FD_200533 | JGI IMG/M metagenome (GOLD analysis project Ga0302314, IMG submission 200533) | Peat permafrost microbial communities from Stordalen Mire near Abisko, Sweden - III_Palsa_N2_3 | ecosystem: Environmental > Terrestrial > Soil > Palsa > Peat permafrost | place: Sweden...
CGCCATTAAGCTGCTCTGGCTGGCGCTGCGCAATGTGCTCGCCAAGTCGGTGCGGGCGGCCTTCGATTGGAAGTCAGCAATGAACCAGTTTGCTATCCTGTTTGGTGATCGATTCACGCAGGCACGTGGATAACCGATCTATCAACCGCCTCGCACACAAAAATCCGGACAGGTTCGTGAGGACCTCTCAACTGGCTACCGGCTGACCCATCCACTATATGCGTGAGCCTCGACTTTCCTGTTCTCGGCAGAATGGTCGGCCATGTCGCCAGAACGATCGACGGCACAGGACCCACGACCATGGACTATTTCGCCAGCCGGATTCTCCATTGAAATGTCAATGCGACTGTCCACTGAATCGTCCACTATTTTGCGAGATACCTTCAGGACAGGATATGGAATGTATATACACGACCAGTCGTGCATATACACCGGACAAAAGCGCTCGGTGGCCTGCGGCCCCCTTCGCCCTTTTGTCCTTTCCGTTGAACTCAGGGCTATGCCCCGAGACCCGTACTTCAATGAGATAAAAATGCCAAAACCGAGTAAGGCTAAAAAAAGTGCGTTGATTAGCCTTCGCATGACTGCGGAGGACAAGGCACTGATTGAGGAGAAAGCGAGGGATCGGACGTTGACCGTGACGGACTACCTCACGCGCACGGGCCTCGGCCGTTCGGCACGTCAGCGGGTCGACGTCGATGCGATCAACTTGCTGCGCGACTGTGCGGACGAGTTGAAGACGATCCACGCGACCTTGCAAGGTGTCGCGGCTGGCGAGGGCATGCCGTCCGCGGACACGATGGACCAGACTATGCGGGCTGTCTGCGCGGCGATTAACCGCGTCTGGCAAAGCGAGGACAGACGACGCTTGTAACGCCTAATTCGACGCGCCTCATGTCATGTCAAAGGTGCGACATCAGGGTTTTATGCCAAATGCGGGCGGGTGCCGCCCGCTGAGCAGAGCGAGGCAGCGCTAGAAAAGCGTGCAGCATCAAGCGCTTGGCTCAACGCCCCACGGTTTATCCACAGGTCAGTCCACATAAACCGTGGATAACTGAGGTCGGATCGCGGCGGCGCAAGGTCTCAGATCGAGCAAGGCGGAAAGGCTACGTTTCCTACCGTGGACGCGGTAAGACGGGCCGCGCGCGTCGATATGAACGCTGCCAGCTCAGTGATGAAGGACTGGCGTCGGTCGCAGACCGTACAGGCCACGCCTGTCGTTGTGGCCGTGCCAGAGGCCGTACAGCAGGCCGGCGCTGCCGCGCTCGCCGCTGTATGGAGCCATGCGCAAGATCAGGCCAACGAGTCGCTACGCGCGGCGCAAAGTGCTTGGGAATCCGAACGGGCGGAGCTGGACACGATGCGCCAGGAACTGGCCGACGCATTTGAGGGGCAGGCGCGCGAGCTGGAATCGGCGCAGGCCACTATCGAGCAGCTACGCGCCGAGCTGGCCGAGGCGAAGGCCACCATCGAGCGCACGACCGCCGAGAATGGCCGTTTGCAGTCAGAGAATCAGGGCTTGCGCGCGGAGGGCGAGAAGACGGCCGCTCGCATGGAGGAAATCGAGCGACGCGCTACAGACTTGCGTACCGAGCTGGACCACGCGCACGCCGAGGGCGAGCGGGTCCGTACCGAGCTGGCCGAGGCCCGCAAGCTCGCGATAGCCGAAATTGACGCGGCGAATAAGCGAACCGACGCAGCCAGCGGCGAGCTGGCGAAAGCTCACGCACGCGCCGAGGCGCAAGCCGAGCAGATGACGCGTGCGCAGGTCGAGCGCGACGAAGCGCGACAGCTCGCGGCCGAGGCGCGCGAAGCCGGCGCGAAACTGGCCGGTCAACTCGAAGCGACGCAAGCGCAGAATGCCGCGCTGCTGGCTGCGATGAAGGAGGTCGGCGCAGTGGACAAGCCGGCCAAGGGCGGGAAGGGTGCGCCGAAGTGAAAAATCAGTTTCCTGACGCCGCGCTGATGGCGCTCTCGTAAACTAGCCAGACGGTAAAAATTACATTCTCAAAACAAAAAGGGCTTTGCACGTGTTGTCAAATATGACATCATAGAGGAATGACAAGACCAACAAGACCAATTTCGTGGATCAAAGGGGCGCGGAAGGATTTTGATGCCTTCCCGATCGGAGCACAGGATGAATTTTTCCTTGCCTTGTCCATCGTGGCCGAAGGGAAACATCCTGATATCGCCAAGCCCCTGAAGGGCTTCGGATCGGGCGTGTTGGAACTGGCCTTGAAATTTCGAGGTGATGCTTACCGCGTCGTCTATGCGGTGCAGATTGGGGCCGACATCTGGGTGGTGCATGCCTTTCAGAAGAAATCCAAGAGCGGAATTAAAACTCCGAAGGCGGAAATAGACCTGATTAATGAACGGCTGAAACGATTGAAGGAGGCTCTGCAATGAGCAATGACGATTTCGAACTGGTACGCGGTAGCGGCAACATTTTCCGCGACTTTGACAGGCCCAACGCAGACCTTAAACAGCTCCGCGCCATTGTGGCCGCACAGATCATCGGTGTTCTCGATGACCGGAAACTGTCTACCCGTAAAGCGGAAGCCCTCACTAGCACACCCGCCGCAGACTTCTCGCGGATTCGCAACGCTGACATTGGCCGCTTCACTGTGGACCGCCTGATGAAGATTCTTGCGAAGCTGGACCAGGACATTGAGGTTTCGGTGACGGTCGGGCGTCGATCCGATCATCTTTCAGCCCCTACGCATGCCTGATGCGCGGATGGCATGAGACAAATGAGCAGGAACATTCGGAGGTGCGGGCGTCTGTAACGTAGACGCCTGTGCGAGCCGGTTTCCTAATGCGTTTAGGATATCGGCCCCGCGTCATTGCCGTGAGCGCTTTAGGTCGCTTTAGGCATTACGGAAACTGTGCGAATATTCGTCGCTCTGAAAAACTGCAGTTACGGCATATCGGAATGATGGCGTTCTAAAAAAAATGGCATAACAAAACGCATGCAAACCGCTACTCAGGCCTTTACGCATCATCAAAGTACTTTCTTTGCCCATCGAATTACCCTTGAGGGGGGGATGATGCGCTCGCGTAGACGTGGAAACGATCCAGACAAGGAGGGCGATTGAGATGGCAAATGCTACCGCAGCAAGAGCTCTGTCGAAATGCAAAAGCCACGAGACACTAATGTCAGGACTGAACGCATGAGCACAACCGAAAACCAGATAGAGCAGGATTTGATCGCCAAGCTGGTCGATCTCAAGTACACACTTCGTCCTGACCTTCATGACCGTGCCGCGCTAGAAAAGAACTTCCGCGAGAAGTTCGAGGCGCTCAACCGGGTACACCTGACCGACAGCGAATTCCAGCGCCTGCTCGACAGCATCATCACGCCTGACGTCTACAACGCAGCCCAAACGCTGCGTAATATGAATGCCTTCGAGCGCGACGATGGCACGCCGTTAAACTACACCCTGGTCAACATTAAGGATTGGTGCAAGAACGACTTCGAGGTAGTCAACCAGTTGCGCATCAACACGGACAACAGCCACCATCGTTACGACGTGATGCTGTTGATCAACGGCGTGCCCGTGGTGCAGATCGAGTTGAAGACGCTAGCCGTCAGCCCGCGCCGAGCGATGCAGCAGATCGTCGATTACAAAAGCGGGCCTGGCAATGGCTACGGTAAGACGCTGCTTTGCTTCGTCCAGCTCTTCATCGTCAGCAATCGCACCGACACCTGGTACTTCGCCAACAACAATGCGCGGCACTTCAGCTTCAACGCCGACGAGCGCTTCCTGCCCGTCTACCAGTTCGCCAGCGAAGACAACAAGAAGATCACGCAGCTGGACAGCTTTGCCGAGAAGTTCCTGGCCAAGTGCACACTGGGTCAGATGATCAGCCGCTACATGGTACTGGTCGCCAGCGAGCAAAAGCTGCTGATGATGCGGCCGTACCAAATCTATGCAGTCAAGGCCATCGTGGAGTGCATCCACCAGAACTGCGGCAACGGCTACGTCTGGCACACCACCGGCAGCGGCAAGACGCTGACCTCGTTCAAGGCATCCACCTTGCTCAAGGACAATCCGGACATAGACAAATGCCTGTTCGTGGTGGACCGCAAAGACCTAGATCGCCAGACCCGCGAGGAATTCAACCGCTTTCAGGAAGGGTGCGTCGAAGAGAACACCAACACTGAAACGCTGGTGCGGCGCTTGCTGTCTGACGACTACGGAGACAAGGTGATTGTCACTACCATCCAGAAGCTGGGCCTGGCGCTGGATGGTACAAACAAGCGCAAATACAAAGAGCGCCTAGAGCCATTGCGCAACCAGCGCATGGTGTTCATCTTCGACGAATGCCACCGGTCCCAATTCGGCGAGAACCACAAAGCAATCAAGGAGTTTTTCCCCAACGCGCAGTTGTTCGGCTTCACCGGCACGCCCATCTTCGAGCAGAACGCCAGCTATCAGCAGATCGAAGGCCAGCAGGCGACCTACCGCACCACCGACGACCTCTTTCAGCGCTGCCTGCACCAATACACCATCACCCACGCAATCGACGACCAGAACGTCCTCAAGTTTCATATCGATTACTTCAAGCCCGAGGGCAAGAATTCGCCCAAGCCGGGTGAAGGGCTAAAGAAAGGCAAGGTCATTGAGACCATCCTTGCAAAACACGACGCCGCCACCAACGGACGAAAATTTAACGCCGTGTTGGCCACCGCCAGTATCAATGACGCCATCGAGTACTTCGAGACCTTCAAGACCCTCCAGGCAAAAAAGCAGGAAGAAGACGACACATTCCAATCACTGAACGTGACCTGCGTGTTTTCACCACCGGCTGAGGGCAATAATGACGTACAGCAGATTCAAGAAGATCTGCCGCAGGAGAAGGAAGACAACCAGCAAGACCCGGAAGGCAAGAAGGCCGCCCTGATCCGCATAATTGCCGACTACAACACTCGCTTCGGCACCAACCACCGCATTGGCGAGTTTGACCTGTACTACCAGGACGTGCAAAAGCGCATCAAGGATCAGCAATTCCCCAACACCGATCTGCCGCGGACCCAGAAAACGGACATCACGATAGTGGTGGACATGCTGCTGACCGGCTTCGACTCCAAGTATCTCAATACCCTGTACGCGGACAAGAATCTCAAGCACCACGGCTTGATCCAGGCCTTCTCGCGCACTAACCGCGTGCTAAACGACAGTAAGCCCTACGGCAACATCCTCGATTTCCGTCAGCAGCAAAAACCGGTGGAGGAGGCCATTGCGCTCTTCTCTGGCGAGAAGATCGACAATCCGCGCGAGATCTGGCTGGTGGACCCTGCGCCCAATGTCATCGACAGCCTGCAAACCGCGACACAAAAACTGGCCAAATTCATGCAATCGCAGGGCCTGGCGCACGCTCCGGAAGATGTGAACAACCTCAAGGGCGATGCCGCGCGCAGCCAGTTCGTTAACTTATTCAAAGACGTGCAGCGCCTCAAAACCCAGCTCGACCAGTATACCGACCTGAGCGACAAACAGAAAACGCAGATCACCAAGATTGTGCCGCCCGACCAGATGCAAGGGTTTAGAAGCGTGTACCTGGAGACAGCCAAGCGGCTGAAGGAACAGCAGGACAAATCAGGCGACGAAGCCCCGCCAGAAGTGCAGCAGCTCGATTTCGAGTTCGTGCTGTTTGCGTCCGCCGTCATCGACTACGACTACATCATTGGGCTGATTGCCCGCATGACGCAGCAAAAACCCAGCAAGCTTACGATGAACCGAGAGCAGCTCATCGGCTTGATTCAGTCCGACGCCAAATTCATGAACGAGCGCGAGGACATTGCCGAATACATCCGAGCGCTGCCCGTGGGTGAGGCTTTGGACGACAAGCAAATCCGCGCCGGTTACGAACGCTTCAAGTCCGAGAAGAAGTCCAAAGAACTCACGAGCCTCGCCACCAAGCACGGGCTGGTTGACGAGGCGTTGCAAACTTTTGTGTACGAGGTGCTGCGCCGACGCATCTTCGATGGCCAAGCGCTGAGCGAACTGCTGGTCCCGCTGGGTCTGGGTTGGAAGGCACGTACGCAGAAGGAACTAGCGCTGGTAGAAGATCTGACACCACTTCTGCATAGGCTAGCCGAGGGACGGGAGATTTCAGGCTTGAGCGCGTATGAGCAATAAGGAAACGAGCCCGATGAGCGAACAGAACAACGAGAAGCGGGCGCTAGCGCCACGACTGCGATTTTCAGGGTTTGAAGGGAAAGTGCCCACCTTGCCACTCTCAGCTATTGCTGACTTGGTGAGCGAAAAAATCGGTATCGATCAACTTACATCTAAGCAATATGTAAGCACAGAGAACCTGTTGCCTGATTTCGGTGGGATGAGCCCGATTGGTAAGCTACCGTCCGTTTCATCAGTGACTTGCTTTCGACCCAAGGACATCCTTGTGTCGAATATTCGACCGTACTTGAAAAAAGTCTGGCAATCCAATATTTACGGCGGTGTGTCGAACGACGTGCTTGTTGTTCGCTCAAAGGACAATATTAGTGCTGACTACTTAGCCGCAATACTCCGCAGCGATCTCTTCATCGATTACGTTATGCGTAGCGCCAAGGGTGTCAAAATGCCGCGCGGCGAAATCTCGATGATTCAAGAGTTTCCGGTGCCCTGCATTCATGAAGACGAACAACGAAAAATCGCCGACTGCCTATCTTCCCTCGACGACCTAATCGCAGCGGAAACCCAAAAGCTGGTAGCTCTCAAGATCCACAAGAACGGTCTGATGCAGAATCTTTTCCCTCGCGAGGGCGAATCCAGCCCCCGCCTGCGCTTTCGCGAATTCCGGAAGACTGGCGGCTGGGCGAAGGTCGCTGCCGGGCAATTTTTCTTGAATAAAACTGAGCGAGGTAATTCAAGTCTGCCTATCTACTCGGTGACTATGACCGACGGATTAGTGCCACGCGCATTACTCGACCGCCGGATTGATGATATTGCAGAGTCAAGCGCGAATAAAACCGTACGCAAAGGCAACATTGCCTACAACATGATGCGCATGTGGCAGGGCGCCTTGGGGGTAGCACCCGAAGATTGCATGGTAAGCCCTGCTTACGTTGTGCTCGAACCGCAAGGCGTAAACGCTTTCTTCTTCTATTTCCTGCTGAAGCTACCGCAAACGCTTCAAGTTCTTACCGCCCATTCGAGAGGTTTAACCGAGGACAGATTACGCCTTTACTACGAAGATTTCGCCAAAATTCCTCTGCTGTGCCCCTCGCTTCCAGAACAGGAACGGATCGCAGCTTGCCTGACCGCCATCGACCGCCTCATCACCGCCCAAGGTCACAAAATTGACCGCCTCAAAGCACACAAGAAGGGCTTGATGCAGCGGCTATTCCCGGCGTTGGATGAGGTGGCCGCATGAAGCAGGATCAGCGCTTCGCCGACCTGCCAACGCTGGCCGCACATCTTCGGCAGGAGATGGAGCACAAGAAAACCATCCTCCTTTATGCCTACAATGGCACCGGCAAGACGCGGCTGTCCATGGCCTTTAAGGACATCGGTAAGCAGGGCGAAGGTGAGCGCGACACGCTTTACTTCAACGCCTTCACCGAAGACCTGTTTCACTGGGACAACGACCTAAATGGCGACAGCGACCGCAGGGTCACACTGAATGCGGCCTCTCGCTTCTTTGCCGGCCTGGCCGAACTGGAGATGGACAACCGCATTCGCCCACTGCTGCAACGCTACGCGGATTTTGATTTTCGCATCGACACGCAGGAATGGGCGGTGCGTTTCTCGCGCACGGTGGACGGAGAGCTCATCGACAACATTAAGGTTTCGCGCGGCGAAGAAAACATCTTTGTCTGGTGTTTCTTTCTGGCCATCGTGCAGTTGGCTATGGACGGCGCAGAGGCTTACCAGTGGGTGAAATACGTCTATATCGACGACCCGATTTCCTCGCTGGATGAACACAACGCGATATCTGTGGGCAACCACTTGACGCAGTTTCTAAACAAGCAGGACAACCCATTGAAGGTGGTGATTTCATCGCACCACCCGTTGTTCTTCAACGTAATGCACAACGAATTGGATGCGCGCAAGTCGAAGAAGGTGTCGGCGTATTTTCTGTCGCGCGCAAAGACCGATGGATCTTACGCGCTGGGCTACACCGGCGCGACGCCCTTCTTTCATCATGTGGCCCTGTTGACCGAACTTTACAAGGCCGAGCAGTCTGGTGACCTCTACACCTATCACTTCAACATGCTGCGTTCAGTGCTGGAAAAGTCGGCAAGCTTTCACGGTTTTTCAAACTTCTCAGCGTGCATTGCGCAGGACGCCGACGACCCGGACGGAGTTCTACATGCGCGCCTGATCAATATCATGAGCCACGGAAACTATTCACTGTTTGAGCCCCAGCAGATGCTGGATGAGAACAAAGCCTTTTTCAGAAAGATCCTACACGGCTTCCTGAGTCGCTACCCCTTCAACCCCAATCTTTTCCCTCAGCCCGCTGGCGGAGCAGGCACGCCATGACCGACCTCGAACGACAACAACTAGGCAAGACTCTCTGGGCCATTGCCGACCAACTGCGCGGCGCAATGAACGCGGACGATTTCCGCGATTACATGCTGGCCTTTCTGTTTCTGCGCTACCTGTCCGACAACTACGAGGCCGCCACAAAGAAGGAGCTGGGCGCGGAATACCCCAAGCAGCTTGATGGCGCGGTGTCCACACCACTGCAACTCTGGTACGAAGCTAATCAGGGAGATGTGGGGGAGTTCGAAAAGCAGATGCGCCGCAAGGTGCACTACGTGATCAAGCCGGAATTTCTCTGGGACAATATCGTCGAGATGGCGCGCACGCAAGATGCTACGCTGCTGAACACTCTGCAAAGGGGCTTCACTTACATAGAAACCGAATCCTTCACCAGCACTTTCCGGGGCCTGTTCTCGGAAATCAACCTAGCGTCCGACAAGCTCGGCAGAACCTACCCGGAGCGCAATGCGCGCCTTTGCAAGATCATCGCTGAGATCGCCAAGGGCTTGACGCAGTTCAGCACCGATAGCGACACCTTGGGTGATGCGTACGAGTACCTGATCGGCCAGTTCGCATCGGGCTCCGGCAAGAAGGCGGGCGAGTTCTACACCCCTCAGCGCATTTCGGACGTCTTATCGGCCATCGTGACGTTGGACAGCCAGGAGCCTGCCACCGGCAAGCGCTCGCATCTCGACAGCGTGATGGATATGGCCTGCGGGTCTGGCTCACTGTTGCTCAACGTGCGTCACCGCATGGGGCCGCATGGCATTGGCAAGATCCACGGCCAAGAAAAGAACATCACCACTTATAACCTGGCACGTATGAACATGCTGCTGCACGGGGTGAAGGATTCCGAGTTCGAGATCTTCCACGGTGACACCCTCCTCAACGAGTGGGACATGCTGCGTGAAACTAACCCAGCAAAAGTACCGAAATTTGACGCGGTGGTGGCCAACCCGCCCTTCAGCTATCGTTGGGAACCCACCGAGGCCCTGGGCGAAGATGTGCGCTTCAAGAACCACGGCCTTGCGCCCAAGTCCGCGGCGGATTTTGCGTTCTTGCTACACGGCTTCCACTTTTTAAAACAAGACGGCGTGATGGCCATCATCCTGCCGCATGGCGTGCTGTTCCGCGGCGGGGCCGAGGCTCACATCCGCACCAAGCTGCTCAAGGACGGCCATATCGACACAGTGATCGGCCTGCCAGCCAACTTGTTCTTCTCTACCGGCATTCCGGTGTGCATCCTGGTTCTGAAGAAGTGCAAGAAGTCGGACGACGTGTTGTTCATCAACGCCGCCGAGCTCTTCGAGAAGGGTAAGCGGCAGAGCCAACTGTTGCCCGAGCACATAGACAAGATCATCGACACGTACCAGTTCCGCAAGGAGGAAGCACGCTACTCGCGGCGGGTAGGCATGGAAGAGATAGAGAAGAACGATTTCAATCTGAACATCTCGCGTTATGTAAGCACGGCAGAATCTGCACAGGACATTGACCTCCATGCAGTGCATGGAGAACTCGACTCGCTGGACGAGAAAATCAGAACGGCAACCAACCGCCACAATGAGTTTCTCAAGGAGCTGAGATTGCCGTTGTTACCGTGATGACGCAAGTCGGTGATTAAGGGGTCGTCTCAGAATTCGGAAAAAATCGTACGCTAGCAGTTGCCGGCGTGGCTGGTCGCTCGTCCGTTCAATGCTTTCTCGTCATCGTTCTAGCGCCCGATAAAGCGTGGCCCGATGGACACCAAGCAGGCGGGCAACCTCAGCTACAGGCTTTCCGTCTTGCTCGATAAGCTGGCGCGCGTGGACGATACGTCCAGCATCAAGTGTTGGAGTTGGGCCAAAGCGCACGCCGCGCGCTTTGGCGGCAACCCGTCCGGCGCTGGTACGTTCCACGATCAGGGATCGCTCGAAATCCGCCATACCGGCGAACACGGTGAGGACCATGCGACCGGCCGGAGTGGTCGTGTCAGCCCACGGTTCAGCCAGCGATCGCAGACCCGCCCCGGCTTCCTTGATACGTTCCGCGATGTCCAGCAGGTCGCGCGTAGACCGGGCCAACCGATCAAGGCGGGTGACCGTCACCACGTCGCCGGCGCGGAGATGCTCAAGCAGACGGCCAAGCTCGGGCCTGTCGCGTTTCGCGCCACTGACCTTTTCTTCGAAGATCCGTGTGCAGCCGGCCTCGCGTAATGTGCCTCGCTGCTGGCCGAGATCCTGGCCTTGGGTGGACACTCGGGCATAGCCGATCAGCGGTCCAATTTCGATCTTCTTGACCATGTTGCACCTGTCGCAATATATGTCGCAGAAATTCTAACACTCGCGACAAAGATAAGCGACATGCAAAAGCCTTATGGGATGAGCACCCAAAAAATGTCGCGGGTTTTACAATTTACGCGACAACACGTATGGCGTCCTCCGGCCAGAATGGGTCATCCGCGCTTTGTGCCGCGCGGACGCTCGAACGTCGTCTCGGTATTAATAGCGGACGACTTGCTTTTTAGGTGCACCCTCCATTAAACGATTGCTGTCTTAGAAGATTTTGCTTGTGCAAGTGGCCCGTCAAACGGGAAGTCGGCTTCCAGCGGATAGTTCAAATAGTCGGAGGCTTGTGGCATCAATCCTGAGCTACCCAAGCACGATCACACGACGCTGAAGCGGGCTACAGCATCAGCCAGCCGAACTAGCCGGTGCTCGGCGAAGGTCTGTGCGGTTAGAAAGGCTTCATTGGTTCGTCGACGGAACGGATGAGAAAACAGTCGTCGCAGAGCCGAAGCGTCCCTGGTCCAGCCGCCGGCATACTCACGAAGGCATAATCGCGTGCTGGATCATCCGCACAGACGCTGCACACATCCGAACTTCCGGTTGCCCTAATGGCCGCTTCCGTCATAGCGGCCTGCTTGGGATTCCATTCGCGCAGCGAAGCAAACCACCCAGGCGTGTGCGGACGGAGCAGCCTGGGAGGCGCAGGCTCAAGCAGTCCCCTACGCTCAAGCCACGTAGTTGCCGCCCTAATGCGCCGAGCATGAAATTGCGTCAGGAGGTCGTACAGCTCTATCTGCAAAGCGAAGTATTGACGAGGGTGCAACGCGTTCACGGTCACGTAGCCCGCGTGGTTCAGGACAAAACGGTTTTGGCACAACTCCTCGTCTGCCAGCAGCTCGTCGCAATACTTCTGCTTGCGTTCCGCTGAACCAGCGTGCCCTTCCATCAAGGCGACGTCGTACTGCCAGGAATTTCTTTCGAATTCATCTCGCCACAGTTCCAAGTACCTCGAAGATCGCAGGGCTTGCACCAGGTGCGCGTCTCCCTCCTGATGCTCCACCAGGTAGGCATCGATGTCGTTGAGTGATTCAATCTCACGGGATAGCTTGCGGGCCTCCCGAAGCAAGGCGTTGGTTGAGTCGCGCATTGCCTGAACGTTGTCAATATCCTCACGCCAGTCAGCCTCTTCTTCTGCGCTGAGATTGCTAAGCACATTGGGCACTTCAACAAGCGCCGCGCTCTTCAGGATTTCCCCGGGGTGGCAAAAGTCAGCATCCAACACTAGGTTCACGCCGGCATTACGATAGGCCTGCGCGACCAAACGCGAGCAGTACTGCCTCCGGCCAGCCGCGAAACCAGCCAACACGCTCTTGGCGGCGCCGGTCATGGAGTATCGAGTACCAACCGCAGATCTGGCGAAGGAGATGACGAAGTGCAATTGGTCGGTCGTCAGTGGATTCACCGGTCGAAGCACGTAACCGGCGCAGCCTGGCTCAAGAATGAGCCGCCTAAGGTTACGTGCATGAACACCGTCGCCGGTGGAATCTATGACACTCGACTTACCAACACAAATCATGGCGTGCGAAATGTCTGCACCGGTGACCTTACGGATCGTTTGGCTCATCGGTTCGGGCGTAGTCGTCAGCACAACATCGCCAGGCTGGATGAGGCCGGCGATGAACACCCTAGGCCGCGGTTCCAATTCATTCATCTCACAACTCATATTGGGCATTGCTCCGGTGCAGGAACTGAACGATGCGGTCTCCGCTGTAGCTATGCGCCCGCCATATGACACTGAACTGATTCTTGGACGTCTTTTCTCCAACAAGGGTCGCGGCGTTCGGCGATAAGTTCGCCGAGAACTTTCAGCATCAGACGCACCTTTCGCGTGTAGACCAGATTTGAGTCGTCAAGTGCTCCAATGCATGGGCGCGTTGCATTATATAGCCGTGCCATAGGGGGCAGCGCGCGTGCGTGCGGCGTGTTGGTCCAACACAAATTTTCCGAATTCACTCACCTTGTATCGGCCGTTGTCCACTGCCTTCAGGAACGCGTCGTGGATCGCCACGCGTTCTGGATCGCGAACCAACAGGCCTCCAAACGTCCTTTCCTCGACGGGCATCGCCTTGAGACACTTTAGAAACTCAAGACGTAGACTAATTTTGGCTTCCGGTTTCCCCATCATGACAATCGACGACGACATGCCATCGGCTCTCGCCGTGGGTTCTGACTCCTTGAACATCGTCTTTTCTGGATTACGCCGCTGCGCATTGCGCTGGTTTCCACGATCTATTTCGCTGAGTGGTTGGGTGTTATCAAAATAGATGTTTTCTAGAGCGTTCAGCCATTGAAGGTCATTCAGCTGCTGAACGTCAGCCACGCTGATAACGTCTACCGAGGTCGCTTTCCGGCCTCCCATCTTGTAGATCGCCTCGTCGTACAGAACCACCATGTGGTAGGGAGACACCGGGTAGAAGATTTGTAAGCCCTTGCTCGCGAGTCCCGTGTTACTTCGAATTACGCGTTCCTCGCCGTATTGATTGTAAAACACGACCGGGTGGTCGCTCGTGACGAAACGGATCGGGGTTCGATTGACCGCAATCTTGATTCGCAAATCATGGGCCATAGGCACGCTATGGCTGACCGCCTTCAAGGTCAGCGCGAAAGGATTCTTGAGGCCAATTTTTACCGTCTCCAGATGCTCGGGCTCAATACGCTTGTCTTTTGACAGCACCGCTTTGGCAAGCTTGTCCACCTGCTCATCAGCTGCTTCGCCAGCATGCTTTGTTCGCCCGTACTGAAACAGTACGAATGTCAACAGCGCGTCGTGGTCCACGCTGTAGCGAACGGGAGGCTCTCCTCGTCCCACGATTTGATCGACGATGGGGGAGACTCGACCTTCGATCGTCCCGAACATATTCTCGATCACCAAGTCTTTGCCGTAGAAATAGTCCTCGTAACACTGCCCCTTCAAGTTACCAGCGGTGAAGTGATCTCCACGTTGAATATTGAACAACTTGATGGGGAGTCTGTCTTTTCCCCACGAAAAATTCCGCAGATAGAATTGCGGAACATAGTGCTGCTTCTTCTTCTCAGCCACGTTCATTCTCCGATGGTCCGATTCAACGCGACCCGCGATCATCCTCCGCAGTGGGGCGTGGAAGCGATAATTTTCCTGTGAATTGGCTCAGCAGATCAAGCCGAATCACTGGCCGACAACTTGCTGGCGGAGGCGCAGGGCTGAATGACCGTTATAGTTTTCAACCTGCCGTAGACCTCGCTTTGCATTGAGAGGCTGTTGTGGGTCGATCACGGTCCTTGGGACGCCGCCCCGAGAACGTACAGTTGTTGGTACAAAAACGCCAGGGGGCACTTCTGGGGGCATCGCGTGCCGACGTCTGCATTGGACAGGTACATTGACGGTACACAACTCAGCTTATGGTGCCTTCGCCAAAATTCGCTAAGTTACTGAATTTAAAGTGTTTTTGCTTTCGCTACGTTACGGTCTCTTTCTCTTTGTTATCAATAACTTATTGATTTACAAGAAAATTTGTAATCAGAAGGTGGCGGGTTCGAGTCCTGCAGCCGGCACCATACCTCCTTCCACTGATGTCCAGTGGAGACTAGAAAACCCCGCTGAATCATTGATTTGGCGGGGTTTTTTGTTTTCCGGTGATTGCAGTTGTGCGCCGTTGTGCGCCGATTTCCGGCAGTGATGATGGTATATTTGTTGGTACTGATATTAAAAGTGTTGGTATTTACGATATGTCTCTTACAGATACGGCTATTCGCAATTTCAAGACCTTTGACAAACCGTACAAGCGAGCAGACGGTGGCGGGATGTTCCTGCACGTTCTGCCCGGTGGGGCCAAATACTGGCGTTTGGCTTACCGTCTGCACGGCAAGCAGAAAATTTTCGCTATCGGCGTCTATCCGACGGTCTCGCTGGCCGAGGCGCGGCAAATCCGCGACGAAGCGAAAAAACTGATCAAGCAAGGAATCGATCCAGTTAGCGAACGCAAGCAGAGCGTTCGACGTAAGTCTGAGGAGCGTGCCAACACGTTTGAACTCGTTGCCCGTGAATGGCACAAGACTAAGGGGGCCAGTTGGACGGAGTCTCACGCCAAGAAAATAATGAATTCCCTTGAGGCCGACATTTTCCCGAAGCTAGGCGATTGCCCGATTGCCGCTATCAGTGCGCCCGACCTGCTGGCGGCGCTGCGCGTTATCGAGAAGCGAGGCGCGCTGGAGATCGCGGCGCGGGTGTTGCAGCGGTGTAACGCCGTATTTCGATACGCCGTTGCGACGGGAATGATGTCGTTTAATCCGGCAGCAGAACTGCGTGGTGCGCTGAAGACCCCTGAGCGGAGGCACCATGCGGCGTTGGCGCACGACGATTTGCCCGAGTTTCTGAGCAAGCTGGCGGGGTATGAGGGTGATCTCCAAACTAGGCTGGGGCTCCTGCTGATGGCGCATACGTTTGTCAGAACGGGTGAACTGCGCGCGGCGGAGTGGCTGGAATTTAATCTCGAACTTGCCGAATGGCGAATCCCTGCGGCACGAATGAAGATGCGGGAGGAGCATATTGTGCCGTTGTCTAGTCAGGCGGTTGCGCTGCTGTGTCAGTTGAAGGCTATCAATGGCGATTCGTCGTTCGTATTCCCCTCAGCTAGCGGACGCGGCAAATGTATCAGCGAAAATACGCTGCTCTACGCGCTGTACCGGCTTGGCTACCACTCCCGAGCAACGGGGCACGGTTTTCGTGCCACGGCATCAACGATCCTGAATGAAATGGGTTTCCATGCTGACTGGATCGAACGCCAACTTGCTCACGCAGAACGCAATAAGGTGCGCGCGGCCTACAATCGCGCTCAATATTTGTCGGAAAGACGCCAGATGATGCAGATATGGTCGGATTTTCTGGATGTGGTTGGAACCGGCGAGAAGGTGGTTATTAGCGAGTTTCGGCACGCGGCGCGGAACGGAGGAAAGTGAGTGCCAGTTAGATGCCTATTGCGGCGTCGTGAAAAACGGCGTTCTATTTGCGCTGCCTGACAAAGTTATTTGGCTGTTGAGGGCATGATTTGACCCTGATAAAATAGTGATTCGACCGAAAAACCGACCAAAAACCGGTTTTCGGCTCGCCGCTCGCGCCGCAGCGCATGCCTGAGCAAATCCGCTGGAATCTCGCCGGATTTCGCCTCGAATTTTTCTCCGTGATCCACTCAAATTGTCCGATGCCGCTAGGCAGGCGTTGCTGCGCGCTTCCTTTTTGCATTTTCAGGAGCTGATCCATGCCTGTGATTCCAACCGGAGTCGAGAGCACCCCTACGACCTTCACCCCTGCGTTCCCGTTTGTCGCGCAGACCAACGATTTCGACGACGTCTTCGCGTGCGCCGCGATGCTGTCCGGCAAGACAATCGAGCAAGTGCGGGACATTGCCATCGCGAAGACAAAGCATCCCGCGCGAGGTCCGTATTATCTCGGCGAGGCGCACATTGCCGCGCTGCTTGCACAGCTAGGGTTCGTCGCGACCGTGTACAAGGAGCTATCCCGCGCCGCGGACATTCCCGATGTGGCTCTGATCCTCGTCGACTTCAATCCTGACATGGAGTTCGGCCGACACATCCTCTTTCACCGCGCAACGGCGTCGCACACCTCCGGCACGACCATCGAGTATGCATTGGACCCCGCGCCGTGGTGCAAACCAGCCGACCGCGTTCGCACCAGCTTTAAGAACATGGCTGGTACATGGGCAATCGGCATTCATGCCATGAGCACCAAAGCCGGGGCCGGCAAGTAACCGTACCAGTACAGCAGCCGGCCGGGCGGAACGGCTCAGCGGTCGCTACGCGGCTTTTTGGCGGCTGGTTTGGTGGCCGGCTCACCGAAGTCGAGCAGCGCGGACGGTGCCACGCCAAGCGTATGTGCCAGTACGCAGATGTTGATGAGCGCGATGTTGCGCTTGCCCCGTTCGACCTCGCCCAGATAAGAGCGGGCGAGGCCGCTCTCAAGGGCAAGGTGCTCCTGCGACCAATTGAGCTCTTTGCGAAGTTCGATCAGGCGCTTTCCGAACAGCGCAAGCGGGTCGTAATCCATCGGGGCTTTTGTAGCGAAAGGTCCCTAGCGTATGGGTTTGACCTATTTGGGAACACGCTCTATGATTACCCGCGCTATGAGTGACAATTCAAAGATTAAAGCCAATGCGCAAATGGTCGTGCCGCTGCGGTCTGGGCGGGGCTAGCCAGAACCAGCATGCCGCCTCGCTCCGATATGCCGCCGCCGTAACGGCAGTGGATGCAACTGAAATGCCGGGCATCTCTCATCGGCCGTATGGCCAGGTAGTTCCGGTAACTCCTTTCCCGCCGCAGACGCCGTACAACCCTCAAATCGCGACCTATCGTAATTCTTCATATGGGCGGCACGGTCGCGGCCGGTGATACGTAGCCTGCCCGTTCTCCTATATATCAAGGAAGCTCATTCATGAAACGAATCCTTTGTGCACTGGCAGCTTCCCTTGCCGTGATCCATTCGCATGCGGCCCCACTCGACCACGGCGACCTCGTGGCATTCCCGACGCGGGACGGTGTGACGCAGAGCATCTTTGTCGAATCGCCGTCGTCGAACCCGCCATGGGTGATCGCCCTGTTCGGCGGCACGCCGGGAGCCCTTCATCTGGATGCCACTGGTGCGACCACGCTCAGAGGCAATTTTTTGATCCGCTCGGCGCACTACTGGAGTGAGCAAGGGGACGCAGTTGTATTGGTCGATACGCCGTCGGATCATCCGAATGGCATCGATGACACCTTCCGGTTGAGCAAGGAGTCGTTCACGGATACGCAAGCCATCGTGGCCACGCTTCGCCAGCGTTTTCCGAATTCGAAGCTCGCTCTGGTCGCCACGAGTGCCGGAACCATGTCGGTGGGCAACGCACTGGACCGCGATCCGACGCTGGCTGACGCGTTCGTGCTGACGTCGCCGGTGACTGTTCCACACAAGGGCAGCCCTAGTCTCACCAGTCTTGACTTTGACAGCGTGAAGAGTGCGAAGTACAGAGTGCTGACCGTCTCTAACGCCGACGATGGTTGCGTGTCCTCTCCAGCCTTCTCTGGCAAGCGCTTTGCCAAGCGAAATGACTTCGATTACGTCGCAGTCGAATCGTCGGAAGGCGCTGGTGATCGGGGCGAGCAATGTGGCGCCCATTCGCCGCACGGCTTTCTTGGCATAGAGAAGGAGGTGCTTGGTGACATCAGCGACTGGCTGAAGGGGCAGCCGGTCGCCGCCCAATAGATGATTAGGCGAAGGGCTTTCTCGCCAGCGTCGCATTCTCGGAGTCACTTCTTTTGATGTAACCCACCGACGCATAGCGCGTCATTCTTTCCCGCTACCGGACCAGCCATGCCCAAGCCAGCGCGTTGCGCTGGCTTTTTTGCGGGGTTCCACCCGAAGATGCGAGGCCGAACTGCCTCGCGGTCCAGCACGGCGCGCGCATCCTGTCGAACTACGATATTGCAGGTCAACGCGTATTGGTCATCACGGAAGCGAATCGTAGTTTGACGACGCTACTATTTCTGGAGGAATACTGAATGATTTTGTTTCCCGATATTGGCTGCCGCGGCGTCCATGAACCTGATCCGGCGACCGCTGCGTGACCTACTATGGCAGTTGCCGTCGTTGCCCGTTACGGCGTCCGGCGAGCCCGACTATGCCGAGGCCAATCCCGATCTGCTGGTCAGCCTCGCGGAGTCCACCGAACTTGTGTTGCAGATCGTTCATGGCGGGTTTTCGGCGATCGGGCTGCTTCAGGCCAGCACGGCGCAGCAGGTCGCGGACGGCAAGGTCGGCGCAGAGCACGCGGCAGCTTCGGGCCAATTTTTCGTTGAACTGGGCGGAGTGGTGACGTACGTTCATGGCCTGTCGGTCGAATGCCGACCCTACACCGCAGACTACGTGAAAAACGGAACAGGCGATGGCGACTGATATATGCCTCCATGCTCGCAGAATACCCATGCGCCGGAAGAATCTCGCCAATCCCATGGAACGGAGATACCAGATGAAACGCCGCCGCCGCAAGAGGTTCTCGGCACGCAGTCTGCACAAGCACAACGACCGCACCCGCTTCGAGGCCAGGGCATCTGAAGTACGCGACGAGCAGGAACAGTACGTCCAGCGGCGCAGAGCTTTTATGGCTTGGAAACAGCGTCACGATGAAACGCTCGGCGCGATGATCCCGGTCAGTCGCACCCGGATCGACATGATCGTGTGCTTTGACAACCTGAATCCGGCCGTGTCGTTTTCTATTTCGGCGAGCAGCATCCGCATCGCTGTTTTCCACGCCGGTCGATCCTGCGATTTACGTCTCTTCGACTCGGACCCTCGCAGCGTGGCCGAGGGCTACGTCGACGACTCCCTGCTATCTGAGTACGTCGTCGTGCATCCAGACCGGCATACGCTGTGGCAATGCGAAGTCTTCGATCCTTTCCAGCGGTGGTTTGAGGACGAATTCGTGATGGCGACAGAGTGGCTATCGCAGAAAGACCAGCGCGGTGACGCCCTTACAAATCGAGGCATTCATGAGCATGATTTCATACCTGCGCGTATCAACGGCAGGCCAAACCGTCGAAAACCAGCGTCAGGCGATAGCGACCGCGGGTTATGAGATCGATCGCGAATATACGGATAAGGCGACGAGCGGCACGACTGCTGCCGATAGCCGCAGCGGTTGGAGTGCGTGCGCCGGATATCTGCGGGAAGGCGATATCCTCATTGTCTACGCGCTCGACCGGCTCGGCCGTAGCACCGTTGACGTGCTCTCGACCATCAATGCGTTGGATGCGCGCGGTGTGCGGCTGGTGATCCTTCAGCAGCAGTTCGATACCGGCACGCCGGCGGGAAAGTTGGCACTGACCATGTTTGCAGGGTTTGCCGAGTTCGAGAACAGTATCAGGAAAGCGCGGCAGCGGGAGGGTATCGCCCGCGCCCGACTGGAGGGTGGCAAATATCAGGGCCGCAAACCGAAGCTTACGGCTGAGCAGCAGACCGAGTTAAGGCAGCGCTTTGATGCAGGAGCAAACCGGAGCCAGTTGGCCCGCGAATTTGGTATTGATCGCGTGACTGTCCACAGGTATTGCGCGGACACCAGCAGCTAACGACCCCAAGCGGCCAGTCCGAGCGCTCCAAAGCGGTCGTTGCTGGCGGCGTCCCCGAGTAACGCTGCTATAACTTCGACGGCCTCGGGTTCTCCCGGTGGAATCGGATAAGGTCTACTCCGTTAATTTTCGGATTGCCGTTTCTGAGCTCATTCCGGTTTTTCATTGGATTGAGTTGAGTCCCTTTGTGTAATCGCCGATCTGCCGTCGAGCGCGGTCGCAGGCGTCACGGACTTTCCTGCGGATCACATATTCCGCTTGGCCCTCGTTTTGCGCTCGTACTTCGTCCGCGACTTTCAACACCTCCGGAGGAACGACTTGAGAAATCTCAAAGTCGAGAAGCACGGGGAGCAATTGCTCGTCGGAACGAGTCAACATATTTTTGTTCGGCCCAAAAGACATATTTTGAACAATAAAGTCGAGCGACATTAACGGCGATGATGGCGGGCTCACAAATTCCTGCGCCAGCGATTCGCGAATTCCCCACGCAGTGCTATCAATCGTTAACCACCAATGCTGGTATCCGAGCTCACTCGACGCTTCACGCTTCCGACGCTCAATGATCCCTAGGTAACTCACGACATCGTTTCGGATCAGAATATCGAGCGTATCCGAATCCCCGACCATTTTCATATTTCCACGGCGGGTCTCATGCGCTTCGCGCCACAGTCTATCGACGGCAAATCGGACTTTCTCATCCGATCGAAAATAATCGTCCGTTAACTCCTCATATTTTATCCCGTATTCCTCCTCCAAAAACTCCCTTATATCTAGCTCCGGCCTTTCAAGACCTCTAAACTGCGTCACCCACTCCGCGAACTTCGACCGGTCCCTTCCATCCTGCATGTATTGACTGTAGAGAAACGGAATTCGACCTTTCCATTGCGTGCCGAGATTCGCACACTTTATAGAAATTCGGATGTGATTCAATATTTCGTTTATCGCGGCTTCGCATAAGAATATCTCTACACCAGAGACAACAAGATTTTTAATAATAACTGAAAATCTTTTATCGCCATCTTCCGCTCGGAGCTGGTCTGCCAAAAGCGGCAAAATTAGTGTGGTGTCCAGCCATATTTTTCCAAATGAAAATATTTTCTTTGTCGCTTTTTGAACATCCGGCGTTTCTCTTAAAAACGCAAACAACGTGTAGGTATCGGAAAGAATCTTAAGGTGTTTTCGAACAGCTTCGTTCTGAGACCTGATGGTTTTGTCTAAGGCCGCCGTCACAATTCCTTGCGATTTGTCCGCCCATTTTTTTATCGTTGCTCCTTGCTCAGCAATTTTCTCGATAATCAAATCATGCACAAGATCCCTGTCTGTTTTATGAATCGATCCCGCCAATACTGAGGCGGCGAAATTCTCGCCTGCTTTTAGAAGAGATAAATCCAACACTTGCTTCGTGACTTTAGCGAGAATCGAAGTCGCCTGCTCAGGAAGGCTATCAGAAAAACTTTCTACGTTCGCTAAAATCTCCCGGTCCAATGCACCTTCCTGAAGATCTTGATGTATCAGCTTATCAGCTAAACGGAGATGTTCTTCGTGCGCGAGGTGAAAAGAATCTTCTTTGTCTCTGTGCTTAACAACATGTTTTTCCAAGCGATTTAATGCGGAGTCCGCATATATTTTGATCGTATCAAGCGACTGAGACGGTAAAAACGAATGTATCGCGGCATGCACTTCCGCTCTTGACATTACGTAAGCTCACCAATAATTCAGACAGGACAAAAGTAGAACTTTCAGGCAGGATTTTGTCGGGAGGTTCGAATGAAGACATCGCGATTTACGGAAAGCCAGATCGTTGGAATTCTCAAAGAGGCGGAT
>Ga0302314_10006199_pt1 | contig 21728 bp, 20 predicted proteins | sample III_Palsa_N2_3_FD_200533 | JGI IMG/M metagenome (GOLD analysis project Ga0302314, IMG submission 200533) | Peat permafrost microbial communities from Stordalen Mire near Abisko, Sweden - III_Palsa_N2_3 | ecosystem: Environmental > Terrestrial > Soil > Palsa > Peat permafrost | place: Sweden...
AATTTGAGCTTATTTCGCATTGGGATGCCCCCGGGGGCAAGCACATGCTCCTCCGGGCTCGAACTCGCGCCAACTCTCGTGTGGTGGCTTCCTGCGTAAGACGCGGACGACCCGCATACCGGGGGTCCCGCAACGTGGCTTCGATCGTGCCTGGTCGCCTACGCGCGGATAGGTCATTCGCCGGCTGTGGCGAGTGCGTGCGCCGACGATGATCAGTCGATGCAACACAGCGACGACACTCGCGCCCCGCCGGGCGCCTCCTCGAAAAACCCCAGCGCCAACTCCGGCGCCGGCTCCACGGGCGACGGCTCCACGGACGAGGCGATCGGCCGGCCTCCGAGCTGGCGCGAAGGCCGTTATCAACGCAGCGGGGCGCCGGTGGACCAATCGGTCAATCAGCCCTCGCAAACCGACGACGCGCCGCACGACACGGTGGGCACGCAGACCCCGCCGACCACGGGCCGTGATAATCGGCCGAAGTCACCGCCGGCCGAGCAGCAGAAACCCGTGACTTTGCGGGACTACGAGTTTTAGGCGCTCAAAGCATGGGCAGCGGGCGCGGCTTGCCGCGCGGAAACGCGGCCTCGATGCGCACGCAATCGGCGTCGGTCAAGTGCAGGGCGCCGGCAGCCGCATTCTCGCTCGTGTGATCGCGGCGCGAAGCCTTCGGGACCACGAAGACGTTCGGGTTGCGTAACAGGAACGCGAGCGCGACTTGCCGTGCCGTCGCGCCGCGGGACGCACCGATCTCCCGCAGCACGCGTCCATGTCGAGTCTCCGGATCGAACGCTTGCGGAGATTCGCCGAAGGGTGTGTAGGCCACGATCGCGACTTCGTGGTCCCGGCACCAGGGCAGCACGGCATGCTCGATGGCGCGTTCCTCGAGGTGGTATAGCACTTGATTGCAGGCCGGCAGGCCGGCGCCTGCGAGCGAGGCCAGCTCCTCGAGGTCGTCGACGTCGAAGTTACTCACGCCCCAAGCACGGATCTTGCCGCTTCCGCGCAGCTCCTCGAACGCCGCTACGGTTTCCGCCAGCGGATGCGCGCCGCGCCAATGCAGCAGGTAGCAATCGAGCCGGTCGGTCTTCAAGCGGGTGAGGGATCGCTCGCACGCGGCGATGGTTCCCCGTCGCGAGGCGTTCGAGGGCAGTACCTTCGAGACCAGGAATACTTCGTCCCGCCGCCCTTCGATGGCGCGTCCCACAAGAGTTTCCGCAGCGCCCGAGCCATACATCTCCGCCGTGTCGATGTGACACATGCCCAGATCGAGGCCTAGCCGCAACGCATCGACTGCGTCATGCGGCGATTGCTCCAAGTGCCAGGTACCCTGGCCGACCACTGCCACGCGGGGACCGCCGTGACCGAAGACGCGTAGATCCATAGGCACGGTTAGTGGTGCACGACTAGTGACGCACGGCTGCGGGGTCAGGGCAAGCGGCGCGACATGCGCAGCGCCGGCTCGCGTCCCTGGTAGTAGCCCTGCACCAGGTCGAGCGACTGGAAGCCGAGGCTCAGATAAAATGCGCGCGCCCCCATATTCGCCTCCCGCAGCTCGAGATCGATGCGAAAGACCCCGGCCTCGATGGCGCTGGCCGAGAGCCAGTCAATGAGTTGCCTGCCGAGGCCTTGACGGCGATGCTCGGTGCCCACCGCCAGCAAATTGAGATGGGCCACCTCGTCGCCGAAATGCATGATGGCGAAGCCGGCGACCTTGCGCTCGCGACGCGCGATGAGCACGCAGCAATCGCGGCCCAGGATAGCGCGACGCACGCGCGCCGGTGTCCAGGACCAGGCGAGACCATGCTCGATCAGGTCGCGCGACATCTCGGCGATCTCCAGCGCATCCGGATAGCGGGCGAGGCAGAGCGTCGCGAGCTCGGACATCAGCGGCTGCGATATCGGTCCGTGGCCGACACGAGCTCGTGAACGTTTCCGGGCTCGAATGCCGAATGGCCCGCGTCGGGCACGATGCGCAGATCCGCCTCGCGCCACACGCGATGCAGGTCCCAGGCACTCGTCGCGGGGCAGACGATGTCGTAGCGCCCTTGCACGATGGTCGCCGGGATGTGTCGAATGCGCGGCACGTCGTCGAGCAGCTGAGATTCGCTGCGCAGAAAGCCGCGGTTCACGAAGTAGTGGCACTCGATGCGGGCCACGGCGAGGGCGAAGTGGTCCTCGCTCCACTTGCGTATGTTGTCCAGATTGCTGTGCAGAAAGCTCGTGGACGCCTCCCACACCGACCAGGCGCGCGCGGCCTCGAGCGCGGCCCGCTGATCGGTGCCGGTCAGCCGTTGATGATAGGCACGCAGGTAATCATCGCGCTCGTCGAGGGGAATGATGTCCCGGTACGTTTCCCAGCAGTCGGGAAAAATTTCGGAGGCGCCGTGCTGATAGAGCCAACGGATTTCCGAATAGCGCAGCAAGAAAATGCCTCGTAGGACGAGTTCGGTCACGCGCTCCGGGTGCGCTTCGGAATAGGCGAGGGCGAGCGTCGATCCCCACGAGCCGCCGAAGACCAGCCAGCGCTCGATGCCCAAGTGCTTGCGCAGGCGCTCGATGTCGGCGACCAGATGCCAGGTGGTGTTCTCTACGAGACTCGCACTCGGCCGGCTGCGGCCGCAGCCGCGCTGATCGAACACGACGATGCGGTAATGCATAGGATCGAAGAATTGCCGGGCGCGCCGGTCCGAGCCGGCGCCGGGACCGCCGTGCAGGAACACCGCGGGCTTGCCGGCGGGATTGCCGCATTCCTCGTAGTACAACTCGTGCACGTCCGAGACGCGCAGGTAGCCGTGTTTGAAGGGCTCGATGGGCGGATAAAGCTCGCGGCGCTGGGGTGCCCCGCCTATGCGGGCGGAGATCGATGCGCCCGCCGTTGCCGGGCGCGATCGGGATGAGGTCGAGGTTTTGCGCTTCGTGGACGTGCCCTTCGACGGCGTGCGCAGCGCGCGCGCCTGGACGCGGGCCTTAGGAGGTGCGGTCTTTTTTTTCTTCTTCATCGCGATGGTCCTTGGTTTAGAGCGCTTGCGGGATCAAAGGGCCCAAGGGGCCGCCGCCGAGCAGATGGAAGTGCAAGTGGTAGACCTCTTGGCCGCTGTCGGGATTGCAATTCAAGACCAGCCGATAGCCGCTCTTGGCGACGCCGTATTGGCGCGCCAGGTTGCGGGCGACGATCACCATGTGCCCGATCAGCGTTTCATCCTCGTCGGCGATGTCGTCCGTGGTCGGAATCGGCTTGTGCGGCACGATGAGGATATGCACCGGGGCGGCGGGTCGGATGTCGAGGAACGCAACGACCCGCGAATCGCGGAAGACGATATTGGCGGGCAGCTCCCCCGCGATGATTTTCTCGAAAAGCGTAGGCATGTCGAACGCTCGGGTGCGGTTGCTGCAAGATTAGCAGGAAGTTGAGCGATGCCGCATTGCACAATTTAGCGTCAAAAGGGGTGACTCGGCCCAGGGTGGTGTGCGAATAGAAATGGGAACCATTCTCATATACACTCGCGTTCATGAATCCGACACCTATTCGGACCGCCCAGAACGCTGAGGTGGGGCTCGCCGACCTCGCCACCGGCGCAGCCGCGCGCGTCGTGTCGGTCTCTCCCGGCGAGGGAGCGGCGCCTCTCGAAATGGGGCGGCGGCTCGCGGAACTCGGCTTCCTGCCGGGCGAGACGGTTCGCATCGTCGCCCGCGGACTGCTCGCGCGCGAGCCCATCGCGGTCCGCGTCGGAACCGGTACGTTCGCACTGCGGCTGTTCGAGGCTGCTTGCGTGCGCGTTTGCCCGGAGCAGCCGCTACCCGGATAGGGCCATGGATGCCCTTTTGCGCCCTGACCCGAGTCCCTTGGTTGCCCTGGTCGGCAACCCGAACTGCGGCAAAACGGCGCTCTTCAACGTGCTCACCGGCAGCCGTCAGAAGGTCGCCAATTACGCGGGCGTCACGATCGAGCGCAAGGAAGGCACGCTGCAGACCCCCTCGGGCCGGCGCGTGCGCATTCTCGACTTGCCGGGCGCCTACAGTCTCGATCCGCTGACTCCCGACGAGCAGGTCACCGCCGACGTGCTGCTCGGTCAGCGTGCGGGAGAGAGCGCGCCGGATTTCGTCGTCTGCGTGACCGATGCCACCAACTTGCGGCAGAACCTGCGGCTCGCCTTGAGTCTCAAGCGCCTCGGCCTCCCCATGGTGGTCGCGCTCAACATGACGGATATTGCGAAGCGCAAGGGCATCCTGATCGATGCTCGCAAACTGGAGCACGAGCTCGGCGTTCCGGTGGTGGAGACCATCGGCGTCAAGTCCTCCGGCGCCAAGGCGCTGGTCGAACTGCTCGATGCATCGGCGCTCCTCGCACCGCTTGCCCCTCGGGCCGCCTGGCGCAAGCCCGCCCCCACGGATCTCGAGTCCGATCAGGCCGAGGTGCGCCGCATTCTCGGCATCGTGGGCGGCGCGCGCCTCGAGGGTGTCACGGTGAGCGACAAGCTCGACGCCGTGGTCCTGCATCCGGTGCTGGGACCCTTGATACTTGCCGCGATTCTTTTCCTGGTCTTCCAGGCCGTGTTCGCGTGGGCGCAGGTTCCCATGGATGCGATCAAGGCGGGCGTCGGTGCGTTCGCCGGGTGGGTCGGCAGCGTCATGCCGCCGAGCCTGTTCAAGGGGCTGCTCGTCGACGGCGTGCTGGCCGGCGTCGGCAGCGTCCTCGTGTTTCTGCCGCAGATCATCATCCTGTTCTTTTTCATCCTGCTGCTCGAGGATTCCGGCTACCTGCCGCGCGCCGCTTTTTTGCTCGACCGGGTGATGGGAAGTGTCGGCCTGTCGGGCCGCGCCTTCATTCCGCTCTTGTCGAGTTTTGCATGCGCCATCCCGGGCATCATGGCGACGCGCACCATCCAGAATCCGCGCGACCGGTTGGCAACCATCATGATCGCGCCCCTCATGACGTGCTCGGCGCGCCTGCCGGTGTTTGCGTTGATCATCGGCGCGTTCATTCCGCATCGCACGGTCGGGCCGGGGCTCGAGCTGCAGGGTATCGTGCTGTTCGCGCTGTACATCTTGGGTGTGGTCAGCGCGATGGGCGTGGCTTACGTGCTCAAGCGCATGGGGACCGCGAAGCGCTATCAATTCCTCATGCTCGAGCTGCCGGCGTACCACTGGCCGAACACACGGACGCTGCTCATCGGACTGTGGCAGCGCGTGGAGATTTTCCTGAGCCGCGTCGGCACCATCATCCTCGCCTTAATGGTGATCCTCTGGGCCTTGAGCTCTTTTCCGGCGCCGCCGCCCGGAGCGACCGGGCCGGCCATTCAGTACAGCATCGCGGGACACTTGGGCGCGTGGCTCGCCGTGCTGTTCGCGCCCATCGGGTTTAACTGGCAGATCTCGATCGCGCTCGTGCCGGGGCTTGCGGCGCGTGAGGTGGCCGTGGGCGCGCTCGGCACGGTCTACGCTCTGTCGGCCACTGGCTCGGACGTGAGCGGCGCGCTCACACCGTTGATCGCGCAATCCTGGAGCTTGGCGACGGCCCTGTCGCTGCTGGCCTGGTACGTATTCGCCCCGCAGTGCCTCTCGACTCTGGCGACCGTCAAGCGCGAGACGAATTCCTGGCGCTATCCGCTCATCATGGCGGCTTACATGTTCGCGCTCGCCTACGCGGCCTCGTTCATCACGTATCGGGCGGCGCTCGCCTTCGCGAGCTGACGCATGCAGCCTGGAGATATCCGATGAGCCGATTGCTCGACGCCGCTCTGGTCGCGATCATCCTCGCCGCGAGCGTGGGCTACGCGCTCTATTCGCTCGGGCCGAGGACGCTGCGGCGGTGGTTGCGCTCGGCGCTCGCCGATCTTGCAGCGCGAGCGCCGGCAGCTCTGCAACTCGGCCGCATCGAGCGCCGGTTGCGCGCGGCGGCGGGCGGGTCGGGAGCCTGCGGCGGCTGCGACAGCTGCGGCTCGAGCTCTCCGGATGCGAGTGGCGATGCCGGCAACGAAATCCGCGTGCCGGCCGCAAGCATCGGCAAGCGGCGGGTCAACTAGTCTCGGCGATGGCGCGAGTGTACCCCGCGCGGCACTCGGTCATAATGGCGGCCGGTCAACCACCCGTGTGCGCTCATGCCTTTGCCCGCCTTGCTCGAGAATCGATTGCGACTGCCCATTGTCGGTGCGCCGATGTTCCTCGTCTCGTCGCCCGCACTCGTGCTCGCGCAATGCGCGGCGGGGATCGTCGGCAGCTTTCCGGCGCTCAATGCCCGCCCGGCCGCGCTGCTCGATGACTGGCTGAGCGAAATCACCGAGACGCTGGCGGGCGCGCAGCGCGCAAACCCGGACGCGAAGATTGCGCCGTTCGCGGTGAATCAAATCGTGCACGCGAGCAACGAGCGGCTGGAGCACGACGTCGCTGTTTGCGTGAAGCACCGCGTGCCCATCATCATCACCAGCTTACGGCCGCCCGCCGAGGTGGTGAGCGCCGTGCACGGCTACGGCGGAATCGTATTCCACGACGTCATCAACCGGCGCCACGCCGAGAAGGCGGCGGAGCAGGGGGTCGACGGCGTCATCGCCGTGTGTGCGGGCGCCGGCGGCCATGCGGGCCTGTTGAGTCCGTTTGCACTGGTCAAGCAGGTGCGGGAGGTTTTTTCGGGGACCATCATCCTGGCGGGTGCCATGAGCTCAGGGAGCGACGTGCTCGCTGCGCAGGCGATGGGCGCCGATCTTGCTTATCTCGGCACGCGCTTCATCGCCACGGAGGAGTCGAATGCCGCCGCGGGCTACAAGCAGATGGTCGTCGACAGCGGCGCGGACGATATCGTCTACACCTCGCTGTTCAGCGGTGTATCCGCCAACTTCCTGCGCGACAGCGTGCAACGCACGGGACTCGATCCCGACAACCTGCCCAGCGCGCAGAAGGCGAAAATGGACTTCTCGGAGGGGAGCCATGAATTCAAGGCGTGGCGCGATGTCTGGAGCGCCGGCCACAGCGTCAGCGGCGTCCAGGAGGTGTTGCCGGTGAGGGCGCTGGTCGACCGCATGGCCGCGGAGTACGAGGCCGCACGCGCGCGCCTCGCTCCGAAGAGCCCATGAGCTGACCTCTTGCGTCTCGAGCCCGACCAACTGCCTGCAGCGCTCGCCCGAGGTCTCGCGCCCGTGTATCTGATCTCGGGCGATGAGCCGCTGAGCGCCGGCGAGGCGGCGGACGCCGTGCGCGCGGCCGCCCGCAACGCCGGCTTCACGGAGCGCGTCGTGTTTGCCGTGGATCGCTCCTTTGCCTGGGATGAGCTGCGGCAGGCGGCGCACGAGATGTCGTTGTTCGCCGAGCGGCGCCTCTTCGAGCTGCGCATGCCGACCGGCAAGCCCGACAAGGGTGCGGCGCTGCTCGTCGAGATCGCGGGCGCACCGCCCCCCGACGTCATATGTCTCATCATCACCGGCAAGCTCGACTCGAAGACCAGCGACTCGCCCTGGGTACGCGCCATCGAGCGCGTCGGGGTATGGGTGCGCGTGTGGCCCGTGGCCCGCGCGGCGCTGCCGGCGTGGCTCGAGAGCCGCACCCGCGCGCTCGACCTGCGCCTCGCGCCGGGCGTGGCGCAATCGATTGCCGATCGCGTCGAAGGTAATTTGCTCGCCGCCAAGCAGGAGCTCGACATGCTGGCGCTGCTCGCGAACGGCGCGGTCATCGACGCCGATCTCGCCATGCGCGCCATCGGCGACAGCGCGCGTTATGACGTGATGCAGCTCGGCGAAGCGGCAGCGGCGGGCGATGCGCCGCGCGCACTGCGGGTGCTCACGGGCCTGCGCAACGAGGGCGCGGAGCCGGCGCTCGTCTTGTGGGCGCTGCTGCGCGAGCTGCGCGGCATGTACCAGGCGAGCGAGGCGCAGCGCCTGGGATCGCGGCCTGCGGCGAGCGCGTGGAATCTCTCGGCTCGACCTTCGGAGAAGGCCCTGCGCCGCTTGCGTAAGGTGCCGCTCGAGCGTCTCCTGGTGCAGGCATCGCGCACCGACCGGATCATCAAAGGCCTCGCCGTCGGGGACGCTTGGTCCGCCATCACGGCGCTCGCGGCGGAGCTCGCCGGTGCTTTGCCCGGTGCTTTGCAAGGCACCCCGGATTCAGGCAGGGTACCGGCATGAACCCGATGGGCATCTTCGGCGGCACTTTCGATCCGATCCACTATGCGCATTTGCGCACGGCCTTCGAGCTGCAGCAGGCGCTGCGCCTCAAGGAGATCCGCTTCCTGCCCGCCGGCAATCCACCGCACCGCGATCAGCCGGTTGCCGATGCGCAGAAGCGCCTGCAGATGGTCGAGCTCGCCATCGCCGGACAGCCGGGCTTCGTCGTCGACGATCGCGAAGTGCGCAAGGCAGGCCCGTCCTACTCGGTCGAGACGCTCGGGGAGCTGCGTCACGAGTATCCGGACCGCAGCTTGTGCTTGATCGTCGGCATGGACGCCTTCCTGAGCCTGCCCAAATGGCACCAATGGCGGGAGCTACTGCAGCTTGCGCATCTGGTGGTGGCGCACCGCCCGGGGTGGCGCGCGCCGGGTATGGGACCGCTCGGCGAGATGCTGGTCGATCGCGGCACGGGACGCATCGGCGACCTGCACGATCAGCGCGCCGGCTGCATCTATATTCATGCCGTCACGCAGCTGGAGATCTCCTCCACCGAGGTGCGCCAGCTCATTGCTATGGGGCGCGATCCGCGCTTCCTCATGCCGGACTCAGTGCGTAAACTGATCCTCGACACCCACTGCTACGCCAAATCACGGACGCCCTAGTGCCCCTCGAGAAAAAGCCTTCCCGTTCCAAGCCCCACAAAAAAGTCGAGGAAGGTGCTGCAAGCGCCCCCGTGTCCAGGTCCAAACAGAGCGCCGGCGCGAAGCCGCGCGCTGCGCGCAAATCGAGCGCGCCGTCCGGAGCAGCCGGCAAATCGAGCACGACGCAGCGAGCTCGCGGCGTGCAGACGCCGGCGGCGGCGCGGGCCGCGCTCAAATCCGTGATCCTGGGCGCACTCGATGACATGAAGGCGCTGGAAGTGAAAGTGCTCGACGTTCGCGGTTTGACCGACATCGCCGATTACATGGTGATCGCGAGCGGCACCTCCGACCGGCACGTGCGCTCGGTGGCGCAACGCGTGGTCGAGAAGACCAAGGAGGCCGGCTACCGCCCCCACGGCTGCGAGGGACTCAAGGACGCAGACTGGGTGCTGATCGATCTGCACGAGATGATCGTGCACGTCATGCTGCCGCGGGTGCGCGAATTCTACGGGCTCGAGAAGCTGTGGGACATGAGCGCGAAGCGCCTCGCTCGCGCGTAGCCGCGGCACCGCGCCGCGCATGAAGTGCCGCCTCATCGCCGCCGGCACGCGCTTGCCCGAATGGGTGGAGACGGGATTTCGCGAGTATCAGAAGCGGCTGCGCGCGCCGCTCGTCCTCGAGCTCGAGGAGATTCCGATTTCTCCGGTTCGGGCCGGCGAGAATCCGCAGCCGGCGATGGTGCGCGAGGGCGAGAGGATGCTCGCCGCGCTCGGTCCCAAGGATCACGTGGTCGCGCTCGAGATCACCGGCTCCTCGATGAGCACGAGCGAGCTCAGCGTGTGGTTGAATGCGAAGCTGCGGCAGGCCAAACCCATCGCCCTGCTGATCGGGGGTCCGAACGGTCTCTCTCCGGCATGCCTCGAGCGCGCGGACGAGCGCTGGTCGCTGTCTCCTCTGACGCTCCCCCACGCCCTTGTGCGCATTCTGGTCGCCGAACAGCTCTATCGGGCGATGAGCTTCGCAGCGGGACACCCGTACCACCGGGCATGACGGTATTCTCCGCGCATGGAAGATTTCGTGTATCTCGCCTCTGCATCACCGCGCCGCCGCCAGCTCCTCTCGCAAATAGGCGTGCCTTTTCAATTACTTAATGTTGAAGTCGACGAGTCCCTCGGCGCCGGAGAAGCCGCGGAGCGCTATGTCCTGCGCCTCGCGCAAGCGAAAGCAGCCGCCGGCCTCTCCCGCCGCATGGCGGTCCCGCACGGTGCGGCGGCCGGCGTGGCGACGCCCTGCATGGCCACGCCCGGCGCTCCGGTGCTCGGCGCCGATACCGCGGTCGTCGCCGGCGGCGCGATCCTCGGCAAGCCTGCCGACTGCGCCGATGCCGAGCGCATGCTCGGGCTATTATCGGGGCGCACGCATGAGGTGTTGACCGCCGTTGCGCTTGCCAACGACGACGGCGTCCTGACCCAATTGAGCCGCAGCGAAGTCACATTCCGCGAGATCACGCCCGAGGAAGCGCGCGAGTACTGGAATACCGGGGAGAGCCGCGATAAGGCCGGCGCCTATGCCATTCAAGGCTACGGCGCCGTGTTCGTCAGCGGATTGCGCGGCAGCTACTCGGGTGTGATGGGACTGCCGCTGTTCGAGACCGCGCAACTGCTGCGCGCGGCGGGCCTGCCTTGCTGGGCGAAAGGGACCGCTGTGACCGATGGGCACTGAGATTCTGATCAACGCGAGCACGCACGAGGCACGCGCCGCCGTCGTCGAGAGCGGCGTGCTGCAGGAGGTGTTCATCGAGCGGTCCAATCGCCGCGGGCTCATCAGCAACATCTACAAAGGCCGGGTCTCGCGCGTTCTGCCGGGAATGCAGGCGGCGTTCATCGACATCGGCATGGAGCGCACGGCGTTCCTGCATGCCTCCGACATCCTCGACACGCGGCACTCGGGCTTGGGGCTCGAGGCTCCGCGGAGCGAGAACATCCGCTCACTGGTCGCCGAGGGCAACGAGATCCTGGTGCAGGTGGTGAAGGACCCGCTCGGGACCAAAGGGGCGCGGCTCACGACGTACATCACGCTGCCGTCGCGCTTTCTGGTGTACATGCCCCAGGGCCGCGGGGTCGGCGTATCGGCCCGCATCGAGAACGAGGCCGAGCGCGAGCGGCTGCGCAGCGCCGTTCAGGCCGGTCTCGAGCCGGGCGAGACCGCGGGGTTCATCGTACGCACCGCCGCCGAGGACGCGCCGCACGAGGCGCTGCGCGCCGACATGATCTACTTGCGCAAGCTCTGGGAGTTCGTGCGTCAGAAAGGGTTGCGCACGAGCCCGGGCCAACTCGTGCATGCCGATCTGCCTTTGCACCTGCGCATCCTGCGGGATCTGCTGCATCCCGACGTCGAGCGCGTGTTGATCGATCAGCCGAACGCGCACCGCGAGATGCACGAGTTTGCCGCGACCTTCATCCCGGATGCATTGCCGAGGGTCGAGCTGTATGCCGCGCCGCGTCCGATCTTCGAGCTGCACCACGTCGAGGAGGAAATCCAGAAGGCCCTCGATCGCAAGGTGCCGTTGAAATCGGGCGGCCATCTCATCATCGACCAGACCGAGGCCATGACGACGATCGACGTGAACACCGGCGCTTTCGTGGGGCACCGCAACCTCGAGGAGACGATCTTCCGAACCAACCTGGAGGCCGCCGTGACCATTGCGCGGCAGCTGCGGCTGCGCAATCTGGGCGGCATCATCATCATCGACTTCATCGACATGGAGGAGCCCGAGCATCGCCGTCAGGTGATCCAGGCGCTGGAGAAGGCGCTCGCCGACGATCACGTGAAAACCAACATCTCCTCGGTGTCTCCGCTCGGATTGGTGGAGATGACGCGCAAGCGCACGCGCGAAAGTCTGGAACATCTGCTGTGCCAGGCTTGTCCGACGTGCGAAGGCCGGGGGTTCGTGAAGACGGTCGAGACCGTCTGCTACGAGGTGTTTCGCGAGATCATGCGTCAAGCGCGCCAGTTCGAGTGCCGGCAACTGATGGTCCTGGCTCATCAAGACGTGATCGAGCGGCTTCTCGACGAGGAGTCCTCGGCGCTCGGCGAGCTCGAGCTGGTCACGGGTGTGCCGATACGATTGCAGAGCGAAGCGCTCTACGGCGTCGATCAGTACGACGTCGTCCTGATGTAAATGCTCTTGCGCCGGACCTTCAAGATACTGCTGCTGGTCGCGGCGGGATTTGTCGCACTGACTTTGTTGCTCATGCTCGCGCTGAAGCTCGCGCTCGACCGCGCGCCGCAGTATCAGGCGCAGATCAAGGACTGGGTATTTCGCCGTAGCGGTTATCACATCGCCTTCGCGCACGTCTGGCCGGCGTTTCGCTGGTACGGGCCGGAGCTCTACTTCGATCAATTGGAACTGCGCTCGCCGGACGACCAACGCGTCCTCGCCCGCGCTGCCGGCGGGCGGATCGCGGCGGATGTCTGGCAGCTGTTGCAGAACGGGAAACTGTTCGCTCTGCGAGTGGAGCTCGATGCGCCCACCATCGCGATCCAGCGGCTGGGTCCGAGCCGCTTTGCGCTCGCCTCCGAGATCGTCTGGGGCGGGGAGCCTGCTTCGCTGTCGCAGTTGGTCTTGAACGACCTGCCTGCCGGTACGCTGGTGATCCGCCGCGGCGTCGTCGTGCTCGAGGACTGGAATGCGGCGCTGCCACGGCTGGAACTCCGCGACGTCGACTTCGAGGCGACGCGCGTCGCGCATTTCGTTTCGGCGAGCCTGTCGGCGCAGCTGCCCGCGCAGCTCGGCGGGCGCCTCAGCGTTTCCGGTGCGGCACGCGGCGCCGGACGCATGGCGGATTTGCAATGGAATGCAATCGCGAGCTCGAGCGGAATGCATTTCCCCGGTTGGCGTGATCTGGTGCCGGAGTATTTGATCCGCCTCGATGCGGGCAGCGGCGAGTTTCATGCGCTGGTGAGCGGCCGCGGCGCCGACATCGAGCGTGCGGATCTCGAATTCAGCGCGAGCGGCGTGGTCGTGCGTCTCGCGGAAAGCCCCAACGCCGTCATCGATCAGATGGGCGGTGCGCTCTCGCTGGCGCACACGGGTGATCGGTGGACTCTGCTGGGCCGGCGCCTGCGTGCGGTATCCGCAGGACGCCAGGACCCTGACAGCGAGTTCGAGGCAAGCTGGCGCGAGAACCAGGCGGGCATGCTCGAGCTGCACGCGGAAGCGAATTACCTGCGGGCGGAGGCCTTGCTTCCGCTCGTGGGCCTCATGCCGCAGAAGGACATTCGCGAGCGGCTGCGCGATCTCGCTCCCACGGGCGAGTGGTCGGACATGCGCTTGACGCTGGCACGCGCCTCCGCGAGCGAGGCGTGGCGTTTCGACGCCCGCGCGAAGTTCCGCGACATGGGCTTCGCGCCGCTCGGCCGCGCACCCGGTCTGCGCGGCTTGAACGGCTCGATCACAGGCACCGAAGCGGCAGGGCACCTGATCATCGACACGCATTCGGCGGTCTATAACTGGCCCGATCAGTTTCCGGATCCCATCGCGCTGCCGCAGCTGAAGTCGACGGTCTACTGGAGACGGAACCCGCAGGAGCTGCTGGTGGCGACCTCGGATCTCGAGCTGCGCACGCACGGGGCAAGTCTGCACGGGAAACTCGCATGGTCGCAGCCCGCCGACGGCAGCTCGCCCGTGCTCACGCTGGCGAGCTTCATCGACGACGGCATCGTCGGCGACGCGCCGCTGTACTTTCCTCATCAGCTGCTGCCGCCGCCCGCGCTGCAATGGCTGGATCGTGCGTTCGTCGCGGGCCATCTGCCGCACGCCACGGCCGTGTTCGAGGGTCCGGTGCGGCACTTTCCGTTCCGCGACGGCGCCGGCCTCTTCCTGATCCGCTTCAACGTCGATCACGTGACGCTGGATTATCGCCAGGACTGGCCGCGCATCGAGAACGTCGCGGCGCAGGTCGAATTCCGGAACCAGGGCATGACCCTCAAGGTCACGAGCGCGCTCGCGGGCCCGCTCAAGGTGGATTCGGCCGAAGTGCGCTTCGTCGACTTCAAGAACGGCGAGATGGAAGTGCATGCCGCTGCGCACGGCGATGCCTCCGATGCGCTCGGATACCTCGCGGCCACGCCCCTCGATGCGCTGGCCGAACACGGGTTCTCGAGCGTCGAGGCCACGGGTGCTCTGCGATGCGCCGTCGACCTGTTCTTTCCGTTCAAGCAATTCGACATGCGGCGCGTGCTCGTGCACGCGGATCTGCAAGACGCGACCTTGAAGCGGCGCGGCTCGAGCCTGACCGCGACGGATATCACCGGCGGCGCCGACATCGACGGCGCTCAGGTCGTGCGGGCGGATCTGCGCGGGCAGCTCATGGGCGGACCTTTCCAGATGACGGCACGACCGCCGCGCGGCCGCGCGGCCATGCGTACCCAGCTGGAGTTTCACGGTATGTTGAGCGGCGAAGCGCTGCACGCGGCGCTCGGACTGCCCGCCGCCATTGCGCTCGACGGTCAGACGGACTGGCGCGGGCTGCTGCGCATGGCGCCGGAGCCTGCGCGCGAGCGCTCGCTGCGTCTCACTTCGAGCCTCGCGGGACTCACGCTGCGGCTCCCCGCACCGCTCAACAAGGCCGCGGATGTGTCACTGCCCGCGACAGTGGACATCCAATGGCCGGCGCCGGCCGTGACGCAGCTCCGAGTCACGATCGGCTCGCTGCTGCGGAGCGATGTGACCTTGGACGACAATCCGAGCGGATTCAAAGTCTCGCGCGCGGCCGTCTGGTTCGGCGGCGGAGAGCCGCCCGCGCCCGCGGGCGATGCGGCGGGGCTGAGCGTCGGGGGACAGATCGACGAGTTCGACCTGGCCGGGTGGCTCAAGCTCACCGCGGGCGCGAAGCCGGACAAGCCGCTCTCTTCATATCTACATTCGGCAAAGTTCACGCTTGGCCGGGTCGACTATCACGGCGCGTCGCTTCGCGACGTCACGCTCGACCTCACCACGGAGGAGGGCGCCTGGCGCGTCGCGTTCGACGGTCCGGCCGTGAGCGGCCGGATGTCGCTGCCCGGTCCCAGGGATCCCGGCGCGCCGTGGGAGCTCGAATTCGAGCGCTTGAAATTCGTGGACGCGGGCGCGGGGCAAGCAGGCGCCACGCAAGCGGGGGCCGCCCCGGCGGAGGCGGCAGCGCCCGCGGACGCCGCCGAGAAGAAGCCGGCGATCGATCCGCGCGCGCTGCCCGCGGTCCGGTTCCACGCCGGAGAGCTTTCCTGGGGCGACCGGCAGTTCGGCGAGGTACGCGCCACGCTCGTGAAGCTCGAGGACGGCGTCAGCCTCAAAGAGCTGACGAGCACGAGCGCGAGCTACGGTGCGAACGCCACGGGCGAGTGGCGGGTGAGCGGCAGCCGCATCCAGGGCACCATCACGAGCTACGACGTGGGAGAAACCATGAAGCAGCTCGGCTTCGCCGCCGTGCTCCAAGCGAAGAGCGGGGATTTGGAGTTCGATCTGCGCTGGCCCGGTGCGCCGACGGACGATCCCCTGCTGCAGGCCGAGGGCCACGTGAAGGTGTCGCTCGGCAAGGGGCAAATCGTCGGCCTGAAGCCGGGTGCGGGCCGCGTGCTGGGGCTCGCGAGCTTCTCCGAGCTGCCGCGCCGACTTGCGCTCGATTTCAGCGACGTCACCGACAAAGGCTTCGCTTTCGACACCGTTCGAGGGGATTTCGAGCTGCGCGACGGCAACGCCACCACCGATGACGTGGTAGTCAAAGGCCCGGCGGCGGAAATCGGCTTGGTTGGCCGGGTCGGCTTGAAAAACAGGGATTACGACCAAACAGCGGTAGTGACGGGCAATGTGAGCAGCACCCTGGCGCTGCCGGCATTCGCCGCCGGGCCCATCGTCGGCGGCGCGGCGCTGTTGTTCACGCAGTTGTTCAAACAGGAGCTCAAGGGCCTGGTACGAGGGTATTATCGAATCACCGGTACCTGGGACAATCCCACCGTCGAGCGGATCAAGAGCGCGGACGCCCCCAAGGCGGCTGCGGAGGCGCCGAAATTATGAGTACAGTAGCTGCGATTCAAATGACCTCCGGGCACCGCGTCGAGGACAATCTCGAGGCGGCCGCGAAGCTCTTGCGCGAGGCGAAGGAGGCGGGTGCGGAACTCGCCTGCCTGCCCGAAAACTTCTCGTTCATCGGCCTCAAGGATGCCGACAAGCTCGCCGTGGCGGAAGCCGACGGCTCGGGACCCGTACAGCAATTCCTGAGCGAGACGGCGCGCGCGCTGGGCCTGTGGATCCTGGGCGGCACCACCGTCATCAAGGGCGACTCGGCGCGGCGCGTGTCGAACACATCGCTCCTCGTCGACTCCCAGGGCAAGCGGGTCGCGCGCTACGACAAGATCCATCTGTTCGACGTCGCGATTCCGGGGCGCAACGAGCAGTATCTCGAGTCGACGCACGTCACCCCGGGCCGCAAGGTCGTCCTCGCGGACACCCCGGTGGGCCGGCTCGGCCTATCCGTGTGTTACGACATGCGCTTTCCGGAGCTCTATCGCGAGCTCGTCGCGCGGGGGGCGGAGTGGCTCGCGATGCCCGCCGCATTCACGGTACCGACTGGGCGGGCCCATTGGGAGACGCTGCTGCGAGCGCGTGCCATCGAGAACCTGTGCTACGTGGTGGCCCCGGCGCAGTGGGGCACGCACACGAGCGGCCGCGAGACCTACGGCGACACGCTGATCGTCGATTACTGGGGCCAGGTGCTGTCGCGCCTGCCGAGCGGAATCGGCGTGATCACGGCGCAGCTCGATCTCGGACGCCAGGCGGAGACTCGGGCGCGCTTTCCTGCTCTCGAGAATCGACGGCTCGGCGTGCCTGCCGACGAAGCGGTGCCGGCATGAGTGCAGTGCCGGTGTTGGACGTGGCGCAGAGGATGATTCTGGAGCCTTCGGGATTGGACGAGAACCGCCTCGCCGACGTGCTCGGCACGGTCATGAGCCGCGGCGTCGACTATGCAGACCTGTACTTTCAGCTGTCGCGCGAGGAGTCGTGGTCGCTCGAGGACGGCATCGTCAAGGACGGCTCGCACAGCATCGAGCAGGGCGTCGGGGTGCGTGCCATCAGCGGCGAGAAAACCGGATTCGCATACACCGATGAGGTGATCTTGCCTGCGCTGGTCGAGGCTTCCGACGCGGCGCGAGCCATCGCCCGGAGCGGCGCGAGCAACATCGTCAAAACCTGGCAGCGTCCGCCCACGCATCGCCTGTACCTGCCCATCGATCCCCTGGAAGCGGTGCGCGATGAGGACAAGGTCGAGTGGCTGATGCGCATCGATCGGGAGACGCGGCGCATCGATCCGCGCGTGAAGCAGGTCATGGCTTCGCTCGCCGCGGTGCATGAAGTGGTCCTGATCGCCTCGAGCGACGGGACTTTGACCGCCGACGTGCGGCCGCTGGTGCGGGTGAATGTCTCGGTGATCGTCGAACAGCACGGCCGCCGCGAGCAGGGTTACAGCGGCGGCGGCGGCCGCTTCGGCCTGAACGAGCTTCTCCAGGGCGACGTGCCGTTCGTGCACGCCCGCGAGGCCGTGCGCCAGGCGCTCGTGAATCTCGAGGCGGTGGCGGCACCGGCCGGGTCGATGCCGGTGGTGCTCGGTGCCGGCTGGCCGGGCATTCTCCTGCACGAGGCCATCGGCCATGGCCTGGAGGGCGACTTCAACCGCAAGGGTACCTCGGCATTCTCGAACCGCATCGGCGACAAGGTGGCCGCGGACGGCATCACAGTGGTCGACGACGGCACGCTCGAGCGGCGCCGCGGGTCCTTGAACGTCGACGACGAGGGGACGCCGACGCAGTGCACCGTGCTGATCGAGAACGGCGTGCTCAAGGGATACATCCAGGACAAGCTCAATGCGCGTCTCATGGGCATGGCGCCGACGGGCAACGGCCGGCGCGAGTCTTTCGCACACATGACCTTGCCGCGCATGACCAACACCTACATGCGCGCCGGTTCGCGGGCGCCCGAGGAGATCATCGCCTCGGTCGACAAGGGGCTGTACGCGGTGAACTTCGGCGGTGGTCAGGTGGACATCACCTCCGGCAAGTTCGTGTTCTCGGCGAGCGAGGCTTACCTGATCGAGAACGGCAAGATCGGTGCCCCGGTGAAAGGTGCCACGTTGATCGGCAATGGTCCCGACGTGCTGACGCGAGTCAGTATGGTGGGCAACGATATGAAGCTCGACGGCGGCGTCGGTACGTGCGGCAAGGAAGGCCAGTCGGTACCGGTGGGCGTCGGCCAGCCGACGCTGCGGGTGGATGCGCTGACGGTCGGCGGCACCGGCTGACGGTGGCATCGGGGATGAAGAATTTCCGCCTCTCGGCGGTTGTCTTGTGTCTGCTCGCCGGCTTGATTTCGGGCGGCCCCGCGCCGGGCGCCGCCCCCGTCGATGCCGCCGGCCCGAGCGGCGCGGCGGCCCGCCTCGGATTTCCACCCGAGGTGCAGGCGGCCATCGCGAGCATCGATCCGCAGCGGATTCGCGCGCACGTGAAATTCCTCGCCGACGATCTGCTCGAGGGGCGAGGCACCGGTACTCGCGGCGGTGATATCGCGGCGCGTTATATCGCTTCGCAATTCGAGCTCTACGGGCTGAAACCCGCCGGGGACGAAGGCGGCTATTTGCAGCGCGTCGACTTCCAGGGCGTGCAGACGTTGCCCGCGACCTCGGCGTCCCTAGTCCCGGCGCAAGGCGCGCCGATCGAGCTCAAGCTCGGCGAGGATTACGTCGTCAGCAACCAGACCCAGACCGACGGCGTCGACATCGATGCGCCCGTCGTCTTCGTCGGCTATGGAATCGAGGCGCCCGAGTATGGCTGGAACGATTTCAAGGGCGTCGACGTGCGCGGCAAGGTCTTGCTGGTCATCGTCAACGAGCCGCCCTCGAAGGATCCGAAGTTCTTTGCGGGCGAGGCCATGACTTACTACGGGCGCTGGACCTATAAGTTCGAAGAGGCGGCCCGCAAGGGCGCCCTTGGCGCCCTCATCATTCACCGCACCGATCTCGCGAGCTACGGCTGGAGCGTGGTGCAGAGCTCCTGGAGCAACGAGCAGGTGTACCTGGCGAACGATCACGCTCCGAAGCTCGAGGCGGCCGCGTGGATCCAGCTCGATGTGGCGCGGCGGCTGTTCGCCGCGTCGGGCCTCGACGTCGACCGAATGATCGAGGCGGCTGGGACGCGCAAGTTCAAGGCGCGTCCGCTGCCGGTGCGGTTCAAGGCACATATCGACAGCCGGGTGCGGGCGTTCGTCTCGTACAACGTGCTCGGGCTCCTGCCCGGCACCCGTCCCGGTCCGGCCGCGCAAGCGGTGATGTACACCGCTCATTACGATCATCTCGGCATCAATCCCGCGCTGCCCGGCGACAAGATCTACAACGGCGCCGTGGACAACGGCACCGGCTGCGGGATTCTGCTCGAGCTGGCCCACGCCTTCGGCAAATCGGCCGCCCGGCCGCCGCACCCGGTGCTGTTCGCTTCCGTCACCGCGGAGGAGAAAGGCATGCTCGGCTCGAACTATCTCGGCAAGCATCTGCCGATACCGGCCTCGCAAATCGCACTCGACCTGAATTACGACGCCGTTCCGCCCATCGGCATGCCGGAGTCGGTGAACGTCACGGGTTCCGAGCGCACCACGTTCTTTCCCGTGGTCCGCAAGACCGCTGCCGCCTTCGGCTTCGAGATTCAGCCCGACCCTGAGCCGGGCGCCGGCCACTATTACCGGTCGGATCATTTCAGTCTCGCGCGCGCGGGCATCCCGGCGTTCTCCATCAACACCGCGCTGAAGTTCGCCGGCCACCCGCCGGAGTGGGGCAAGGCGCAGCGCGAGGATTACACTGCCAAGCGCTACCACCAGCCGAGCGATGAGTACACTCCGGATATGGATTTCGCCTCGAACGCCGCGCTCGCGCAGTTCGGCTTTGCGCTCGGTTGGCAGGCGCTCAACGCCGACCAGATCGTGACTTTCGTGCCGGGCGATGAGTTCGAGGTCAAGCGCCAGGCACCCTAGTCGCAGCGGGTGATGCATGCAATTTGAGGAATGGATCGAGCAGGCGTACTCGCTCGGCGCGAGCGACCTGCATCTCGAGGCCGATACGCCCATCGTCGCGCGGATTCGCGGCGAATTGCAGGCGGTCGGCGCGAACGTGTCGGGCGCAACGCTCGAGCAGGTCGCGCGCGACCTGCTCGGCGAGCAATGGGCCGAGTTCGTCGAGCGGGGCTCGGCAGACCATTCCGAATCCATCGGCGGGATTCGCCTGCGGGTGAATTTCTTTCAAACCGTGCGCGGCATCGCGGCGGCGATCCGGCTGTTGGCGCCCTCGGTGAAGGATCTGCGCGTGTGCAACTTGCACAGGGATCTGCGCAAGTTCGTCGAGCCCACGAGCGGTCTCGTCATCATCTCCGGACCCACCGGGTCCGGGAAGTCGACGACGCTGGCCGCGCTCATCGAGGAGATCAACGCGACTCGCGCGCGGCATATCGTCACGCTGGAAAGTCCCATCGAGTACTTGTTCGCGAACCGCCAGTCGTTCATCCGGCAGCGCGAGATCCCGACGCACTCGCCGAGCTTCGAGCAGGGAATCATCGATGCCCTGCGCGAGAATCCCGACGTGCTGGTGATCAGCGAGATGCGCACGCCCGAGGTCATGCGGCTCACGCTCAACGCCGCGGAGACCGGTCATCTCGTGCTGGCGACCATGCATTCGTCGAACTGCGCCGAGGCCCTGTCGCGCCTGTGCATGTCGTTTCCATCGGATATTCAGGCGAGCGTGCGCGCGCAGCTCGCCGATTGCCTGGTGGCGGTGTGCTGCCAGCGGCTCGAGTTCTTGAGCGCGGCGCGCCTGCACGTACCTCGCTGCGAGATCCTGCTGCCGACCTCCGGCGCACGCGGCACGATCCGCAGCGGCAACTTCAGCCAGATCGCGACCGTGCTGCAGTCGGGCGGCGAGGAAGGCATGTGGACCTTCGATCGCTATCAGCGCTGGATGGAGCAGGTGACCGACTGGGTGCGCCCGCCCTCATCCGCAGCCCTGCGCGTGCAGGGGGAGGCGGCCCCGCGCGCCGCACCGGCGCTGCGCACGGCAGCGCGGCCGGCTTCCCCGCGAGCCGCGGGCTCGGCGGCGCCGATGCAGCGCGTGCCGCCGCCCGCGCCGTCCGCGAAACCCGCCTCCCGGAGCTCTGCGTCGGTCGAGGAGATCATCGACGTCCCCGCCGAAGACATGGATCTGGCGGCGCTCGCCGAGCTCGCCAAGAAAGCCATCGAGCGCAAGACCTGAAGGCGGGGCAGACCTGACGCCGGGAGGTCTGCGGGCTGGGGTCCGCGGCCGAATATATACAGCTTATTAATGCAGGTCCTCTTAGTATGCGCAGTTGTCGGCTTACTGCCGGAATCTGACTCTCATGGACGCCCTTTATCTGCTCATACTCCTCGGCCTTTACGCGGTCACCCACGCGCTGATCTGGGCGCTCGATCGCCTGAGGACCGCGCCTTGAGCCCGCTCCACCTGCTGGCTGGACTGCTCGCACTGGGCCTGTTCGGCTATCTGCTGTTCGCGCTGCTCAAGGCGGAGCGATTCTGATGAGCCCCGGTACGCGATTCGTCGTCCTGCTGGTGCTATTCCTGGGCGTTCTTCTGCTGTGCACGAAGCCGCTCGGCAGCTACATCGCGGACATCATGGAGGGCCGGCCGAACTTCGCCCAGCGCTTGGGCGGCCGCTTCGAGGCGCTCGTTTATCGAATTTGCGGCATCGAGCCGGGCCGCGAGATGGCGTGGGGCGAGTACGCCATCGCGCTGCTCGTGTTCAATGTCCTCGGCGCCTTCCTGGTATACGGACTGCTGCGCCTGCAGGCGTTTCTGCCGTTGAATCCGCAGAAGCTTCCCGCGGTCAGCGGCGACACGGCATTCAACACCGCGGTGAGCTTCATCACCAACACCAATTGGCAGAGCTACTCC
>Ga0302314_10006201_pt1 | contig 21726 bp, 21 predicted proteins | sample III_Palsa_N2_3_FD_200533 | JGI IMG/M metagenome (GOLD analysis project Ga0302314, IMG submission 200533) | Peat permafrost microbial communities from Stordalen Mire near Abisko, Sweden - III_Palsa_N2_3 | ecosystem: Environmental > Terrestrial > Soil > Palsa > Peat permafrost | place: Sweden...
CTCCGGAGTTTGAGTCTCAGTGAGTGGTGTATTGGATTGACGCCGTGAATGGCGCTCCGAGTCGCTGGGGGGGAGGCCGACTATGCGCTGCTCGGTCAGGAATGGCGGCTGCGCACCTGACGCCGGATCCATTCGTCGGCATTGTGATCGGATTGACGGGCGATTGCGGAGTCCCCCATCGCATCGAAGCCATGCGGGACACCGGGAAGCACATGAAGCTCGGTCGGCACGCCGGCCTGAAGCAGGCGCAAGGCATAGGTGATGTCCTCATCCCTGAACCCGTCCATGGCCCCCACGCAGATGTACGCATGCGGCAGACCCTCCAGGTCTTCCGCTCGGGCGGGAGCGGCGTATCCGGGGATGTCGTCACTGCCATAGAGATCCCCGAGGTATGCCCTCCAACCGAACTCGTTGGAGCGGCGGCTCCAGAGGTGCAGATCGTCGAGTTGGCTAGAAGGCGTAATCTGCCGGTCGTCGAGCATGGGATACTGAAGAAATTGAAAGGCGATGTCGATCTCGCCACGGTCCCGGGCCAATAGGGTCAACGCGGCGGCCAGGCCCCCTCCTGCGCTCGCTCCGTAGAGTCCTATGCACGACGGATCAATCCCGAGGGCTTCGGCATTCGTTGCCGTCCACTGGAGGGCCCGATAGCAGTCTTCAAGTGGCCCCGGATAGGGCGTCTCGGGGGCGAGCCTGTACTCGACGGATACCCCCACCATCCCGGGATCGAGGCACCAGCGGTCGAAGAGCCCGTCATACATCGCTCTATCGCCGAAGACATAACCACCGCCATGAAGGGCGACAACGCCGGGGAGCAGGTCGGACCAGTCGGCCGGTGCATGCACTCGCACGGCGATCGGGAAGTCTCCGGGACTCACTGCGGGGATCTCCATCTCCTCTCGTGTCACCAAGTCGGACAGTTCCGGCCCCGGAAGCGACAACTCCCGCATGACCTGCAGCAGGTTCTCATCCAAGTCGGGGAGAGCCACCGCCCGAACTGTTTCGGCGATCTCGGGATCAAGCTGGTCGCTAGGGATCATCGGCCCACTCTAGGATCGAGGCGTAGCCCGATCCTCTAGGGGACGCTGAGAGTTGGCGTGGCAGGTCCAACTACTAACGGCGCGCTAACCCGTCCAAGCAGTCACTTTGGGCTATTCGGGAACGGCATCCTGACGGCGATTGCGCCGCCCGCAGAGCGGGCTCGGCATCCATGTCGAAGCGAGCCGGAGATGCTCGGCCCTGGGCGGAGGACGCGTCACTCGTAGACAATACACATTATATTCGTGTATCGTCAGATCGGTGCGACGACACGGCTGGGGTGGTGATCTCCCGACAGAGGATGTGGACGCCCGACGGCGGATCGTCGATGCAGCTCGGGCGATCGTGCGGGCGACCGGTTCCGCGCCGACCGTGGCGGAGGTCGCTGATGCGCTGTCGGTCAGCAGGGCGACGGTCTACCGCTACCACCCGAGCGCGGAGGCGCTGCTGCTCGCTGCCGCATCGGACGGCTTGGAGTCGTTCCTCGACGACATCGCCGATGGACTTTCGTTGGTCGAGGACCCCGAACACGCGGTGGTCGAGGGCATCGCGTCCACGTTGGAGGAAATCGGGCGGCGCACGGAGGTCGCGCTCGTCCTCGCACCCCCACGAGGTCCCCGTCCTCGAGAGATGACCTCGGCCGTCGCCGTCGAGCTAGGTCGGAATGTGCTCGAGTCGGCGCCGGTGGACTGGTGCGCCGCCGGTTACCGGTCCGCCGACGACCTCGACGCGCTCGCCGAGTTCATGCTTCGCATCCTGCAGTCGCTGGTCGTCGATCCCGGGGACCCACCACTCACTGGCGATCGGCTGCGGGCGTACTTGCACCGGTGGGTGGGCCCGGCCGTGAGCCACGACCACGCGATGAACACCAAACAGCGATCCACAGACGCGACGACCAGAGGAGCATGATGACGATACAAGAACAGGCGGATCAGCTGATCCGCGACGAGGGTTTCGGGCCTGGCCCGATGGGTGAACTCACGCCGCGCATCCATGCGGCGGTGCTGGCCGGGCAGGGCGACATGGCCGAGAGCACGCTGCGGATCCCGAACGCCAACTACACCGATCCAGCGATCGCTGCACGCGAACTGGCCACGACCTTCGCCGCGCCCCTTCTTGTCGGGCCTCGCCTGATGGTAAAGCACCCAGGCGAATTCGTGACGATGACGCTCGTCGACACACCGGTGCTTGTGGTCCGCGACGAGAAACGGGCCCGAGTCTTCGTCAACGTCTGCCGTCACCGCGGCGCACGGGTCGCCGAGGGGGCCGGGTGCGCCCGGCGGTTTACCTGCTCCTACCACGCGTGGACCTATGACACTAGCGGGGCGCTCGTGGGAATGCCCGGTCGGGAGGGCTTCGACGACCGGGATCCCGACACCCTCGGGCTGATCGAGCTACCCAGTGAGGAACGTGCAGGATTCCTCTGGGCGCTACGGGACCCGCACGGCACCCTTGACCTCGACGCGCACCTCGGTCACTTTGAGACCGAGCTCGACTCCTGGGGTGTCGACTACGAGATCGCGGCTGTCATGGAGCTCGAGCTCGGCGCCAACTGGAAATGTGGGCTGGAGGCTTTCCAAGAGACCTACCACTTCCCCTATGTGCACCGGAACTCGATAGTCGGCATGGGGACGATCTCCAATATCACCACCTTCGACCAGTTCGGCCGCCACCACCGCCTGGGCGTCCCGCTAGCCAGCATCGGCCACGACAGCGAACCGGCAAAAGGCGAGAACGCCGTCTCCATCTATTACTTCTATCCGTTCGCCGTGATGGCGGCCTCCCCACTCGGCGGCGAGCTCCTCCAGTTTTGGCCCGGAACCACACCGACGACGAGCATGGTCCGTCACAGCATCCTCAGCCGCACGCCGCTCAAAGATCCTGCGGTCCGGGAGTTCTTCGACAGCTACGTACCGCTGATCCAGGCCGTCATCCGTGACGAGGATGCCGTCGTGATCGAGTCATCCGGCATCGGCCTCGCCGCCGGGCACAGCGACACCATCATCGGCCGCAACGAGATCGGCTGCCAGGCCGCCCACCGCCAGATCCTGGCCGATCTCGGACAGCAGAACCTCGACACGGGCAGTTGAGCCTACAATGGACACGGCAACGAACTCTGCTCCAGATGGCCTAACAGATCGGGCTGGTGACAGCGATAATTGCCTCATGGGAAGACTTGTCGTTGTCACCGGACCACCGGAGTCGGGAAAGTCGACGGTTGCCAAGATCCTCGCTGATCAGGCCCCGCGCGCTGTCTTGGTCACTGGTGACTTGTCCTTTGGCTTCCTCGCCAACGGGGCCATTGAGCCCTGGCTCGCTGCGGCAAACGAACAGAACGGTGTAGTCATCCAGGCGGAGCGAGGTGGTCCGCCTGGGTCGAGCCATAGCAGCTAATCCTACTGAGCGGTACCAACCCGGCCGGGCCAGCTTGTAAGGAAACCCGTTCCTCCGCGGCGCCTGAGCGGGTTGCGAAGTGGCAGCCTTGGAACTGGGTGACATCGACCGGCGCGCGAGCGGTCGTGATCCGGAGCAAGGCCAGCCGGCGCGACCCGCTCCTTTTGCCCGTCGACGTCGATGAGGCGATCGCTGACTACTTGATGGTCCGCGGCTCGGCGCGCCCAGTGGCCAGGTGTTCATTGACACAATAACCCGAGGCGACCCGATGGGCACGACTGCCGTGCAGTGGTGCGGCTGTCGTGACAATGGGACCTGAGTGTCGAAGAGCACATGGTGTTCCCCACGCTTCCTTTGCGGGAGACAGAGCGATCGGGTCCTCCGGTCGCGTCCCGACCCCTAACCCTCTCGGTGGGCGTTGGCACGAACCCATCGCAGATCCTTTACCGCGACAGGAATCTTTCCCGTCTCCAGTGCCGGCCCCACACGGTCGTCGAGTTCGTCCTGGGCGATCTCTTCACCCTCTGGGGCTACGAGGCTGATTCCATGCTTACGGCCGAAATCCTCTCCCGTCTTCGGGCCAAGACTAAGCAGTCCTCGGACAACCGCCCGAAACGATAAGGATGCCCCTCCGGCGATCAACTTCCACCGCCCCGCCGAAAGGCCACTACGGAGAGCGAAGGACACTCACGCCCTCTCGGAGTAAGTCCGCCGCCACTAAGCACACAGTTGCACTGTGAGGGCGACCCACTTCCCCACGCCTGCTCGCCGTGACCCCCGAAAACTCCGCCCGGTTGTCCCACTTGGTCGGGGGAAAGACTGAGGCGCTTCCAGGCCGGCCCGAGGAGGCCGGCCACGTCCATTGTGTCTTTGAAAGTGTCCGGACCATCAAGGCCCGGGGCCACACGTGTCCCCCTCTGCTGCTGCGCAGGCCTTGACCGTCCTCGGGAAGTACGGAGATCAATTTCTTTTTGTCGGCGATGTCCACAACGATGTCCACAAACTCTGGCGGGATGTGCCGTGAGCTGCACCGTTGGCTTCTAGGTGGCTTCGTCGCAGCGATCTGCCTCAGGAGAGAAAGTTCGCGTGTGGACAACTTTGGGGACTTTGGTGGAGACATCACCCGTCCACAGTGGTCGCATGCGTACGACTGAGATACCTATATCCCGCCCCGCCACTCTCGCCGGGGCCGCAGCAATTTACCTATGAGCCGTAACCGCACAACTAGAAATGGTCGTTGAGCTCGCTGACACAGATATGACCTTGAGTGCCGACAAGTGTGCATCACGGATCATTGGGTTCAAGTCCCACGAGAAGCTCTTCGAGGGCTGCCAGTTGGCATCGCTTTGGGCCGGTCGCAATCCGAGCGCATCTGCGCTGCCGGCCATGTCTCGGACGTAGCTTGTGATGATGGATCAATGGCGGAGCCAACGTTGTCGCTGTCTGATCGCCAAGAGGCATTCCAGCGCATCCCAGGTTTGAGCGCCGTCGATCCAGAGCAGATTCGTGAAGATTGTCTCCGCGTCGTCCCATCGTCTTTGGCGCCAAGCGCACAATCCCAGCCCGTGAAGGGCACGGTGGAATGGCCTGTTGTCGACAAGTCCGCGAGGCAACACGCCGTTGAATTGAGCCGGCAGTGACTGCTCGCCGATGGCCACCGCGGTGTCGTACAGGTCGAGTGCTTCTTTCGGGCCCTTCACGTCGAAGGCGATGTTGCCCAGATGTACCCAGGCGTCGATGCATCGTTCGTCCAGCAAGATCAAGCCTTCGAGGACACGACGGGCCTCGCGATCAAGGCCTGCCCGGTTCAGCACGGCCGCGTTTGTGACCGGGTCGCTATCCCAGTTGTCCTCCTCTACTCCCGGGATCACCTGTTCCATTTCAAACTCAGGTCGTGGACCTGCGGCGATGATCGCTCTGTAGAGAGGGTGGACCTCCTCCCCTTCTTCGCCCCAGTACTGGTCGGCCGGGTCCCAACTGCCCATGGGTTGGAGGTCGAGTGGCTGGGCCACGTGATGGGGGGTTTTCGCAACCGGCCTGTAGATCCACGGCTCTACCGCATGGGCCGGGCTGACGGGCCGGAACTCTGGCAATCCTTGCCATTTGCGATAGGCAGCGAGCAGACGGGAGGTCTCCAAGGTGACCGGCCCAGGAACCAGGTCGGCGAGAGAGATCCGGTGCTTCTCGCCCTCCCGCCGGCAATGGGCCGTCAGGCCATGGCGCTCGTCACCGTCGAACTCGATCCTGACCACGTCGACCGATACGCCCACGATGCTCGCAGGGAACGGAAAGCGAGCAGACTCCTCGAAAGCCTGCTCGAACTGTTCTGGCTCACCGTAGGCGTCCACCAAGATCTCATCAATGAGGTCATCGAGGTCGCCGGTCATCATTAGCGGAAGCTACCACCAGGAGATTTGTGCCCAGGAGCCCTCGCCGTCTGTTCATTAGGTGAGTGGAAACTGCTGCACACTCCACTGATGAAGAAGTCAACGAGCGCCTCAGTGAAGAAGAGGGTGTCGGAGGCGCCTGACTATTCATTCGTGCGCCTGAAGGACTTCGGGGGAACCCCAAAGGCCATCCAAGCCGGTAACGGCGGAACCGACTACAGCGAGTGCGCCAGATGAACCACGAACGGCGTCAACTCCACGGTGGCACCCTTGGCACCAAAGCCTGGGTCAATGCCGATGATCTTCGTTCCGTCAGGCCATGAGAACTCGGTCCGCCGTTTCGGCACATTGACTACGCCCCATTTGAGCAGTTCATGGGGCACGTTGTGCCGCCACCGGTTGCTGAACCAGTGGAAGGGCGACGTGTGGCCGTGGACTTGGCTGAAGGGCATGTGACTCATCCCGGTCCAGCTCTTGAGGAGCTCCCCTCCTGCTTCGGCCCACACAACACCGGGCTGACCGGTGTGATCGAGCATTGCTCCGAAAGCCAGCGCTTCTGTGGGGTCACGTTCCCATTCCTCGTTGAGGAGATGGGCCGCCTCGGACGCGGTAGCGGGCGCACCAATGGACTCCCATTTCCACTTCGTCATCCCCGAGTGGGTGACGAGCACCGGACCCAGTTCGACGGTCTCGAGAGCGAGAGCAATGCGCATCTGCTGACTGGACGACCAACGTAAGAGGTCGGACTGCAAATGCTCGGGCAGGGCCGGCGCAATGGCGAAGCCGCCGAGGTACTGAGCCTCATGATTACCCAGGAGCTGAATCCACCGCTCGGGGGCGCCGCTGAGGAAGCGGTCCACTATGGCCATGCACCCGATCGAGTCCGGACCCTTGTGCACCAGGTCGCCGAGTTGGACCACGGTCAAGTCTTCAGGAAGCGTCCCGAAGTCAGGATCAGCACCGAGGTCGCGGAGGGCAGCCTCGAGTCTGTGGGCGTAGCCCTGGACATCTCCGATGAGTGCGATCCGTGGAGACTCGCGGAGGAGCTCGGGAGATACCGGGGGTCGCTCACCCGCCGCGGATGGGCTGCTCATGGAATGGCCAATGAGGTGAAGAATGCGACCTGAAGGATGGCTGCCGCTGCGTCGTAGCCGGCGTCATGCCAGCTCTCCTCCAATCCGACCGCCGCCAGCTTCTCCGCGGCGTAGCGCTTCGCCAGCCGTTTCCAGCCGGAGAAGGTGGGCAGTGAGCCCTCGTAGGGGACCTGGCCCTCGTAGGCGAGGCAGAAAGCGTTGAGGTCGACCACCCGGCGCGAGAGCAACTGGCTCGTCCGTGGCAGGTAGGCCGCCACGAACGGCAAGTCGAAGGCGCCGACGTTGTAGCCCACCGGCACCAGGGCGCGTTTCTCGGAGTCGGCGCCGCGGGCGAGCAACCATGCCTCGAGCTGCGCGTCGACCTCGGCCGGTGGGTCGGCCTCGGCGATGGCGACAGGGTCGATGCCGTGGACCGCCATGGCCCGATCGGTCTTAAAATACGAGCCGCCGGGCCAGCTGAGGAGGGCACTGAAGCGCTCGGTGGCGTCGAAGGCCACTCCGATCTGAATCAGGACCGCGCCGTCCGCGAGCCCACTGTCGCTCATTTCGCCGTCGAGACCGATCAGTCGTTTCGTCATGGGTCCTCCGCCATGATGTCCCAAGGCTGTCACAACCAACGGAGGAATCACCGTAGGCCAGTTGACATGCCCTCCATATCCGCGCCGACCCCGGGCCGATCAGGAAAATGGAGGCGTCGCAAAGAGCCTCGGGATCGTGTTCGGTCGTGAAAGTAAGCCGCGGCAGCGCAACAAGCGTCGGTGTTGGCGCCGTGTACACCAGTAACGTGATGGACGGGTCGGCCCACCCTGAAGAAGCAGGCCAGCGTCGCCAGGGCGGACTCATGGCCGTCCAATTATGTAGAGCAGTGGCTTCGCCGGAACTGCGTACCGGGCCGGTGATCGGGTCGACGGTAACCCGGTTGAGGCCTCGATGTTGCCGGACTTACCCCCCTCGAAGTTCCCGGACTTACCCCCCTCGAAATTCAGGATTTCTGCCAAAAACCCTGGTACTGTCAGCATATGAGTCATCCCTGGGAGGGAACCGCAAAACGCCGCCTCCTGGCCGTGCTCGAACGGTGGCGATTCACGGGCCCCGCTCTGTGGGCAAATCCCACCTACTCCGAGACTTCGCCAAAGGCCGGGGAGTGCAGGTTGTGGATCTCGACGATCCCGCCGTTCGCGAGGCAGTCGAGAGCGCTCCGGGGGTAGCGGTCGGAGGCCCACCACCAGTATGCATAGACGAGTACCAACGAGTCCCCGATATCCTCGACGCGTTGAAGGCACTCCTCAATGCGAACGGTGCGTCCGCCGGAACCGCCGTGCTCACCGGGTCTACTCGGCATGACGCTCTGCCCGTCACCGCCCAAGCTCTGACTGGTCGCCTCAGCGTACTGACGATCCTCCCTCTCTCTCAGGGCGAGATCGAGGGCCAAGTCGAGAACTTTCTGGCCCAGTTCCTGGTCGATCCCGCGGGTGTGGTCTCGGCGCATCCGACGTCTCAAATGAAGCGGGACGAGTACATCGAGCGAGTGTGCGCCGGGGGGTTCCCGCTCGCCCTTCGGCGGACCGGGACCAGCAGGGATCGATGGTTCGACGAATACGTCACGCTAAGCGTCGAGAGGGACGCTCTGGAGCTCTCGAAGATACGCCAACGCGATGCTCTACGAGCCCTGCTCGAGCGGTTGGCAGGACAGACAGGCCAAATCCTCAACCTGACCAAGGCCGCCAGCGAAACGCGCGCTACCTACGACACCGTGGAGGTCTACACCCGCTTGCTTGAGGATCTGTTCTTAGTGCAGCGTCTTCCCGCCTGGGGCAAAACACTCAGGGCGCGCACGGCCAGTAGCCCGAAAATCCACGTTGTCGATTCGGGCCTCGCGGCACGCCTGTTGCGGCTGAGCCCGGCCAAGCTGCGCACGCTCGAACCCACCGCCCTGACCGAGTTTGGGAATTTGTTGGAGACCTTCGTGGTCAATGAGCTGCGCAAGCAGGTTTCATGGCTGGATCAGCAGTTGACGGTGGGGCACTGGCGAACGCACGACGGCGACGAAGTCGACTTCGTGGTGGAAGACGACGAAGGGCAAGTCGTGGCCTTCGAAGTCAAAGCGGGAGACCGGGTCCCAGGAAATGATCTCAAAGGACTGCGAAAACTTCGAGAGGCCCTCGGCACCAGGTTTACCGGCGGAGGCGCCCTGTGCACCGGGCCTCGTTCTTACACTGCGGAGGATCGCATCCACGTCCTGCCGATCGACCGGCTCTGGCGTCCCGTCTAGCCCTTTCGCGTTCTACCCTGGCCCCAACGCCGCGAACTCCAACCCGGCTTCCAGCGAGTCGGCCGCCTCCTGCGCCTGGGCGTCGGTGTTGGCCGTGCACACCCGGAGGGTGATCGACGGGTCGGCGTGACCGAGGCGGTCGGCCACGGTCTTCGGATTCAGCCCGGCGGCGAAAAGCTGGGTCGCCGTGTAGTGACGAAGGTCATGCAGTCGATAGTCCCAACGATCCGCCGGGGGCAGATTGACCCGGGTGGCCTTTGGTTTGGTCTCGCGCAATTGCGCCAGTGCCGGTGCTTCCATGCGCCGGCACAGCCGGGTAAATGCCTGCGTCACTGAATCCGGACGCGTCGGGCTGGCGGCGTCGACATCGGGGCTGAAGATGTAGCCGTCAGCGGGCAGCTTCACCTTCGCCATCTTCGCCTCCGCTTTCGCCCGGTCCATGCGACCGGCCAAGAGGGCCATGGTGTGTTCGCCCAGCAACAGGCGTCGGGTCTGATGTGTCTTGGGTGCCTTGGTCCCAATGCCTTCGGACGTCTGCCAGACCGACTGCCGTACGGTCACGGCCGAGCCCTTCCAGTCCACGTCGGACCACCGGAGTCCGCACAGCTCGCCCCGCCGCATGCCGGTCAGTACGGCCAACGTGATGACCGACGCCAACTCCGGCGAACGCGATGATGGCCGGGCCGCCTCTCGGATTAACGCTGACACTTGAGCGGGTGAGGGAACTGACAACTCCGTCTTCTGCGGCGTCGGTGACGTAGCATCGTCGGCGACATTGGTTTTGACCATCCCCCACTTGCGACCCTGGCGAAGCGCGGCGCTGATCATGCGGTGGAGGTGATGCACCGAGCGCTCGCCGAGTCCGGTGGCAAGCTGGGCGGCGTAGAAGCGGTCGAGGTCATGCGCGGTCAACTTGTCGAGACGCTTGGCTCCGAGTGCCGGTCGAATCCGCTTGTCGATCTTGCGGCGGTACTCGTACAGCGTCTTCGGCGAGCGACCCATCCTCTCGCCGTGGGCGGTCCACTCATCGAGCAAGGCGCCGAATGTCGACGTGCCTCCACCGTGACCGCCCCGCTCTACTTCTGTCACCTGCGCGGCGAGTTGCTTGGCCGCTTCGCGCTTCCCGGCTCCAGGCTCGCGTCGCGGCGCGACATACACGCGACTGATCTGCTTTGGCTTTCCGGTGACTGCGTCCTTGCCGACGAACACCCGGCGCTCCCAACGCCCTGGTGCCTTCTCCCGCATCGTACCGGCCACGAATGGCTTGTAGGGATGCTGTAGGGATGCGGCAAGTTTTCGATTTCGCTGAAAATCGGAAACTGCCGCTGAACTGGTCTTTTAATGGCGCCCCCGGCAAGATTCGAACTTGCGCACACGGTTTAGGAAACCGATGCTCTATCCCCTGAGCTACGGGGGCAGCGCTCAATGCTCCGGGCTACGCGATGGAAGTTACCTTCGCCCGGCCCGTCGACCAAGGGTACTCCCCGACCCTACGGGCCTTCGCCGCCCGATGCCGTGCACGAACGCGGGTCCCAGGGCTCCAGTGCCTCATTGGCGCTCGTCGGTGCGGCAAAGCCGCTGCTCGGACTCGTCGTCGTGGTTGTGGTCGGGGCGACCGTGGTCGTCGTGGTGCCACCCTTCCCTTTGCCCTTCCCCTTGGTCTTGGTAGTGGTAGTGGTGGCTGGGGTCTTGGGCGTGGGTGCGTTCACCGAGAAGCTGGTCCCCGTGTCCACCGTGACCTCGGCTCCGCCGAGCACCATGGAGGGGTCGTAGCCCAGCGTCACTGACCCTGAGATGGAGCGCTCCACCATCTGCGCAGCCGCCACGACGGACGGTGACTTGGAGCCGTAGTAGACGACGGTCTCGGCTTCCTGCCCCACCGGAGTCGTGTCGCCAAGTTCGGTCATGTGAAAACCCAGGGCGCCGAGAGCAGCCGACGTGGTCGCCGCCTGATTGGTCACGCCGGTCCCATTGGCCACCGAGACCGTGACCTGAGCTGGTTTGGGCAGTGGCGTTCCCGTCATCGAATTCGTGCTCGCCGAAATGCCCAGGAACTGGTTGACCACTGACTGGTCGTTGGGCTGAACGGGGAATTCGATGTCACCGTAATCGCCACCCTCGTACTGATAACTCCCGAAGGTGTCCTCCAGAACCGGAATCGTCAGCTGGGGAGCACTGTTCACGTTGACCGAGTGGTACGTGAGCACCAGGTTGAGCATGTGCGTGGCCGACAAGCCATTGTCGACCGTGAGATCGGGAGCTACTCCTGTGATGATGTCGCGATCGGTCAGGGGGTTGCTCAGTCCCTTCTTCGCCACCGCTGTGGCCAGTACCCGCAGGAATTCGTGGTCGCGTCGTATGCGCGCCAGGTCGCTCTGGGCCTCCGGTGTCCAGTTGGCCGGGTCGTCGGACGTCACTCCCGGTCCCTTGTGCACCATGTGGCGTGCTCGCACTACCTGCAGAGCATGGAATCCGTTGAGGTGATGGCACCCGACGGTGGTCACGTCCAGATCGGAATCCGGGTCGTATACGGGCTCGGGGAAGTACATGTTGATACCTCCGAGCGCGTTCACCACGCTGGCGAAGCTGTCGAAGTTGAGCTCGACGTAGTGCTGAATCGGTATCCCGAAGTCCTCCTGAATCGCGGCTACGAGTTGAGTGGGGCCCTGATACAGGGCAGCGTCGATCTTGTTGGCTCCCGTCGTCCGCGCGTTGGGGACGAAGAGGTCCCGCGGGATCGAGAGTATCGAGACCGCGTGGGTATTCGGATTGAGGTGGAGGATCATGACCACGTCACTGTTGATCCCGTTCACTCCCTGGCTGCAAATGCCGTACCCGATGTACTGCTTCTTGAGGGCACAGCGGTCGGTGGAACCGACCAGAAGGATGTTCTCCGTGCCGCTCTCGGTGCCGTGGGTCTCCCCCGCTGTCAGCCCTTTGACGTTGATTCGATGCACCAGATGATTGAGATACCAGGCGTAGCCGCCGACGCCGCCGACGATCAGCACGACGACGAGGCCCAACGCGACCAACGTCCGCCGCAGGCGCCGGCGCCGCTTGGATGAGCGGGGCCTCGTGGCGTCAATGCTCTTGCCCAGCGCCACCAATCGCTCTTCGTTGGCCACGGGGGCGGTTGATTGTCGATCGGCATTCCCCGGCCCCGGACCTCGTTGGCCCCGGGGGGGCCCACCACCTTCCATGGCCGGTCACGCTAACAACTGGGCCCGGGAATTAGGTGGTCATCCAGCCTGGATTTCCGACCGATCCGACCCTGTTCCCACTTCAGGTCAACGAGGACGTATCCTTGTAGCGGGTAAACGGCCTCCGACAGAAGTCGGAGCACGTGCGTTGCGCTTCCGCCGTATGGCCCATCCCAAGGCCGCGCGCCCGCGCACCAGACATGTACACGAAAAGGAGTTGCCATGCCCACCAAAGAGACCGCCGTGCCGTACAAGGTGGCCGATCTCAGCCTGGCCGAATTCGGCCGTAAGGAGATCGTCCTGGCCGAGCACGAGATGCCTGGCCTTATGGCCATGCGGGCCGAGTACGCCAAGAGCCAGCCGCTGGCCGGAGCTCGGATCACCGGCTCCCTGCACATGACGGTGCAAACGGCCGTGCTCATCGAGACATTGACCGCCCTGGGAGCCCGCGTTCGGTGGGCCAGCTGCAACATCTTCTCGACCCAGGACCACGCCGCCGCAGCGGTGGCCATAGGGCCCGACGGTTCCGTCAAGAACCCCAAGGGCGTTCCGGTGTTCGCCTGGAAGGGCGAGACCCTCGACGAGTACTGGTGGTGCACCGAGCAGGCCCTGCTCTGGCCGGGCGAAGGTGGCCCGAACATGATCCTCGACGACGGCGGCGACGCCACGCTGCTCGTCCACAAGGGGGTCGAGTTCGAGAAGGCCGGCTCGGTGCCGGACCCCTCGACAGCCGATTCGGAGGAGTTCCAGTTCGTACTGGCTCTTCTCGGGCGCAGCCTGGCCGAGGACCCGCAGCGCTGGACCTCAATGGCGAACGAGATCAAGGGAGTAACCGAGGAAACCACCACCGGCGTCCACCGCCTCTACGAGATGCAGAAGCGGGGTGAGTTGCTCTTCCCCGCCATCAACGTGAACGACTCGGTGACGAAGTCGAAGTTCGACAACAAATACGGTTGCCGGCACTCGCTCATCGACGGCATCAACCGGGCCACCGACGTGCTCATCGGCGGCAAGGTGGCGGTGGTGTGCGGGTATGGAGATGTCGGCAAGGGCTGCGCCCAGTCGCTCAGCGGCCAGGGGGCACGCGTGGTGGTCACCGAGGTCGATCCCATCTGCGCACTCCAGGCCGCCATGGAGGGGTACCAGGTGACGACGCTCGAGGACATCCTCCCTCTGGCCGACATCATCATCACGACGACGGGTAACAAGGACATCATCACGGCCAAGCACATGGCTGGCATGAAGCACCAGGCCATCGTCGGCAACATCGGCCACTTCGACAACGAAGTCGACATGGCGGGCCTGATGGCGACCCCGGGGATCGAGCGGGTCAACATCAAGCCCCAGGTCGACAAGTGGGTCTTCCCCGATGGCCACGCCGTGATCGTGCTGTCCGAGGGGAGACTGCTCAACCTCGGCAACGCCACGGGGCACCCGAGCTTCGTCATGTCCAACTCGTTCACCAACCAGACCATGGCTCAGCTGGAGCTGTTCACCCAGACGGGTCAGTACGTGAACGAGGTCTACGTGCTGCCCAAGCACCTCGACGAGAAGGTGGCCCGGCTCCATCTCGACGCCTTGGGCGTCAAGCTGACCGTGCTCAGCCAGGACCAGGCCGACTACATCGGCGTACCGGTGGATGGGCCGTACAAGCCCGACACGTACCGGTATTGAGCCTGAGCTGACGCCGTCGGTTCGACGGCGTCAGCTCAACAGCGCGGTGGCGATCACCTTTCCGTTGGAGGAGACCACCTCAGCCTTTCGTACGTCCTGGGGCGCCACCCAAAGGTGCGCGCCCCAGGCGCCGTACCCGCCCTTGGCGTCAAAAGAACCCACCTTGTGCGTCACACCGTCGCTGGTGATGACCTCGCAAGTGACCGTGCCGTCGGTCGATGACCCGGTCAGAGTCACGGTCATCCACGGGTTGGAGCCCCCATAGGTCGAGACCCGGCCGACCTTCGTGCCGGCATGGAGAAGGGCGGCCGTGGCCACCTCCCTACCCCCCGGTGTCGTGCCGCCACGCCCCGACCCGGTCGACCACCCCAGACTGAGGCCCAGGACAAGGGCGATCACCACGGCAGCCGCGGCCAACGTCCAGCGGGGAGAGGCACTGAGCCATCGGAACCCCTTGGGACGTCGGCGAGCAGAAGCAATGCTCGTGACAGGCGGCGCAGCCTCGGCCAGACCCATGCGGCTGAACAGGCGGACCTCGAAACCCACCGGGGGCTCCACACCGGGAGCAATGGTCACCACGGCATCCGCGACACGAGACAGCTGCTCGAGCTCCTCGGCACAGCGCGTGCACGAGTCGACGTGGACCAGGGTGGCGGCGCGCTCCCTCCCGGTCAGGATGCCGAGTGCAAGTTCGGCCAAATTGTCGGAATGCTCGTCGCACGGATGTGTATGTGGATCGTCGATCATCGCTCTTCCTCGGTTTCCCTCACGCGCTCTACCGCCGCCCGAAGCCGGATGAGGCCGGTGCGTATCCGCGTCTTGGCGGTCCCCAGTGGGATGGCCTCCTGCTCGCTGACCTCGAGCGCGGTGCGCCCGTACACCGCCGCCAGCACGACCGCCCGCCGTTGCTCGGGAGGCAACTCCGAAAGGGCCGAGCGCACCGTGTCGCTGATGTCGCCCCGCAGCACGGCATCCTCGGGGTTGTGCTCGAGGCTCATCATCGCGGTCGCGGCGAAGTCGTCGGGGTCCGTCGGTACGGCACGTCGCATGCGCAACGCATCGATGGTCAGGTTGCGGGTAATGGTCAGGACCCACGACGTGACCGAGCCCCGACGGTGATCGAAGACGGGCGCGTGACGCCAGACCCGGATGAGCGCCTCTTGGGCCACCTCCTCCGAAACCGACGCATCACTGGTCATCGAATACGCCAAACCGAACACCCGGCGCTGATAGCGACGCACGAAGACCACCGCGGCTGCCTGATCTCCAACTGCCATGCCGGCCAGCAGAGCCTCGTCCGTTGAGCCACTATCGACCACGAATAACTCTCCCACGTGGAGAATTACGGGCGAGGGCGGTCCCGGGATTCACCCGAAACCCAATTTGAGGGCAATCCCTCCGGGGCCGGCCCCCGTAGAACCAAGTGAAGGGAGCAATGATCAGCCTTATGACGTCCCAGATCCTCCGGATTCTCGGCTCTGGGCCTGGGCACCGGTCCAGGTCTGTGGGCATGGCAGCGACAGCGGCCTTCGTGATCGGTGGCCTCCTGGTGGTGTGGTCCGCCTACATTCACTTCCACCTCTGGGATGAGGCACAGGGCTACCGCCATATCTCGATCATCGGGCCCCTTTTTCTCCTGCAGTCGATCGGGGGGCTCGTCGTGGGAGTCCTGGTCATCGCCGTCCGGCGGGTCTGGGCCGCCTTGGCCGGCATCGGGTTCGCGGCATCGACCCTCGTTGGCTTTCTCCTCACCGTCGGGTTGACCGACGGGCTCTTCAACTTCAAGGAGACGTGGGCTGCTCCGTTCGCCCACCAGGCATTCGCCATTGAAATCGCCATCATCGTGGTCCTGCTGATAGCCGGGGCCCTGTGCCTGGTTGGATCTGCGTCCACAACGCGCTCCGGTACCGCCCCTTCCGAAAGCGCATTGTCGGGCGCATAGCTGCCGGGCCCGTGTCCTCTTCTTCCCAGCAGAGACGCGGGCCCGGCTCAGCCTTCGCGCAAGCCGGCGAAGAGATCGTCCTCGGGAATCGGGGCGTCCGTCGAGTCCTGTACGCGGACAAAGCTCTCGTTTCCCATGACCTTGCCGAAGAGCTCCTCCCCCATGCGCAAGAAGAAGATGTTGTCGCTCTGACTGGCATGGGCGGCTAGAGATGCGTACTTGCGTGCGGTAACGGCCGAGCAGTCCACCGTGGTCGTAATCAGCTCGTCGGGGGTCCCGAAGTCGGGGTTTTCCTCGACCTCCGCCGGCCGTTCTATGCCGGCCTCGGCCAAGATCTCTCCGAAGCCGCTCAGCGCCGAGCGCGGTATAGCCGTGTAGTACAGCTTGTCCGGAATACCGCACTCGTCGATGGCGGCGAGCGTGATCCGGTTGGCCTGGATGTGATCGGGATGCCCATAGAAGCCGTTCTCGTCGTAGGTGACGACGACCTGAGGCTCATACTGGCGCATCAGGTCCGCCAAGCGATGCCCGGCCTCGGCCACGGGCGTGTGCCAAAAGGATCCCGGCGCATCGTTCTGCGGCCAGCCGTCCATGCCTGAATCGTGGTAGCCCAAGAGCTCCAGATGGGAGACGCCGAGGGCACGGCAGCTGGCTCGGAGCTCCTCCATCCGGGCGGGAACCACGACGTCCTCGTCGTGCGCCGGGTCTTCGGGCTTGATCCCGCCCGGCCCATCGCCCAGCTCGCCGTTGGTGCAGGTCACCAACACGGTGCGGATGCCTTCGTCGGCGCAGCGAGCCAGTACCCCGCCGGTTCCGAGGGCTTCGTCGTCGGGATGGGCGTGCACCGCCATAAGCGTGAGGGGTCGAGTCGTCATCCGATGGAGCGTACGGGCTGGGCCCGCCGCCCCAGGCAGGTCTTCAGGATGCGGGCTGCAACAGCCCTGCCGCGCCGGCGGAAAAGCCCGGGCTGGCCCAGCGGCTCGTCTCGCGGCAGAAGTCGGCCAACCATGTCCATCCGATTGGGCCGCCGGGCGACGACGCGGCGAGCTCGACCTCGTTGGCGTAGGTCAGGTCGACAAAAAGCGCCACGTATTCGGCACTCGGCTCATGCTCCCGACCCGTGAAGCGGTCCCGGAAGCCGAGGTCGGCCAGTTCGGTGTCGGGTGCCGTCAACTGTGGATAGAACGCACCGCGGTCACAGGCGGCGTAGAAGTAGACGAACGCTTCGGCCCCGGGACCGATCGTGTCGGCCAATACCGAGCGACGATCGAGCTCGAGGATGTGGGGCTCGAAGCCATCCGTGCCGTACGTGGCATGCCCCAGTGCCGCCAGGGCGAGGAGGTCGGAGCCGCCCCAGGCCCGCACCAGACGTTCCACGCCTACCAGGTGGCTCAGCAGGTCGCCGAAGATGTGCGGCGTGGTTCCAGCCCCGTGGCGCCGCAAGAATTCGAGGGCAGCCTCGCGCCGATCGAGGTCCTGCGCCGTCATGTCTGCAGTCCGCCCACCCCGGCGGCCAGAGCCTCGAGCTCTGGGCCCCAAGCCGCCGGCGCAGTCAGCGGTCGCACGATGAACTTGGAGAACCCGATCTCGAGGTAGGACTCGAGCAAGGTGCGCAAGCCGTCGATCCCGATCGGAATGATCTGGTCGAGTGGTCGGCCCCGGGCCCGGCGCGCCAGCGCGGCAATGGGCGCGGCCCCGAAGTCCGTGCCGGGCGGTGCGTAGGCGATACTGACCCCGAAGTGCTCGGGGCTGATGGCGCGCCCATGCCGTCCCGCAACCTCTTCGATCACCTTTTTTCCCTCGGCCGCCTCGTCGGGCGTGCAGAAAGCGGGTATCCATCCGTCGCCGAGGCGCCCACAGCGGTCGAGCGCCGCCGGGACGTTCCCGCCGAGCCAGACGTCGAAGGGGTCCTGGGCCGGCCGGGGTGAGACGGAGACATCGGAGAAGGAACCGGACGGACCGTCGTGGCTGACCGTCTCACCGGCCCAGAGCTGACGGAGCACGGGGAGTGCTTCGTCCATGAGGGCGCCGCGCTCGGACGGGGCGATCCCGATGGCACTGCGCTCTCCGCCGATCGACAACCCCGGCACGAACGTCAGCAGGAAGCGTCCCCCGGACAACTGATCGAGTGTGGCGATCGCCTTGGCCAGCCAGACCAGATTGCGGCCGGGAAGCAGCATGGTCGTGCCGATCTTCAGGCCGGGGCAGGCGCCGGAGGCCCAGGCCAGGCCCACCAGCGGATCCGGTCCTGGCCGCGACAGCACCTCGGGCAGCCAGAGGGAGTCGAACCCGAAGGCGGAGACGGAGCGTCCGAGCTCAGCCATCGCCTCGGGCCCGAGGTCGTCACCCCCCGCGCTGATGCCGATCCGGATCTTCATGGTCCTCCTTCAGTCGGGTGCGCTGGCGAGGGCACGCATGGCGCGCTCCACCCCGTCGTCGTCCACGTCGTGATGGGTCACCAGACGCACGATGCGCGGTGCCACGGTGCCGGCCAGGACGCCCTCGCTCTCGAGGTGGGCCAGCAGCTTGCCGGGCTCGACATGGGCGAAGGTCACGATGTTGGTGCGCACCGAGGCCGGACGCAGCCCGCAGCCGGGCCACCGGTCGGCGACCGCCTCGGCCAGGCGGGCGGCGCGGGCGTGATCCTGGGGCAGACGCTCGACCATCTGCTCGAGAGCCAGGAGGCCCGGTGCGGCGAGCACCCCCGCCTGGCGCATGCCGCCGCCCAATCGCTTGCGCTCCTGGCGTGCGACGGAGATCACGTCGTCGGGACCGGCCAAGAGCGAGCCGACCGGGGCGCAGAGGCCCTTGGACAGGCAGCACATGACCGTCGTGACCGGGGCCGCCCACTCGGATGCGGCCACCCCGGTCGCCGCCTCGGCATTGAAGAGCCGGGCGCCGTCCATGTGGATGGGCACGTCACCCGCCACCGCGGCCACGGCGAGGAGGCGCTCCATCGTCCATGGGGCCCCGGACGCCGCCATGTGCGTGTTCTCGAGGCTGACGAGCGAGACCGCGGGCTGATGGTACGACGACGCATCTTTGGCCCAGCGCACATCATCGGGACTGAGCATGCCATCGGTGTCATCGACCGTGTGGAACTGCACGGAAGCGTTCAGCGCGGCCGCGCCGTACTCGTAGGAAACGACGTGCTGGCGCCTGCCGGCGACCACCGCGGTGCCCGCCTTCGCCAGGGTCCGAAGAGCGATCTGGTTGGCCATCACCCCGGACGGCACGAAGAGGGAGGCCTGCTTCCCGAGGCGTGCGGCGAAGGCCTCCTCCAGGGCGCGGACCGTCGGATCTTCCCCGTAGTCGTCGTCCCCCACCACCGCCTCCGCCATGGCCCGACGCATGTCCGCCGTCGGCTGCGTGACGGTGTCGCTGCGCAGGTCCACGAGGTCGGGCACCGGACCGAGCCTAACAATGACCCCGGTAGCATCTCGCCCGGTGCCCGCTCCCCCGCCCTCCGATTCCGTCGACAGCCGGCCGTTCCCGAGCGGGCGGCAGGACATCCATGGACTGCTCGGCGTCGAGGTCCTCGAAAGCGGACCCGAGCGCGTCGTCCTGCGGGTTCCCGTGACGTGGAAGGTGCACCAGCCCTACGGCATTCTCCACGGCGGGGTGTCGGCCCTTCTGGCGGAGTCCGCCGCCAGCCTCGGCGCAGCTCTGGCTGCGGGACGGGATCGCCAGGTGGTGGGCATCGAACTGAACGCCAGCCACCTGAGGTCGGTCCGCGACGGGCACCTCATCGCCACCGCCACCCCGGTCCGGGTGGGGCGGACCGTGCAGGTCTGGTCCATCGCCTTGACAGACGACGCCGATCGGGCGATCTGCAGCGCCCGCTGCACGCTGGCCGTCCTCGGTGCGCCCGGTGGGGCCAGCGGTGCGGTGAGCGATGCCGCGGGCATGGCATAGGCAGGGCGCGTTCGTCGGCGTAACATGACGGTGTGACGCCGGTAGGAAACGGAGCGGGCCTTCCGACTCTCGGACTGATTCTCCCCGCCAGCTTGCAGGAAGAACTTCCGGACGAAAATGGTAATACCTCTGGTGCTACCCCCTGCAGCGCACAGAACCTCGCCGAGCTCTGTCAACGGGCAGAGGCGACGGGAGCCGACTCCCTCTGGGCCGTCGACCATCTTTTCTGGCCCCACCCGATCAACGAATGCCTGACCACATTGGCTATCGCGGCTGCCGCCACCCGGCGGCCGACGCTGGGCTCGTGCGTCCTGCAGCTGCCCCTGCGCCATGCGCCGGCGGTGGCCAAACAGGCCACCGCGCTCCAGCACCTTTCTGGCGGCCGGTTCGTCCTCGGTCTCGGCGTGGGCAGCCATTCCCCCGAGTACGACCGGGCGGGTGTCGACTTCCATCGGCGGGGCAAGCTCATGGACGACGGGATCGCGGCTCTCGGTCGGGCCTGGGCCTCCGTCGACGAGCCGTCGGCGGAGTACCGCCAAGAGCCGTCCTCGGGGCGGGTTCCTCTCTGGATCGGTGGCGCCAGCCCGGCGGCGCGGCGCCGGGCCGCCACGGTGGGAGACGGGTGGGTCCCTCTCTTCCTGACCCCCGACGACTACGGGCCGGCCCTCAGCGCGCTGCGCCGTGAGACCGAAGAAGCCGGCCGTGACCCCGACTCCGTCGAGCCGGCGGTGGTCGTGTTCGCCCGCGTGGGCCCTGATGACGAGGCGCCTGCTCAGGGTGCACAGTGGCTGTCGGACATGTACGGCGTTCCCCCCAAGGCCTTCGAACGTCATCTGGTGGCCGGAGAGTCCGAGTCGTGTGCGGCCTCGTTGGCCCGTTTCGTCGACGCCGGAGCCCGCCATGTTCTCGTGATGGTGGCGGGCGCGGGCGCCGTAGCGCACTTCGGGCTCATTCGGTCCGCCTTCATGGCCCGCGTTGCCGCCGTCCCGGCCGGCGTGATCGGATGAGAGCCAGCTTGACCGGCACCGCTGGCAGGGCACGTGATGGCGCAACAGCAAGCAGCGCCGCATGACGCAGACAGATGTGGCGATCTTGGGCACCGGTATGACCGACATGAGCCGGCGTGACCTCTCGCCCGAGACGATGGCGTACCAGGCCACTCACGAGGCGCTGGCCGACGCCGGGATCGCCCCCGACGAGCTGGGGCTGGTCATTTTCGGCAACGCCACGGCAGGCCGGCTGAACGACCAGGCCTGCGTGCGCGGCCAGTCCTGGTTGCGCAAGGCGGGCCTGAGCGACGTGCCGATCATCAACGTGGACAACTCGTGTGCCGGCGGGAGCTCCGCACTGCATCTGGCCACCTTGGTGGCCACGTCGTCCGACCGGCCCGTGCTGGCTCTCGGAGTCGAGAAGATGTGGACCGGCGACCGGGCCGAGACGATGGCCGGGATTGAGGACGGCCTGCCGGCGGACTACCGCCACGATCTGCACGACCTGCGTCACGCCGATGAGAACCCGGCCGGGAGCATCCTGATGGGGCTCAACAACGGATGGGCCGAACGGTTGATGGAGGAACGGGGGGTCACCGTGCGCCAGATGGCCGCCGCCGCCGTGAAGGCGTTCAATCATGCGGCGCGCAACCCGCTGGCGCAATGCCAGCGCACCACCAGCATCGAGGAGGTTCTCGGCTCACCGCAGGTGGCCGGCATCCTCACCCGGCTGATGTGCAGCTCGTTCACCGACGGGGCGGCGGCGATCGTGGTATCCGGACCGGCGATTACTGCCCCCGCCTCCGCCCCCCGTATCATCG
>Ga0302314_10006202_pt1 | contig 21722 bp, 16 predicted proteins | sample III_Palsa_N2_3_FD_200533 | JGI IMG/M metagenome (GOLD analysis project Ga0302314, IMG submission 200533) | Peat permafrost microbial communities from Stordalen Mire near Abisko, Sweden - III_Palsa_N2_3 | ecosystem: Environmental > Terrestrial > Soil > Palsa > Peat permafrost | place: Sweden...
AGGCACGCGCCGGACAATCCGTGACCCTGACCTTGACCGACGAGATCGATATCAGCCGCGGCGACGTCATTTCGGGCACCGAGGATCTGGCCGGCGTCGCCGACCAGTTCGAGACCACGCTGGTCTGGATGGCCGAAGAGCAGATGTTCCCGGGCCGGCCCTATCTCTTGAAGATCGGCACCAAGACCGTGGTCGCGACGGTTTCGCAGGTGAAGTACAAGGTCAACGTCAACACCATGGAGCATGTCGCGACCAAGACGCTGGCGTTGAACGAGATCGGCATCTGCAACGTCAGCCTGGACCAGCCGATCGCCTTCGATGCCTATGCCGACAACCGCGAGACCGGCGGCTATATCCTGATCGACCGTATCACCAATGAGACGGTCGGCGCCGGGCTGCTGCATTTCGCGCTGCGCCGGTCGCAGAATGTGCATTGGCAGGCGCTCGACATCAACAAATCGGCGCGGGCCGAACTCAAGGGCCAGAAGCCCTGCGTGCTGTGGTTCACCGGCTTGAGCGGTGCGGGCAAATCGACCATCGCCAATATCGTCGAAAAGAAGCTGTTCGCGGCCGGAAGGCACACCGCCGTGCTCGACGGCGACAATGTCCGCCATGGGCTCAACCGCGATCTTGGCTTCACCGATGTCGACCGGGTCGAGAATATCCGCCGCGTCGCCGAGGTCGCGAAGCTGATGGTCGAATCCGGCCTGATCGTCATGGTGTCGTTCATCTCGCCGTTCCGGGCCGAGCGCCGCATGGCGCGCGACCTGTTGCAGCCGGGCGAATTCCTTGAGGTCTTCGTCGACACTTCGCTCGAAGTTGCCGAGTCGCGGGACGTCAAGGGCCTGTACAAGAAGGCGCGGCGCGGCGAGCTCCAGCATTTCACCGGCATCGACAGCCCCTACGAGGCGCCTGAAACTCCGGATATCCGGGTCAACACCTCGGCCATGTCGGCCGAAGCAGCGGCCGATTCGATCATCGCCCGGCTGCGCGAGCTGGAAATCGTGTGAGCTATGGGCGCGAGCCCAAGGCGGCACCCTCCTGACTCCTCTCCGCCCTTGGGGGCGGAGAGGCTGGGTGAGGTGGGGGATGCTCGGAGCTTGCGGTGCGTTATTCTCCCAGAGTCACCGAGACTATCCAGATTTTCCAATACCTTAATAGCGCCGACTGCTCGACCGAGCGTTCCCCATCTCACCCGACCTCTCCGCCCCATTGGGGCGGAGAGGAGAAGATCGGGGCTTTACCAGCTGCTCCAAGGAATCCCTTCATGTTGTTGTCCGATCTGCTGCCCGAAATCTGCCGGATCGCCGAAGCGGCCGGGCGCGAGACCCTGCGGTTCTACGAGGGTGACCAAGGCGCCAAGATCAAGCAGGATGGCAGTCCGGTGACCGCGGCCGATGCCGCGGCCGAGGCGGTGATCTTGCCGGCGCTGCGGGCTCTCACCCCGGACATCCCGGTCATCTCGGAGGAAGAGGCGGCGGCGGGGCTGGCGCCCGAGGTGATCGGCTCCCGTTTCTGGCTGGTCGATCCGCTCGACGGCACCAAGGAGTTCATCAAGCGCAATGGCGAGTTCACCGTCAATGTGGCGCTGATCGAGCACGGCGTGCCGGTGCTCGGCGTGGTCCATGTTCCGGTCACGGGCGAAACCTATGCCGCCGCCGGGCCGGGCACGGCATCGCTGTCGATCGGCGGTGCCGCAGCCCGGACGATCGCAGTGCGGCCGCGCCCGGATGCCGGTGTTACCATCGTCGCTTCGCGCTCGCATGGCGATGACGGGGCGCTCGACGGGTTTCTGACCGGCATCACCGTGGCCGAGCGGCGCCCGGCCGGCAGCTCGGTCAAGTTCTGCCTGATCGCCCGCGGCGAGGCCGATCTCTATCCCCGGCTCGGCCCGACCATGGAATGGGACACGGCGGCCGGCCATGCCGTGCTGCTCGGCGCCGGCGGTGCGGTGACGACCCTTGACGGCCAGGCTTTGCGCTACGGCAAATCGGGATATAGAAATCCGCATTTCGTAGCTGCGGGGGTTTGACGTTACGCGTTTTGCAGGCCATAGTGTGCCGGTCGGGAGCTTGCGTATCGCTCGGGCTCCCCTGCGCGGCGTCACAAAATGATACTTCTTCTGTCACTTAGCGATATGGGCCGGTTTCATCCGACTGCGTAGTCTGCAGTTGGATGTGTTCTACTGGGCGAGGTGTCGCCGCCAGGTTTCGGTCGAACCGGATTCGGGTGGCGGGGCGGGCTCGGCGGGGTCTGGTCGGAAGCCATGACGGGCGGGGGTTCGGCTGCCGGCAGGAAATACGCGCGACGAGGGTGAGTCGAGGCGTCGGGATGAGCATTCGGCCGGCCAGGCCGGATGGCGGTTCCGATGGTTCGAAAAAATCGCCCCGCAATATTGGCCGCGAGGGAGGACGGAATACCATGTCGGGACGTTTGATGAGGGTGCTGTGCGGTAGCGCCAGCCTGTTCGTGATCGCAGCAGCACTGCCGGCTGCGGCCCAGGACGCGGCACCGGCGCCGAAATCCGGGACAACGGCGCAGATCGAAGAGATTACCGTAACCGCGCGGCGGCATGAGGAAGACGTCCAGAAGGTGCCGATCGCGATCAGTGCGGTCAGCGGCGCCTCGATCGAGCAGCACGGCATCCAGAACGGCCAGGATCTCTCGCGGCTGGTACCGGCGCTCTCGACCAACCAGACCAGCCGCGACGAAGAGGGCTATGCGCTGCGCGGCTTGTCGAATAGCGGTGCCACCTTCGAAGGGCTGGAAAACAACGTCGCCCCCTATTTCTCCCAGGTGCCGTATCCGACCGATGATGGCGGTGGACCGGGGCGATATTTCGATCTCGCCAATGTCCAGGTGCTGAAAGGGCCGCAGGGCACGCTGTTCGGCCGCAACTCGACCGGTGGTGCCGTGCTGTTCGAGCCGAACCGGCCGACCAGTGATTATGATGGCTACGCCTCGGTGCAATACGGCAATTACAACGACCAGGTCTATGAAGGGATGTTGAACATCCCGATCATCCCCGATGAATTGATGCTGCGCGTCTCCGGCAAGCGTGAAGACCGCGACGGGTTCACGACCAACATTATCGACGACCAGAAGCTCGACAACCGTGATTACTGGTCCGGCCGCATCGGCCTGGAGTGGCGGCCAAACGAAATCTTCGACAACTACATGGTTGTCGACAGCTACTATTCGCACACGGCGGGCTCCTCGGAGGAGTTTCTGGCCGCCAATCCCGGCCTTGTCCTGAAGACGATCGGTACCCCCTGCGTCCTGGGCGTCACGGTCGGCGGTCCGACCTCGGCCGGCGGCCTCGGCGGGCCGGTGCCCGGCTGTTCCAGCCCGATCTCGATCGTGGCCTATCCTAATCCCGATCTGCAGAACGCGGTGGCGCTACAGCAGGCGCTGGGTCCGCGCGAGGTTGCCTCGGATGTCGATGCGATCGACAAGAGCTGGAGCTGGGGCTTCACGGATATTGCGACGACCAACATCACGCCCGATCTGACGCTGAAGAACATCTTCGGCTATCGCGAATTCAAGCAGCTGCTCCGGCTCGACGAGGATGGCAGCGATCTGCCGATCCTGGACGAGCTGACCAAGGGCGGCTGGGACGAGGATCTGGCGCAGTACACCGACGAAATCAATCTTCACGCCAAGCTGCTCGACGGCAAGCTCGACGTCACGGGCGGCAATTTCTTCCTGTTCAGCCACCCGGCCGGAACTCAGTACCAGGTGACCGAACAACTCGGCAATCCGCCGGCCGGTGAGCCCCAGCCGGCCGCCGCGATCGGTTCCTTCGTGAACCAGACCACCCATGCCGACGAACGCAGCGAGGCGCTGTACAGCGAAGCGGTCTACGATATGAGTGGCATCTCGCAGATGCTGAAGGACCTCAAATTCACCATCGGCTATCGTTATACCTGGGATCATCGGACGCTGAACGAGGCAGCACCCCGCACCGGCAATCCCTCGGCACCACCCTGCGCGGTCGGCACGGCGCCGCTCTGCCAGTTCGACGTGAATGCGGATTTCCAGGCGCCGACCTGGAATATCGGCTTCGATTACCAGCTCGACCCCAGCACGCTGCTCTATGTCACGGCCCGGCGCGGCTATCGCAGCGGCGGTCTCAACAATACCGTCGCCACCGCCGATCAGACCCTGTTCAAGCCCGAGATCGTCAAGGACTGGGAACTGGGATTCAAGAACGACTGGAATGTTTCGGGCTTCAAGGGCCGGACCGATGTCGCACTCTATCACGACGATATCCAGGACGCCCAAGTCAACCAGACCTTCGTCTCCGCCAACGGCGATTTCATCGCGCTGATCAACAATTCAGCCACGGCGACGGTCAATGGCGTCGAGGTCGATGAGACCTTCATTCCGATCTCGGATGTGCAGGTGACGGCGTCCTGGTCCTATACCAAGGCGGAGTATGACAACTTCACCGAACTCACGGCCGGCGGGGCCGGCACGCCGGTGCAACTCGGCGGTTCGCAGCCCTTCCCCTTCACGCCGCTGAACCGCTGGTCGCTCGATGTGAAGTACTTCCTGCCGGTGCCCGAATCCTGGGGCGATATGAGCGTCTCCGGCACCGAATACTACTCCACCCATACGCTGCTGGCCGTGCAGCCCGATCCGACCTCGCTGCAGGGGGCCTATCACCAGCTGGATCTGCATTTCGACTGGGGCCAGGTTGCCGGCAAGCCGGTCGACATCAGCCTGTTTGCAACCAATGTCTACAACTCGGTGTACCGGATCGGCGGCTTCCCGATCTACAACACCATCGGCTACAGCTCCGGCATTTATAACGAGCCGCAGATGTTCGGGCTGAGGGTGAAGTATCGCTGGGGCGCCGGCGCCGAATAGGCCGGCGGCGCATCGGGACCCCGGTGTCGGGGTCCCGATGCGGCACACCATGTCGGGGACGAGCGGGGAGGGTCCGATGGGCGAGGCGGGGGCGGGTGTCGTCGCGATCTCTCATATCGGGCTTTGCGTCGCCGATCTCGGTCCGACACTTTTCTCCCTGCTGGTCGAAGATGTCGATGCGGTGGCCGAGAGGCTGTGCGCCCTGGGCGGCACGGTGCTGAGGCCGACGCGGCTGGCGGCGAAGAACGGCGAATTCATTTATTGCCTCGATCCTGGCGGCATCCGGGTCGAGCTGATGCGGCTCGCCGCCGGGCCGGACGGCGCCGCGTAACAAAAGGGCTGGAAGAGCATGGCAGCAACGGATCGCAGAATCGTCGTCGTCACCGGGGCGAGCCGCGGCGCCGGCAAGGGCATTGCGCTTGCCCTGGGCGCGCTCGGCGCCAAGGTCTATGTCACCGGCCGGTCGCTCCAGGAGGGCGATGCGCCGCTGCCGGGCACGATCGGAGCCACCGCCGAGGAGATCGACCGGCGCGGCGGCCAGGGCGTCGCCGCGCATTGCGACCATCGCGACGATGCCCAGGTCGCCGCCCTGTTCGAACACATCAAAGCCGAGGATGGCCGGCTCGACATTCTGGTCAACAACGCGACAGCGCTCCATGACGATTTGATCAAGCCCGAGCCGTTCTGGGAGAAGTCGCTGGATCTGGTCGATATCCTGGATATCGGCCTGCGTTCGGCCTATGTCGCGAGCTTCCATGCCGCGCGCCTGATGGCGCCGCGCGGGCGCGGGCTGATCGTTGCGACCTCGTCCTTCGGTGCCGGCTGTTTCATGCATGGCCCCGCTTATGGCGCCCAGAAGGCCGGGCTCGACAAGATGATGTGGGATATCGGCGTCGAGCTGAAACCCTTCGGCGTCGCCGCCGCGTCGATCTGGATGGGGCCTCTGCTGACCGAGCGCACCGAGCGCGCGTTTGCCGAGAGGGCCGACCAGTATGAGGGCTTCGCCGCCGTCGCCGAGACGCCGCAATTCACCGGCCGCATCATCGACGCGCTGGCGCGTGATCCGGCCCTGATGAGCCTCACCGGCCAGACCTTGATCGGTGCCGAGCTCGCCGTGAAATATGGCCTGACCGACCGCGACGGCAAGCAGCCGCCCAGCTACCGCGAGATGCTGGGCCCGCCGCGCGACTTCCATCCCGCGATCATCCGCTGACAGGGGATTTCATGAGCAACGATCTGGAAAACCTCGCCCGCCGGCTGCAGGCGCTCGAAGATATCGAAGCGATCAAGCAGCTGAAGCACCGCTACTGGCGCGCCTGCGACCGGCAGAAGCCGGATGATGTGCGCGAGTGCTTCCTGCCCGAGGGCGCCATCGTCGATTATCAGAATGTCTGCCGCTTCGAAAACCGCGAGGATTTCGTCGATCTCTATCGCCGGCTCGGCTGCCGCGATGCCGTGGTCGATATCCATCACGGCCAGAATCCGGAAATCGAGATCACCGGAGTCGATACCGCGCGCGCCACCTGGGATGTCTACTACTATGGCATCGATCTGGAGGCCCGCACGGCGACGCAGCTCGCCGGCTATTACCACGACGACTATATCCGCCAGGATGGCCGCTGGTGGATCGCCAAGACCTGCTTCTTCCGGACCTCCTTCGTCATGACCGAGGTCTCGAGCGAGGGTGCTACGACGGTGCGCGCATTGAGCCGCTGACGGATCTGCGGACCGGAAAAACCAAGGATAGGAGTTCGAGCGCCGACGGGAACAACGCGAAACAATTGACCGGTAAACCGGCTTCTAGGGGGGGCGAAAAGCGATGTCTGGATGTCCGAAGCGGGCGCTCTGCGCCGGTGCGAGCCTGTTTGCGATCATGGTCGCTCTGCCGGCCGGGGCCCAGGAGGCGGCCCCGCGGAGCGAGGCGACCGCGCAGATCGAAGAGATCACGGTTACGGCGCGGCGCCATTCCGAAGACGTCCAGAAGGTGCCGATCGCGATCAGCGCGGTCACCGGCGCCTCGATCGAACAGCACGGCGTCCAGAACGGCCAGGATCTCTCCAGGCTGGTGCCGTCGCTGTCGACCGCCCAGACCAGCCGCGACGAGGAAGGTTTTACCCTGCGCGGCTTGACCAATAGCGGCGCCTCCTTTCTGGGTGTCGAGAACAACGTCGCCCCGTATTTCTCGCAGGTCCCGTTTCCGACCGTCGATGGCGGCGGTCCGGGCCGCTATTTCGATCTGGCCAATATCCAGGTGCTGAAGGGGCCGCAAGGCACGCTGTTCGGCCGCAACTCGACCGGTGGTGCGGTGCTGTTCGAGCCGAACCGGCCGAGCAGCGATTATGACGGCTACGCCTCGGTGCAATACGGCAACGACAATGACCAGGTCTATGAAGGGATGCTCAACATCCCGATCCTGCCCGATGAATTGATTTTGCGTGTCGCCGGCAAGCGCGAGGAGCGCGACGGCTTCACCACCAACATCGTCAACGGCCAGAAGCTCGACAATCGCGACTACTGGTCGGGCCGGGCGTCGCTGGAATGGCGGCCGGACCAGGTCTTTGAAAACTACATGGTCTTCGACAGCTATTATTCCGATACGAGCGGTTCGTCGGAATCGCTGCTCGGCACCAATAACGGCATCCTGCTGTCGAAGGTCAATTCCAGCTTCCAGCCGACCGCGGGGGCGTGCTTCATCGGCATCACGCTGGGCGGCGACAATGGCCCGATCCCGGGCTGCAGCTTCCCGCTGTCGATCTCGGTCTATCCCAATCCCGAACTGCAGAATGCGGTGGCCTTGCAGCAGGCTCTGGGGCCGCGCGAAACCGCCTCCAACATCGATTCGCTCGACAAGAGCTGGAGCTGGGGTTTCACCGATATCGCCACAGTCAATCTCACACCCGATCTGACGCTGAAGAACATCCTGGGATATCGCGAATACAAGCAGCTGCTCCGGCTCAACGAGGCCGGCACCGACCTGCCGATCCTGGAACAGATCACGCCGAACGGCTGGGACGAGGATCTGGCGCAGTACACCGACGAGGTCAATCTTCACGCCAAGTTGCTGGACGGCAAGCTCGACGTCACGGGCGGCAACTTCTTCCTGTTCAGCCACCCGGCCGGCAACCAGGTGGAGATCAGCGAGCAGCTTGGTTTGCCGCCGGCTGGCGATCCCCAGCCGCTCACGGCGATCGGCTCCCTGGTTACCCAGATTACCCATGCCGATGAAAGCAGTGAGGCGCTCTATAGCGAGGCGGTCTATGATTTGAGCGGCCTCTCGGACAGCCTGCATGATTTCCGGTTTACCGTCGGCTACCGCTATACCTGGGACCATCGCACGCTGAACGAAATCGGGCCCCGCTCGGGCAATCCGGCGGCGCCGCCCTGCTATATCGAGTCAAACGCCGCGAACCCGGCGAAGAATTGCCAGCTCGATGTGAGTGCGGCATTCCAGGCGCCGTCCTGGAACGCCGGCCTCGATTATCAGCTCGACCCCAATACCCTGCTCTATGTCACGACCCGGCGCGGCTACCGCAGCGGCGGTCTCAACAGCACCGTGGCCGAGGCCTCGCAGGTTCTGTTCAAGCCCGAGATCGTCAAGGATTGGGAAGTCGGCCTCAAGAACGATTGGAATCTCTCGGGCATCAAAGGCCGGACCGACATCGCGCTCTATCACGACGACATCCAGAACGCCCAGGTCAACCAGACCTTCATCGATCCGCAGGGCGATTTCATCGCGCTCATCAACAACTCCGCCACCGCCTCGATCAATGGCGTCGAAGTCGATACCACAATCATTCCGATCCAGGACGTCCAGGTGACCGGGTCCTGGGCCTATACCAAGGCCCAATATGACAATTTCATTCTGCTCGGCGCCGGCGGCGCCGCCGCCTCGACCTCGCTCGGCAGCGCGCAGCCCTTCGCCTTCGTGCCGCTGAACCGGTTCTCGCTCGATGTGAGGTATTTCCTGCCGGTGCCCGAGAGCTATGGCGATGTCAGCGTCGCGGCCACCGAATACTATTCCTCGCATACCTTGTTGGCGTCGACGAACGATCCCTTCTCGCTGCAGCCGGCCTATCACCAGCTCGACCTGCATCTCGACTGGAACCAGGTCGGTGGCAAGCCGATCGACCTCACCTTGTTCGCGACCAATGTCTACAACTCGGTCTACCGGATCGGTGGCTTTCCGATCTACGACACTATCGGCTACAGCACCGGCATCTATAACGAGCCGCAGATGTTCGGGCTGAAGCTGAAATATCGCTGGGGCGCCGGCGCGGAGTAGGGGGCGGGGTTCAGGTCGTGCCGAGCCGCCGGGTTTGGCGCCAGGCTTGGAACGCCTTGGCCCAGACGCGGAACGGGTAAAGGTTGAAGGTTGCCAGATCCATCGGGACTGACGCGAATTCGGCAGTTCCGGTGTCGGGAAACTCGCCTCGCTCCGGATGGCGATAGGTGCCGAATACGACATCGATGATCGGAAAGAAGGTCGCGAAATTCCGGTCCTTGTGCTGCGTTTCCAGCGAGTGATGGATGCGGTGGGTTTGCGGTGTCGCGATGAGCCAGTTCAGCTTGCCCAGCCCGATCGGCAGATTGCTGTGCAGGAAGATCGGGTAGTACGCGATGAAATAGAGCAGGCCGAGATCGGTCAGCAGCGAACCGTCGAGCGAGACGAAACCCAGCGGCAGATAAACCAGCATCAGGCGCACGACGCCGTCGAGCCAATGGTCGCGAAACGTCGTCGTCGCGTTGATCGCGGGATCGGCATGGTGCAGCGCATGCGCTGGCCATAGCCAGCGGCTATGCTGCAGCCGGTGCATCCAATAGTAGCAGAAATCATAGAGAAATACCCAGGCCAGCAAGGCCAGTTCCGGCTGGCCGCCATCGAGATGGATGGCCAGGCCGTGCGCTTCGGCGAAGGGTAGTACGCGCCCCTGTACCAGGCCGATCAGCGCGAACAGGGCCGCATTGGCCAGCACCGCGATCGGCCAGTATGACCAGTTGAAATACCAGGCCCGGCGATCGAACGGTTTGGCCGAGCGGATCATTTCCGTCAGGACGAACAGTCCATAGATCGGCACGAGCCAAAGCTCGCGGACGAGTTCTACGGAAAACGATCCTGAAAACATCGGTCCTCTGGGTGTGAGCAAGCGCGGTTGGCAGCATATGTCGCGGCCCGCGGCGACGATATCTCGAAACGCGGCGCCGCCACAACAGGCAGAGTCTTGCGGTTGACCACTTCGGCGAAAGGTGAGAGAAAGTTGTAGCTTCGCTCCCGGAGCCGCATGGAGGCCGGTATGATCCGCTTCGCTTCGTATATGTCGATCGCGCTCGCCTATTCCGGCTCGGCCATGGCCGGGTGCTCGGTCGTGTCGGTGCCCGCCATCGGCTCGCCGCTTCCGGTCATCGCGGCGATCGGCGCCGTGGCTCTCGCGATTCGTGTCCTGCGCCGAGCCTGAGGGGCCGCGCCGGCAATTTCCTCGATTTTACTGCGGCGCTGCCTTAGGGCGTGGTTCCTTCCGGACCCGGACCGCGGCAAACCCGCCTAATCCCATCGCAAAGGCACCGAGCGCGAGCCATTCCGAAAAGCTTCGCTCGCTGCTTTTTGCCCGACCGCCGGCGAATCCGCCAAACCCGCTTGCGCCCGCTCCGACCTTGACCGTTGCGCGCACGGCGCTGGTTGCCGTGGCGATGACGGATACCGAACCATCTCCGCGGTTGACGACGTAGACATAGGTGCCACCGGGAGTCACCGCGAGTCCTCCGGGATCGTGTCCCACGGCGAGGGTTCCGACCCGATTGCGATCGGTCAGCGCGATCACCTCGACCTGGTCGTCGGCGGCATCGGCGCAATAGAGCACATCGCCATGGATGGCGATGCCGCTCGGCCGGTGTCCGACCGGGATGGTGCCGACGACCCGATTGCCGATCGTGTCGATGATCGCGATCCGGTCGTCGTCGGCGCTGGCGACATAGACCGCCCTGCCGTCGCGGCCGGCCGCGATCCCGGCCAATGCTGACCCGATCTGCACGGTCGTCATCACGCCGAAATCGGCGGTGGCGATTGCCGATAGGGTGCCGTCGCCATTCGCGACATAGGCCCGGCTTCCATCCGGGGCGAGGGCGATGCTCCCGGGCGCCGGCCCGACCGCGACGACGGCCAGCACCGTACGGCGCGCGATGGCGACGATGGTGACGGTTCCGGCCGCGCGGCTCACGACGTAAAGGCGTCCGCCATCGGGCGAGACCGCGATGGCGGATGGCACGCTGCCGAGCGGGATGGTATCGATCGCACGGCCATCGGTTGCCGCTATCACCGAAATCGCCCGGCCCCGCGCATCGGCGATGTAGAGCCTTGTGTCGTCGGGGGCGACCGCGACCGCGACCGGCGCGCCGCCGATCGACACGGTGGCCAGCGGTGCCGCCTGTTCCCCCGACAGGATGCTGAGCGTGCCGTCATCGGCATTGGCGATATAGGCTTGCTGCGCGCAGGCCGATGCCGAACCGAAGCAAAAAGTGACGAGGGCAGTACCGTAGAGGGCGCGCATCGGTTTCAGTGCTGACGCTCCGGGCTATCGTGCCGTCAGCACGGCTTGGCATGCGGCCGGCGGTTTCGGCTTCGGGGCGGGTGGAACGATGGGCGGTTTGGGTAACTCGGTGGAGGGGCGGCCCCAATTCTCCAGATCCGCGTCGCAGCCATCCCCAGCCTCGGCCGGTTTTTGCGCCTCGCATTGGGGCGAATCGGCCGGGCAGCGCAGGCGGACATGGAAATGGTCGTCATGGCCCCACCAGGGCCGCAGGCTGTGCAGCCAGGCCGTGCCGTCTTTCGTGGCGCCGCCATAGCCTCGGCATAGGGCCAGCTTGATGGCAGGGTTGACGAAGATGCGCTCGACCCGTGCGTCCTCGGTGGCGAGCTTCAGGAGCCGCACCTGCTGGGGGCCAAAGCGGGCCGGATCGATGGTGCCCTGGTCCAGCACCGAGCCGAGTTCGGGGAAGTCGCGGGCATCGGGCGGTGGCACCGGCCCGGTGTCGAAGGTCAGCCAGATATCCGCATCGATGCCGGTCTGATGGCTGGCATGGCCGAAGGGCAGCGGCCCGCCGCGCGCCTGGGCGACATCGCCGACCCGGAAGCGGGGCAGGCCGGCAGCCTGCGCCCGCCTGCCCAGGCTTTCGATGAAATCGATGATATCGGGATGGCCGAAGATGCGCCGGCGCTGGAGCCGGATCGCCTCATAGCCTGGCCCGTCGACCGGCAGGGCGACGCCGCCGGCGAGGCAGCCATTGGCGTAGAAGCCGATGGACCGGGGCGGTCCCGGCGTTGGCCCGGGCACACGGCTCCAGGCATTGCTCGGCGGCACCGCCTGCGCACGCGCCGGGGTGCTGGGCCAGATCAGGATGAAGAGGAGAAGCAGCAGGGCGACCGGCATGAGCGCAGTATCGGTCGGTTTCGGCCCGAGGAGCAAGCTCACGGCGCCGCGACGGTGCTCTGGGACTCGCGGATCTGCCGGATCGCATGGTTGATGCGCGCCATGGTTCCCGCCGCAACGGTCTTGCTGCACAGGAAATACACCGGCTCGGCTTGCGGCATGTCCGGGAAGGTGATGAAGGCGAAATCCGAAGCCGAGCGGCCGCTGGCTTCGATGCGCTGGACCGAGGGGGTTTTCCGCGCGATGCCGTAGTCGCCGCGACCGCTCAACAGCATGCCGAGCGTATCCGCGGAATCGCTGTAGATCGCTTCGACATGGCCGGCGGCGCTCCGAATATGGGCGTCGAGATATTGTCCGAAGGACATGCCGGCGAAGATGACCAGCGTCAGCCGATCATCCGCCAGCAGCGCGCTCGCCGTGCCCTGTCGCTCGATCTCGGCTGCCTTGCTGGCCAGGCTGACGATGACGAAGGGCGCCAAGGCGGCATAGGAATCGCTGAAGCTGCCCAGGCCGAGGTGGTCCGGGGTCTTGAACACGGCCGGCAGGCAGAAATTCGCGGGGCCATTCTTGAGCCGCTCGAAGCGGCGTTCGAGCGGGACCGGCTCCCACTTCACCTCCAATGCGGCGACCCGGATCACCTCGACCGCATCCGCGAGCTCCGGCGGCGGCGCGCCGCGGCCTTCCTCCGGCAGACTCAACACCGCGGGGTAGCCCAGGACGAGCGGCTCAGCCGCCGCTGACCGGGCCAGGAACAAGCCTGCCGCGGCAAGGATCCCGAGGCGCGATCGCCAGTTCATGGCTCCGTCCTGGATGAAGGGTGCTACCGCGACAGGATGACGGCGCTGCCCTGCCGACGCAAGGCCGATGCCGGTGGCCGAGCCGTCAGTTCGGTGCTGGGCCGTCGTGCACGCTGACCAGGCCGCTGAAGACACCGACAAAGGCCGTGCCGTCGACGAGGGAGATCGCGGCCCAATTATTGTCGAAGCTGCGTCCGGCGCCGGCGCGGATGCCATAGACGGTCTTGCCGGTGTCGAAATCGAGCGCGCTCAACCGCCACACCGGCACGCCGGCCGGATCGACCTCGACCGCATAGGCGTAGAGCAGCCCGCTCACGCTCGAGAGCTTCGGCACGACGGTGGGCGAGCGGATCGGCGAGGTCCAGACTTCATCGCAGCCGGAGTCATCGGGCCTGATGTCGACCCGCGTCATGCCGCCGGGCAGATGCGACCAATCGGTCTGCATGAAGGCGCTGGTATAGCCGAAGGTGTTCTCGACGATGATCGAGCGGCCCCAGCCGACCGGCGAGTTTTCCGCGGCCGAGGCGCCAGGGGTGAACAAAGGCACGCGGCAGATCAGCCGCGTGCCGGCAAAGCCCTGTTCGCGCCGGTAGACCAGCAGGGCCACCCGGTCATCGGCATTGTCGGTGATGCCGACATAGCGGTCGCCGATGATGACCGGCGTCGTGCCCGAGCCCTGGTTGATCTGGCCAAGCTTGCGGCTGGTGCCGCGGTCATAGGTCTCGCGCCAGCCGATTGCCGGTGCGCCATCGGCATCGGTCTCGTAGCGATACATCGCATGGTCCGAGACGATGTAGACGCCGTCCTCGGCGACCGAGAAACCGTTCTCGATCTCCTCGCCGGCCAGCAGGCTCGCGTGGATGGTACCGGTTGCCAGGTCGAGCGTGCCGACCCGGCCGTTCCGCGTCACCCACCAGATCGTGCCGTTCTTGTCCGGCATGACGGCGACCACGGAATCGCATTCGCCGCTCGGCCACCAATGCAGCAATTCGACGCAATCATGCGGCACGGCGGCCGACAGATCCCAATTGCCGGTCTCGCGGAACGCCCAATTTCCGGCGCCGTCATGCTCGGTAACGAAGCGCCGGACCTGCCGATGCGAATCGGCGACGATGATGCGGTCTTGGGCGTCGAGGAAGAAATAGGCGCCTGAGGTATCGTTCATGATCTTGTCGGGATCGAGCGCCAGGGCCGCGCGGATGGTCGAGGAGCGGCCGGGCAGGACCTCGCGCGCCAGCAGCTTCAGCGTCGCCGGGTCGAGCAGCAGCAGCTCCATGTTGAAGATATTGCCGCACAGCGTGATCAGCTTGCCGGCTTTGGTGGCGACCTGGACGGCGCATTCGCCGCCCGGCTTGACGCTGCCGAGACGCGTCTGCACGACCGGATCGAGGCCGAGCGGCCCGGCGGTCGGATGGGTGTTCGAGCCGGCGCCGTCGGCATGCATGCTGGCGCGCCCGCCATCGGCGAGGCCGCAGCATTGCAGCGCCGTGCCCGGGACGGCGTGCGGCACCGCGGGTTGGCCGACCAGCAGCGGCGCATTGGTCGCCGCCGAGGTTATGGCGTGTGGCAGGATCGGCTCGTCGCGTGTCCACAGCAGGGTCAGGCCGAGCCCGCCGGCGAGGATGAGGATGACGAGGCCGAGGACGATCCTCTGCGCCCGACCGCGGCGGCGTGCCGGCTTGTCTCTGGCCATGAAAATTCCCCCCGGTCTTGTTCGGGAGCCGGCCAAGCGATGCCGACCCGATGCCGTTTCTCGAACTCTATCCAGGCGGCCGGCACCGGCCCATATCGCCGGCGGACAATCCGACTCTCATTTTGTGACGCTGGGGAGCGCGAGGAAAAGGGGTCAGAGTGAATTTCTGCGAAGGGCGCTTCCCGAATTGGATCGGCCGGGGCGGGAAATTCACTCTGACCCCTTCTCCTCGAGGGCTCGGACCGCGCGTCCCAGCGTCACAAAATGATAGATAGATTGTCACCGCGCGATATGGGCCGGGCCGGGGTGGCTGGATAGAGTCGGGAGGAAGGCAAGGGGCGAGGATTTCGCCCCGAAAGCCCACTCTCTCGGAGGACGAAGATGGCCAGCGCCGCAGTGGAACGTCTTATCTCGGTCGATTCCCATGTCCATTTCACCGATGAATGGATCAAGGCCCGGCTCTCGACCAAACTGCAGGGGCGCTGGGACGAGGCAGTCGCAAAGCGCGCCCATTACGAGGCGACCGAGCTGCGCCAGGGCCAGCCCCAGCTGCAGATGGAAGATTTCGTCGATCTCAATGCCGCGCGCGATCCCGGGCATTTCGAACCCCATGGCAAGCTCGCTGCGATGGATCGGGACGGGGTCGAGGCCGAGGTGATCTTTCCGGAAGTCGGCGGTGCCAAGCTGTGCACGCCGGGCCTGCTCGGCGATGATTGGCGCGACTGCCTGGAAGGTTACAACCAGGCCATGGCCGATTTCGCCTCGGTCGACAACAAACGGCTGCTGACCGCCTATCAGATCCCGCTCTACGATATCGATTTCGCCGTGCGCGAGGTCAAGCGCCTGGCCAAGCAGGGCGCGCGCTGCGTCCAGATCCACCCGTTCCCGGCCGAGCTCGGCCTGCCCGACGTCTTCGATGCGCGCTACAACCCGCTCTGGGCCGAGCTCAGCGAGACGGGCATCGCCGTGCTCAACCATCTCGATATCAAGCAGTCGATGTGGGACGTGTTCCGCCGCGATCCGTCGCCGCAGAAAGGCATCTTCACCGCGATGCCCTGGGGCTCGATGAGCGAGACCATCATGTTCTGGATCCTGACCGGTACGCTGGAGCGCTTCCCCAAGCTGCGCGTCCTGCTGATCGAACCGGGCCTCGGCTGGCTGCCGTCCTTCTTCGAGCTGCTCGATGCCCGGATGGACCAGCACTACACCTTCCCCAACGTGAAGCATAAGCCCAGCGAGTATTTCATCCGGCAGATGGGTGCCTCCTTCATGTATGAGCCGACCGGGCTGGAGGCCTGCTACAAGGCGTTCGGCGCCGATTGCCTCTATTGGTCGACCGATTTCCCGCATCCGGCAACCTGCTGGCCGAACTCCCAGGCCCAGGTGAAATCGCAATTCGCCGAGGCCAATATCCAGGGTGCCGATCGTCAGAAGATCATCTGCGACAATGGGTTGAAGCTGTTCGGGCTGTAAGGAAGTCGCTCGACCACTGCCCGCCCGCCAAGCCTCGCGGTACTGTCGCTCTTTCTCCTCCTCCCGCAAGGGGGGAGGAGTAGCACCGAGTTGCGGTCGGCCGCACCCGGTTCGCCCGTGAAAGTTTGAGGAAAGCACAATGCCAGGGGTACTCGCCGGGTTGAAGGTTTTGGATCTGTCCTGGGGCATTTCTGGTCCCATGACGACGATGCTGCTGGTCGATCACGGCGCCGAGGTCACCAAGATCGAGCCGCCGGGCGGCGATCCCTATCGGGGCCAGCTGGGCTACAAGGCCTGGGGAAGGGGCAAGCGCAATGCCGTGCTCGACCTCAAGGATCCGGCCGAATTGAAGAGCTTTCTGGCCCTGGCGTCTGCTGCCGATATCCTGGTCGAGAGCTACGCCCCTGGCGTTGCCAAACGGCTCGGCATCGACTACGAGACCCTGCACGCGCTCAACCCGCGCCTGATCTATGTCTCGATCACCGGCTATGGCCGCGACAACAGCCATTCCGACCGGCCCGGCTATGACGCGCTGGTGGCGGCCCGCACCGGGCTGCAATGGGAACAGCGCGGCTATGCCGAAGGGGCGATCAACCGCATGTCCGGGCGGCCGGACCCGTTCCCCGATCTCGAAGTGCCCTATGACTGGCTCCAGGGCGCACCGCGCCCCGGTCCGCTGTTCTCGGCGTCGCATTGGCCGAGTCTGGGCGCCTTCTTCGCCGCCTCGACTGGCTTGAGCGCAGCACTCCGGGCGCGCGAAGTCACCGGGCGCGGTCAATGGGTCGAGACCTCGCTGCTGCAGGGCGCCATGGCCGGGGCCAGCGGTGTCTGGCAGCGGGTCGAGGATCCCGATGCCGAGGGCTTCAACAGCTGGATCCTCGGCTGCAAGGCGCCCAAGGGCCATTACGAATGCTCGGATGGGCGCTGGGTGCATAATTGGGTGCCCAATCCGCGCTTCATCCTGACCGCTTCGGCCGGCGATACCCTCAACGCCACACCCGATCTCACCGTGCAGAACGACCCCGATCGCTTCGGCCTGCCGCCCGAAGAGATCTTCGTCATGATGCACTACCACCCACTGCTGGCCGAGGCGGTGAAGAAGTTCCCCTGCGACGACTGGGTCGAGGCGGCGGCGATCGCCGAGATGACCATGCAGGAGGTGCGCTCGCCTGAGACGGCGCTGGCCGATCCGCTGCTGCTCAAGGATGGCTGCGTCACCGTGCTCGACGATCCGGAGCTGGGCCGCATCCATCAGGTCGGCATCACCTATAAAATGACGACCAGCCCGGGCGTTATCCCCGGCCCGGCCGTGCCGTCGGGGACGCATACCGCCGCCGTGAAAGCCGAAGCTGCTACCGCGAAGCCGCAGGCAGCCAAGCCGGGCCAGAAGCTCGCGGCCCCGCTGGCCGGCATCACCGTGCTGGATCTCGGCCTGGCCATTGCCGGGCCTTACGGCACGCAGCTGCTGTCCGATCTCGGTGCCGATGTCATAAAGATCAACGCGCCCTATGACACTTACTGGCATCGCTGCCACATCGCTTACATGGCCAATCGCGGCAAGCGCAGCATCGCGCTCAATCTCAAATCCCCCAAGGCGATGAAGATCCTGCACGAGTTGGTCGCCAAGGCCGATGTCGTCCAGCACAATATGCGCTACGACGCGGCCGAACGGCTCGGCATCGATTACGAGAGCCTCAAAAAGATCAATCCGAAGCTGATTTATTGCCACACCCGCGGCCACGAGACCGGGCCGCGCCAGGCGCTGCCCGGCAATGATCAGACCGGCGCGTGCTTGGCCGGCGTGCAATATGCCGATGGCGGCATGGCGCGCGGGGGCAAGCCGCTCTGGAGCTTCACCTCGTTCGGCGATACCGGCAACGGCTTCCTCTCGGCCGTCGCGATCCTGCAGGCGCTCTATCATCGCGACCGCACGGGCGAGGGCCAGATGGTCGATACTTCGATCGTCAACGCCCAGCTGCTCAACACCTCCTATGTCATGGCGCGGCCCGACGGCACCGGTTTCGAGCGGCCGCTGCTCGACGGCATGCAGTTCGGCGTCTCGGCGCTGCACCGGCTCTACGAGACCTCGGCCGGCTGGCTCTGCCTGATCGTGCCGACCGAGGAGCATTGGGACAGACTGTGCCTGGCGATGGGGCTGGAAGGGCTGGAAACGGATCCGCGCTTTGCCACCGCGGAAGCCCGCGCGGCCAATGACCAGACGCTGGCGGCAGTGCTGGGCGAGGCCTTCGCCGCGCGGCCGGCGACGGAATGGTTCACCACGCTCGACCGCGCCGGCGTGCCCTGCGAGATCTCCGATCCGAGTTTCTCGCTCAAGCTCCACGACGATCCGGAGCTGGCCGAGCGCGGCTGGACGACCTCCTATCGCCATCCGCTGGTCGGCAAGCTCGACCAGATCGGGCTGCTGTTCAACCTCTCCGACACGCCGTCGCGGGTGCAGGGGCCACCGCTGGTGGTCGGCGAGCACAGCCGCGAGATCCTGGCCGGGCTGGGCTATGCCGAGGCCGATATCGACGCGCTGTGCCAGGAGCGGATCGTCACCGCCTGGCGCGCCGGCGAGACCCATGCGGCCGTGAGCAGCCCGTGGCAGGCCGCTTCGGAGAAGAAGTGACAACTCAAGTCCCTCGCCCGCTTGGCGGGAGAGGGTGGCGAGCGGGAGCGAGCCGGGTGAGGGTGGGTGCTCCGGCCGCGCCGAATTGCGGTGGCGGGGGCGGAGCACCCACCCTCACCCTCCCATCGCTATCGCGACGGGCCCCTCCCTCTCCCGCCAAGCGGGCGAGGGGCTTGCTGCCGGACTATTCGCTCCACGTAGCCCTGCAAAGGACAGAGTGACCATCATGGCCAGTTCGACAGAACCCGCACCCGTGACCCGTCCGGCGCCGGTGATGACGCCGGATACGGTGTTCTTCTGGGAAGGGGCGGCGCGCGGCGAGCTGCTGGCGCAGAAATGCGGCGGCTGCGGCGCGCTGCATCATCCGCCGCGGCCGATGTGCCCGCATTGCCAGAGCACCGAGCGCAGCGCCGTCAAGCTCAGCGGCCATGGCGTGGTCTATAGCTGGGTCGTGCCGCGCCATCCGGTGCTGCCGATCTTCGCGCCCGATACCGTGGTGGCGCTGATCGAGCTCGACGAGGGCATCCGCATCGTCTCGAACGTCACCGGCGTGCCGGTCGACAGCATGCGCAACGGCCTTGCCGTCGAAGTCTATTTTGCACCGACCGTCAAGGGCGGCGCCGTGCCGGTCTTTCGTCCCAGGAGCGCCTGAGCCATGGCCCATAAGCACAGCGGTGCGGCCATCGCCGGCATCGGCCAGACTGAATTCTCCAAGGAATCGGGTCGCAGCGAGTTGCAGCTGGCTTGCGAGGCGATCAAGTCGGCACTCGATGATTGCGGGTTGAAGCCGGCCGATGTCGATGGCCTGGTCACCTTCACCCTCGACACCAGCGACGATGTCGACGTCATCCGCTCGACCGGGATGAAGGAGGTGCATTTCTCCAGCCGCACGCCCCATGGCGGCGGCGGGGCCTGCGCTACCATCTTCCAGGCCATGGCCGCGGTCGATGCCGGCATTGCCGATGTCGTGGTCGCCTATCGCGCCTTCAACGAACGTTCGGGCCGGCGTTTCGGCCAGCCGCATCTGGTCGACAGCCAGAATGCCGGCGGCGGCACCAGCTTCGCGCAGTGGTGCATGCCCTTCGGCGCCATGACCCCGGCCAGCTGGGCCGCACTGATGGCGCAGCGCTATATGGAAACCCATGGCGTCACCAACGAGGATCTGGGCCGGGTCTCGGTGCTGCAGCGCAAGCATGCCGCGACCAACCCGGCCGCCTGGTTCTATGGCAAGCCGATCACGCTCGCCGATCACCAGGCCTCGCGCTGGATCATCGAACCGGTGCTGCGCCTGCTCGATTGCTGTCAGGAAAGCGATGGCGGCGTCGCCATCGTGATCACCAGCGCCGAGCGCGCGCGTGACCTGAAACAGAAGCCGGTGCGGATCCTGGGGGCGGCCCAGGCCATCCCCTATGGCGTCGAGATCGTCACCGGCTTCTACGAGCTGGACCTGACCCATGCCGCCCATCCGGAGATGTTCGCCACGGCGCGGCGGCTCTACGAACGGACCGGGTTGAAGCCGGCGGATTTCCAGCTCGCCATGCTCTACGACGCCTTCACGCCGCAGATCCTGACTCAGCTCGAGGCCTATCAGTTCTGCGCGATCGGCGAGGCCAAGGACTTCATCAAGGCCGGCAATATCGAGATCGGCGGCAAGATCCCGATCAACACCAATGGCGGGCTGATCGGCGAGGCCTATATCCACGGCATGAACAATATCTCCGAGGCGGTGCGGCAGCTGCGCGGACAAGCGGCGAACCAGGTGTCGAATGTCGAGCGCGTGCTGGTCTCCTCGGGCATCTGCGCCACGGCACTCGGGATCGACTGACGGGGAAAGCGGGCCCATGACCTTCCGGAAACTGCTGCACCTTCCCGTCGCGTTGACGTCACCCCTGGCGGGCGAGGCCGTCCCGGTGGTCGCGGCCGAGATCTTCGCGCCCGATCCGGGTTGGCTGAGCGTGCCGGCCACGGTGCTGTTCTGCCTGCCGGGCGGCGGCATGAATCGCAATTACTTCAATCTCGTGCTGGGCGACGACGAATCCTACAGCTTTGCCCAGCACATGGTCCGGCAGGGCTGCATCGTGGTCACCATCGACCCGCTCGGCGTCGGCGACAGCACCCGGCCCTGCGACGGCTATGCGCTGCAGCCGGAGATCCTGGCCGAGGCCAATGCGCGGGCGGTCGAGCAGGTGCTGGAGGCGCTGCGCAGCGGCACGCTGTTCGAAGGTTGGCCGGCGCTGCCCGATATCGTCGGCATCGGCGTCGCCCATTCGGTCGGCGGCATGCTGACCATCCTGCAGCAGGTCAATTTCGCCAGCTTCGATGCGCTCGCCCTGTTCGGTTTCAGCTGCAGCGGCCTGCCCCAGGCGCTGAAGCCCGAGGAGCGCCAATTGGCCGGCGGCGCCGGCGAGGCGCGGGCCGATCTGGTGCGGCTGGCGCGGGCGCGCTTCGACAATGCCTATCCCGAGGTGGTCTCGAGCCAGCAGGGCCGCGAGCTGTTCGGCAAGGCGCGGGTCGACCGGAGCGCGGTCGAGGCGCTGGCACCGGCGCGCGACCGGCTGTTGGCGCTCGCCGCCACCCTGGCGATCTTCCCGGGCAATATTGCGCCCGAATGTGCGGCGATCGACGTGCCGCTGTTCCTGGCGCTGGGCGATCTCGATTTCTGCGGCCCGCCGCACGACATCCCGGCCAGCTTCCCGAAAAGCCCGGATGTGACCTTGCTGGTCCTGCCCGAAACCGGACATACCCATTTCATCTTTCCGTCGCGCATGAAACTGTTCCAGCGGTTCTGCGACTGGGCGCGGATGGCGGTGGCCGCCCGGCCCGCGGTCCAGAGCGTG
>Ga0302314_10006203_pt1 | contig 21719 bp, 20 predicted proteins | sample III_Palsa_N2_3_FD_200533 | JGI IMG/M metagenome (GOLD analysis project Ga0302314, IMG submission 200533) | Peat permafrost microbial communities from Stordalen Mire near Abisko, Sweden - III_Palsa_N2_3 | ecosystem: Environmental > Terrestrial > Soil > Palsa > Peat permafrost | place: Sweden...
GAGCGATTCCGCGATATCCGGAGTGCGGGTGTCAACCGCCTGTCGATGGGATTGCAGGCGCTGGACGACACCCAGCTGAAATTCCTCGGCCGCGTCCATGACAGCGCCCAGGCCATCAAGGCGGTCGAGCTGGCCCGCGCCACCTTCCCGCGCATCTCGTTCGATCTGATCTATGCGCGGCCCGGCCAGTCGCTGGACTCCTGGCGCGCCGAGCTGAACCGCGCCATTTCCATGGCCGCCGACCATCTGTCGCTCTATCAGCTGACCATCGAGCCGGGCACCGCCTTCCATCCGATGGCCCTGCGCGGCGATTTCGTCATGCCCGACGACGACCATGCCGCCGCCCTGTTCGACCTGACCCAGGAAGTCACCGAAGCCGCCGGCTTGCCGGCCTACGAAATCTCGAACCATGCCCGGCCCGGCGCCGAATGCCGGCATAATCTGCTCTATTGGCAGGGCGACGATTTCCTCGGCATCGGCCCCGGCGCCCATGGCCGCCTGACCGATGCGGACGGCCGCACCACCACCCATCGCCGCCACCGGGCGCCCGAGATCTGGCGCGGCATGGTGTCGGAAAAGGGCGAAGGTACGGCGGATGCGGGGGTTCTGAGCGAGGAAGACCGCGTCACCGAACTGGTGATGATGGGACTGCGGCTAACGGAGGGCCTCTCGCTCGCCAAGTTTCCCCAGCTCGAAGAGTCCCTCGATGCCGAGGGACTGGCCGAGATGATCGAGGATGGTTTCCTCGAACGGCGCGACTCGTTCCTGCGCGCCACTCCGAAGGGGCGCCTCCTGTTGAATAGCTTGATCGAAAAGATTTTGCCGGCACAGTAAAAGCCTGACCGCCAGGGAGGCAGGCTTCATATGGATTGGCGATATTTCACACGCGCGACCGCTACCCTGACCTTGGCCGTCATCCTCGTCTCCTGCGCCGGCCAGACCAAGCCTGCTCCGACGCCATCGCCAGCGCGGGAGGAGAGCGGACAGCGCGGAACACTGCTGCTGCATGGCGGCGATGATCTCGGTCCGGAGTTTGTCTCAAGCCTGGTGCACGCCATCCGGCCGGATGGCGATCTCTGCCTGATCTCGACCGCAAATGAGCAGGCCACCCCGTGGGATCCCGATCCTTCGCGGATGTTCGAGCTGTTCAGCCGCGCCGGCGCCCGAGTCCGCCACGCCTATTACCTGACCGCCGCCGATGCGGAGAACCCCGCGAAAGCCGCCCTTCTGGCCGATTGCGGCGGGTTTTTCTTCGATGGCGGGCTGCCCAAGCTATTGTCCCAGGCCTTCCTGGTCGGCCATAACGGCAAAGTCGAACCGTCCCTGGCGCTGAAGACCATCCTGCGCCGTTTCGAACAGGCCGGCGCGCCGCTCGGCGGCAGCAGCGCCGGCGCCATGATCATGGGTCCGGTGTCGGAATGCACCTGCCAGTTCGGCGCCAGCCCCAATGCTCTGGCCGGTCATTTCGAGGAGGTGCCCGGTTTCGGCGTATTACCGGTTCCCATCGACGCGCACGGCTTGGTTTATGCCCATTATGGCCGGGACATGGTGGCCATGCGCTATAATCACTGGCCGCTGATGATTTCGATCGACCGCAGCACGGGGCTCGAAATCCCGCCCGACGGGTCTCCCTGGCGCGTGCTCGATGGCACGCCCGCGGATAGTCCGCGCGGCATGCTGGGCGGCGGGGCGGTGATGATTCTGCATTCGGTCGAACCGGCGCCGCACGGGACGCTGGAGGGGTTCGATCTGACCCTGATCGGCCATGGCGATCTCTATGACCGCGACCATGACAAGCCCATCCCATCGCCGGCGCGCATCGCCGAAACCCGGCCGCATCAAGGCGAGGCGATGCGGAGTTTCATTTTCGCCAATGACGAATTCGAATATGGGCTGCATCTGATCGCGGCGGGAAAGGCAGCGGTAGCCGGTTGGGACCCGCAGACGGCGACCCGCACGCGCATCGCCTGGACTGCGGACAGCATCGCCTATGAAGGCGGCAACGGCGCGCCCCTGCTGACTCATCTGGCCCTGGCGATCGACCGGCTGACACCTGCCGATCTGCCGCCACACCCTTGGGTCGGCTACGCCCGCGAGGATTGGGACTGGTCCATCGGCCCGATTGCCGGGCCCCGGGCGGGCGAAGAGGACAAGACGCCGGTCGAGGGGCCGGGCGTACGCACCATCGCGACTGCCCGGCTGGCGGAACTGCTCGACCGCCCGGACCGCCCGATTCTGATCGATGTGCTGCCCCCTGCGCCCAACAGCCAGACGCCGGGATTGGCCAATTCCGTCTGGCTGCCGCGCTCAGGCTGGCCGGGTTCGGCGGGAGACGCCGACGAAAACGAGCTGGGAAAGCAGCTGAAGCAGATCACCGGTGGCGACAAGGACCGCCCGATGGTCTTCTACTGCCTCGATTCGGCCCATGGATGGTCCTACAACGCGGCGCAGCGTGCGGTCCATCTCGGCTATCGCAACGTTCTGTGGTATCGCGGCGGCATCCATTCCTGGCAGGCCTCGGGCCGGCGCACCCAGGCCATGGTGGTTCATTAAGCCGGGTGGTCCTCGAACGACTTGGCGGCCGGCACGATTTCCTTGGGCTGGCCGTTGGGCACCACTTCCTTGATGGCGTAGGCCCGCGTGATGGTGCCATCGAGATTGAGGCGGAACAACCCGTCCACCCCGGCGAAGCCCTGCGGATTGGTCAGGATGCCAGGGCTGAAATCATGGGCCGAGCGCTTGCCTAAGACCGCGGCGAAGGCGGTGGCGTCATAGGCCAGCGAGGCCAGGCGCGGCGGCTGGCCGCCGAAATCCTTGGTGTAGCGCTTGGCGAAATCGGCGAAACCGGCGCCGGGCGCCACCGCGTACCAGCCGCCCGACAGGCTGGGGATGTCGCCCGGATGGGCATCGTCCCACAACATGGTGCCGAGCAGGGTGACATGGCCGTCCGGGACGCCCTGATTGGCCCATTGCTCGCCGGTACGGCGCAGACGCTGGCCGTCATCGGGCAGCAACAGCGCGTCGAAGCCGGCATCGTCATCCTTGCGGTTGATCAAGAGGCGCTTCAGCGAGCCCGTCAGATCGAGGGCGGCCGGGTCGTAATACTCGACCGGGCCCAGCGCGACGCCGGAGCCGGTGAGTCCATTGGTGGCGGCGGCGACGACGCGGCGGCCATATTCATTGTTGGGCGCCAGGATCGCCTGGCGCATCTTGCCCTGGCTGGCGGCATATTGGACGATGCGGACCGCCTGCGGACCGGGCAGGAATCCCATCACATAGGTGCCGTGGCCGGCCACCGACTGGTCGGCCGAGAGCGATAGCAACGGCACGCGCGCGGCTTCGGCGATCGGCGTCGCGGCACGGGCCTCGGCCGCGAACAGGGGGCCGACGATGATATCCACATGTTGCCCGACCGCCTGGCGCACCGCATCGGCGGCGCCCTCGGCGGTACCGGCGCTATCGAAGGGCAGCAAGGTGAGGTCGGGGCTGGCCAACTCGAACAGGGCCAGCTGCGCCGCGTTCAGCATGGCGGTGCCGATCGTGGCGGACGGCCCGGACAGCGGCAGCACGATGCCGACCAAAGTTCCACCAGCCGGCGCGACCTGCGGCGTCACCGAACCCGCGGGCAGGCCGGGACGTGGGGCGGACTGGGTCGGCTTGGCGGGAACCGGCGCGGGCTGGACCTGGGCCACCGGCGGGGTGCCAGGCGGGGGCGCCTGCTTCTGGGCGCAAGCCGAGACCAGCACGAAGATCGCTAGGGATGCGAAGCGGAGCAGGGGGCGCAAAACGATCTCCGAGCAAGGGACGGTTGAAACTGGAACCGGGCGCGCTCAACTTAGCCGCATGATTAGGCGAAGTAAATTGGCCGCCCTGGCCTTCGGCCGCCGCGCCGAATTTGTCGCAATGCTGCTGTTGCGCCTGAAAGGCTACGCCATCCTCGAACGGCGCTTCGCCGCGGCCTCCGGCGGGCGCGGCGAAATCGACATTGTTGCCCGGCGCGGTTCGGTCATCGCCTTCATCGAAGTCAAGGCGCGCGCCAATCTCGACCACGCGGCACTCGCCATCTCGCCGCGTCAAAGGGAGCGTCTGCTTCGCGGCGCGGAAGCTTATCTTGCGAAACGACCGCGCCTCGCCCATCTTTCGCCACGTTTCGATGCTGTTCTGGCCGCGCCGGGACACTGGCCCCGTCATGTCATCGATGCTTGGCGGGAGGATCTTTAAATCCTAAACTCTCGCCGTTTATTCCTGGGGTAGAGGAAACTTGTCCGTGACATCCAAGCTCGCGCCAGTCCTGGCGCTGATGAGCGCCTTTGCTTTGTCCTCCTGCGCGGTCGCCGTGGTCGGCGCCGGCGGCGCGGTGGGTTTTGGCGCGGCTGAGGAACGCGGCTTCGAGGCCTCGGTCGACGACACCAAGATCAAGACCGACATCTCGGCTGCTTACGTCGATAAGACGTTCGGCATGTATCACGACATCACCGTCGATGTCAGCGAGGGCCGCGTCATGCTGACCGGGTCGGTGGAAAAGCCCGATACCCGCGACGACGCGGTCAAGATCGCCTGGCAGACCTCCGGCGTCCGTCAGGTATTCGACGAAATCCAGGTGACCAGCGAAGGCGGCTTCACCTCCGGCGTGAACGACGCCTGGATCGCCAACAAGTTGCGCACCCAGCTGATGTTCGATGGCGGCGTCAAGAACATCAATTACACGATCGAAGTCGAAGGCGGCGTGGTCTATCTGTTCGGCATCGCCCAGGACCAGACCGAGCTGGACCGGGTCATTGCCGCCGCGCGCGACATTTCCGACGTCAAGAAGATCATCAATCACGTCGTCCTCAAGGACGATCCGAGGCGGAATTCCCAATGAGCAAAAAGCCCCTCACCGTCGCGGTCCAGATGGACCCGATCGAACATATCAATATCGAAGCCGACAGCACCTTCGTGATGGCCCTCGAGGCCCAGGAGCGCGGCTATCGTCTGTTTCACTATCATCCGAACCGCCTGTCCTTCGACGAAGGCAAGGTGACGGCCAAGGCGCGCGAGCTGACCCTCAAACGCCAGAAGGGCGACCATTACAGGCTGGGCGACTGGGTGCAGCTGGAGCTGGCCAGCACCGATGTGGTGCTGATGCGCCAGGATCCGCCCTTCGACATGGCCTATATCACCGCCACCCATGTGCTGGAGCATATCCATCCCAAGACCCTGGTGGTGAACGACCCGGTCTCGGTGCGCAACGCGCCCGAGAAGCTGCTGGTGACCCATTTCGCGGATCTGATGCCGCCGACCCTGATCACCGCCGACAGGGACCGCATCCTCGCTTTCCGCCAGAAGCATGGCGACATCATCGTCAAGCCGCTCTACGGCAATGGCGGCGCCGGCGTGTTCCATCTGCGCCCCGAGGATTCCAACCTCAACGCGCTGCTGGAACTGTTCTCCGAGCGCTCGCGCGAACCGGTGATCGTCCAGCGCTATTTGCCCGAGGTACGGCGCGGCGACAAGCGCATCATCCTGATCGACGGCAAGCCGGCCGGCGCCATCAACCGCGTCCCGGCCGAGGGCGAATCGCGCTCGAACATGCATGTCGGCGGCCGCGCCGAGAAATCGGAGCTGACCAAGCGCGATCTCGAGATCTGCGCGGCGATCGGCCCGACGCTGCGCGAGAAGGGCCTGATCTTCGTCGGCATCGACGTGATCGGCGACTATCTGACCGAGATCAACGTCACCTCGCCCACCGGCCTTCAGGAGATCAACCGCTTCGACGGCGTGAAGCTCGAAGCCGACATCTGGGACGCTATCGAGGCGAAGCTGGGATGAATGTCGACCGCATGCGGATGATCGACCATCGGGTCGGCGTTCCGCTCTGTTTTCTGGCCACTTTCCTGGTGCGGCTGTTTATGCCCTCGGCGCCAGCCGGCACCCAGCCCAAGAACGTGCTGTTCATCGAGCTGTCCGAAATGGGCAGCACGATCCTGGCCGATCCCGCCATGAAGAAGGCAAGGGCGTTGTGGAACGCCGAGCTGTTCTTCGTGATCTTCTCCGACAATCGCGGCTCGCTCGACTTCCTCAAGACGATTCCCGACGGCAACATCTTCACCCTGCGCATCGACAGCCTGTTTCATCTCGGGTTGGACACGCTGAAATTCCTGTTGTGGTGCCGCCGCCGCAAGATCGACACCGCCATCGATCTCGAGCTGTTCTCGCGCTTCACCGCGCTGCTGACCGGCATGTCGGGCGCGCGTCTGCGCGCTGGCTATCACCGGTTCCATAATGAAGGGCTCTATCGCGGCGAGATGCTGACCCACCGGGTCGCCTACAATCCGCATATCCATATCGCCAAGAATTTCATCGCCCTGATTAACGCCCTGGCCGCGCCGAAAGCGGAAATTCCCTATTCCAAGAGCTTCATCGGCGACGAGGAAATCCGCATCACCCCGGTCAAGATCCCGGCCGCGACCAGAAAGGCCATGGCCGACAAGATCGGCAAGCTGGTGCCTGACTACCAATTGGGCGAACGGCGCATCGTGCTGTTCAATCCCAATGCCAGCGAGATGCTGCCGCAGCGCCGCTGGCCGGCGATCCATTTCGCCGAGCTGGCCCGCCAGGTGCTGGCGCGCTGGCCGGACGTCGTCATCCTGATCACCGGGGCTCCGTCCGAGCGGATCGAGGCCCAGGCCCTGTGCCAGACGGTGAATGATCCGCGCATGGTCAATTTCGCCGGCGAGAGCCGCCTCGACCAGCTGCCGGCGCTCTATAGCCTGGCGTCCCTGATGATCACCAACGATTCCGGCCCAGGCCATTTCGCTTCGGTCACCGCCATGCCGGTGCTGTCGCTGTTCGGCCCGGAAACGCCCGAGCTTTACGGTCCGCTCGGTCCCGGCAAGGCTTTGACGGCGGGCCTGGCCTGCAGCCCCTGCGTGTCGGCCGCCAACCACCGCAAGACCGCCTGCCGCGAACCGGTCTGCATGAGCGCGATCCAGCCGGCCCGCGTCACCGAAGCGGCGGCGGAATTCCTCGACATCCCGGCTTCGTAATCGATTTAGTCCCCAAGCAGGGATAGGACCGCCCTGTGATTGCCGTCACTCTGCGCCTACCGAACGGGCGCCGGTGGAGCCCCGCGCCTCCCCCCGGAGTGAAAAGATGTCGTTTTCCCGTACGGATTGCGTCATGACCGCGCCCGATACAGGCATGGTGATCGTGGTGGCTGCCTTCGCCGCTGATGGTAACCGGCTATTCCACGCCATGACCGACCCCGCCGAGATCACTCTCTGGTGGGGCGGCCGGCGCGGCGGCTCCTCCGTCACCTGGCGCGGGCGGCCCGAAGTCGGTTCAGACTGGTTCGCCGAGGGCGTCTTCTCGCGCGGCCGCACCTTCTCGGCCTCCGGCACCTTCCTCGAAATCGACCGCGGCAAGCGCTTCATCCAGAGCTGGCACGCCAGTTGGGACGAACTGATCCCGACCGAGGCCTCCCTGCGCTTCGAGCCGATCGGCGGCGGCACCGTGCTGAGCCTGGTGCATAAGGGCTTCTTGGGCCGCGACTCCGCCTGCCAGGCTCAGGCCCAGCTATGGTGGAAGGTGATCAAATGGATGCGGCCCTATTTACAGGACCAGACAGATCAGATCAGATCAGCCCCGCCAGCCGCTGACACCAGCCCTTAATTGCCGGGCGACGGCAGCACCATGAACTGGGCGTCGCCATGCCGGTTTACCAGAATCAGCACATCGCCGTCGGCCGCCGCCGCCTTGAGCTTGGTGGTGGCCTCGGCCGGGTTGAAGACCGGCTCGCGATTGATCGAGGTCAGCACGTCGCCCGGCAGCAGCCCGACCATGGCGGCCGGGCTTTTCTCGGCGATGCCGCCGATCGCGACGCCCTGGACGGTGGGTGCGACATGAAGCTCGCGATGCATATCCTCGTTCAGCGCAGCGAACCACATGCCGAGCGCCTGAGGCGGGCCGACCTTGTTGGCGGTCTCGGTACCGGTCAGCCAGGCCGTGAGCTGCTCCGGGCTCGGTTCCTTGATCAGACCGATATCGAGCTTGACCGGCTTGTCGCCGCGAGTCACCACGATATGCAGCACGTCGCCGATATGGGCGGTGACAATGAATTTCGAGATGTCGTGATTAACCAGCACCGGCTGGCCGTCGGCCTGGGTGATCACGTCGCCGACCTGCAGGCCGGCTTTGAAGGCCGGGCTCTGCGGCACCACGTCGCTGACCAGCAGGCCCTGCGGCTTCTCGGGATCGAGATGCAGGGCCTGGGCGACGTCGGGATCGATCGACTGGATCGAAAATCCGAGGAAACCATGGTCAGGCGTGCCGCCTTCGCGCAGCTTCTGCACAATCACCCGGGCGACGTTGGAGGGAATGGCGAAGCCGATGCCGACGCTGCCCCCCGAAGGGGAATAGATCGCGGTGTTGATACCGACCACATGACCCTGGGTGTCGAAGGTCGGACCGCCTGAATTGCCGCGATTGATCGGCGCGTCGATCTGCAGAAAATCGTCGAACGGACCCTGCTGCAAATCGCGCCCGAGCGCCGAGACGATACCGGCCGTGACGGTACCGCCCAGCCCGAACGGATTACCGACCGCCAGCACCCAGTCGCCCACCGCCACTTTGTTGCTATCGCCCCATACCAGATAAGGCAGCTTGCGCTTGGTCGAGATCTTCAGGAGCGCCAGGTCGATCTTGGGGTCCGAGCCGACCAGCTCGGCGATGTGACGGGAATTGTCCTGCAGAATGACGGTGATCTTGGTGGCGCCGGCCACCACGTGATGGTTGGTGACGACATAGCCGCTCGGATCGATGATGAAAGCGGAGCCTAGGGACATCACCTTGCCGACCGCCGACGTGCGGGTGCCGGGCGACAGGGAATCGCTGCCGGGCGGCTGCTGGCCGTGCTGCTCGAAATAACGGCGCAGGAAATCGTCGAGCGACCCGGGTTCGCCCTCCTGGCGCACATGAGCCTCGGCGGCGGCCGCCTCGGGCGCGATCTCGGCCGAGATATTGACCACCGCCGGCATGGCTTTCTTCACCAGCGGCGACCAGCTCGGCAGGCTGACGACAGGGGCGGAAGGCAGAAGCGCCGCTTTGTCCTGCGCCGAAACCGGCGCGGTGAAGGCGCCCAGAAAAAGAGCGCAAGCGGCCAATCCGGCCCAGATCGTCTGTCGCATCAATAAGATCCTCTATTGTATCAGGGACATATGAGAGGCAAGCGGCCGGGGTGCAAGGCAGGACCGTCTAACGAACCATCTCATATTGCCCGCTTTTCCACCGATAGACGACATAGCCACCTGCGCTGACGTCCCCTTTTCTGTCGAAGGAGATTCGCCCAATCAGCGTATCGAAACTGCCGGCATGCAGCGCCGCCGCGACCTTCTTTCCCTCGGTGCCCTGGGCGGCCGTCGCGGCGGCCGCCCAGGCCTGCACGGCAGAGTAGGCATAAAAGGTAATGCCTTCGGGCTCATAGTGGTCGGCCCTGAATTCGGCCAGAATCGCCTGGTTCGCCGGATCGAAGCGGTGTTCGGGATTGAAGGTGATGAGTGTCCCTTCGCCGGCCGGCCCTGTGATCGCCCAAAATTGCGTCGTGGCCAGCCCATCGGCGCCGACCAGGATCGTGCCTATTCCCTGACCGCGCATCTGGCGGGTGATCAGGCCGGCCTCCATATAGAGCCCGCCGAAATAGAGATAGTCGGCCTGGGCCAGCTTCAGTTTGGAGACCAGGGCGCTGTAATCCTTCTCGCCCGCCGTGATCGCGTCATAGAGAACGGGTTTGAGGTGCCGCTCCTCGAGGCTGCGCACGAATTGATCGGCGAGATCCTTGCCATAGCCGGTCCGGTCATGAACCACCGCGATACGTGGCGCGGGAGAGTGCTCGATGATGAATTTGGCCGCGGTCGGGCCCTGCTCATCGTCCCGCCCGCAGGTGCGGAACAGGTTGGGCAGGCCCCGGTCGGTGAATTTGGGATTGGTCGAGTCGGGAGTGATTTCCACTATATCGTAATCGGCATAGACGTCCGAGGCGGCGATCGACGCGGCCGAACAGACATGGCCGACGACCAGGACACCGCCACGCGCGGCCAGCTCGTTAGCGACGCTGACCGCCTGTTTCGGATCGCAGGCATCATCCATCGGCAGGATCGCAACCTTCTGGCCAAGCACGCCGCCCTTGGCGTTGAGATCGGCGACCGCCTGTTCGACGCCGCGCTTCAACTGGTCGCCGATGCCGGTATCGCCACCGGAGAAGGGACCGGCCGCGCCGATCAGGATGTCGGCATGGGCGCCGACCGGCGGACCGACCACCATGAGCAGGAAAAGGGCGCCTTTGATGGAAACCATGTCCACCCCCCGATGAACGCGCTAAGTCCACTATGATCTCGCGTTAGGCGATTAACAAGGCGGGTTGCGCGCGGAAAACGGGCCGGTTAAAGTGCCAAAAGTTTCCATTTCGGAAAATAACACGTGCTGACCCGTCTCACCACCTTCGCCTTCCAGGGCATCGAGGTCCTTCCCGTCGAGGTGCAATGCCAGCTGGCCGGCGGGCTGCCGGCCTTCACCCTGGTCGGCCTGGCGGATAAGGCGGTGACCGAAAGCCGCGAGCGGGTACGCGCCGCCCTGTCCGCCATCGGCCTGTCACTGCCGCCGAAACGCATCATCCTCAATTTGGCGCCGGCCGATCGCCAGAAGGAAGGCAGCCATTTCGATCTGCCGATCGCCCTGGCCTTGCTGTGCGGCATCGGCGTGCTGCCGGCGACGCTGGGGGAAAATTACGCGGCGCTGGGCGAGCTGGCCCTCGATGGCGGCCTGGCGCCGGTCGGCGGCGCCCTGGCCGCCGCCATCGCCGCTCATGGGCTGGGCAAGGGCCTGATCTGTCCGGCCGCGCAGGGGCCCGAAGCCGCTTGGTCGGGCGCGGAGATTCTGGCGCCCTCCAGCCTGCTGGCCCTGGTAAACCATTTCAAGGGCCGGCAGATGCTGGCGCGGCCGACGCCGCGGATCGCCGAAGACAGCGCGCCGATCGCGGATTTCGCCGACGTGAAGGGGCAGGAGAGCGCCAAACGCGCCCTCGAGCTGGCCGCCGCCGGGAATCATAATATCCTGCTGATCGGGCCACCCGGCTCCGGCAAATCGATGTTGGCGGCGCGGATGCCTGGCATCATGCCGCCGCTCGATCCCGACGAGGCGCTGGAAGCGTCGCTTATCCACAGTCTCGGCGAGGGGCTGCCGCAGGGCAGGCTGCTGCGGTCGCGTCCGTTCCGCTCTCCCCATCATTCCGCCTCGGCGGTGGCGCTGGTCGGCGGCGGGCGCAAGGGACAGCCCGGGGAGATCAGTCTCGCCCATCGAGGGGTGCTTTTCCTCGACGAACTGCCGGAATTTGCCCGCTCGACCCTCGAAGCTCTGCGCCAACCCCTGGAAACCGGCCAGGTCACTATAGCCCGCGCCAACGCCCACGTGACTTATCCGGCCCGCTTCCTGCTGGTGGCGGCGATGAATCCCTGCAAATGCGGCTATCTCGGCGATCTGGCCCGGCAATGCCGGCGAGTGCCGCTGTGTGGCGCCGACTACCGGGCCAAACTATCGGGCCCGCTACTCGACCGCATCGACCTTACCGTATCCGTGCCGGCCTTGACCGCCGCCGAATTGTCCCTGCCGCCGCCGGCCGAGACCAGCGCCGACATCGCCGCCCGCGTCCTTGCGGCACGCGAGCGGCAGCGCGAGCGATACGCCCGCCAGGGCTTGCGCTGCAACGCGGAGGCCGACGGGTCGGTGCTGGCCGAAGCGGCGCGGCTGGAACCGGGCGCCGCGCAGCTGCTGCGCCAGGCCGCCGAGCGCCTCGGCCTGTCGGCGCGCGGCTATCACCGGGTGCTGCGGGTAGCCCGCACCGCCGCCGATCTGGCCGGCATGGAGGCAATCGGCCCCGCCCATATCGCCGAGGCCCTATCCTTTCGGCCGCTCGCCACGGCGACCGCGGTCGAGACGGTCCTGTAATCGAGCAAACCGGCTATTCGTGGCGCGGCCTTGCCGGCGGCTTCAGCCGGGATGCCGCTGCCCTTATCATGACCCCTCATCCTTAGGGAACGATCATGAACCGCTGGATTTCGGCCGCTTTGGCTCTTTTCTTCGCCGGATTTGCGCAAGCGGCCGAGCCGCCGATCCAGGTGATGGCGGCGGGAAGTCTGCGCTCCGCCTTGGGCGAGATGGCCGACGCCTTCACCCGCCAGAGCGGAATCGCCGTCGAAACGCGATTCGCTTCGGCCGGCACCCTGCATGAGCGGATCGAAAAGGGCGAGAAAGCCGATCTGTTCGTTTCGGCCGACATGGCCGCGCCACAGGCGCTGGCCGACGAGGGCAGGGCAGATCCCGTGGTGCTGTTCGCGCGCAACCGGATGTGCGCCTTTGTCCGGCCGGGCCTCAGCGTCACGCCGGCCATCCTGCTCGCCACGCTTCTCGATCCCAAGATGACCGTCGGCACTTCGACCCCCAAGGCCGATCCCGGCGGCGATTACGCCTGGGCGATCTTCGCCCGCGCCGAGGCGGTCCGCCCGGGCAGCCGCGCCGCGCTTGAGGAAAAGGCGCGGCGCTTTCTCGACCGGCCCACCCCGGCAAAAGCGCCGGAGGGGGCCAATCCGCTGGCCTGGATGCTCGGCCACGGCCAAGCGGATCTGTTCATCGCCTATTGCTCCGGCGGCAAGGCGGTGCTCGACCAGCTTCCCGGCGCCGCCTCGGTCGAGATGCCGGCCGACCTGGCGGTAACGCCGCAATTCGGCCTGACGGTGTTGTCGGGCGGATCCCCGTCCGCCGCCCGTTTCGCCCTGTTCATGCTGTCGCGGACCGGGCGCGAGATCTTGGTCCGCAACGGCTTCGAGGCGCCTTCGGAATATTGATTTGACGTGGGCACGCGTTCATCCTGACAGCCCATCAGGAAGCCCGCCCATGACCGCTCCCTTCGTCACCCGCCTTTTCCTTTATCCCATCAAATCCTGCGGCGGCGTCTCGCTGAGCCAGGCCCGAATCGGGCTGCGCGGGCTGGAATCCGGCGCCATCGGCGATCGCCGATGGATGCTGTCCGACGCCCAGGGCGGCATGATCACCCAGCGCCAGAACGAAAATCTGGCGCGCGTGCGCATCGAGCTGCTGGGCGACGCCTTCCGCGTCTCGGGCGACGGGCTGGAGCCGGTGGTGGTCGATCCCGCCGAGGTGACGGTTGAACGGACCGGCGTCCTGCTGTTCCGCCGCGAGGTGGTCGGGCATCGCTCGCCGAAGGCGATCGATGATTGGTTTTCCCGCTTTCTCGGCTTCGAAGCGCGTCTGCTTTACCAGACCGAGGAGGATCACCGCCTGTGCGACATCGATTTCGCTCTCGCCCCCGGCGAGGACAAGGTCGGGTTCGCCGATGCCTTTCCCTATCTGATCAGCGCCGAAGCGACCCTCGACCGCCTCAATGGCCTGCTGGCCGAGCCGGTGCCGCTCAATCGCTTCCGCCCCAATATCGTGATCGGCGGAACCGGGCCCGACGCCGAATATGACTGGAAGCGGCTGGAGGTCGGCGAAGCCGAGCTGTCGATCGTCAAACCCTGCACCCGCTGCGTCGTGACCACCATCGACCAGGAGCAGGGCGTCAAGACCGGCAAGGAGCCGCTCGCCACCCTGGGCCGCGCCTATTATCTGTCGGCCGAGGTCGGGCCGGCGCCGGTCAAGGGCGCCATTTTCGGCGAAAACGCCATCGCCACCCGTCTCGGCGCGCTGGCGGTCGGCGACCCCGTGCGTGTGTTGGAGGAGAAGCCGCGTCACGCCTTCCGCGCCGAGGAACCCTCTGTTAGCGTGGCGGGCTGAAAAAACCAAAGAGGATGGTGGGTATGAAGACGAAGCGCGCGTTGGGTTTGGCGGCGGCGGTTCTGCTGGCGACGCCGGCGCTGGCGAACCCGGAATGGGCGCCCCCCACCGCCGCCATCCCGCCGCCCGAGGATAGCGCCTATCCCGGCACCCTGACCCTGTCGGTCAACGCCACCGACACCGCGCGCCATATCTTCGTCATCAAGGAACAGATCCCGGTCGCCGGCCCCGGCCCGATGATCCTTTTGTTCCCCAAATGGCTGCCCGGCGACCATGCTCCCACGGGGCCGATCGCGCAGCTGGCCGGGCTGGTGATCACCGCCAACGGCAAGCGACTGGAATGGCAGCGCGACCCGGTCGAGATGACGGCGTTTCACGTGAAAATTCCCGATGGTGTCTCCAAGATCGACATCGAGATGCAGCGCCTGGCCATGTCCGAGGACAAGTTCGGCGGCACGGTGATGACCACCAACATCGTCGCCGTCAAATGGAACTCGCTGTCGCTCTATCCGGCCGGCTATCCGGTCAGCCGCATTTCGATCAAGCCCGACGTCACCCTGCCGCATGGCTGGTCCTTCGCCTCGGGTCTCGACGGCGCCAAACAGGTCGGCGACACGGTGTCCTTCGCGCCTACCACCTATGAAACCCTGGTCGACAGCCCTCTCTATGCCGGGCGCTATACCAAGCAGCTCGATCTCGATCCCGGCGCCAAGATCCCGGTCCATCTGACCGCCTTCGCCGACCATGACGAGGATCTCGAGGTAAAGCCCGAAGTGTTGGAAGCCCATCGCGCCCTGGTGCGCGAGGCCTACAAGCTGTACGGCTCGAAACATTACGATCATTACGACTTTCAGCTGGCGCTGAACGAGAAGATGTCCGATCTCGGCATCGAGCATCACCGCTCGAGCGAGAACGGCTACAATCCGCGCTATTTCGCCGAATGGGACGGGCTGTTCTTCGACCACGATCTGCTCGCCCATGAATTCACCCATAGCTGGAATGGCAAATTCCGCCGTCCGGCCGATCTGTGGACGCCCGACTACAACCAGCCCATGCGCGACAGCCTGCTGTGGGTTTATGAGGGCCAGACGCAATATTGGGGCGAGGTGCTGGCGGCGCGCGCCGGCCTCTACACCAAGCAGCAATTCCTCGACAAGCTGGCCGTGCTGGCGGCCAGCATGGACGCCCAGACTGGCCGGACCTGGCGCTCGCTGCAGGACACCACCAATGGCGAGATTCTCGATCAGCGGGGCGACCACAGCTACAACAACTGGCTGCGCGGCCTCGATTATTATACCGAAGGCGCCCTGATCTGGCTCGACGTCGATACGGTGATCCGCGACAAGAGCAAGGGCGCCAAATCGCTCGACGATTTCGCCCGCGCCTTCTTCGGCGGACACGATGGGCAGATGACCCCCGAGACCTATCGCTTCGATGATGTGGTGGCGGCGCTGAACGCAATCCAGCCCAATGACTGGGCCACCTTCCTGCGCTCGCGCCTCGATGGACACGGGCCGGGCGCGCCGCTCGACGGCATCACCCGCGGTGGCTATCACCTGGTTTATGGCGATCAACCGAACAGCGCGCTTATCGCCCAGGACAATGACAGCAAGACCATCAATCTGGCCTTTTCGCTGGGCCTGGTACTGGGCCATGACGGCCTGGTGACCGATGTCGCCTGGAACAGCCCGGCCTTCAAGGCGGGCATCTCGCCGGGCGCCCAGGTGATCGCGGTCAATTCCTATCCGCTCGACGGATCCGACAGCATCAAGCCGGCCATCGTCGCCGCCGAGAAATCCGACGGCAATCCGATCGAGCTTTTGATCAAGGCCGATGACCGCTATCGCATGGTGCAGATCGATTATCGCGGCGGCCTGCGCTATCCCCGCCTGGAGCCTGTCGGGGATAGCGGCTCGCTCGACCGCATCATCGCGCCAAAAGACTAACACTTTATACGACGCCTGCGCTTCGCTCCGGCGAGGCTCAGACGCCGCTCGGGCTTGAGAGTATTCCGCGATCCCGCAGGGTCGCGGAATACTCTAATCGTTCGCCAGAATCTGACGAATGGCCTGCTCGAAAGTCTCGGCAGGCTGACCGCCGGAGATCAGATAGCGATCGGCGATCACCACGGCGGGAACCGAATTGATGCCCTTTTCCAGCCATTCACGCTCCTCGGCGCGAACCTCGTCGGTATAACGGCCGGAAGCGAGGATTTCGCGCGCGCCCGCCGCGTCGAGACCCGCGGCCTGAGCGGCGGCGGCCAGGACCTCATGATCCTCCACATTTTCGCCGCGGCTGAAATAGGCTTCCAGCAAGGCATGCTTGAGTTCGCTCTGCCGGCCTTTCAGCCCCGCCCAATGCATCAGGCGGTGGGCGTCGAAGCTGTTATACATCCGGCTGTTTTCGTCGCGCTTCATGGTGAAGCCAGACTCGGCGGCACGGGCGCTCAGGCGCTCCTGATTGACCAGGATCTGCTCCTTGCCGAGCCCGTATTTCTGCCCCAGATGCTCGAACAGATCCTGCCCGCCCTTGGGCATGGTCGGATTCAATTCGAAGGGGTGAAAGCGAATCTCGGCGTCGACGAGATCGCCGAGCTTGCCCAGCGCCTGTTCGAGGCTGCCCAGCCCGACCGCGCACCAGGGGCACATCACATCGGAAACGAAATCGATCTTCAAAGGCTTGGTCATCGCGAGTCCCGTCTAAAAATGATCCCGTAGATCTGGTGACGGCGCACGAGCGGAAAAAGGGCCGGGCCGCGACACGCTGTCTTGCGCGCCGCGAACGAATTACTTGACCAGCATCGGCCCCAGCTTCTTGCCGGCGAACAGATGGACGTGCAGATGAGGCACTTCCTGACCGGCATTGGCGCCCGCATTGAACAAGGCGCGGAAACCCTCCTCGACGATGCCGAGTTCGTCCGCCACCTTGCCGACGGCCCGGAAATAGCCGGCGATCAGGTCGGCCGGAGCCGAGGCAGTGAAATCGGCCAGCGAGACATAATCGCCCTTTGGGATCACCAACGCATGGACCGGGGCCTGCGGATTGATGTCGTGGAAGGCCAGGGCGAACTGATCCTCATAGATCTTCTTGCAGGGGATCTCGCCGCGCAGAATCTTGGCGAAGATATTGTTGGGATCGTAAGCCATCTTGCTCCCCTTCCTAAGGTTCTAGCTCTTGCGGGATTTCTTCTCGTCGATGCCGGACACGCCGAGGCGGTTCTCCAGCTCGGCCCACACCTGATAGGGCTCGATCTCGCAGTCCGCCCACAGAACCAGCAGATGATAGAGCAGGTCGGCGCTCTCGCCGATCAGCTTGTCCGGCGTCTCGGCCAGGGCGGCGATCACCGTCTCGACCGCTTCCTCGCCGAGCTTCTGCGCGATCTTGGAGCGCCCGCGCGAAAACAGCTTGGCGGTGTAGGATTTCTCCGGATCCCCGCCGCGGCGGGCTTTGAGGGTTTCGTAAAGCTGGTCGAGGATGCGTCCGCTGTCCGACATGGCTTACTCCATCCTGACCGCGATGCCGGCCTTGTGCAGATGGGCCTTGGCCTCGCGCACCGAATAATCGCCGAAATGGAAGATCGAGGCCGCCAGAACGCCGGTGGCATGGCCTTCCAGGATGCCCTCGGCCAGATGGTCCAGAGTGCCGACCCCGCCCGAGGCGATAACCGGAATGCGCACCGCGTCGGCCACCGCGCGAGTCAGCGGCAGATTGAAGCCCGACCGGGTGCCGTCGCGATCCATCGAGGTCAGAAGGATCTCGCCGGCGCCGAGCTCCGCCATGCGCTGGGCCCAGGCCACCGCGTCGATGCCGGTCGCGTTGCGTCCGCCATGGGTGAAGATCTCGAACTTGCCGGGCGCCACCTGCTTGGCGTCGATGGCGACGACGATGCATTGGCTGCCGAATTTCTCGGCGCCCTCGCGCACCAGCTCGGGGCGCGTCACGGCAGCGGTGTTGATCGACACCTTGTCGGCGCCGGCCAGCAGCAGCTTGCGGATATCCTCGGTCGCGCGCACGCCGCCGCCGACGGTGAGCGGCATGAAGACCTGCTCGGCGGTGCGGCTGACCACGTCGAACAATGTATCGCGATTGTCGGAGGACGCGGTGATATCGAGGAAGGTCAGCTCGTCGGCGCCCTGCTCGTCATAGAATTTGGCCTGCGCCACCGGATCCCCGGCATCGACCAGATCGTTGAAATTGACGCCCTTGACCACGCGGCCACCCTTGACATCGAGGCAGGGAATCACCCGCATCTTCAGCATCGGTCAGGACTCCAGCAACGCCAGCGCGTCAGCCAGCTTGACCCGCCCGTCATACAGGGCGCGTCCGCAGATCACCCCTTCGACGCCTTTGCTCTCATAGGGCTTCAGCTTCTCGAGATCCTCCAGCGAACCGACGCCGCCCGAGGCGATCACCGGGGTGGAGAGCTTTGCGGCCAGCTGCGCGGTGGCCTCGACATTGACGCCGCCCAGCTTTCCGTCGCGCTCGATGTCGGTATAGATGATCGCCGCCACCCCGGCATCCTCGAAGCGAAGCGCCAGGTCTAGCGCCGACAATTCCGAGGTCTCGGCCCAGCCTTCGACAGCGACATAGCCGGCGCGGGCGTCGATTCCGACGGCGATACGGCCGGGGAACAGCTTGCAGGCCTTCTGCACCAGGGCCGGATTCTTGACCGCCACTGTGCCGAGAATGACCCGGGCGACACCGGCCGACAGCCAGAATTCGATGGTCGACATGTCGCGGATGCCGCCGCCTAGCTGGACCGGAACCGGGGTCACGCCGAGAATGCCGGCGACCGCCGAGCTGTTCACCGGCCGGCCGACAAAGGCGCCGTTGAGATCAACCACATGCAGCCAGCTGCACCCTGCCTCGACGAAGGAGGCTGCCTGAGCCGCCGGATTGTCGTTGAACAGGGTCGCCGCCGACATTTCGCCCTGTACCAGACGGACACAGGCACCGTCCTTGAGATCGATGGCGGGATAAAGCGTAAGGCTCATGGCCGCCACTCCAGGAAATTCGTGATCAGCTTCAGCCCCACCGCCTGGCTCTTCTCCGGATGGAACTGCGTGCCGGCCAGATTGTCGCGTCCGACCAGGGCAGTGATCGGACCGGCATAGTCGGTCTCGGCGCACACCAGCTCGGGCGCGGCCTTGAAATGATAGGAATGGACGAAATAGGCATGCGCGCCCGGGGCGATCCCCTCCAGCAGCTTATGCGGACGGGTCATATCGAGCGCGTTCCAGCCCATATGCGGCACTTTCAGCGCCAGATCGGCCGGATCAAGCGGCACCACCTCGCCCGGCATCCAGCCCAGGCCCTTGTGATCGCCATGTTCACGGCCCCACTCGGCCATCAGCTGCATGCCGACGCAGATGCCGAGAAACGGACGGCCGCCTTCGATTACCTGCTCCTGCAGCACCTGATGCATGCCGGGCAGATCATCCAAGCCCCTCATGCAATCGCCGAAAGCGCCAACGCCCGGCAGCACGATACGCTCGGCGCGGCGGACTTCATCGGGATCCGAGGTCACCACGACATGATCGCCATAGCCGGCTTCGGCCACGGCGCGGGTCAGGGCCTTTGCCACCGAGCGCAGATTCCCCGATCCGTAATCGACCACCGCGATCGCCATTACAGACTTCCGCCCAGCACACCCTTGGTCGAGGGAACCGCATCGGCCTTGCGGGGATCCAGCGTCAAGGCCTGGCGCAGCGCGCGGGCCAGGCCCTTGTAGCAGGCCTCGATCATGTGATGGGTGTTCTCGCCATAGAGCACCTCGACATGCAAGGTGGCTCCCGCGGCTTGCGCAAAGGCCTGGAACCATTCCTTGAACAACTCGGTATCCATGGTGCCCAGCTTGTCGCGCGGCAAGGTGACGCGCCAGATCAGATAGGGCCGGTTGGACAGGTCGATGGCGACGCGGACCAGAGTCTCGTCCATCGGAATCAGCGCGTCGCCATAGCGGGTGATGCCCTTGCGGTCGCCCAAGGCTTTGGCGACGGCTTCGCCGATGGCAATGCCGCTGTCTTCGGTGGTGTGGTGATTGTCGATATGCAGGTCGCCATTAGCCTCGACATCGAGGTCGATCAGGCTGTGGCGGGACAGCTGCTCCAGCATATGGTCGAGAAAGCCGATACCGGTCGACACATGATAGGTCCCCTGACCGTCGAGATCGACGCGGGCCTTGATCTGGGTTTCCTTGGTATTGCGCTCGACGCTGGCCTGCCGCATAGGCTTGCTCCTGCTGGTTTTTAGGCGGTCTGTCCTAGCAGGAAGTCAGGCTGAATGCCAGTTGTCCGTGATGCAGCGCACACCGGCGGCGCGTACAATTTAGCGATTTTACCCACCGCGCCTGTTTTTATCGGACAGCGCCGTATCAGGACGCGTAATTTTCTGTTCGCCGCCCGCTATCCCAGCCGCGGGCCTATCGGGAGCGATCTTATCCATGAGCGGCAACACCGCAGTCACGTTGATCGGGTCGAATGCGGACGGCATCGTCGTCGTGATCGGTATCAACAATAGCGGCCAGGTCCTCGAAGGGACGAGTGACGCACTTCTCTGGCAGAACGGCGTTACCACCCTGGTCGCCAATGGTGAAGGCCTTGCTTTCAACAATAACGGGGAAGTTGCCGGACAGACGCCCGCCGGTCAGGCCGCGATCTTCCAAGGTGGCAGCGCCTCGGTGCTACCGGTCAGCCCTGCCGGCTTGAGCGGTTATGCCCAAGCCCTCAATGATTCCGGGGTCGCGGCAGGTATCCTCTTCCCCGACCCTAACGCCGCCACGTCCGAAGCCGTGACCTGGCAGGACGGACAAATGACGGTTCTTCCTGGCTTGGGTGGAAGTCTCAATACGGCGAGGGCGATCAACGACGCTGGAGAGATTGCAGGCATTTCTTCGCTTTCATCGGGCGACGAACATGCGGTGACCTGGACTGGCGGCAAGCTAACAAATCTGGCTCTCCTGCCCGGTTACGACTCCAGCGCGGCGCGGTCCATCAATCAATCCGGTGAGGTCGTCGGTTACGCCTTCAATATCAATAATGATCCCCCTTCCACCCTCCAAGCGGTGGCCTGGGTAAACGGGCAAATCAGCGATCTCAGCCAACTTCCCGGCGGCCAGGGGGCGAGCGCCTATGGCGTCAATGACGCCGGAATCGTGGTTGGAATCAGCTATACCGGATCGCATTCATCGGATGCGGTAGCTTGGATCAATGGCGGTATCGTCGATCTCAACAGCCTGATCTCCCCCCATTCCGGCTGGGTGCTCGAGGAGGCGGATGGGATCAACGATCAGGACCAAGTCGTCGGTACCGGCACCTATAACGGGGTCAATGCCGCGTTTTTACTGGCCTTGCCTGCCGATGCAGCCCCGATTTTGACCGCAAGTGCCGCGTTGCAGACTGGGGCAGACTGGATCGCAGGAACCAGCGTTGCCGACAGCGCGGCTAATGTCGTCGCCGATCTGAGCGGTCTGCAATCCCTGGTGATCGGCGGCAAACTAACCTCCATCTCCTTAACGGACAGCAGCACACCAACACTAACGCTTTCCGCCTCACAGTTGACCAACGACGCCGCAGCACTCGCGGCGATCGGTTCGGGCTATGCGGTATCGGTCACGGCGTCGAACGTGGGCCAGACCATCAACGGCCCCGAGGGCGATGGCATGACTTTGGTTTTCGCGGGCGACGCCGCCCAATATACCGTCACGGCTTCGGATACTAAGGTTACCGTCAACGGCGAAGGCGGCACCTATCAGCTGACTAACGTCGCCGCGCTGCAATTTGCCGACCATACTGAAATCGTTGCCGCGCCGCCGGGCAGTGATACCGTAACTACGGGCAACGTCACCGAGCTCTATGCCGCAGTTCTGGATCGCGAGCCCGACCTACCCGGCCTGG
>Ga0302314_10006204_pt1 | contig 21718 bp, 22 predicted proteins | sample III_Palsa_N2_3_FD_200533 | JGI IMG/M metagenome (GOLD analysis project Ga0302314, IMG submission 200533) | Peat permafrost microbial communities from Stordalen Mire near Abisko, Sweden - III_Palsa_N2_3 | ecosystem: Environmental > Terrestrial > Soil > Palsa > Peat permafrost | place: Sweden...
GCTCTGGATGCCCTGCGAGGTCTTGGCCGCGGCCGGGTCCTGCACGATGGCGAAGTCCATGCCGAAGCCGAGGCCGCGCGTTTCGGGCGAATAAAGCGTCACGTTCACGCCTGGCTCCAGCACGCTTGTATGCATCAAGTCGACCGTAGCGGCCCGCAGATAGCGCCGGCCCTCGAACTCGCCGCCGTTCAGTATCATCTGGGCGAAGCGCCAGTAGTCTTCGATCTTGGACACCAGGCCGCCGCCGCCGGCCAGGAACTTCGGCTTGGAGGTGTTGAAGATGTTGGACGGACCGGCGGCTCTGACGGCGCCATTGTCGTCGTATTTGTGGATGCGCGAGACGCGATCACCCTTCGACGCATCGACCCAGAAGCCGGTGTCGGTCATGCCAAGCGGCGCGAACAGGCGCTGCTCGAAGAATTCGTCCAGCCCTTGGCCGGACAGCTTTTCGACCAGGTAGCCCTGGATGTCGACGCTGGGACCGTAGCGCCAGTCCTTGCCAGGTTGGAACGCCAGCGGCTGGCCGGCCAGCACGTCGATCATGTCCTGCAGGTCGCCCGCGCGCAGGTTGACGTCGGCGGGGTAGTCGCCCGCGCGGCCGAAGCCGGCCGAATGGCTCATCAACTGGGCCATGGTCATCGGCGTCGCCTGATCGACCAGCGCGCCGTCCTTGCCCTTGACCTTCAGGTCTTCGAATTCGTGGATGTGCAGGGCCACCGGATCGTCCAGCGTCCACTTGCCTTCTTCCCACAGCATCATCATCGCCGCGCCGGTGATCGGCTTGGTCATCGAGGCGATGCGGAAGATGCTGTCGGTCCTGGCCGGAACCGGGGTTGCGGCGGCGACATCGAGCACGCCGTAGGCGTCGAGATTCACGATTTCGCCGCAACGGGCGATCAAGGTGACGACGTTGGCCAGCTTCTTCTCATCGACGAGGGCGTGGAATTGGCGATTGAACGCGGCAAGGCCTTCGGCGGTGAAACCCTGGACCGTGGCGTCGGCGACGAGACCGGAATGATCGTCTGGCATATCGATTTTTCCCTAATGCGCGTTGTCTGGAATGGCTTTGGTCTTGCCAGAGAACGACGGGCGCCGCCAGAGATGAAGTCAGAGCTGACTACAATTTGAGGGCTCGCCCATGCTGAAGATCGCCCTGCTCGACGACTATGCCGGTGTGGCGATGGCGTGCGCCGATTGGGGCCGGCTCGAAGGCAAAGCCGAGATCACCGTCTTTCGCGACCACATCAACGAGGACCTCGCAGCCGAGGCGCTGGCGCCGTTCGACGTGCTCTGCACGATCCGCGAGCGGATGGCGCTGCCGCGCACCCTGATCGAGCGTCTGCCGCAGCTGAAACTGATCACCATCATCGGCGCGCGGCTGACCAATCTCGACCTCGCGGCGGCCACCGAGCGCGGCGTGATCGTCGCCCACTCCGGCATGCGCAACCCGGCCTTCGCGAACGTCAGCGCTGCGACTCCGGAGTTGGCTTGGGGCCTGCTGATCGCCACCGTCCGCGACATCGCCGGCCAGGACCGGCGCATGCGCGACGGCCTCTGGCAGGACAAGGTCGGGACGATCCTGGCCGGTCGCACATTGGGCCTTCTGGGTCTTGGCCGGATCGGCAAGCGGATCGCCGAATTCGGCAAGGTGTTCGGCATGGAGGTGATCGCCTGGAGCCAGAACCTGACCGCCGAGGCGGCCGAAACGGTCGGCGTGCGGCGAGTGGAGAAGGACGAGTTGTTCGCCCAGGCCGATGTGCTCTCGATCCACCTGGTGCTCAGCGAGCGCAGCCGCGGGCTCGTCACCGCCCGCGAACTCGGCCTGATGAAGCCCACGGCCTACCTGATCAACACCTCGCGCGGCCCGATCGTGGTCGAGGACGATCTGATCGCCGCCCTGCGCGGCGGCGTCATCGCCGGCGCGGGGCTCGACGTCTTCGACCAGGAGCCGCCGCGGCCCGAGCATCCGCTCCGCGCAATGGAGAACGTCACCCTGACGCCGCACCTCGGCTACGCCACGCTGGATACGCTGAAGACGTTCTATGGCGATAGCCTGGAGGCGATCGAAGCGTTCGCGGACGGAGCGCCGATCCGCATTTCGAACCCCGAAGCGCTGGCGAAATCCGCGGCGCCGTGAGACGAGGGTCTGCTGGTTCTCGAACGGGGCTTGGACCGAATGACCGACTGGACCTCCGGCTACGTCGCCGACGTCGACTATTCGTATGGCTACTACCCCGAACTCAACCCGCTGCGCGCCCGGATGGTGTTCCTGAACGCGGGGCTGGCGCCGCCGTCGCCCGGCATGGCGTGCGAACTGGGGTTCGGCCAGGGCGTCAGCGTCAACGTGCACGCCGCCGCATCGAACACGACGTGGTGGGGCACCGATTTCAACCCCTCCCACGCCACGGGCGCCCAGCGCCTGGCCGCCGCCAGCGGCGCGCAGGCCCGGCTGTTCGACGAAGCCTTCGCCGATTTCTGCCACCGACCCGACCTGCCCGACTTCGACTGCGTCGGCCTGCACGGCGTCTGGAGTTGGATTTCCGAGGAAAATCGCGCCGTCATGGTCGATTTCATCCGGCGCAAACTCAAACCAGGGGGCTTCGTCTACGTCAGCTACAACAGCCTGCCCGGTCATGCGCCGACGATCCCGCTCCGCCATCTGCTGGTGAGACACGCGGAGGTCATGAGCCCGCCGGGACTGGGGCTCGTGCCGCGGATCGACGCGGCGATGAGCTTCGCCCAAAGCCTGCTCGCTCAAAATCCCGCGTTCGCCGCCGCCTTCCCCAAGATCGGCTCCCGGCTTGAGCGGATGCTCGGCGAGGACCGCCAGTATCTCGCCCACGAGTATTTCAATCGCGATTGGCGACCGATGCATTTCGACGAGATGGCTCAATTGCTCGGAAGCGCCAAGCTGACCTTCGCCGGCTCGGCGCACTATCTGGATCACATCGATCTGCTCAATTTCTCCGAGGAGCAGCGCGGGTTCCTGACCGAGATTCCCGACCTGATGTTCCGGGAAATCGTGCGCGATTTCATCATCAGCCAGCAGTTCCGCCGCGACTACTTCATCAAAGGGCCGCAGCGTTTGCCGAGGCTTGAGCGGTTCGACACCACGCTCGAAGAGCGTTTCGTGCTGACGACGAAGCGCGACAAGGTCGTGTTCACCGCGACCGGCTCAGGCGGCGAGAAGACACTGCGTGAAGACGTCTATCTTCCGATCCTCGACGCCCTAGAGGCTCACCAACCGAAGTCGTTCGCCGAGTTGCTTGCGGCCTGCGGTCGCGGCGATGGCGGTTTCACCCAGCTGTTCGAGGCGCTGATCGTGCTGATCGGCAAGGGCGATGTCGTTCCGACGCAGACTGACGCGGTCATCGGCGCGTCTCGGCAAGCCGCCGAAAGGCTGAACCGCGCGATCATGGCCCTCGCGCGATCCGACCAGACCATCACCGTGCTTGCGAGCCCCGTCACCGGCGGTGGCATACCGGTCGGCCGGTTCCAGCAGCTGTTCCTGCTGGCGAGGTCGCGGGGCGCCGCATCGCCGGCGGAATGGGCGGCGTTCGCCTGGAAATGTCTGGCCGACCAGGGGCAGCGGGTGCTGGCCGACGGCAAGGCGCTCGAGAGCCCGGAGGAAAACCTGGCGGAGTTGACCCGCCAGGCGGTGGCGTTCGAGACCGAACAATTGCCAATGCTGAAGGCGACCCTGATCGCCGCGTAGTTCGCCCGTGGCAGGAGAGAGAATTGACCAAGCCTCTGCTGAAACGGCTCGATCGCGCGCTTGAAACTCTGCCGCGCGCCTATTCCGGGCCGGGCGGCGCGGTCGCCGTACTGCGCGACGGCGACGTGCTGGCGCGGCATGCCTGGGGTTGGGCCAACGCCGAGCGGCGCATAGCGTTCACGCCTCAGACCCTGTTCCGGATGTGCTCGATCACCAAGCAATTCACCTGCGGTGTCGTGCTGGACGCGTTCCCTGACCCGGCGGCGCTCGACGCGGATGTCGCGGCGTTGCTGCCGAACCTGGAGCAGCCGGCGCCCGGCGCGCTGCACCTCTGTCACAACCAATCGGGCCTGCGCGACTATTGGGCGGTGGCGATGCTGCACGGCGCGCCGGCCGAGTCGCCGTTCGGCGCCACCGAGGCGGCGCGCGTGATCGCCGGAACCCGGACGCTGCACTTCACGCCGGGCACGCGCTTCTCCTACGTGAACCAGAACTTCCGCATGCTCGCGGACATCGTGGCGGCGCGCACCGGGCGCAGCTTCGCGGAGCTGCTGCGCACCCGCATCTTCGACCGGGTCGGCATGGAGAGCGCCTTCCTCGCCGCCGACACCCGCGCCATGCCGGATGGCGCCGAAGGCTATGAGGGCGCTGTCGCCAGTGGCTTCCGCGCGGCGGAGAACCGTATCATCTGGACCGGCGACGCCGGCTTGGGCGCCAGTCTGGACGACATGATCGCCTGGGAACGCCACATCGACGCCACCCGCGATGACGACGCCAGCCTCTATCGGCGGCTCTCGGCGCCGGTGACCTTCGCCGACGGCGCCAGCGCGAGCTACGGCTTTGGGCTCGGGCGCGGCAAGGCGTTGGACCACTCGATCACCGGCCACGGCGGCGCGCTGCGCGGCTGGCGCAGCCACCGGCTCTACGCACAGACCGAGCGCGTCTCCGTGGTGGTGATGTTCAACCACCTGTCCAACGCGCACGATGCGGCGATCGATCTGCTCGCGGCGGTGCTGGACGTGGAGCGGCCGGCGCGGACCTCCGACCTGCCGGCGCCGAGCTGGCTGGGCGCCTACGTCGAGCCGCAGACCGGCCTTTCCGTGCGGATCGAGGCGGCGCCGGAGGGGCGGGTGAGGCTCCGCTACGGTCATGGGGCCACCCTGCTCGACCTGCAGGACGACGGCTCGGCAGGCGACGATACTGGCCGAGTGCGGCCGAGCGACGGCGGGCTGCGGCTGGATCTGCCCGGCGATAACCAGACCTCGCTGCTGCATCCGCGCCCCGGTGCGGCCCTGCCCGACATCGCCGGCCGCTACCGCTGCGCCGAACTGGACGCCGAACTCACCGTCAGTGACGCCGGCGGCGTGCTCTACGGCGGCTTCTCCGGATTTCTGGGACAGGGCCGGATGGAGTTGCTGGAGCCGATCGGGCCCGATCTTTGGGCGCTGCCCTGCCCCCGCGCGCTGGATCACACGCCGCCCGGCGACTGGACGCTGGCCTTCCGACGAGACGACGCCGGCCGCCCGGTCGACGTCGAAGTCGGCTGCTGGCTGGCGCGGCGCCTAAGCTACACGCAGATCGACTAACCCTGCCTACCCGTGCAGCTTCTTGGCGATCTCCGCCACGTGCCGGCCCTGGAAGCGGGCGCCGTCGAGCTCGTTGTCGCTGGGCAAGCGCTGGCCCTGGCCGCCGGCGATCGTCGTCACGCCGTAGGGGCTGCCGCCGGTGATCTCGTCCAGCCGCATCTGGCCCTGGAACGAATAGGGCAGGCCCACGATCACCATGCCGAAGTGCAGCAGGTTGGTGATCACCGAGAACAGCGTGGTCTCCTGGCCGCCGTGTTGGGTGGCCGTGCTGGCGAAGGCCGATCCGACCTTGCCGTTCAGCGCGCCGCTCGCCCAAAGGCCGCCGGCCTGGTCGAGGAAGCTGGCCATCTGCGAGCCCATGCGGCCAAAGCGGGTGCCGACGCCGACGATCACCGCGTCGTAGTCCGCCAGATCGGCGATCTGGGCGACGGGCGCGGCCTGGTCGAGCTTGAAGTGTGCCCCCTGGGCGATCTCGAGCGGCGCGGTCTCCGGCACACGCTTGATGTCGACCTCGACGCCGTCGACGCCGCGCGCGCCTTCCGCGATCGCCTCGGCCATGCGTTCGATGTGGCCGTAGGTGGAATAGTAGAGCACGAGAACCTTGGTCATGAGAGTCTCCTAAGGGAATTGAAGCAGGCTGAACCCGCAATGGCGCGGCCGAGGATCGGCCGCGCCGGGTGTGGTTGTGGGACTGGGCGGTCCTAGGCGGCGGCGTCGACCAGGACGACTTCGGCGTCCTCCAAGGCGGTCACCTTCAGCACAGGCTCACCGGTGATGGCCGCGCCGTCGCGGCGTTCGAGGCGAACGCCGTTGACCTCCACCGCGCCGGCGGCCGGCACCAAATAGGCGTGGCGATCGGCGCCGAGTTCGTATTCCGCGGTCTCGCCCGCCTTGATCGTGGCGCCAAGGACGCGGGCCGGCGTACGGATCGGCAGCGCGCCATCATCGCCTTCCAACCCGCTAGCGAGGGCCACAAACTTCCCGGAGCGATCGCCCTTCGGGAATGGCTTGGCGCCCCAGGACGGCGCCCCACCACGACGATCGGGCACGATCCAGATCTGGAACAGCGTCGTGGTCTTGGGTTCGAGGTTGTACTCGGCGTGGCGGATGCCGGTTCCGGCGCTCATCACCTGCACGTCGCCGGCCTCGGTGCGGCCCTTGTTGCCCAGGCTGTCCTGGTGGGTGATCGCGCCTTCGCGGACGTAGGTGATGATCTCCATGTCAGCGTGCGGATGCGGCGGGAAGCCGGAATTCGGGGCGATCTCGTCGTCGTTCCAGACCCGCAGCGCGCCCCAGTGGTCGCGCGCCGGGTCGCGGTAGTCGGCGAATGAGAAGTGGTGCTTGGTCTTCAGCCAGCCGTGGTCGCCGCCGCCGAGACCGTCGAACGATCTGCGTTCAATCATGGTCTTGATCCTTCATCGCGCCGCCGAACGGCGCTTGTCGGAAGGGAAGATAGGGCGCAGGAGGAAATCCAAAATAGAAACGATCGAAACTCATTCTTTCTGGAAATGACATGAATCCATTGCCCGATCTCGAAGGGCTGGCGATCTTCGCCCGCGTCGCCCAGGCCGGCTCGTTCGCCGGGGCGGCCAGCGATATTGGGCTCTCCAACCCAACGGTCTCCAAGGCGGTGAGCCGACTGGAGCAGCGGCTGGGTGTGCGCCTGTTTCATCGCACGTCGCGACGGCTCTCGCTCACCGACACCGGCCAGACCATCCTTGAGACCGCCGGACGCATGCTCGCCGAAGCCGAGATGGCGGAGTGCGCGGCATCGGACAGCTCAGCCAAGCCGCGTGGCTTGGTCCGCATCGCCGCACCGATGTCGTTCGGCCTCGGCTTCGTGGCGCCGGTGCTGCCGCAATTGCTGCAGCTATATCCGGAGATCACCCTCGACCTCAGTCTCAGCGACGAGGTGGTCGACCTGATCGGCGGCGGTTTCGACCTGGCGCTGCGGATTTCCGACCTGCCGGATTCGTCGCTGATGGCGCGGCGGCTGGCGCCGGTGAAGCGGCTGATGGTGGCCTCACGAGCCTACCTCGAGCGACGCGGCCGGCCGACGCATCCCAGCCAGCTCGCCGAGCACGACTGCCTGATCTACGCCAACCTGCCGACGCCGCAGACTTGGCGGTTCGTCAATGCCGCCGGCGAAGAAGTCAGCGTCAGGGTCGCCGGACCTCTGCGCGCCAACAACGGAGACGCGTTGACCGCCGCCGCGCTGGCCGGCTGCGGGATCGCCGCCCACCCGGACTTCATCGTCTGGCGCGAGGTCGCGGATGGGTTGTTAGAGCCAATCCTGACTGACTGGCCTACGCCGCCGATCGCCCTGCACCTGGTTGCACCGCCAGGCGCCCGGCCGGCGCGAGTCACCGCAGTGATCGGCTTTCTCGCCGAGCGACTGTCCGATCCGCCGTGGACGCGCGCTCAAACAGCGCGGTGATTCGGCTGCCGGAGGATCAGCTGCGACTATCGGAGCGATCCGGCTGGGCGACGTTGTGGGCCGCCTGGCGGGTGTCGGCGCCCAGTTTGTGGGCCTCGACCTTCGCCTCGGCCGCCAGCTTGCGGAAGTCCTTGCCTGCGTCATGGCCGGCGCTCTTCAGCTGACCCTCGGCGCCCCGGAGGTCGGCATTGGCGGCATGGTCGTCGTGGCGCGAGCAGGCGGCGGTCAGGGCGATGGCCGTGATGGCGGCGATCAGCGTTGCGGCGCGCATGGCATTTTCTCCGACCTTGACAACCAAACGAGCCTAGCCGTCGCCGGTTCCGAACGCTTGCCTGGCGGCCCCGCGCCGCTAAAGGCTTGGTCCATGCGCCTCGCCTTCCTGGGAACCCCCGAATTCGCCGTCGTCAGCCTCGCCGCCATCGTCGAGGCCGGCTTCGAAGTGGCGTGCGTCTATTCCCAGCCGCCTGCGCCGCGGGGACGGGGCAAGAAGCTGAGCCCGTCGCCGGTGCAGGCGTTCGCCGAGGCGCACGGCCTGGCCGTCCGCACGGCGGCTTCGATGCGCGATCCTGAAGAGATCGCGGCGTTCGAGGCGCTGCAACTCGACTCGGCGATCGTGGTCGCGTTCGGCCAGATCCTGCCTGCCGCGGTGCTGGAGGCGCCCAGGCTCGGCTCGTTCAACCTGCACGGTTCGCTGCTGCCACGTTGGCGCGGCGCGGCGCCGATCCAGCGGGCGATCATGGCCGGCGACAAGCTCACCGGTGTCGGGGTGATGCGGCTGACCGAAGGGCTCGACGAGGGGCCGACTCTGGCGGTCGAGCGGCTGCGGATCGACGCGCTCGACACCGCCGGCACACTGCACGATCGCATGGCCACAGCCGGCGCCGCGCTGCTGACCCGCACCTTGCCTCGCATCGCCGACGGCACGGCGGTCGAGACGCAGCAGCCGGACGAGGGCGTCACCTACGCCAAGAAAATCCGGCCTCGCGAAACCAGGATCGACTTCAGGAAGCCGGCCGCCGAGGTGGACTGTCGCATCCGCGGGCTCTCGCCTTTCCCCGGCGCCTGGTTCGAGGCGACGAGCGAGCGCGGCCCGGTGCGGATCAAGGCGCTGCTCTCGCGGGTCGAGGACGGCGAAGGCGCGCCGGGCGAGGTGCTGGACGACCGGCTGCTGATCGCCTGCGGAACCGGCGCGGTGCGGCTGCTGGCGGCCCAGCGCGAGGGGCGCGGCGCCCAGCCGGCGGGCGAGTTCGTGCGCGGCTTCCGCCTTGAGGCCGTCGTCGCCTGATGCCGCGTTACCGGCTCGATCTTGAGTACGACGGCGGTCCCTACAAGGGCTTCCAGGCTCAGGCCGATCTGCCCACCGTGCAGAGCTCGGTCGAGCGGGCGGTGAAGGCATTCTCAGGCGAGGAATTGCGCCTGCAGGCCGCTGGCCGCACCGACACCGGCGTCCACGCGCTGCATCAGGTGGTCCATATCGATCTCGACCGCACGTGGAAGCCGGAGGTGATCCTGAACGCGGTGAACGCCCATCTGGTCCCAGAGCCGATCGCCGTGATCGCCGCCAGCCTGGCGTCCGAGGGTTTTCACGCTCGGTTCTCGGCCAAGGGCCGGCGCTACCTCTATCGCATCGCCAACCGGGCGGCGCCGCCGACGCTGGAGAAACACCGAGCGTGGCACCTGAAGAAGCCGCTCGACATCGAGGCGATGACCGAAGCGGCCGGCGCGCTGATCGGCCACCACGACTTCACCACCTTCCGCGACGCTGACTGCCAGGCGAAATCGCCGCTGAAGACGCTCGACGAAGCCCGGGTCTGGCGCGAGGGCGACGAGGTGCGGCTGGCCTTCGCGGCCCGCTCGTTCCTGCACCGCCAGGTCCGCTCGATGACCGGCAGCCTCGCCGAAGTCGGCGCCGGCCGCTGGAGCCCCGCCGATCTCAAGGCCGCGCTGGACGCCCGGGACCGCACGCGCTGCGGTCAGGTCGCGCCGGCGGAGGGGCTCTATCTGGCGGGCGTGGAGTATTGAGGTTCCGAGCACCCCGCCGGCCGCTCTATCGCGGCGCGGCCGAAGCGAGGTCGATGACGCAGATCACGCCGTAAACCGGATGCGAGGCGCAGCCGACGCCCGCGCGGCGCAGGAACGGGTCCATCAGATCCTTGCGGTGCCCACGGTCCGGCACGCCTTCATCGACGATCAGCGCGCGGACGACGTCTTCCGCCCGGTCCTCGCCGGCCGCCATCTCCTCGGCCAGCATCCCGGCCCAGACGCCGGCGCGCTGCATCCGCTCGCCGGCGCTAGAACCATCGGTGCCGGTATGCTCGAACTCGCCGTGGCGGCCCTCGTCGGTAGCGTGCAGCGCCGCCGAAAAACCGAGCCCGGCATTGAATGCCAGCGGCGGCGCCGGCGCGTGGCGCTCCAGGAAGGCGATCGCCTCGCGGGTTGTCGCGGTCTGCGGCGCCGCGCGCAGCTGCTCGGCATACTCGGCCGGGTGCGCCCGGACCCAATTGACCTCGGCGAACACCGCCGAAGGCAGACCGCCCTCATCGTCCGGCCGCGCGACCGCCGCCGAGCCAAACAGCAGAAACGCCGCGGCCACGCCGCATCCAAGACACCTTACCACCAGCCCCTCCGAGTCACGCCCGCTCAGCCTAGAGCCGATCGGTGAATCGATGACCAATTTCTGGCTCGGCGATCACCCCTGTGAACAAACGTCGCGGCGGCCCGTTGGTCGGCGATGGCCAGGGCCGCGCAAGCCGAGGAAACATCGCTGGCCGACCGGCTGACGCCGCTGTTGCACGAGGGGACGCCCCGCATCCGCCTCGACGAGATGGTCGCGCGAATCGATGGCGACGAGGGTCTGGGCCCGATCCTGTTCGTGCTGACGCTGCCGGTGATGTTGCCCCTGCCGCCCGGCGTGTCGATGGTGATGGCCCTTCCGATCCTGGTGGTCGCACCGCAGATCGCCACCGGCCGGCGCAAGCTCTGGCTGCCGGACTGGCTGGCGCGCCGCACCGTCAAGCACGCTGACCTGGTCAAGTTGCTGAAGCGCGTGTTGCCCCCGCTGCGGCGGGTGGAGCGCGTCGTGCGGCCACGGGCTGAATTCCTGACAGGCCACATCGGCGGCGCGCTGGTTGGCGTCGCCTGCAGCCTGATCGGCCTGATCCTGGTTCTGCCGCTGCCGTTTGCGAACCTTTTGCCGTCGTGGTCGCTCGGGGCTTTCTCGATTGGCCTGACGCGGCGGGACGGCGTGTTCGTGATCCTGGGCTATGGGTTGCTGGCGGCAGCGCTCGGGGTGATTGCGTTGGCGCTGTTCGGGGTCGATCTCGGCGTCAATCAGTTGCGGGCGCTGTTTTGACGGCCCGTTAAGCGACGCATGCGGAAGCTGCGGCTCATGATCGCTCCAACGGACATCCTCCGATGAGCATCGGGCCCGCCATCGCGCCGACGGCCGGCCTGGCGGTGGCGACCGCCGTCAGTGCGCCGCAACCCGCTTCCGACGTCTCCATAACCGCCGGCCAGCTCCAGGCGGAGGTCACCGCCGATCTCGCCGAACCGGTTCCCGCCTCAGCCCAACCCTCGGCCTTGAGCGCGATGGTGAGCGAGGCGGTGACGCGCCAGGACGGTCTGGCGCCGCTGCTGGCCGACCTCGCCGTCGCGGTGAACGCCCCCGCCCTCCCGGACGACGCCCGCGCCACCGCCGTTCAGATCCTGTCGTCGCAAACGGCGCTGGGTGCGGACATCACCGCCGAAGCGCTGAAATCCGCGGCGCAGGGTTCCGGCGTGTTCCTCGAAGCGAGCGTCGCTGCAGCGGTCCTCGCGCCCGAGCAAGCGCCGCCGAACCTGCAGGTCGATCTGAAGGCGCTGCTGCTGCAGCTTGCCAGCGAACTGGCGCCGCTGATCGAAGGGCCAACCCTGACGCGGCCTGCCGGGAACGCGGCGACAGCGGCGCCGAGCCGCGCCCTGTCCAGCAAGCTTGAGCCGCCTGTCGCCGGCGGTCCGACCGCGGGCCAGCCCGCCGCCCGCGCGACGCTCGACCCGCAGGCTCAAACGGAGATATTGGCCCGTGCGCTGCAAGATGAAGCGCAGGGCGCCTTGGCGCGCGTGCAGCTCTCGCAGGCCGCGTCCGTCCCCAAAGCTGGCGAGCCGACGCGCTGGCTGTTCGAAATCCCGATCGCCACGCCGGGCGGCGCCGGGATCGCCCAGTTCGAGATCAGCCGCGACGGGCGTGGGCCGAGCGGCGGCGGCGCGGCCGAGCCGGCCTGGCGCGCGCGGTTCTCGATCAACGTCGCGCCGAGCGGGCCAGTGCACGCCGACGTCATGCTAGGCAAGAACCGGGCGAGGGTGACTTTAATGGCCGAGGATGCGGGCGCGCGGCAGGCGCTTGAGGCGCATCAGGCCGAGCTGGTGGCGGCGCTTGCCGCAGAGGAAGGCCCGGACGTCGCGGTGCGCATCATCGGCGGCGCCCCGCCCCGGCCGCAACAGCCGCCAGGCCAACTGCTGGACCGCCGCTCATGAGCGAACCCGACCGGCCGACCCTCGCGGTGGCCCTCACCTACGAGAAGCCGCGGGCGCCGCGCGTGGTGGCGATGGGCCGCGGCTGGCTGGGCGACAAGATCGTCGAGACGGCGCTGGCTCACGGCGTCCCGCTGGAACAGAACGCCGCCCTGGCCGAGGCTTTGGCGACGGTCGAACTGGAGAGCGAGATTCCCGAGGAACTCTACCGTACCGTCGCGGTGGTGATCGGCTTCGTGCTCAGGACCAACGCGGCGCGCGGCCAGTAGCGGCGCCAAAAACGGCGGCCTGACATCGTGTGCGGCGCGCGCTATCAGCGAGGTCCTCTCTCGGGGAGCCCGCATGGAACAGACCGCCCGCGAGTCGCATATCGAGCGCGTGCGGCGCGACGGCTTCACCATCGTTGAGCACGCCATCGAGCCGACGCTGATCGACGCGCTCGCCGAAGCGTTGTCGCGGCTGGAGCGCGAACTTGACGCCAAGCCGGCGATGAACGGCTTCGAGGGTCGCCGGACAGTGCGAATCTACAATCTGCTGGCCCACGGCGCCGTGTTCGCCCGCATCCCGACTCACGCCTCGGTGCTGCCGATCGTCGAGGGCGTGCTCGACGCCGGGTGCCTGATCTCGTCGCTGTCGTCGATCGCGATCGATCTGGGCGAGATCGCCCAGCCGATCCATGCCGACGACATGGTGATCCCGCTCGACAAGCCGCACCGACCGATCGTCTGCAACTCAATGTGGGCTCTGACCGACTTCACCGAGGCCAACGGCGCGACGCGGCTCGTGCCCGGCAGCCACCTCAAGGAAAACCCACAGTACGGCGCCGCCTACGACACGATCCCGGCGGAGATGCCCAAGGGCAGCGTGCTGATCTGGGATGGCTCGCTGTGGCACGGCGGCGGCGCCAACTCGACAGGCGAGCGCCGCACCGGCGTAGCCATGAATTACTGCGCCGGCTTCATCCGCCAGCAGGAGAACCAGCAACTGGGCCTCACGCCTGAACTGGTCAAAAGCTTCCCGCCGCGCCTGCAGGAACTAGTCGGCTACGGCGTCTATCAGGGCCTGATCGGCCACATCGCCAAGCAGAGCCCGGCCCAGTTGCTGAACGGCGGCGGCGAGTTCAAATCGATCTGGGACTAAAGCCCCAGCCGCCGCGCCTTCGCGGCGATGGTCAGGGCGAGGCGCTCGGCGATCAGGTGGTCGGGGGAGCCGGTCTGCTTGCAGGCGCGGTCGGCTTCCAAGAGTTCGGGCTGGATTTCGCCGATGGGCTTCAGGTCCCAGACGCGGGCCTGGCGCAGGAATTCCTTCTCGTTTTTCCAGAACACGCCGGAGGCCTTCGCCGCCTCGGCCAGCTCGGCGCCGCCGGCGCGCAGCGTCGCGGTGCGGCGGAGGCGGGCGAGGTGCTGGCTCATGGCGCGGATCGCCGCCGGACCGCCCTCGCCCTCCTGGGCCGCGCGGCGCAGCCCGGTCTGCGCCGCCGCAAGCTTTCCGCCGAACGCGTCCTGGGCGGCGTCGGCGAGCGAGGCTTCCGGTTCGACACCAAGGAAGTCGACCAGGTCGTCGGCCGTGCCGGTCACGCCGCTGTTCGGACCGAGATAAAGCGCCAGCCGTTCGATCTCGCGCCGCGCGACCCCACGCTCGTGCGGCAGGCGGCGCACGAAGATGTCGAGCGCCTCGGAGGTCAGCGCCAGCCGGTCCTTGGCCAGGGCTTCGCGGGTCAGCCGGGCGAGGTCGCCGATCTCGTCCTCGTAGCAGGGGATGGCGACGGCGGCCGGATGCTTCTCGGCGGCGCGGCGCACCGGCGAGTTGCGATCGAGGTTGCCGGCCTCGATCAGGAAGAAGGCTTCGGGGTTGTACTCGCCCGCGGCGTGATGCTCGAGCGCCGTCGCGGCCAGCCGGTCGGGGCCGACGCGCTCGGTGGAGAGGCGCAACCGAACCAGCCGGCGCCCACCCATCAAGGAAAGCGCCATCAGGTCGTCCGCCAGTCGGCCCGCGTCGTCGTCGAGGTCGGAGTCGGTGATCAGGGCGACGTCGAACGGATCGTCGGGGTGCTCGGTGACCTTGCCCGCCAGCCCCTGCGCCCGCTCACGCACCACGCCGAGGTCGCGGCCGAAGATCAGCGCGGCGCGGACGGCCTTGTCCGGGTTGGCGAGGAACCGCTCGGCTTCGGGGCGGCGGCCCAGCAGCACCTGCTCAGCCCGCCGGCTTGCGCGCCAGGAAGGCGGCGATCTGGACCTCGATCTTTTGCGAGGCGTCTGTCGCGAGACGATCCTGCGTGTCCTGGCGCGCGGCGATGCCGGCGTAGGGCTGGTCGGTCGAATCGTAGCTGACGTTGCTGACCACCTGGCCGGTGGTCGCGACCTTGCCGGTGGAGATGTCGATCAGGGTGTAGATCACCGTCATGTCGAGCTCATAGCGCTGGGCGGTGTCGTTCACCGTGAGGCCATGGGCGGTGCGGCCCTGGTCCAGCACCATCTCCAGCTTGTATTGCGGCGCGTCGCCCTTGGCGTGACCGAACGCGTCGTCGAGATCCTCGCGCATCAGGTAGCCGACACGGCCCTTCGGCGCATCGACCTGGATGTGGGTCATGCCGCCAGCGACGCCGGGCTGCGCGTAGAGCGGCGTGAAGCCGCAACCGCCGAGCGCGGCGACGACCACCAGCGCGAGCGCCGTCACCGCGACGGTTGGGGTCCGGCCGCTCATGCCGCCACGATGTTGACGATGCGGTCTTTGACCACGATCACCCGCCGGATGCTGAGACCCTCTAGGCGCCGTGCAATCTCCGGATCGTCAAGCACGATCTTTTCCACCTCGGCCTCCGAGGCGCCGGCGCCGGCGCGGATTTCGCCGCGGCGCTTGCCGTTGATCTGCACCGCCAGCACCCGCTCGTCGTCCTCGGCCAGGGCCGGATCGTAGGTCGGCCAGGCGGCCAGGGCGACCAGGCCGGGCTCGTCCAGCCGCTGCCAGCACTCTTCGGCCAGATGCGGCGCATAAGGCGCGATCAGGCGTGCCAGGGCCGACAATGCCTCGCGCCGCGCCGGACCGCCTTCGGGAAAGCGCCGCACCACGCCGACGAACTCGTGCAGCCGGGCGACGGCGCTGTTGAAGCGCCACCCCTCGATCGCGTCGGTCACCGCCTTGATCGCGCGATGGGTGGCTTTGCGCAGTTCGGCCTCCCGCGCCGGATCGGGGGGCTCGATCACCGGCTCGGCGTCGAACTCGGCCCAGACCCGGTTCACCAAGCGCCAGGCGCCTTCGACCCCGGCCGAGGTCCACTGCACATCGCGCTCCGGCGGCGAGTCGGAGAGAACGCACAGCCGCGCGGCGTCGACGCCATAGGTGTCGGCCATGTCCGCGGGCGCTACGGCGTTGCGCTTGGACTTCGACATCTTCTCGATGTCGCCGATCGTCACCGGCTCACCGGTCGCCTTCAGCCGCGCCCGCCGGGTAACGCCTTCGGAAACGATCTCCACCTCGCCCGGATCGACCCATTCGCCGCTCTGGCGGCGGTAGGTCTCGTGCGTGACCATGCCCTGGGTGAAGAGGCCGGCGAACGGCTCGTCGATCGAGACCATGCCCTCGTCGCGCAGCGCCTTGGTGACGAAGCGGGCGTAGAGCAGATGCAGCACCGCATGCTCGATGCCGCCGATGTACTGGTCCACCGGCAGCCAGTAGTCGGCCGCGGCCTTGTCGATCGGCTCTTCGGCGTCGGCATCGGGGTAGCGGGCGAAGTACCAGGACGAGTCGACGAAGGTGTCGAGCGTGTCGGTCTCGCGCTCGGCGGGGCCGCCGCATTCGGGACAGGTGGTGTGCTTCCAGGTGGGATGGCGGGCGAGAGCATTGCCCGGGCGGCTGAAGTCCATCCCGGTCGGCAGGGTTACCGGCAACTCAATCTCCGGCACGCCGACCATGCCGCACTTCTCGCAATGGACCACCGGGATCGGGCAGCCCCAGCCGCGCTGGCGGGCGATGCCCCAGTCGCGCAGCCGGTACACCGTCGCGCCCTGGCCGAGGCTCATCTCCTCGATCCGGGCGATGGCGGCGGCCTTGGCGGCTTCGACCTCCATCCCGTCCATGAAGCCCGAGTTGTAGATCCTGCCCGGCCCGACGTAGGCCTCTGTCCCGACTTGGAAGGCGCCGGCGTCCTCGCCTGGCGGCAGCACCACCGGCGTCACCGCCAGGCCGTACTTGCGGGCGAAATCGAGGTCGCGCTGGTCGTGCGCCGGGCAGCCGAAGATCGCGCCCGTGCCGTAGTCCATCAGCACGAAGTTGCCGACCCAGACCGGGACCTGCCAGTCGGGATCGAACGGATGGACCACCTTCAGCCCGGTGTCGAAGCCCAGTTTCTCCGCGGTCTCGATCTCCGCCTCGGACGTCCCGCCCTTGCGGCATTCCTCGACGAAGGCGGCGACGCGCGGATCGGCGGCCGCCAGGCGCTCGGTCAGCGGATGGTCGGGCGACAGGGCGACGAAGCTCGCGCCAAAGAGCGTGTCAGGCCGCGTGGTGTAGACCGCGACGCCTGCCTCGCCGTCAGGCGACTCGCCCGAGAACGGGAAGGTCATGCGCAGGCCCTTCGAGCGGCCGATCCAGTTCTCCTGCATCAGCCGGACCTTCTCCGGCCAGCGGTCCAGCGTCTTCAACCCCTCGAGCAGTTCGTCGGCGTAGTCGGTGATGCGCATGGACCACTGCATCAGCTTCCTGCGCTCGACGATGGCGTCGGAGCGCCAGCCGCGGCCGTCGATCACCTGCTCGTTGGCCAGCACGGTCATGTCGACCGGGTCCCAGTTCACCAGGCCCTCGCGGCGGTAGACCAGGCCCTTCTTCCACAGCCGCAGGAACCAGGCCTGCTGCTTGCCGTAGTAGCCGGGATCGCAGGTGGCGAACTCGCGCGACCAATCGATCGACAGGCCCAGCCGCTGCAGCTCTTGGCGCATCACCTCGATGTTGCTGTGGGTCCAGTCCGATGGATCGACCCCGCGCTCGGCCGCGGCGTTCTCCGCCGGCAGGCCGAACGCGTCCCAGCCCATCGGGTGCAGCACGTTGAAGCCCCGCGCCCGCTTGAAGCGCGCCACCACGTCGCCCATCGCATAGTTGCGGGCGTGGCCGACGTGCAGACGCCCCGACGGATAGGGGAACATCTCCATCACATAGTATTTTGGCTTCGGCGAGCCGGTCTCGGCGCGGAAGGCGCCGGCTTCGGCCCAGGCCGCGCGCCATTTGGGCTCGACCTCTGTTGGATTGTAACGCGGCATGGGGTTCTTATTCCTTCGCCAGGCTCGGCAGGTCTAGGGGAGACTTCCAAAACCCCCGGACGCGGCCGGCGAAGACGTCGCGCGCGGCCTCTACGCCCGGGGGCCGCTAAGGCCCGGGCGCGCAAGGTTCATGCATGAGACAGCGCTGCGCATGCACGGAATTTAGCGAGACTCCGCGCCTGGCGCAATGGAACCGCAGACTCAGCCTCTAAGGTTGGAAACCCGAAGCTGGCGGGCGCGGGTCAGGATGGCGTTCTCGATGTCGATCGAGGTCTGGTCGGCCGCCTGCGAAGGCGCCCACCCGCCCTGTCCGTTGCTGACTTCCTTGAATACCGTGACCTTCAGCGCGTCGCCGCGCAGCCGGGTGTCCAGGATGTAGACCGTGCACTTGAAGCGCTCGTCCGGCTTTGCGGGATCGGCGTACCAGTCCGTGACGATCACGCCGCCGTAGGGATCCGCCGACGACAGCGGCATGAACGCGAGCGTGTCCAGCGTGGCGCGCCACAGGTAGCTGTTGACGCCGATCGCATTGGGGGCGGCCACCCCTTCCTTGGGCGCCGAGCCATGGTGCATGCCAAGGCCGCCACCGCATGCGGCGAGGCTTGAGAAGCCCAAAACGGCCAGCCCGGCCAGGGCGGCGCGCGCCATGGACCCACTCTTGAAGGGCATTCTTTTGTATTCTCCAATGCGATAGCGGTCCTAGCGACCGACTTGCGCCAGCGCACCCCGAATGGCGTCTATAACATCAGCCAAGCCGCGCCAAACAGGAATCGCGTGGCGTGTCCGCCACAGCGGCGCGGCCAATGCGCGCTTCGAGGAACCGGACGGGGTCCCGCGCCTTGACCTTGATGACGCGAGGACCTTAATCGAAACGGTAACAAAGCAGGCGTAGCATGGCCTGTCTGTGTGGAAGGGGCTTTCTCAGGGTGGCGGTGCGGCCGAACAGGCTGGCGATGATCGTGACTGCGGCGTTCGCGATGGCGAGCGCGGCGGCGGTCGCGCACGCGGCGCCGTCGGATCTGTTCTCCCAGCACGACGACTTCACCCCGCAGCCGAACCAGATCGGACCGCAGGCGCCGCACAAGACGCTGCAGTTGAACAGCAAGACCGGCCGCTGGGGCGTGAACCTCGACATGGCCCAGCCGGGCGACCGCGACGTGCAATGGCGCGATGCGAGGATCGGCCTGAACTACGGCGTCGCCCCGGGCGTACGCACCGGCGTCGGCGTCTCGCTCGGCGACGAGGAAACCCCGGACGGCCGCAAGCTGACCACCGACGGCCCCGCCCCGCGCGTCCGGCTGGAAACCACCTTCAAGTTCTAGTCAGTCGAGCAAGGCTTCGATGGCGGCGACCCCGACGGCGCCCGTGCGAGTCAGTCGTCGGACGGTCCGGGCATTGATGCCGCCCAACGCATAGACCGCCAGTCCTGAACCGCGGATCAGCGAGGCGAATCGCAGCGACCCCAGCGCACGGCCGGCCGACGGACTCGCGCTCGAGAAGACCGGCGAGACGAACACGGCATCGGCGCCGCTGCGTCTGGCGCGGACGATCGCGGAGTTGCGGTGCGCGGCCGCGGTGACGATCCAACCCGGCCGAGCCCGCTTCACGCCAGCCGCCGCCCCGGCGCTGCGCTCCGGCAGGTGCACGCCGTCGGCGCCGATCCGCGCCGCGAGACCGGCGTCCGCGCCGGCCAGGATCAGCAGACCGCGCCGTCGCGCCGCTCTCACCAGCCGCCGACCTTTGCGCACCGCCTCAGGATCGCCGAAAGCGCGGTAGACCACCCCCGCGCCGCGCGGCAGACGGCGGATGGCGGCTTCGGGATCCAGCGTGCGGACCGGGTCGGTGAAGAAGAACAGTCGCGGCAGGGCCTTCCCTCGGACGCGCGCCGGCCCTAGCGTCCGCGCCCATCGCCAAATCGCCTCAGCCTGTGACCGACGCCCTCTCACACCCCGCCGCCTTCGACGCCGACGCCGCCCGAGCCGACATCCTGGCGCGGATCGCCGCCGCCGCACGCGCCGCCGGCCGCGACCCGGCCGTCATCGCCCTGACCGCCGTCTCGAAGACCCAACCGGACGATCGCATCGCCGCCGTGCTCGCCGCCGGCCAGCGCGTGTTCGGCGAGAACCGGGTGCAGGAGGCGCTGAGCCACTGGAGCGAGCGGCGCGAGGGCGTCGAACTGCGCCTGATCGGCCCGCTGCAGACCAACAAGGCGCGCGAGGCGGTCGCCGTCTTCGACGTGATCGAGACGCTGGACCGGGCCAAGCTGGCCGAAACCCTGGCCCGCGAGACGCAGCGGTTCGGCCGCCAGCCCCGGCTCTATGTCGAGATCAACACCGGCGAGGAGCCGCAGAAAGCCGGCGTCCCGCCGCCCGACGCCGACGCCTTCATCGCCCGCTGCCGGCGTGAGTTCGGCCTGACGCTTGAGGGCCTGATGTGCATCCCGCCGCAGGGCGAGCCGCCGGGGCCGCACTTCGCCCTCACCGCCAAGATCGCCGCCCGCAATGGGCTGGATCGCCTGTCGATGGGCATGAGCGCCGACTTCGAGACCGCGATCCGCTTCGGCGCCACCTCGGTGCGGGTCGGCACGGCCCTGTTCGGCGCGCGTCAGTCGGAAGGTCATTGAAAAACCCTAGCCGCCAGGGCACTAGCCCGTAAGGGGGCGTCGGTGCACACTGAGAGCGCATGGCCCGAGCCAAGACAATTCTCGTTATCGACGACGACACCGACCTCCGCGGTCTGCTGTGCGAACAGCTTGAACTGCATGAGGAATTCACCTCCGAAGGCGCGCCGACCGCGACCGATGGCCTGCGCATGGCCAAGGAAACGCGGCCGGACCTGATTCTGCTCGATGTCGACCTGCCGGACATGGACGGCCGCGAGGCGCTGAAGCTGATGCGCGCCGCGGGCGTTTCGGCGCCTGTGGTGATGCTCACCGCCGCGTCCGGCGATTCCGACACCATCCTCGGCCTGGAATCGGGCGCCAACGCCTATGTGACCAAGCCGTTCAAGTTCAACGTGCTCTTGGCCCACATCCGCGCCCAGTTGCGCAGCCACGAACAGTCCGAGGACGCGGTCTTCCAGATCGGCCCCTACGAGTTCCGGCCGGCCGCCAAGATGCTGATCGACGCCAAGGCCAAGAAAATCCGGCTGACCGATAAAGAGACGAATATCCTGAAGTACCTCTACCGCGCCGCCGGCAAGGTGATCTCGCGCGAGGAGCTGCTGACCGAGGTGTGGGGCTATAACGCCGGCGTCACCACCCACACGCTGGAGACCCACGTCTACCGCCTGCGCCAGAAGATCGAGCCCGACCCGACGGGCCCGAAGATTCTGATCACCGAGGCCGGCGGATATCGGCTTTCGCCGTAGGGGTGTAGCGCGGCCCCTCCTGATCCGCTCAGCCCGGCGAATGCCGGGAGCCCTGCAAAAAGCGGTTGCAGGAGCTGGGTTCTGCCCGCGCCGGGCCAACCCTTTCAGTTTTCCTGCTCACCTCCGCACGCGCGGCGGCCCGCGATGTTTCACGTGAAACCACAGATCACCACGGACTATGGCCCCCCGGCTGAAAAACCGGCGTTTTCGCGGGACGTTTGGCGCCCCTTTTCTAACGGATCGAAGCGACAGGATTTCCGGATTTGCGGCGTCCCCAGGTTCGTTTCAATCCTGTAGCATCCACGCGCTCGCCCACCGTTCGACCCCAAAAACACGCTAAACAAGCGTGTCCAAATTGTGGCGCCGCCCGCGCAGGCCCGTGGCCTGCCGTCTGCAACGCGACTTCACGATGACAAAGACCCGCGACGCGCTCAGCGCCACGGTCGCAGTGAAACGTTCGCAAAATGACCGCCGTCAAGGGGTTATCTATTCTCGCTCCTGCCCCTCGCATCCGAGCGGCCGGACTCGCTGCGCGCGACAACTTCGGCAAGATGCTGGTGCAACTGAGTCCCGACCCGACGCACGGGCAGGCCTGACGCGAAAAGGGGAAGCGTGATGACGATGAAGCTCTATTCCTGGGATCTCAGTCCCTACTCGGCACGGGTGCGGATGCAGATCTACGCCAAGGGTCTCACCGACATCGCCATCGAGCAGCCGCCGACTTACGGCACGCCGAAGTTCTACGAAGACCATCCGATCGGCCGCATCCCGTTGCTGGAGATCGACGGCGAGGCGATGCCGGAGTCGGACGTGATCGCGGCGTATCTCGAGGAGATCTATCCCGAGCCTT
>Ga0302314_10006205_pt1 | contig 21716 bp, 16 predicted proteins | sample III_Palsa_N2_3_FD_200533 | JGI IMG/M metagenome (GOLD analysis project Ga0302314, IMG submission 200533) | Peat permafrost microbial communities from Stordalen Mire near Abisko, Sweden - III_Palsa_N2_3 | ecosystem: Environmental > Terrestrial > Soil > Palsa > Peat permafrost | place: Sweden...
CGCCTGGGCCATCCCTGGACGATGGTCACGCCGGGCGTCTCGATCAAGCCATTTCCGTCCGGCTCCTTGACCCACCCCGGCATGACGCTGCTGCAACAGCTTATCCGTACCCAGCACTTGCGAGCCGAAGATGTTGTGCAAGTGCGTGTAGGTGCAAGCCGACAAATGCTCAATACGCTGATTCACCACCAGCCCAAAACCGGTCTCGAGGCGAAGTTCAGTATGGAGTTCTGCGTAGCCATCCTGCTGATCACCGATGGCAAGGCATCCCTGAATGACTTCCAGGATGATGTCGTGCTGCGCCCCGATGTCCAGGCCATGATCAGCCGCGTGGACTTCTACGATAACCCGGCGGCGGACGCGGCCGGCCTCGACAAGATGCGCACCATCATCGACATTCGCCTCAAGGATGGGCGAACCATTTCCGGACAGGCCGATTACGGCAAGGGTAGTCCACAGGACCCCGTTACCTTCGACGACGTCGTGGAGAAATTCCAGGGATGCGCGGAATATGCGCATTTCCCGAGCAAGACGGCAGCGCAGGTCGTCGCGTCCGTGCGGGATCTTGAGGCGTTGGAAGATGTCGGTGTGCTAATCAGGCTGTTGCGCAGTAGTTAGGCCGATGTCTTGGGCCGATGTCTTGGGCCCGATGCGCATGAGCGCACACACCATAGCGCGTCGCCACATCCATGGCGACACGCATGGTTCTTAGTTGGACGGCGGGACGACAACCACAGTACCACCGTTGGTCGACACTCCACGTGCACCGTTCGTGCCTCTCGCGCCAGTCGCACCCGTGTAGCCGGTGTTGCCCGTATTGCCCGTATTGCCCTGCGCGCCCGTGGCACCCGTATCGCCTGTGTACCCCGTTGCGCCAGTCGCGCCCGTGTAGCCGGTGTTACCCGTACTGCCCTGCGCTCCCGTGTAGCCGGTGTTACCCGTATTGCCCTGCGGTCCCGGATTACCGGCCATGCCCGGAGGGCCTGCGGGGCCTGTGCACGCGCCCAGTACGATTACGGTCAGTGCAGCGACAAATAATGTTGAGTATTTCATGACGATTCCTTTATTCGACCTACGTGAATCACTCACGGTATCGTGAGCAATCTGCAAATTTGATGTGCTGGTGAAGGGGGATCGGCGGTAGCGGATAAGGGCTACGCGATCCTTGGTTTGCCGGGGGGAACATCTTGGACAGATGGGGAGTGGGGCTTGGCACATCCTCATTTAGGGTACAAGCGAGAAGCGTGCCCGGCACTGCGTTTCATCGAGCGGACGGGCTGTGCATGATGTCGCGTGGCGTGCCTGGCCTGTTTGCGGGCCATATCGCTGGCTCACGCACTGCGACTCGCGCAAGGAAGCGGCGATTTTCAGTGCTACTTACAGTGCTACTTACAGTGCTACCTAAACAGGGCGTGTGAGGGCAGGGCGTTGGAGGAGGGCGCCTGAGCAGCTTGTCCGAGGGAATCGGTAATTTCTTTTATAAAATAGGTAACTAATTGCCTGGCATGGCGGCGTGGGCTGAGTGGGGGGCATAACGCCCCGCCACGTCCACCTACCGAATACCTCGCGCACGCCTCAGCGTCGCGCGCCGAACTCCAGAGCGTCGCCGCGCCCGAGGCCTTGGAACTGTTGCGTCACATATTGGCGAAACCATGCATGCCCGGGATCGGTCTGATAGCGTTCATGCCAGTAAAGCCCGATCTGTATGGGCCTGACATCCAGCGGCATGGGCCGGGTCACCACGCCATGGCAAGCCATTTGCCGTGCCACGCTCAGCGGCATGTTGGCAATCAGGTCGGATCTCGCCACCACGAACGGCGCCGCCAGGTAACTCGACAGCGTCATGCTGACCTTGCGCGTTTTGCCCAACTGTTCGACAAGCCGATCCAGCAACTCCCCGGCATTGCGCGTATGCGCCGCCAGGTCGACATGCCCGTACTTGAGCCACGCGGCAAGATCCCATTCGCGGTCCAGACAAGGATGACCGGCGCGCACGATGCACACCATCGCTTCCTCGAACAGCGGCCGGGCGCGCAGGTTGTCGGACGGATCGGGATAGTAACCGGCCACGAATTCCACATGGTTCGATTCAAGCATCGCCAGCCCGTGATGCAGTCGCGCCGGCGGAACCGAGATGGACACGTTGGGCGCATCCACGGCGAGCGTCGCGGCGAGCGCGGGCAGCAGTGCGAATTGCACGTAATCGGTGGCAAACAGCGTGAATGCGCGGTGTGAGGACAGCGGGTCGAAACCCAGGCGGTCCAGCGTCACATCGAGCCATTGTTCGACCAGCGGTTGGAACTGGTGCCCGAGGGCGATCGCCCGCTCGGTGAGGCGCATCGTATTGCCCTCGCGTACCAGCAACGGGTCGTTGAACACGCGGCGCAGTCGCGATAGTGCTGCGCTCATGGCCGACTGGGTGATGCCCAGGCGCTCTGCGGCACGCGATACATTCACGCAGCGCACCAACGCGTCCAGGTGCAGCAGCAAATTCAAGTCCGGGATTTTTTCCATTTCCACAAATGCGATGAATACAGGTATTTACGGCGGCACTAAGAGGCCGAGGCAGCTTGGCTTAGGATGGACTCACGCCTCGCCAGTGACGAGTTTAGCTCACCGTCAGATCCCGATCTGAACGGAACCCGTGCGAGGCCCGACACAATTCTCTCAGTAGAGGCTGCAATCATGTATCGAATCGGCATCGATGTGGGTGGGACATTTACCGACTTTGTGCTCAGCGAAGAGCAATCCGGTGAAACGACTTTCCACAAGGTTCCCTCCACGCCGCACGATCCTTCCGAAGCGATTGCGACCGGTATCGAAGCGCTGCTGCGGGGCGGCGGTATCGCGGCATCGCAAGTGGCTCACGTCGGACATGGGACGACGGTGGCGACCAATCTGATCATTGAGCGCAAGGGCGCGGTGACCGGGCTCATTACCACGCAGGGCTTCCGGGACGTGCTGGAAATAGGCCGCCAAACGCGTCCGCATCTTTACGACTATGCGGTCGGCAAGCCCGAGGTGCTGGTGCAGCGCGAGCATCGCATCGAAGTGGCCGAGCGTATCGACGCCAAGGGCAATGTGCTGTGCACGCTGGACGAGCAAGCCGTGCGCCGTGCCGCGCGCCAGTTGCGCGAAGCCGACGTGCGCGCGATCGCCATTTGTTTCCTGCACGCCTACCGCAATCCTGTGCACGAGCAACGCGCCAGGGAGATCGTCGCCGCCGAGTTTCCCGAGGCTTACATCAGCTTGTCGAGCGAAGTATTGCCGGAGTTCCGGGAGTACGAGCGGCTCTCGACCACAGCGCTCAATGCGAGTGTCGGTCCGAAGATGGCGCTTTACCTGGAACGGTTCCGCCAGCGCGTGCAGGACATGGGCATCGCGCGTGCCCCCTCGACCGTGCATTCGAACGGTGGCCTGATGTCGATCGAGACGGTGCGCCAGTTCCCGGTGCGCACCTGCTTGTCGGGCCCGGCGGCCGGCGTGGTGGGCGCTGCTGCCGTAGGCCGCACCATTGGTTTCCGGAATCTGGTCACTTTCGATGTCGGTGGCACCAGCACAGATGTATCGCTGATTCACGATGGGCTGCCGCTGTTCACCTCGTCGCGCACGGTGGCGGGCTATCCGGTGAAGACACCGATGGTCGATATTCATGTGATCGGCGCGGGCGGCGGCAGCATCGCCGCGATCGACGATGCCGGGTCGCTTAAAGTCGGGCCGCACAGCGCGGGTGCGGTTCCCGGGCCGGTCAGCTATATGCGTGGCGGGCAGGAGCCCACCATCACCGATGCCGAAGTGGTGCTGCAGCGCCTCAACCCGGTCGCCTTGCTCAACGGCCGCATGCCGGTCGACGCCGCCGCGGCGCGCCGTGTGATTGCGCAGCGGGTAGCCGAGCCGTTATCGCTGAGCATCGAGGACGCGGCCGAAGGCATTATCCGGATCGCCAATGCCAACATGGCACGCGCGATTCGTTCGGTATCCACTGAGCGAGGCTATGACCTCGGCGAGTTTTCGCTGTACGCCTTCGGTGGCGCGGGTCCGCTGCACGCATTGGAAGTGGCGCAGGAGTGTGGCATCGGCACGGTGATCGTGCCGCAGGAGCCGGGCACGATGTGCGCGCGCGGTATTTTGCTCTCGGATATCTCGTTCGACTTCGTGCGCAGCCAGATTTCGCTGGTCGATGCAGCCTCATGGTCGGCTATCGTCGAAGCGTTCCTGCAGCTTCACGAGGAAGCGGACCGCTGGCTGCATCAAGAAGGCGTGGCGCAGGCGCAGCGCAAATTCATGTGCGTCATCGACGCACGCTATGTCGGCCAGAATTTTGAAGTGCAAGTGGCGATGGATGAGGTCGGGCCAGATGCGCGTGGCGAATTCGAGCGGCGTTTCAAGGCGGCGCATGAGCGCGAATATGGCTATGACGTGCCGGGCCGGCCGATCGAGGTGATCAATTGCCGCTTGAAAGCCGTGGGTACGGTACCCAAGGCGCCGCTGACCGCCAGTGCCGAAACGGCCTGCGACCTGGGCGCCGCGCAAACTGGCAGCCGCGATGTGTATCACGGCAAACAGCATGGCTGGCGGCCCACGCCCGTGTACGCTCGGGCGTTGCTCGGTGCGGGCGCTGCCTTGCGCGGGCCGGCAATCATTGAAGAAATGAGTTCGACTACCGTGCTCGCACCGACCCATTCGATGCATGTCGATGGTTACGGTAACCTTATCATCCAAATCGCCTGAGCAAGGGACGATCCATCATGAATTCCAACCACTCCAACTCATCTGCGGATTGCATCGAAGCCAGCATCGAGCTCGACCCGCAGCGACTGGCCGACCCCATCGAAATGGAGGTGTTCGCCAACCGCTTGCTGTCGATCAGCGAGGACATGAACAACACGCTGGTGCGCTCGTCTTTCTCCACCAACATCAAGGAGCGCAAGGACTGCTCGGTCGCGCTGTTCGATTACCGGGCGCGCCTGGTGGTGCAGGGCACGCAGATTCCGCTGCATCTGGGCTCGCTCAATGGCGCGGTCAACGCCGTGCTCGCCCACTATCCGCCTGAGAACATCAAGCCGGGCGACGTGTTCATCTGCAACGATCCCTACCTGTCCAACGGCAGCCACTTGCCGGACATCAATGTCGTGACGCCGATTTTCGCCAGCGGAAAACTGGCTTTCTTCGCGGCCAACGTGGGCCACCATTCCGATGTCGGCGGCACGGTGCCCGGTTCCATCGCGGGTGGTTCGCGATCGATTTTCGAAGAAGGGATCCGCATCCCGGTGGTGCGCATCGTGCGCGAAGGCGTGCTCGACCAGGAAACGATGCGCCTGTTGTGCAACAACACGCGTGATCCGGAAGAGCGCGCACTCGACCTGAACGTGCAAATTGCGACCAACGGGCGCGGCGCCCAGGCGGTGGCCGGACTGATTGCGCAAATGGGCATCGAAGCCGTGCACCGGTCGGTGGACGACGTCATCAACTACACACGGCGCCGTCTGCGCAACCGGATTTCCGAACTCAAGCAGGGCACCTACACCTTCGAGAGCTTCCTAGACGACGACGGCCTGGGCGGCGATGAACCCGTGCCGATTGCAGTGAGCATCGAAGTGCGCGATGCCACGCTGCACTTCGACTTCACGGGCTCAGGCAAACAGGCGCGCGGCGCGATGAACTTGCCGCTGAGTGCCTTGTACGCGTGCGTCTACTATGCTGTCAAAGCCTTGCTCGATCCGGATTTGCCGGCCAACGCGGGCTTGTTCGAACCGATCAGCATCTATGCTCCGTTGGGCACCATCACAAATCCGGCGCCTCCCGCAGCTGTGGGCGCACGCTCGATCACGGCACAAAAGGTGGCGGGCGCGATCTTCGGCGCGTTTCGTGGCGTGTTGCCGCCGCAGCGCATCATGGCCTCGTCCAACGACTGCTGTCCCGCCATCGTGTTTTCCGGGCCGCTGAGCACGCGCGCCGGATCGTTCGTCTACCTGGAGACGATGGGCGGCGGCAGCGGTGCACGCTACGCCGGCGACGGCATGGATGGCGTGCATGTGCATATGACGAATACGTCCAACCTCCCGGTGGAAGCACTGGAAAATGAATATCCGCTGCGCGTGGTGGAATATGCGCTGATCCCCGATTCGGGCGGCGCGGGCCGCACGCGCGGCGGCCTGGCGATTGCCAAGGAGATCGCTGCGATGGGCCAGGGCATCGTGTTCTCGGCCCGCTCGGATAGCCACGTGATCGGCGTGGCCGCCGGCGTGGACGGCGGCGCTGACGGCCGGCGGGCGCGTCTGAGCAAGCACACGGGCGGGCAGGTCATCGAGCTGTCGTCGAAGACGGCCAACATTGCGCTGGCGGACGGCGAGAGCGTGCGCCTCGAAACGTCCGGCGGCGGCGGCTATGGGCTGCCGGCACAACGCAAACGTACGCTGGTGGAGCGTGATGTTTGCGACGGCAAGGTGTCGGAGCAGGCCGCCTTGGCCTTGTATAGCGTCGAGTTCGCGCAGCGGAGCGTGTCGTGAACAGCACGTCCACGCCTACGCCCTCGATTCACGCGCAGATCGCCGTGATCGGTGGCGGCCTGGTCGGCTCGGCGATTGCGTATGGGCTTGCAAAACAGGGCAGCGACGTTACCGTGTTCGACGAAGGCGATCTCGCGTTTCGTGCCTCGCGCGGCAATTTTGGCCTGATATGGGTACAGAGCAAGGGCCTGGGCATGCCGCAATATGCCGCCTGGACCTTACGCTCGGCGGCCCTGTGGCCGAAGCTGGCGGCTGAGCTGATCGAACGCACCGGCGTAGACCCCGATCTGCAGCAGCCGGGCGGACTGCATATCCTGCTCAGCGGCGACGAGGTCGCTCGCCGCAAGGCATTTCTCGCCAAGCTGCACGCCCAGCCGGAGTTTCCGCGTTATCCCTATCAAATGCTGGACCGCCAAGAGCTCAAGTCGATTTATCCCGGGATAGGCCCCGAAGTGGAGGGCGCCAGCTACACCTCGCAGGATGGCCATGCCAATCCGTTGCGTCTGCTGCGTGCATTGCACACGGCGCTGCAGCAGTTGGGCGCGACCTATCGACCGAACCATCCGGTCGAGCGCATCGAGCCGCTTGCCACGGGTTTTGCCATTTACGCGAACGCGCAGCGCTACACCTGCGAGCGTCTGGTGATTGCAGCCGGGCTCGCGAATGCGCGCTTGGCGCCGATGGTGGCGCTTGAGGTGCCGGTGCGCCCGCAACGCGGCGAGATCATCGTGCTGGAGCGCGTCAAGCCGTTCCTCAGACATCCGATGTTGTCGCTGCGCCAGACCGCGGAGGGCTCGGTGATGATCGCCGAGGCCAAGGTGGAGGCTGGTTTCGACAAAAGCACCGATCTGGGCGTGCTGGGCGCGTTGGCGCGGCGCGCCGTGCGAACCTTTCCGGCGCTGGGCGAAGCGCGGGCGGTACGGACCTGGGGCGCGCTACGCATACTCTCGCCGGACGGCTTTCCCATCTATGCACAGTCCGAGCGCCACCCCGGCGCCTTCGTGGCCACCTGTCACAGCGGGGTGACGCTGGCCGGCGCTCACGCGCTCGACCTGGCGCCGCAAATCGCGGCCGGTGCACTCGAAAGCCGCATGCAGTCTTTTACGCCCAAGCGCTTTACCCAAGGAGACGGTCATGTTTCATATCAGCACTGAGGCGGCGAAGCCCGCCGGCGCGGCCGCGGTGTCGTTCGATTTCGACGGCCAGAGCGTGGCGGCGTTCGAAGGGCAGACCGTGGCCCAGGCACTCGTGGCGGCGAACCACCTCATCTGCCGCACCACGCCGGTGTCCGGCAGCCCGCGCGCGCCGTATTGCCTGATGGGCATTTGCTTCGACTGCCTGGTCACGATCGATGGCCGGCAAAACCAGCAAGCCTGCTTGATCCCGGTTGCCGCCGGCATGCAGGTCTCATTGCAGGATGGCGAACGCCAGCTGGATATTGCTGGCGCAGAGGCGCACAACCATGTCTGAGACGACAGCGACAGCGACAGCAAGCGATCGTTATGACGCGCTGATTGTCGGCGCGGGCCCGGCGGGACTGGAGGCCGCCGTGACGCTGGCGCAGCATGGCTTGCGCGTGGCCGTGCTGGACGAGCAAATCGCGCCCGGCGGCCAGATCTACCGCGCAGTCGAAGCCAGCCCACTACCGCGACGCGCGATCCTCGGCGAGGATTACTGGCATGGACAAGGGCTGGTGCAGCGCTTTCGGGACAGTGGCGTGCCGCTGATTTCCCAGGCGACAGTCTGGCAGATCGATCGGCTCGGCGAGCAAGGCGTACGCGTGGCGGTGTCGGTAGCCGGCGTGTCGCGGCTGTTGTTCGCCGCGCAAGTGTTACTGGCTACCGGCGCGCAGGAGCGGCCCGTGGCCGTGCCGGGCTGGACCCGCCCGGGCGTGATGACGGTGGGGGCCGCGCAAGTGCTGCTCAAGACCACCGGCGCAGTGCCTTCGGGGGCAACTTCGGGGGCAACTTCCGGAGCAACGTCGGAAGCAACTTCGGGCGCAACGGTGTTGGCTGGCTGCGGACCGCTGCTGTGGTTATACGCGGCTCAGGTACTGCGCGCCGGCGGGCGCATCGAAGCGCTGCTGGACACTACGCCCGCGAGCCAGCAGTGGCGTGCCTTGCGGCACATCGGCGGGTTTGTGCGCAGCGCTTACCTATCGAAGGGCTGGTCGCTGATTGCCGAGGTCAAGCGCTCGATCAAAGTGATCCGCAACGTGAAGACATTCGCCGCCGCGGCTGGCACAGATGACGCGAGCAGCCCGAACGGTGCGCTGGCCGCGGTCGACTACACCTTGCGCGACGGCTCAAGCGGCCGGATCGCCGCCGATACCTTGCTGCTGCACCAGGGGGTGGTGCCGAATATCAACTTGTCGAATGCGCTGGGGTGCGCGCACGAATGGAACGCAGTGCAGTGCTGTTGGCAGCCGGTGCTCGATAGCTGGGGCCAGTCGTCGCATGCGGACGTGTTCATTGCCGGAGACGGCGGCGGCATCGGCGGCGCGCGTGCAGCGCAGGCGCAGGGCAAACTCGCCGCACTGCAAATGGCGGCCCGGGCCCGGGCGGTGAGCGAGGCCGCGCGCGACGATGCAGCGCGTGTGGCGCGCCATGATTTGCAGCGCGCGTTGCGTGGCCGGTCGTTTTTTGAAGCATTGTATCGGCCGGCCGATGAGATGCGCATTCCAAGCGGCGACACCATCGTGTGCCGCTGCGAAGAAGTGACGGCGCAACAGGTGCGCGACGCGGCGCGGATCGGCTGCAAGGGCCCCAACCAGCTCAAAGCGTTTCTGCGCTGCGGCATGGGACCGTGCCAGGGGCGGCTATGCGGCTTGAGCGTGGGCGAAATACTCGCGCACGAAACCGGCCAGTCCATGCAGGCGGTGGGTTATTACACGCTGCGTTTTCCGACCAAGCCGCTGACCTTGGCTGAAATAGCGGCGTTGCCTGCGACCGAGGCGGGCGAAGCGGCCGTGGTCACCGCCTGAAAAAGTAGAAGACCGGGCGCCCGGGATATCGCGCGTCCACCGTAGTGAAGTGGCTTAACTTGTGATTTAGCCCGTGGTTCAACCCGTTATCCATGGAGGTGGAAAATGCATGCTGCAGCGAATTTGTGGCCACTTTGGGGCGTGGCGGTCATCGTCATAGGATTTGCCTTGCGCATCAACCCGATGCTGGTGGTGGTCGGGGCGACCGTGGTCACCGGCCTGTGCGCGACCATGCCCTTGCTGGACATCCTGGCGCAGATCGGCACTGGCTTTGTCAAAACGCGGAACCTGCCGCTCATCATCATCTTGCCGCTGGCGGTGATCGGCCTGCTCGAACGATACGGTTTGCGCGAACAAGCGCAAGCGTGGATCTCGAAGGTTCGGGTCGCATCGGCGGGGCGCCTGCTGATCGTGTATCTGGCCGTGCGCGAATTGTCGTCCGCGCTCGGGCTGGTGAGTTTGGGCGGGCATGCACAGATGGTTCGGCCGCTGATCGCGCCCATGGCCGAGGGCGCAGCGCTCAATAATCACGGCTCGTTGACTGACGAGATGCGTTATCGCATTCGCGCCATGGCCGCGGCCACCGATAACGTCGGCCTGTTCTACGGCGAAGATATCTTCGTCGCATTTGGCGGCATCATGCTGATGCACACGCTGCTCACCGGTATGGGGGTTGCGGTCGAGCCGCTTGCCATTGCTGCATGGGGCATTCCCACCGCGCTCTGTGCGTTCCTGATTCAGGCTGTGCGCTTGTATCGCCTGGACGGACATCTGCTGCGGCAAGCGGGCGCATCGCAAAGTGGCGCGGGCGCGCCATCAACAGCCACGGCCATGCATGCAGAGGGCCACTGACATGATCGTCCATTCCGAATATTTCTATTGGATGGTCGGCTGCATACTCGCGATCACCGGCGTGATGATCCTGACGGACAAGACGCACTCGCGCCGCATTTCGAGCAGCGCGTTCTGGTTCATCATCGCGGCCTTGTTCCTGTTCTCGGACTGGCTGCCGCCGGCGCTGACCGGTGCTTGCGTGGTGGTTGCGGCACTGATCGCGGGATTCGGGGGCTTGGGCCGGGGCAAGCCCAACAACTTGCCGGAGCAACAGCGCCAGGCAAGCGCCATGCGCCTGGGCAACCGCCTCTTCGTGCCGGCGCTGATCGTACCGGTGGGAACGCTGATCGGTTCGATCGCGCTGCCCAAGCTCAAGATCGGCGGCATGTATTTCCTCGACCCTGCCAACCCGACGCTGACCGCGCTCGGCGTGAGCGTGATCGTCGCCGTACTGGTGGCCTGCTGGCTCACGCGCGGCACCGTGCTCGAATCGATGCGGCAATCGCGCCACTTGACCGAGTCGCTGGGTTGGACCCTGCTGCTGCCTCAGATGCTGGCCATACTCGGGCTGATGTTCGGCCGCGCAGGCGTGGGCGATGCGGCCGCATGGCTGACCCATACCTACGTGAACACCGATTACAAACTGGTCGCTATTCTGGTTTATACCGTGGGCGCCGCGGTGGTCACCATGATCCTGGGCGGCGCATTTGCCGCATTCCCGGTGATGATGATGGCGGTCGGGCTGCCGGTGCTGATCCATGTGTATCACGGCAACCCGGCCGTGATTGCAGCGATTGGCATGTTCTCGGGCTATTCCGGCACGCTGATGACGCCGATGGCTGCGCACTTCAACATCGTGCCCGCCGCCTTGCTCGATTTGCCGGATCGCTACGGGGTGATCCGGGCCCAGGTGATGACCGCGTTGCCGTTGCTGGCGGCCAATGTGGTGCTGTTGTACGTGCTGATGTAGTTGCCCACGCTTCGCTTATTTGCGTCGCTCACTGGCCTCATTTACTTGCTTCGATTACTTGCTCGCGGAGTCGACGGGGATTTCGCAGTCGCTGTCGGCCGCGCTGCCTCTCCCAGGTCGGCGCACGGTTCTTACCTTCCCGCTGTTTCCGCCTCCGCAGAAGAACTGATCGCCGCCATCGGACTCGAGCCCCGACACGTTGACTCCCGGGGGCATAGTCAGCCTTTCCAGGATCTCTCCCGTTCGAGGATCGATTCGCCTCAAATCGCTTTCATCACCTTCCCAGGTGCCGTGCCAGAGTTCTCCCTCTACCCAGGTGACCCCGGTGACAAAGCGGTTGGACTCGATGGTGCGAAGAATCGCCCCCGTCTGCGGATCGACTTGATGGATCTTCCGCTCCCGATATTGCCCGACCCAAAGCGTCCCTTCGGCCCACGCGAGCCCCGAGTCACCGCCGCCGGGCGCCGGGATCGTGGCGAGCACACGGCCGGTGCTCGGATCGATCTTCTGGATGCGATCCTCGGCGATCTGAAACAGGTGTTGACCGTCGAACGCCGTGCCTGCATGCGCCGCGACATCGATCGAGCGCAGCATCTTCCCGCTCGCCGGATCGAAGGCGTGCAGCTTGTCTCCGGCAGCAAACCAGACTTGCTGTCCGTCATACGTGACGCCATGCACGCTGTCGGCACCCGGAAAGGGTCCGTACTCACTGATGATTTCGGCTGTTGATCGTTTCATGCTCTTATCCTAATCACTGGGTAGTGGAGCGGGGAGTAACAAGATTGTCGTGTATCCCGGCACGGGCGGGGTCATCCACCGACGAGCCCGCCCGCGATCAAACGACTGGACCTTGCCTGCTGCCGCAAGCGCATCGAGCGCTCGCTGCACTGTGCGCTGGCTCGCTCCAAGCACAAGCGCCAAGGCCGAGCTCGACCACGACTCACCATCGGCGAGGAAGGCGAGCATCGCCGCATGCTTCTCTTCAACCGGCCGCGCCAGCACGACGACCTCGAGTGCGCGGTGCGGCACCAGCGCAAACCCTCGCTTCGTCGCGCTCACGTCGGCCAGCGTCCGAAGCATGGTGCGCAGCCGCCCGATTTCGACTCGCAGCCGCGCGCGATGTGATTCATCGGCGTGCTTTGCCCGGAATGCCCGTGCGACCAGTATGTCCCTCGGCACGTCGTCGGGCCACGCTTCGCCCAGCGTGCGTGCCAGCGCGAACAACACCGGACGCCTTGCAAGCGAAACCACCGTGCGTGCCTCACGCACGACGTGACGGCATGCGTCCACGACGAGCGCCCTCGACGCCAGTAAGGCTTCGACTTCATCGAGCAGCAAGAGTCGCTCCTGGCCACGCGCAATCAGGCGCGCTGCGGGTGTGTCCAGGATGAGGGATGCGCTTTCGACCTCCGCCGTCAACGCAGCGATACCGGCGTGGCGCGCGGCATGCTCGGCGCGGGCGAGTGCCGCGCGCGCGGTCTTCGTGCGCAGGCGTCGCATCGCGATCGCCGCGACGACCAGCTCGTGGGCGGCCCTCAGCGCAGGTGGCAAGGGCGCGGGGTCGAGTTCGGCGAGCGTCCGCTCGGCTTCGTCGAGGCGCCCCATCAGGAGGCAGCGCCGGATCTCGAGACACCGCGCATGCGCGGCGTTCGCGCGGTCGCCGTGCGCTTCGAGCGTCGCCCGCGCTGCGGCGAGCGCTTTCGCAGGCCAGCCCAGGTCGCGCGAGACGAGTGCGATCTCGGCCTCGGCGACCACACACCGCGCGCGGGCCACGGCCTCTTTCGGACCGAAGGCGCGTGCCGCACTGCGCACGAGAGCCTTCGCTCGAACGAGATCGCCGAGCTGCGCCATCGCAATGCCTCGAAGCGCGAGCGCAGGTGCGTCGTCGCGCAAGGCGACCCGGTTCAGTGCGCCGAGAGGGTCGCCCGCTGCGAGCGCACGCGCCGCAGCCGTGATTAGCGAGTCCATTTGAATCCCGCCACAATTGTCACTCCCACCGTTCGATGTCCGGGTACTAATCTAGCACGACCAACCATGACGTCGTATCGAGAACTGAGCGGACGACGCAGGACACCTAACGGAGAGAAAAGTCATGACGAGGCATATCACCGGGACACGTGAAACGTGGCTTGCAGCGCGGCTCGAGCTGCTCGAGGCGGAGAAGGAACTGACGCGACGCAGCGACGAGCTGGCGCGGCGACGTCAGGAACTGCCGTGGGTGCGGGTCGACAAGGATTACCGATTCGAGACCGACGAAGGAAGCGCCTCGCTGGCAGACCTGTTCCAAGGTCGCTCGCAGTTGCTCATTTATCACTTTATGTTCGGGCCCGACTACACCGCAGGGTGCCCGTCCTGCTCGGCGATCGCAGACAGCTTCGACGGTTTCGCCGTCCACCTGGCGAACCATGACGTCACGCTTGCGGCGGTGTCGCGGGCGCCGCTCGCGAAGCTGCAGGCGTACAAGCGCCGGATGGGGTGGACGTTTCCCTGGGCATCCTCGCAGGGCAGCGACTTCAACTTCGATGTCAATGTCTCGTTCACCGAGGAGCAACAGCGCGAGGGTGGCATCGAATATAACTACCAGCGCGGCGGCCACGCGATGGACGCGACACAGGTCCCGGAGCCCGTCGCCCAGTTCGCAGCCACATGCGGAACCGACGCGCCCACGTATACGCGCGACAGGCCGGGCATGAGCGCATTCGTGCTCGAGGACGGCGTCGTGTACCACACCTATTCCACCTATGCGCGCGGACTCGACGGCCTCTGGGGCATGTACCAGTGGCTCGACCGCGCTCCCAAGGGGCGCAACGAGACCGGCGTCTGGTGGCGCCGTCACGACGAGTACGGCAAGTAGCACAAGTACGACGGGCGCTAAACCGAGTCGTGGGTGTCATCAGCACAACGGGGGCGGGAGATGTCACGAGGCAGGGCCTTTGAGCAAGCTTCCGAGCGCGCTTCCCAGCGCGCCTTCTTCGGCGTTTCGGCGCTGCTCTTCGCTGCGAGCGCGGCGGTGACGATCGTTTGGTGCACGTCCATGTCGGCGATGGACGGGATGCCGATGCCCGGCGGCTGGACGATGTCGATGGCGTGGATGCGGATGTGCGGACAGACGTGGCCCGGCGTCGCGGCGTCGTTCCTCGGCATGTGGGTCGTGATGATGGTAGCGATGATGCTGCCATCCTTAGTGCCTATGCTGTGGCGCTACCGCCAGGCCGTCGGCAGGACAGGCGAGACGCGCTTGGGTCTGCTGACCGCGCTGGTGGGCGTGGGGTACTTCTTCGTGTGGACCGCGTTCGGCATGGTCGCCTTTGCGCTGGGCGTCGCGTTGGCGGCGGTCGAGATACAGCTGCCGGCGTTGGCGCGCGTCGTGCCGATCGCAATCGGCGTGGTCGTCCTGATCGCAGGCGCGCTTCAGTTCACCGCGTGGAAGGCACATCACCTAGCCTGCTGCCGGGCGGCATCGGAGCGCGGCCGTGCGTTGCCGGCGGCCGTCGGCACGGCCTGGCGATACGGCGTGCGCCTCGGCCTGCACTGCAGTTACTGCTGTGCAGGCCTGACGGCGATCCTCCTCGTCATCGGGGTCATGGACCTGCGGGCGATGGCTGTCGTGACGGCAGCCATCACCGTCGAACGTCTCGCTCAGGCTGGGGAACGCATCGCGCGAGCCATCGGCGCCGTCGTCGTCGGGGCCGGATTGTTCCTGATCGCGCAAGCTGCCTGGGTCGTATAACGCAGCCCGACCGACAGGCCATACGGTATGCGCGAATTCACCGTCGCAACGCCCGACGGGCATCGACTCGTGATAGGGCAGAGCCTTTAATACCGCGGGCTTCGGGTCTTTACTTCGGGTCTTACTTCAGCCCTTACGAAAGCGAGAGACCGCTTTCAGCACTCGGTCACCGCTGTTCGTGACCAATGAGACGTGCTGCTCTCCCGCAAGTTGCTCCAATGAAACGAGTTGGCGTTCCAACAGCGCATCCAGATCGGCGCGATCCAGGTCAATTTGTTCCGGTGCATTCTTCACTAACATCAGCGTCGCGAATTCGTGTGGACTGAGCATCGTTGTCTCCGAAAGAACATGGGGACTTGGCGCAAAGGCGCCGGGAGGTCAGGCTAACTGGATTGCATGACAGATTTATGTACCCAGCGTCTATGCGGTAGCGGTTCGCCAAACCGGACGAAGCGCTGCGCCGCGCCGCTGGCCCGAAGCGATATTCCTGTCGTTCAATATCTCGGCGGTCGAGCTTAGGGACCGCACGCTGGGACCGCGCATCCTTGCAATACTCAAACAGACAGGGTTGGCGCCAACACGCTTTGAAGTCGAGATCACGGAAAGCGCCTTGGTCCGTGATCTCGAAGCCACCAAGGAAGTTCTGAGCAAGAGCAGAAGGCATTGAACAATCGACCGAGGAAGCAAAGCTGCTGGGATCAGGTTGTCAGCTGGGTCAGGGGTTTCTCTTCGGCGAGGCGGTCAGCGCCAAGGACACGATCGCGCTCTTGGAGAGCGAATCTGAGCGGGGCGTGGTGGCGTTGAAACTCTAGCGCTAGTCGTCGGGGTTAGAATCCCAGGGAATGAAGGAGCAGGCATCAATTTCCGGGCCAATGACGATGAATACCGATAACCGCGAATTGCCCACTGGAATCACCGACTCCCAGCGATTTGAGTTGCTGGTGACCAGCGTGAAGGATTACGCGATCTATATGTTGGATCCGCGCGGCTACGTAGTCAGCTGGAACGCTGGCGCCCAGAGGTTCAAGGGCTACGTAGCCAGCGAGATTATCGGCAGGCATTTTTCCACGTTCTACACGGACGAGGACCGCGCTGCCGGCGTCCCGGCAAGAGCGTTACGCACGGCGCTCGAGCAGGGGAAGTTCGAAGACGAGGGCTGGCGGGTGCGCAAGGACGGCACGCGCTTCTGGGCGAGCGTGGTCGTCGACCCCATCCGCGACAACGCCGGCGAGCTCGTAGGCTTTGCGAAAATCACTCGCGACATCTCCGAGCGTAAGGCTGCTCAGGAAGCGCTACGAAAGAGCGAGGAACAGTTCCGCCTTCTGGTCCAGGGCGTAACGGACTATGCAATCTACATGTTGTCTCCGGACGGCGAGGTGATCAGCTGGAACGCCGGCGCGACGCGTATCAAGGGATACAAGCACGACGAGATAGTCGGCCAGCATTTTTCCCGGTTTTACACCGAAGAGGATCGCGCTAAGGGTTTGCCCGCGCAGACCTTGGCGATGGCGGCACGAGACGGTCGGGTGGAGTTGGAGGGCTGGCGTGTTCGCAATGACGGCACCCGTTTCTGGGCGAATGTGGTCGTGGACGCGATCCGGGATGAGACCGGTACGCTCGTCGGGTTCGCGAAAGTCACGCGTGATATTACGGAGCGTAAGGAGACTGCGGCTGCCTTGGAACGCGCCAACGCCGCGCTATTCCAGTCGCAGAAGATGGAAGCCATCGGCCAGCTTACGGGCGGCGTCGCACATGACTTTAACAATCTTCTCGCGGTGATATCGAATGCGCTGCAGGTTCTCTGTGCTCAGTCGCGAACCCACCTGGATACGAGGATGCTGGAAACGATGCAGCGGGCCGTTGACCGTGGCGCGTCGCTGACCCAACAACTACTCTCGTTTGCTCGACAGCAGCCGCTCAAGACAGAATCGCATAACGTGGATGCTGTAATCCGCGCATTCGAACCCATGCTGCATCGCGCCGGGAACGCGTCGATCCGGCTGGAAGTCAAGTTGGCTTCGGCGCGCAGTGCGGTGCTGCTGGACGCTGCGCGATTCGAAGCGGCATTGTTGAACCTCGTGGTGAATGCCCGCGATGCGATGCCTGATGGCGGAGGTATCGTTGTCGGCACTGAACACGTCGTGCTCCCCGCAGCTGCGATCGGTAGTCTTGCGGCCGGCCCTTATGTCAGAGTGTTTGTGTCAGACACCGGGACCGGCATGTCGCCTGAAGTCGCTGCGCGTGCGTTTGAGCCGTTCTTTACCACCAAGGAGGTTGGCAAAGGCACCGGACTTGGCTTGAGTCAGGTATATGGGTTTATCGTTCAGTCGGGTGGAGACGTTGTGATCCGGAGCGTGGCGGGCGAAGGGACCACGGTTGATATCTACCTTCCCGCTGCAGCGGACGCTCTGGAAAGCGCCGGCGACTATTCGGGGCACGCGGCGGTGGAAACCGTGCTGCTGGTGGAGGACGAACCCGACTTGCTCGCTGCAGCATCCGAGCTGTTTAGAAGCATCGGTTACGAGGTGGTGACGGCCAGTAATGGATTGGATGCCATCGATATCCTGATGCAACGTCCGGAGATCAACATACTGTTCAGCGACATCGTGTTGCCGCACGGGATCAGCGGTCTGGAGCTTGCGCGACAGGTTCGGGAGCAGTATCCCAACGTCAAGATCGTGCTGACCTCCGGCTATCCGATTACCACGCTGCGCCGGGAACATGGCGAGCCCAGCGAGTTTACGTTCATAAACAAGCCCTACCGGCTCGCGGATCTGGCGAAGGCGCTGCGTACGGGTTGACGTGCCGCAACTGCGAGGAAACGAGCCCCGAGCGTTGCGACATCTATCGGGCGGCCTTAAGTAGCCTTGAGTTGTTGTGCATCAAAATCGGACCTTTCAGGCTCAGGAGCGTTATTTGCTACCGTTAGTAACGAAGTGACGACCCGTCACGACACCTCCCGTCGCCACACCCTCTTCGCCAAACGCGGCTCATCTCCCGCGCACGATGACGAACTAAAGGCAACGCCAAATTTATCGATTCGGTATTCACCCCTTAGTCCGGCGCAGGGTGAGCGAATTTCCAATTTCGGGGCCGCTGATTTCTGCCACGCCCAATGCGATTCGCAAATCGGCTTTTGCGGCGCGATCGCGGCTTGAAAGCGACTTTTCTGACGCCTAGGACGTTAGGTCCTGTTCATCGCCATTTCGACTTGCAAAGCTGGAATGCGCGCATACTAATTGCCTAATCTTTCGGCACGATAATTCCATGCATTTAATCCAATCGGCGCCAATTTCGCCCCGCATCGTCGCGATCGGGGGCTCGGCGGGCGTGCTTCCGGCGCTGGGCAAATTTTTTCGAGTCTGCTCCGCTCCTCCACAAGACGTCGCGTTTGTGATTATCGTCCACTTGTCGCCAGATTCACCCAGCTACCTCGCTGACATCCTCAGCAAGGACACCACGCTCCCGGTGTTGGTCATTCAAGACGGCGAGCAGCTGAAGGCCGGCCACGTTTATGTGATCGCATCGGGGACATCTGTCGAAGTGATTGATGGGAAGTTTAAACTGCACCGGGCTGCCGTACGACCAGCCGTGCCGATGCCGATCGACCTATTTTTCAATTCGTTGGCACAGGAGCAGGGAGAGCGCGCTATCGCAATCGTGTTGACCGGGGCGAACGCGGACGGCTCAGCGGGGGTGAAAGCCATCAAGGCGCAGGGCGGCATGGTGATGGCGCAGGCGCCAGATACCGCCGAGCATGACTCGATGCCCAAAAGCGCAATCGCAACGGGGATGGTCGACTATATACTTCCCGTCGAACAATTACCGCTCGCACTTTTCGATTACATCGAAGGTTCCAGTGCTACAACAGAGCCAGACCTCGCAGAGAAAAACCCATCGATCGATTTGGAGCCGGTGCTCGACGCGCTTCTTGTCTCAGGTTGCGACTTTCGGGGTTACAAGCGAGGTACGCTCGAACGGCGGATCGCGCGGCGGATGGTGGTCAATCGGATCGACAATTTCACCGCGTATTGCCGATTTTTAAATGCGACGGCTGCTGAGACCAAAGCCCTCAGTCTCGATATGATGATAGGGGTCACAGAATTCTTTCGGGACCCTGATGCCTGGGACGCATTAGCTGAATATGTCTTGAGCGAATTGCTCGCAGAACCGGACACCACGCAGCCATTACGTATATGGGTGCCTGGCTGCGCCACCGGCGAAGAAGCTTATTCGATGGCCATGCTGCTCACTGAGCAGATAGAGCAACGTGCAATTAAGCGTACGTTCCTAATCCTGGCGACCGACATGAATCGACTCGCTCTCGGGCGAGCGCGCCGCGGTATTTACACGTCTAGTGCAGCTTCATCCCTCGGGAAGACCCGCTTGGCAAGGTTTTTCAATGCACACGGCGACGAATACCAAATCAAGCCGGAGCTTCGTGTTCGCTCCGCAGAACCTGATGGCCGATCCCCCCTTCTCGCGAATCGATCTCATTAGCTGTCGCAACCTGCTTATCTATCTTGACCAGGATGCCCAGCAACGTGTCTTTGAGCTGTTTCATTTCGCGTTAAATCCGGGGAGATATCTTTTCCTGGGGCGATCGGAAAGCACCAGCCCGGGATCAAGCCACTTTCAGGAAACGTCAAAAACGTGGCGCATCTATCAGCGCGGCCCGTCGGTTGCGCCCAGCGATGCGAGCTATCGATTCGCAACCAAAGCCGTCCATCGTCAAGAAGTGCCACGTGAGCGTAGGGCCGGCGGGCATCGGAAGGGACATGCAGAACTGGTCAATGAAACGCTATTGGCTCGGGACCATGCTGCATCGGTCTTAATTAACGAAGCTCAGCAAGTCCTCTATGTCAGTGGCGCCGCGGACGAATACCTCAAGCAGCCGCGAGGCGAGCCAAGCGTGAGCATTCTTGACATCGCTCGCGAAGAACTTCGCCTCAAATTGCGTATTGTGTTACGACGGGCAGATCAAGAACCTGCCGACGGTTGTGTCAGTGAGATAAGTCGCAATGGTAGCGCCCCGGCGGTAAAAATCACCGTGCTCCGACCGTCAGATGCTATTGGTACGAAGAACGGCTTTCTTGTCGTATTTGCTCGGTTACCGGCGCTCGAGGGCGAGGATGAAGCTCACTCATTGGGCGAAGATCCAGACGTGCGTCATCTTGAACAGGAACTTCGGACTACCCAAGTCGAGTTTGCTAGCGTGATCGAGGACCTCGAAAACAGCAACAGTGATTTGAGAGTATCGAACGAAGAGATTTTGTCGATTAATGAGGAGCTACGATCCTCCAACGAAGAGCTCGAGGCTTCCAAGGAGGAACTTCAGTCGGTCAATGAGGAGGTGAGCGTTATCAATGCTCAGTTGGAGAAAAAGGTGCGTGAACTCGAGGCCCTGAGCTCCGATATGACGAACTTCCTCGCCAGCACGCAGATTGCTACTTTGCTTCTCGATCGAGATGGCCTGATCAGACGCTTTACGCCGAGCGCCTCGCGAATTTTCGGACTCGCGTTGCCGGACATAGGGCGTGCCATACGAGATATCCCAGGAAATCCGTTCAGTACTTCGTTGCTCGCAGACGTTCAAGAGGTTTCCTCGAAATCGGCTCAGCAGACAGAAAAGGAAATAGAAACGGCGACCGGCGAATGGTACGTCCGCCGCGTGATGCCGTACCTTGCCGACAACGGAGCTTCGACTGGGGTGGTAGTCACGCTGACCGACGTGACCCGTATACGACAGGCGAACGAACAGTCTCGTCGCCTCGCCGCAGTCGTGCGGGACTCGAACGACGCGGTCACCGTATTCGACCTGCAAGGCCGCTTCATTGCATGGAATCGAACCGCGACCGCGATGTATGGGTATAGCGAGGCCGAGGCCCTGAAAATGAATGTGGTCGACTTGTTGCCCAAAGGCGCGAGGCAAGAGCACCTCGATTTCATCGAACGCGGCTCGATCGATAAAGCGCTGCATTCATACGAAACGCAACGGATTGCCAAAAATGGCAAAGTGATCAATATGTGGATCACCCTGTCGCTCCTTTCGGACGAATTCGGCAATCTGACCGCCGTTGCGACAACGGAGCGCGACCTTGCCGATCGAAGCAGAAGCAATGCGCAACTGCGTGAGCGAGCGGAACGCCTCGCGCTGGCCGATGAGCGCAAGAATGAATTTTTGGCGATGCTCGGCCATGAGCTACGCAACCCGCTTGCGGCACTGAGCGCTTCGGCCAACGTGCTCGCTACCGAAACCGCTCAGGCGGATCAAAAGACCTGGGCGGTTGGCGTCGTTCAAAGGCAATGTCGCGCCATGACGCGTCTGGTCAACGATATGCTCGATCTCACCCGCATCACGCGCGGCAGCATCGAGCTGCATCGTCAGCCGGCTGAGCTGAAGACCATTATCGAGAGCGCGATCGAGGTATGCCAGCCCATCATCGATGAGCGGAATCACCGCTTATCCGTATCGATGCCGGATGAAGCGGTCTGGTTATACGTCGACGCCACGCGTCTTTCGCAGGCCGTGGAGAATATCCTGATCAATGCGGCTAAATACACGCCCCCAGGGGGGGAGATCAGCCTGGACGCGCAAAAGATTGGCGCTCGCGTTTCATTACGGATTAGGGACAACGGCCGCGGCATCGCGCCTTCGATGCTCGATACGCTCTTCGACCTATTTATTCA
>Ga0302314_10006206_pt1 | contig 21714 bp, 20 predicted proteins | sample III_Palsa_N2_3_FD_200533 | JGI IMG/M metagenome (GOLD analysis project Ga0302314, IMG submission 200533) | Peat permafrost microbial communities from Stordalen Mire near Abisko, Sweden - III_Palsa_N2_3 | ecosystem: Environmental > Terrestrial > Soil > Palsa > Peat permafrost | place: Sweden...
ACAAGGCGGCCGAGCTCGCCGTGAACTCCAGCATCTGCTCGGACCCGCCGCCGGAAACGGGCATGCGCACAATGCCCTGGTACTTGAAATCCGTCAACGCGGCTGACCCGGCGGAGAGCACCGACACAGCGGCGGAGGCGGTGAGGTCCGATGGCGCCGCAGCGTCCTTCTGCGCGACCTTGCTCCCCTTTGAGTCCGGCGACTTCGGGCGGCCGGACTTGCCGCTGGCGGAGGGCGAGGCGCTCGCTGACGCCGAGGGAGTCAGCGTCGGCGAGGGGCTGGCAGTCCCTGAGGGACTGGCGGACGGGCTCTCGGATGTCGATGGTCCGGACGAGGGCGTTACGGACGGAGCAGGACTCGGGGTCGTGGGGCTCGGGCTCGGCGACGCCGATGGAGAGGGCGACGGCAGGCAGAATATCCCGAGGATGCAGTTGCCGCCGTTCTGCGGCGACGGCGCGGCCTTGGCCGCCCCGCCGGTGCCGAGCAGCCCGGCCACCAGCACGGCCGGCATCGCGGCGACCGCCAGCATCCGGTGCCCGGCCGCGTCGCCGACGCGAAGACCGCCGCCATCCGCCGCCGGCGCGGCCTCTTCCTCTTCGGCGGCGGCGACCGACTCGGGATCGGCCGGAACCCAGGCGAAGGCGAGCGCCCCGCCGATGATGGCGAGCAGCATGCCGACGAGGAACCCGCCGAGGTTGGACGCGGGGAACGAGATGACGCCGAGCACGATCCCTGCGATCCCGTAGAACACGCGGTGCGTCGGGTTGACCCACGCCGCGATGCCGGCCGTGATCAGCAGTACGCCGATCAGCACGCCGAACACGCCGCCGATGCCGATGTAGATGACCAGCTTGATCGCGCCGCGGGCGAACACGCCGGTGAGCGGCAGCGCCAGCAACTCCAGTCCGCCCAGGACCAGCAGCAGGCCGCCCCAGAACGGACGGCTGCGCCGCCAGGCACGAAAGGCGGTCCGCAGCGACCTGCCCCGGCCGGAGGTCAGCGCTCGGTGTCGCGGGGAGGTTGCGGGCGATTTCGGTTTCGGCGGCGCGGGCTCCGTTGGCACTGAGGAGGAGTCCGCGTCCGCCTCTCGGGCGGAACCCGCGTCGTCAGTGGTCATGCTCTCAGCAGCTCCCGCCGAAGCTGATCGAGAGGTCAGGCAGGGTGAACGTGCCCGCCGTGGTCAGCCAGGTGTCCTGGTTGAGGTTGTCGATCGTGATCGAGTCGGCCTGCTCGCCGAAAGAGCCCGGGGTGCCGGTCGTACCCGGGTCCTCGGTCAGCGTCCCCGCGTCCAGACCGATGCTGATGTTGTTGAATGTCGCCACGCTGCCGGTCTGCCCGCTCGCGTCGACGATCAGGTTGCTCGCGCTGGCGGGGGTCCCGCCGGTGCCCGCCGTGAGCCGCAGCGTGACCGGGCCGACCTTGACGCTCTGGCAGAGGTCGGTGAGTTTCGCGGAGTTGATGGCGGTCACGACGACCGGCTGCGGCCCGCTGGCGTTGCTGACCTCGCCGCCGAACTGCTCGAACCCGGTGCCGGTAAGCTGGCTGGCAGTGACCGTGTACTCCTCGCCGGAGACGGAGATGCTCGAGGCGATGGCGCCCTCGGCGGTCAGCCCGACAAGGACCCCCGCGACCGCGACCGCTGGCACGGCGACGATGGCGAACCGCCGCCACCTGACCTTCCCCGGTGTGTGAAATCCGCTCGTTCTGCTCTCGGCCGACATGGCCCTCCCTCGGGTTCCCTCGGTGCAGGTATCCGCGGCGGGATCGGCGAGCCGGCCCCATTGACGGAAATTGTTCCGGTGTGAGCTAACCCACACCCCTTCGCAGCCGGTAAGTTACTCGCCAGTAAAGTTGGGCGTCAAGAGATCTTGCGAGATCGATTTCAACATTTTTCACGACTGCCTCGGCACCATCACACCCTTAGACACACCTCTGGAACGCTTGAGCAGCGAGGACGGAGGGCTGGGAGGGATGAGAGTAGAGAGCTGGTAGGGCGGTGCGAGAGTGGCGAGTGCGAGGCGATCGTTCGTGCTAGCCGTACCTCCGGTCCGGGTGGCGCCACGGTGGACTTGGCGTGACCGGGCCGCCAGTATCGAAGCATGGTCTCAGCACAGCGGCCAGGTCAGGGTGCCCGGCCCGAGGTGATAGCGCCCGCGGTGATGGCGCCCGCGGTGATGGCGCCCGCGGTGATGGCGCCCGCGGTGACGGCGCCCTCAGGCGCGCCGGCCGGGATCATGGCGCCCGCTCCCTCCACCGCGCCGAGGGCGCGCAGGAGGCCCCGGCCCCGAGGATCGTTCAAGCGGGCCCTGCGGCGGGCGATGCGTGAGCCGTTTACCCGGCATGCCTGGCAGCAGGTCTTTTACGTAATCCTGAGCCTGCTCGTCGCGATCCCGCTGTTCGTGTTCACGGCCGTCGCCACCACCGTCGGCCTGGCCGCCTCGGTCAGCTTCGCCGGGCTGCCGTTGCTGGCCGCCGTGCTGCGCGCCTTCCGGCGGCTGGGCGCGATCTTCCGCCGCCTGGCGGGGCGGCCGCCGTGGCCCAAGATCGAGGAGCCGCCCCCACCGCCGCCGCGAGCGCGGCCGGGCATCGCGGGCTGGCTCCGGTCGAGCCTGACCGACCCGGTCAGCTGGCGGGCGTGCGGCTACCTGCTGCTCAAGCTCCCGATCGCGCTCATCGGCCTGATCGGCGTGATCTACATGGTGGCGTGGGGGGTGGGGTACTCCTTGTTCCCCCTCTGGTGGCAGCTCATCCATCAGCTCGCCGTGCACGGCGACCCGGTCCAGGTACCCGGCTGGGCGGCCTGGTGGCCGCCCAACCCGGTGCTCGTCGCCACCGAGATCCACTCCTTCGCCCTTTCCTTCGCACTGATTCCGGCCGGGCTCTCGACCCTGCTCTGGGCCCCGTTGATAGTCAGCGGGGCCAACGAGCTGGACCGCCGGCTGGCCGCCCGGCTGCTCGGGCCGCCGCTGACTCAGCGGGTACGCGACCTGGAGCAGACCCGGGCAAGCGCGGTGGACGACTCAGCTGCGCGGCTGCGCCGGATCGAGCGCGACCTGCACGACGGCGCGCAGGCGCAGATGGTCGCGGTCGCGATGAAGCTGGGACTGGCCAGGGAGAAACTCGGCGGCGCGGTCACCGGAACGGCGGAAGGCGCCGAGGGCGCCGAAGGAGCCCCCGGCCGGACCGTCGAGGCCGACCTGGCGCGGGCGCTCGAGCTGATCGACGCCGCCCACCGCAGCGCCAAGGAGGCCATCATCGAACTGCGCGACCTAGCCAGGGGCATCCACCCGCCGGTGCTCGACCATGGCCTCGGCACCGCGCTCGAAACCCTGGCGGCACGAAGCGGCGTCCCGGTCGAGGTGATCGCCGACCTGCCGGAGCGGCCGTCGGCCGCGATCGAGACGATCGCCTACTTCTGCGCGGCCGAACTGCTCGCCAACGTGGCCAAGCACAGCGGCGCCAGGCACGCCACCCTGGAGGCCGTGCACGTCCCCGGCCTGCTCCGGCTGCGGGTCACCGACGACGGCCGGGGCGGCATCAAGGTCGAGCCCAGGGGCGGGCTCGCCGGCCTGGTCGAACGACTGCGCACGGTAGACGGCACGCTGGAGATCAGCAGCCCGCGCGGCGGACCTTCCGCGGTCACGATCGAGCTCCCGTCACGCGCCTGACCGAGCGGGCAGAAGCGGCTACGGTGAGAAGCGGCTAAGGGAGCGCGCCGATGCGAGTAGTCATTGCCGAAGACTCCGCCGTGGTCCGGGCCGGACTGGCGGAGATCCTGGCCGACCGCGGGCACGACGTGGTGGCCGCCGTCGGCAACGCCGAGGCGCTGCTGGCGGCCGTGGCCGAGCACCGCCCCGACGTCACCGTGGTGGACGTGCGGATGCCGCCCGGCTACACCGACGAGGGGCTGCGGGCCGCGATCGAGATCCGCCGCCACCACCCGGCGACCGGGGTGCTGGTGTTCTCCCAGTACATCGAGACCCGCTACGCGGCCGACCTGCTCGCGGCGACGCCGACGACGCACGCGACCCACGCGACCTCCGCCGCGGGCAGCCCGCATCGGCGCCCGGCCGGCGTCGGGTACCTGCTCAAGGACCGGGTGGCCGACGTCGGGGAGTTCGTCGAGGCGCTCAGCCGAGTGGCGGCCGGCGGCACCGCGCTTGACCCCGAGGTCGTCTCTCAGCTACTGGCCGCGAGCAGGCGCGGCGACGCGCTGGGCGATCTCACCCACCGCGAGCGCGACGTGCTCGCGCTGATGGCCGAGGGCCGCTCCAACAGCGCCATCGCCGCCATCCTGGTGGTGTCCGAGCGGGCGGTGGAGAAGCACGTCTCGAACATCTTCAGCAAGCTCGGGCTGGCGCCGTCGGATGCCGATCACCGCCGCGTCCTGGCCGTGCTCAGGTACCTGGAAGCCTGACCGGGCCACTGGGACCACAGGATCGTTCGATATCCGCATTTCGCTTTTCTGAACCGCTTTTGGTCGTGGTAGCCGTAGACATTAGTCGGGTGGCCGCACGATCGATTCCGCGCCCCTGCGCGACCAGCCTGGAGGTAACAGAAAGCACCGCTCAAGGGCAGGGATCGCAATGAAACGACAGAACACAGCAGGCCGCGGACGCCGGATCGTCGCTGGCCTCGCGGTAACGGGGATGACCGCGGCGGGCATCGCCGCCTGCGGCTCACCGCAGGCCGGGGGCCCGCAAGGGAGCGTCACGGCGGCCGTGGAATCGTACTCGGTTACCGCCACCCCGGTGCAGGTCGCGCAGACCGCGCTCGGCCCGGTCGAGTACCGGGAGCTCGGCCGCGGGACGCCGCTGGTCCTGATCATGGGCTACGCCGGAACGATGGAGACCTGGGATCCGCGTTTCGTGGACACCCTGGCCCTGAACCATCGGGTGGTGATCTTCAACAACGCCGGAATCGGCCAGACCAAGGCGCTGCCGAAGCCGCTCACGATCGACGCCATGGCCAACCAGACCAGCGCGCTCATCGGCGCCCTCGGCCTCGGCCGCCCGGACGTGCTCGGCTGGTCGGAGGGCGGCATGATCGCGCAGGCGCTGGCGGTGCTGCACCCGCAGCAGGTGCGGCGACTGGTGCTGTGCGCCACGTTCCCCGGCGCCGACATGGTGCTCCCGCCGCAGGCGGCGATCAACGACCTCACCAACGGCAACGGGCTCAGCGTGGTGTTCCCGGCCAACCAGGCCATGGCGGCCGACGCGTTCGCGGGCGGGACCGAGAGCTACCCGAACGCCGAGCAGGCGTCCGCCAGCGTGATCTCGGCCCAGGGAGACGCCGTGCTCTCCTGGTGGCACAGCGATGACGCGGCCGGGCGGCAGACATCGAAGATCTCGGCGCCGACGCTGGTGGCCGACGGCACCGAGGACCAGCTCGACGCCGAGTCCAACTCGCGCGCCATCGCCAGGCTCATCCCCGGGGCGGAGCTGGTGCTCTACCCGGACGCCGGGCACGCGTTCCTGTTCCAGGAGGGGACGCCGTTCGTGCGCACGATCGAGTCGTTCCTGTCCGGAGTCGGCCGGCCGTCGAGCACGGCCGCGATCCGCTCGGCCTACCTGGCGGGAGAGGCGGCGGTCACCGCTGCGGGCAAGTCCTGGGGATCCCAGCTTAAGGGGCTGTCCCCCCAGACCGCCTCCTCCGGGATCGGCGGCGTCATTGCCACCGCCAGCCCGAGCCCGGCGCAGATCGCCGGGATCGACGAGCCGTTCGCCGCCGCGATGACCGACCTCGACTACCAGTTGCTGGCCGCCAACGCCACGGGCACGGTGGGTATCGACGTCACGGCGTTCGTCTCCGCCGACGAGAAGGTCGCGGACGACATCCTCGCGCTCTCCGCCCTGAGCGGGCCGACCGCCCAGACCTGGACGGCGACGATCACCAGCGACTCCCGCGCCGCCCAGCGGGCCGGCACCGCGCTACGGAAGGCGCTCGGCATCTCGGCCGCAAGCTGAGACGCCGAGAAGCCAGCCGGCCGGCCGAGACGTCAGTCCGACGGCCCGCGGCGTGGCAACCAGATCAAAACAATGAGAACGCCAGCGGCGGCGACCCCCGCGGCCGAGAGCAGGCCGAGGTCGAGGCCGCTGGCGAACGCTGCCCGGGCCGTGTGAGCGAGGACCTCGCCACTGGCGCCGGGCAGTCGCGCGGCGACGGCGAGCGCGCCGCCGAGGGAACCCTGGATGGCCGTCATGGCCGCGGCCGGGACGTGCTGCCCCGCCAGCGCGGCGGTTAGGTGCCCGGTGTAACGGGTGGTCAGCAGCGAGCCGACCACCGCGACGCCGAGCGCGCCGCCGACCTGGTTGGCGGTGGTGTTGGTGGCGGCGGCGACGCCCGAGTGCGCTCGCGGGACCGAGCCGACGACCGACCCGCTCGAGGTCGGCAGCGCCAGCCCGGCGCCGGCGCCGAGCAGCACCATGCCGGCCACGATGCCGCCGTAGGTGGTACTGACGGTGACGTCGCAGACGAGGAAGAGACCGGATGCGATGAACGCGAGGCCCGCCGCCATCGTGAGCTTGGGGCCGATCAGCCGCACGCCCACGGCCGACAGCGGCGCGATCAGCACGATCGCGGTCGCGGCGGGCAGCACCCGCACCCCGGCCGCCAGCGGGCTGTAGCCGAGCGAGAACTGCAGGAACTGGGTGAGCACGAACAGCGCCCCGTACAGTCCGAAGTTCACCGTGGCGACCGCCGGGATCGCGGCCGCGAACGCCCGGTCGCGGAAGAAGCCGAGGTGGAGCATCGGGTGGGCGGAGAAGCGCTCCCAGCCGACGAAGGCGGCCAGCACCGCCAGCCCGGCCACGCCCGCCCCGAGCACCGAGGCGGACGCCCACCCCCGCGACGGCCCCTCGATGATCGCCCACAGCACGAGCCCGATGCCGACGATCGACGTGGCGGCGCCCGCGAGATCGGGCGCGGACGCCCCCGGGTCGCGCGAGTCGGGCACCAGCACCGCCGCCGCGATCAGCCCGGCGACGGCGATCGGCACGTTGACCAGGAACACCGATCCCCACCAGAAGTGCGCGAGCAGCAGGCCGCCCAGGATCGGGCCGAGCGCGACGCCAACCCCGGTGGTCGCCGCCCACAGGCTGATCGCGCGCTGCCGTTCGCCCGGGCCGCGGTACATGTCGCTGATGATCGACAGGGTCGACGGGATCAGCAGCGCCCCGCCGACGCCCATGCCCGCGCGGGCCGCGATCAGCAGGGTGGCCGAGCCGGAGAACGCGGCCCAGGCGGAGCCGACGGCGAAGAGGGCCAGGCCGGCCATGAAGGTCCGCTTCCGGCCGACCCGGTCGGCCAGGCTCCCGGCCGTCAGCAGCAGCCCGGCGAAGACGATGACGTAGGCGTCCACGATCCACTGCAGGTCGGCCGGGCCGGCGTTCAGGTCCCTGGACAGCGTCGGGAGCGCCACGTTGAGGATTGTGTTATCCAGGTTCGCGATCAGCACCGCGACGCAGAGCACGGCGAGCGCCGCCGCCCGGACTCTCCCGGTCACGCCCGGCGACGGGCCTGGCCCGCTTGGACTGCTGGTCTGGTTGCCGGTGGTGACGTGCTCTACGAAGTTCGTTGCCATGCCTAGCTCCCTGTGCTGCGCGTGCTGCGGCCTGCGTGCCGCGTATCGCGGGCGGTGCCCGTGCCGTCGCCGTCGAGATTTCAATGCAGTCTAATGCTTTTTTGCAGTCAACTGCAAATACGCAGCCGGATGTAGGATCCAGACATGGCAGCAGAGGCGGGAACCCGCGAACCAGGGCTACGGGAACGGAACAAGCAGCGGCGACAGGACGCGGTCGTCCGCGCCGCGTACCGGCTGTTCGCCGAGCGCGGCTACGACGCGACCACGGTCGCCGACATCGCCGCGGCGGCCGAGGTGGCGCCGCGCACGGTCGCCATGTACTTCCCGACCAAGCAGGACATCGCCCTGTCCCGGTTCGGCGAGGCGGCCGACGAGCTGACCAACGCCCTGCGCCAGCGCGATCCGGGCGAGAGCGTGACCCAGGTGCTCGCCCGCTGGCTGCGCACGGACGACCGGCCCGCCGATCGTGAGATCAAGCAGCTCTCCAAGCGACTGTTCACCGCCAACCCCGAGCTGAGCGCGCTCCGCCGGGCCCGCATGACGGCCGTCATCACCGAGGGCGCCGCCGCCCTGGCCGCCCAGACCGGCCTCGCGGCAGGCAGCCCGGGGCCGAATATCGCCGCCGTCGCGGCCGCGGCCATCGTGATCGAGCTCGCCGACACCCCGCCGGGAGACGAGCGCGACATTGCGATCGACACCGCGATGCGGTTCCTCGACGCGGGGATCGGCGCACTCTAGAACGCTAGGGTTGCCTTATGCCGTCTACCGGTCCGGAACTCCCGCCTGCCTACTACCTGCCCCTCGGCGACGGCCGCTTTGTGGCGACCGAAGCGACGATGAGCCCCTGGGACCAGGCCGCCCAGCACGGCGGCCCGCCCACCGCGCTGCTCGCCGCGTGCCTCGACGACGCGTTCGGGCGGCCGGAGATGCGGGTGGCCCGCATCAGCATGGACTTCCTCGGCCCGGTGCCGCGGGCCGAGGTGCGCGTCCAGACCAGCCTGCTCCGGCCGGGCAAGCGAACCCAGCTGAGCGAGGCGACGCTCTGGGCAGGCGATCACCCGGTGGCCGTGGCGCGAGTATGGCACCTGGTCGTGGCCGCGCCGCCGGCCAACGCCAGGGCCGACGACAACGCCGACAACGCGGCTCCCCCGGCGGTTCCCGACGACCTGCCTGAACCCCAGCCGCAGCGGTACTTCGGCGGCGACAGCGACTGGGGCTACGGGCGCGCCATGGAGTGGCGGATGGTCTCCGGCGGCTTCAGCAGCCACGACGGCACCGGGGACGTGTGGACGCGGATGCGGATCCCGCTGATCGCCGGGCGTCCACTGGACGGCCTCACGCGGTTCGCGGTGGTGGCCGACTCCGCCAACGGGCTCAGCGCCCCGCTGAGCTTCGACCACTGGCTGTTCATACCGCCCGGGGTGACCATGCACCTGCACCGCTACCCAGTAGGGGAATGGGTGCGCCTGACCGCGAAATCGGATCCCGGGGGTGACGGCATCGGGCTGACCGAGGGCACGCTGGCGGACGCGGTCGGCCGCTGCGGCACCGTCACCCAGCCGCTGCTGGTGGCCCCGCGCTGAGACGGCCGCAAACCGTGCCCGATCTACCGTGATTGCCAAGGAATAACGCGTTGCCGAGGAATACCTTGCCCGACCCCGGGTAGCCGTTGCCACTGACAGAAACACCCGAACGCACTACTTCGATCGGGAAGTGATAGCTATGGCGGGAATCATGCGCATCCGGCGCAGCCACGGGATCCTGGGCGGGACACTGATTGCCCTGCTCGGAATCTGGGGTGCGCTCGTCCCCTTCGTGGGCCCGTACTTCCATTACGCGTACACGCCGGACAAGGCGTGGACGTACGACCACGGGCGGCTCTTGCTTGAGATCCTCCCGGGGGCGGCCGCGTTCCTTGGCGGCGCCCTGCTCGTCTACGCGATGAGCAGGCACCTGGCGCTGTTCGGCGCCCTGCTTGGCATTCTCAGCGGCGCCTGGTTCACCCTCGGGAACGTGTTCGTCCCGCTGTGGACGACCAATCCCTCTCCGGCCGGCGTCCCGGCCAGCGCCACTACGTTCATGCGGATCATGGAGCAGGTCGGCTTCTTCACCGGCCTCGGCATCGTCTTGGTGCTGCTGTCGGCCGCGGTGGCCGGGCGCATCACCGCTGTTCCCCGCCTGGTGACCGAGCCGCCGGTGATCCCCGCGCAGCCGACGTCGGACGAGGTCTCCGACCAGCGGACGAGGTCGAGCTGGTGGCGGCGCCAGCCGACCAGTGTGGAGAGCACCGATGACGCTGATGACGTCGAGAAGACGCGCGTCATCTCGTAGCCCGCGCCCGATCGTCCAAGCGCTGGGGTGAGAAAAGTCGACTGCGGCCCCGCTCTTCAGGAGCGGGGCCGCAGTCGACTGCTGGGTTGAGACGAGCGCAGGCGCGTGCCCACGTGTATCGAGACGAGCACCATCATGCCGTCTCGGACTGGAGGACCACGGCCACCGGCTGCCGGGTGCCGATCCGCGCCGGGATGGCGGTGAGCGCGGCCATGGCGACCAGCGCACCAAGCACCGCGGCAACGAGCCAGCTCACCGGGGGCAAGGACCCGCCGTGGACGGCGACCTTGAACAGCAGCAGGCCGAGGGGGACGCCGGCAATCGCGCCGGGGAGCGCGGAGAGCAGCTGGGCGACGACGAGCCCCGAGCTGACCTGCCGGGTCCGGGCGCCCAGCGCCTGCATCAGCGCGGCCGAGCGGCGAGCGTCGAGCACGGTCGCCCAGGTCGTGAACAGGGCGTTCAGCGCGGCCAGGGTCACCAGCATGATCGTGATGATCGTGAGCATCTGCTCGTCCCGGTTGATCACCGGGTTGGACAGCCCGCCCGCGGTGAGGGCGACGGATCCTGACAGCTTGTTGTCCGCGAAGGCGTGAAAGGCGATCACGGTCACGATGCCGGTCATGGTGACGGCGACGTTGGCCGTGCTGAGCAGCGCGCGGCGGGGGCGGCGGGCGACCAGCCGGAGCCCGAACAGCGCCGGAATCGGCAGCCTGCTCGACAGGCGGACGAGGCCGCCGCGGCGCCGCGGCGGGCGGGCGACGTCGTTGAGCGCGGTGACGGTGCTGCTGCGCGAGGCGCGGATGGCCGGGACGAGCGTCGCCGCCAGCGCCACCACGACCGCCAGCCCGATGACCTCCACCGCGGCGGCGGGCGAGATCGGGGGCGCGCCCGCGCTCCCGACCAGGGCCGCACCGGGGCTGGTGATCAGCGGCGACGCGAGCCAGCCGGCCACCAGCCCGACCACCGCGGCGAACAGCGCGAGCACCAGGTTCTCGGCCAGGAAGGTCGCCGCGACCACGCTCGGCGTGCCGCCGACGGCCTTCAGCAGCCCGACCCGGTGCGCGTACTCCGACAGCCGCCGCCCGACCAGGACGGCCACGCTGGCGATCGCGAGCAGCGCCAGCAGCAGCGCCCCCGGCTGAAGCACCCCCTGTCCGTCCTGGATCAACTTCGCGTCTTCCGACTCCAGCCCTTCCCAGGTCGACACCGTAGGAGCGTTGGACTGGAAGGACCCCGTGGAGCCGTCGGACTGGAAGAGCTTGTAGGCGAAGGCCTGGGCATCGTCGGGGTTTGCGAGCTTCAGGTTGACGGCGTAGGTCGTCAGCGGGTTGGCCGCTGACGTCAGGCCGATCGCGTCCGCCTCGGTCATCCAGATCTGGCCGACCTCGTCGGAGCTGGCGAGTTCCTGGCCTCCCGGCAGCGAGAGAACCGGGATGTTGAACGAGGACCCGCAGGCGTTCGAGAACTTCGACCCCGCCGCGGTGGGCGCCAGCAACGTGCCGTTGCACAGGTTCGGATACGGCGCCTGCGCCGCGGTCACCGCGATGCCCGCGACCGCGAACGACGTGCCGCTCAGGCTGACCCGGTCGCCCGCCGAGACCCCGAGCGCGTCGGCGAAGGTGCGCTCGATCACGACGCCGCCCGGTCGCACCCAGCTCCCGGCCGTCAGCAGCGGCTGGTCGACCGCGGCCGCCGCCGCGGCGCGCCCCTCGGCCCAGACGTCGGCCTGGCGGCCGTCGAAGCGGATCGTGGCGGAGGCGACCGGGAACGGGCCGCTGTGGTTCGCGACCCCGGCCGCACGGGTGAGGCTGTCCGCCGCCGAGGCGGACGTCAGGTAGGCGACGACGTCGGGCCCCTTCGTCGCGGCGCGGGTAGTGAGGTATGGCGACTGGGCGGTCACGCCGCTCAGCGCCAGCCCCATCGTGAGGGTAGCGGTCGCCGCCGCGATGGCCACGACGAGGAGGACGGCCTGGGCCGCGTGGTGGCGCACGTCGCGCGCCGCCAGCCGAAAGACAAGCAGTGCGGTGCCCATGGCTCATCCGCCCAGCCCGGCCAGGTCGGCCAGGTTTCCGCCGGTGCCACCGACCAGCCGCGTCTGGCCGACGAAGGCGCCGTCGCGCATCGAGATCATCCGGTCCGCCGTGGCCGCGATCCGCTCGTCGTGGGTCACCACGACGAGGGTGATGCCGGCCGTGTGGAGCTCCTCGAAAAGCCGGAGCACCTCAAGCGTGGCCGCGCTGTCCAGGTTGCCGGTCGGCTCGTCGGCCAGCACGATCTGCGGCTGGTTGGCGAGCGCGCGGGCGATGGCGACGCGCTGGCGCTGGCCGCCGGAGAGCGCCGACGGGAGGTGGCCCGCCCGGTCGCTGAGGCCGACCTGGTCGAGCAGCTGGGTGGCACGCCGCCGCGCCTCCCGGGGCGAGCGGCGGGCGAGCAGCGCCGGCAGCTCGACGTTCTCCCGCGCGGTCAGCTCGTCCATCAGGTGGAAGGCCTGGAAAACGAAGCCCACGTCGTGGCGCCGGAACTGGGCCAGCCCGCGCTCGGAGAGCCGGTCGATCCGCTTGCCCGCCAGCCATAGCTCGCCCGCGCTTGGCCGGTCGAGACCGCCGAGGAGGTGCAGGAGGGTTGACTTACCGCAGCCGCTCGGCCCCATGATGGCCACCGCCTCGCCCGGGGCGACCTCGAGGTCGACCTCGTCGACCGCGCGCACCAGTCCTTCACCGCTGCCGTACTCCTTGCGCAGCCCTCGGGCGCGCACGATGGATGCGTCGGCACCGTTCTCGCTCACTTCTTCCTCCGATTCATCCAGAGGCGTTCGCACGCCTCCAGCCAGCGCAAGTCGGCCTGCAGACGCAGCACGATGCCTTCGAGCAGGAGCCCGGCCTGTGAGTCATCGGGTTCGGCCATCGCCGCCCGCTCGACCTCCCGCAGGCGCCTGAGCAGCTCACGACGCTGGGCGTCGACGATGCCGATCGGATCGGCGAGCCCGGCCTGGGCCGCGGCGACGAGCTTCAGGTGGAACTCGGCCAGGTCGGGCCTGGGCCAGCTGACCTCCGCGAGCCATTCGGCGACGCGCTCCTGGCCGGCCGCGGTGAGCTCGTAGGCCTTGCGACCCGCCTCCGGCACCCCGGCCTCCTGGCGAGCGATGAACCCGGCGCTCTCGAGCCGCGAGAGGGTGACGTAGATCTGCCCGTCGTTCACGGCGTCACCGAGCGGGCCGAGCGCGTCGTTCAGCCGGGCCCGGAGCCGGGAGCCCGACGACGGCTCTTTAGCCAGCATGGCCAGCACGACTTCCTGCTGCACCGAGTCCTCCATTCCTAACCGTTAGGTTTGAATATAACCGTTAGGTCTGGATGGGTCAAGCACCCAGATGGTTACTCCGGGTCCGGTGCCGGTTACTCCTGAGGCTCGGGGTCGAGCAGGCTCAGCAACCGCCCCAGGGACTGGCGGTCCGCCGCCGGCAGCGGGGCGAAAAGGTCCTCGGCCGCGCCCCGCCTGGCCTCGCGCATGTCGTCGCGGACGGCAAGGCCCCGGTCGGTCAGGTGCAGGCGGATGGCGCGGCGATTGCGGGGGTCGACCTCGCGGCGGACCAGGCCCGCCTCCTCAAGCGCGTCGATCACGGTGGTGACCGAGCGGGGCACGATGCCGAGGTGGTCAGCCAGTTCGGTCATCCGCAGCGGCTCCTCGCTGCGGGTGATGATGCGCAGCGCGCGCTCCTGGGCCGGGGTGAGGCCGAGCGGGGCCAGCCGCTGGGCTTGGGCGCGGCGGAGCCGCTTGGTCTGCCGCTGGAGCAGGTCCGCCAGCTGGACCGGGTCTTCGTACTCCATGACCTAACGCTACCAGGAGCTAGGCTCATACTGAGGAGGGAATTATTGTGAGCTAGACTCTGTTTGAGCTATCATGACAAACGCAACCAACCATCAGGAGACCTTATTGAGTACCGCCAAAGACACCACCAAGAACACCGCGAACACCGCCAAGAATCCCCGCGTGTCGATGCGTCGCATCGTGCGCCTCTTCCGCCCGTACCGCTGGAGCCTGCTCTTCGTCGGCCTCCTCGTGTGCGCATCCTCGCTCGTCTCACTGGTCAACCCGTTCCTGATCCGCGCGATCATCGACGTCGCGCTGCCCCAGGGCCGGACCGGCCTGCTGGCCATCCTCGCCCTCGGCATGATCGTGGTCGCGGTCGCGAACAGCTCGTTCAGCGTCTCCCAGACCTACGTGTCGACCAAGGTCGGCCAGCGGGTCATGCACGACCTGCGCACCGCCGTCTACTCGCACTTGCAGCGCATGTCGCTTGCCTTCTTCACCAAGACGCGCACCGGCGAGGTGCAGTCCCGCATCGCCAATGACATCGGCGGCATGCAGGCGACCGTCACCACGACCGCCACCTCGCTGGTCTCCAACGCGACCACCGTCATCGCCGCCGTCGTCGCGATGGCCGTCCTCGACTGGCGGCTCACGATCGCGTCGCTGGTCATGCTCCCGTTCTTCGTCTGGGTGAGCCGCCGCGTCGGCACCGAACGCCGCCGCATCACCCGCGACCGGCAGCGCAAGCTCTCCACGATCACCACGATCGTGCAGGAGTCGCTCTCGGTCAGCGGCATCATGCTCGGCCACACGATGGGCCGCTCGCGCTCGCTCACCGACTCCTTCTCGACCGAGTCCCAGCAGCTCTCCGACCTGGAGATCGCCTCAAGCATGGCCGGCCGCTGGCGCCAGTCGACGATCCAGATCGTCATGTCGGCGATGCCCGCGGTCATCTACTGGGTCACCGGGCTGACCGGCCACGGCAGCCACATGGCGATCTCGATCGGCACGCTGGTCGCCTTCACCACCCTGCAGCAGAGCCTCTTCCGCCCGGCCGTGCAGTTGATGAGCACGGGCGTCGACATCCAGAGCTCGCTCGAGCTGTTCGGGCGCATCTTCGAGTACCTGGACCTCCCGATCGACATCGAGGAGCCGGAGCACCCGACGCCGATGAGGAACGTGCGCGGCGAACTGCGCCTGGACCACGTCGGCTTCTCCTACGACGGCTCGCCCCAGCCGACCCTGCAGAACATCGACGTGACCGTCCCGGCCGGCCACAGCCTCGCAATCGTCGGCGAGACCGGCTCAGGCAAGACCACCCTCAGCTACCTCATACCGCGGCTGTACGACGTGACCGACGGCAGCGTCCGGATCGACGGCGTTGACGTGCGGAACATGTCCTTCGACGACCTGGCCGACGTGATCGGCGTCGTCTCCCAGGAGACCTACCTCTTCCACTCCTCGGTCGCCGACAACCTGCGGTTCGCCAAGCCCGACGCCACCGACGAGGAGCTCGTCGCGGCGGCCAAGGCCGCGCAGATCCACGAGCACCTGGCGGCCCTGCCCGACGGCTACGACACGGTGGTCGGCGAGCGCGGCTACCGGTTCTCCGGCGGCGAGAAGCAGCGCCTCGCCATCGCCCGCGCCGTGCTCCGCAACCCGCCGATCCTGGTCCTCGACGAGGCCACCAGCGCCCTCGACACGCAGACCGAGCAGGCGGTGCAGGAGGCCATCGACACCCTGAGCGCGGGCCGCACCACGATCACGATCGCGCACCGGCTGTCGACCATCCGCGACGCCGACGAGATCCTCGTCCTCGACCACGGGCAGATCGTCGAACGCGGCACCCACGACGAGCTGCTCGCCCACGGCGGCCACTACACCGCCCTGGTCAACCGCGACGCCGACATGGTCACCGCGGCCTGACCGCGCAACCAAGATCAACATCAAGATTCGCCTGAACGGTCGCGTGTCTTCGCCCGACCGGTCAGGCTGGGCCCACCAGGCGGATCACGCGCAGCCACACCAGCCTTGGCTGCCAGTCGCCCACCTCGACCATCTCGGATTCGCCCATTCGCCAGCCCCTGTCGCGCTTCGCCGGCTCACAGCATGGCAGGAACGGCTTCCGGCCGGAAGCGGCTCCGGAATTCCCCGGAAAACATAAGAAAAAGTAAACAGCGTCCGGTTACATTGCTCCCATGGAGCAAATGTCCGGGCAGCGGGCCGTTACCGTCAGGCAGCGGACCCGGCAGACGATCCCGGCCGGGATCGGCCTGGTGGTCATGGTGCTCGGGCTGGCTACCAGCCTGGCCGCGCAGCCAACGGTGTCGGGCAAGATCACCGCGGCGGTCTTCTTCGCCGTGTTCATCGCGCTCATCGTCTGGTTCTGGCTGCGGGTCAACCGGTGGCGGGACCGGATCGAGATCACGCCGGACGCCATCACCTTCCGGCGCGGCCGCCGCGGCGGCCCGTCCATCGCGCTGACTCGCGCAGACGGCACCGACCTGCGCCTTATTCCGGCGCTGCGCGAGCACGGGGTCACCTCGGCTCCCCGCCTCGCCCTCGTGGGCAGCGGCCAGGACATCACCATCCACGGCTTCTCAACCAACGCCGTCAGACGCGGCTGCACGGCGGCCGGCTGGCAGTTGGGTAGCGGCACCCTCCAGGAGGCCCGCGACCTGCGTGACCTGAGCTGACCTACCGCGGCGGCGCGAGCAGGCGGATCATGTCCAGCCAGCCAAGCGACGGCCGCCACTCGCCCTCGCCGAGCGCCCGGTGGGTCTCCGCCCAGATGCCCGGCCAGATCAGCTGCTCCGCTTCCTCCCTGGTCGGCGCGGGATCGCTCGACACCTCCAGCCGCGCCGAGGAGCCGAACTTCTCGTCGTGCTCGGCGAAGCCCGCGACAAGCAGGTACATATCCCCAGCCCTCGCCGCGACCGGCCTGTCCTCCCAGCTTCCTCCCGGCGACGCCCTCAGTCACGTGACCGATGACGACCGGGTCGCTACGTGCGATCATGGCGCAAATGGACCGCGACGGACTCACGATTGTTCCTGAGGCCAGTGCGCCGCTCGTGATCGCGCGGGCAGGCGAGGTGGCCACCGAGCCGGCCGCCAGCCAGGCGGATAACCCCACCCAGGCGGATAAGCAGGGCACAAGTCAGGGCGGCCAGCAGCCGGCCAGACAGCGGCGGGGAGGAACGTTCCGCGCGCTGCACTCCAAGCCCTTCCGCCTGTACTTCACCGGCCAGGTCGCCTCCGCCAGCGGCACGTTCCTGCAGCAGACGGCGATGGGCTGGCTGGTGCTCAAGCTCACCGGCAACGCGGCCTCCCTCGGCCTGGTGCTGGCGGCCGGCGGGGTGCCGTCGCTGCTGTTCGGCCCGTGGGGCGGCTCGATCGCCGACCGGGTCGACCTGCGCCGCCTGCTGATCGGCACCCAGCTGGCCTTCGGCCTGCTGGCCGGCCTGCTCTGGGCGCTCGCGCTGGCCGGCCACGCCAACGTCCCCGTTATCATCGCGATCAGCCTCGCCAGCGGCGTCGTGTCGATCGCGGACTCCCCCGCCCGCCAGGCGTTCATCAGCTCCCTGGTGACGCCGGACGACCTGTCCAGCGCGGTCAGCCTCAACGGCGTCGTCGTGAACAGCGCCCGGGTGGTCGGCCCGGCCATCGCGGGCGTGCTGATCGCCACCGTCGGAACGACCCCCTGCTTCGGGATCAACGCGCTGTCCTACGTTGCCGTCATCGTGGCGCTGATCGCGATACGCCCGCTGAACGCGAGCGCGAAGAAGCGCAAGGCCAGCGGCGGCGTCCTCGACGGGCTGAAGTACGCCCGCAGCCGACAGCAGCTCTGGCTGCCGCTGACGATGATGGCGCTGGTCGGCCTGCTGGCGTTCAACTTCTCGGTCATCTTGCCGGTGCTGGCCGACAAGACCTTCCACGGCAGCGGCGGCACCTACGGCCTGCTCACCACGGTGCTCAGCATCGGCTCGGTGGCCGGCTCGTTCGCCGTCGGCCTGGTCCGCCACCCGCGGCGGATCTACCTCGTCTTCACCGCGCTGGCGTTCGGCGTCTGCCTGATCGCGACCGCGTTCGCGCCGAACGTCCCCGTCGCCTGCGTCGCCCTGCTGCTGACCGGGCTGGCCGCGTTCTCGTTCGTGACCATGGCATCGACCACGCTGCAACTGCACTCGGCGCCGAACTACCGGGGCCGGATCATGGCCCTGTGGGTGTTCGTCTACATCGGGACCACGCCGATCGGCTCGATCATCACCGGCGCGATCACCTCGGCCGGCGGGACCAGGGCCGCGCTCCTCACCGGCGCCGCCGCCTGCCTGGCCGCGGCCGGCGTCGCCGCCCTGGTCCACACCCCGCCCCACATCGACGCCACCCTGACCGACCTCCCCCCACGCTAAGGGCCCTGTCATCATCATCCGGTGTTGTTTGCGGTGATATGCACCGCTAACGACACCCAATCGTGGCACTGGGTATATGTGTCCGGATCGTGAAGCTGCATCACGTTGCTCGCCTGCATCGTCGCAGCGCAGGAGACCCCACGTAACCGCCGAGAGGCGTAATCAGAACTGCATGAGTAACGGGCCGCTTGGTTCCAGTTGTCTGATTACCCGGATGTCAGCAGGTGGCAGGCGATCGCCGCGGCCGCCACCACGTTCAGCGAGTCCACCCCGGCCGCGCGGGCGGCCCGGTTCATCGGGATGCGGACCGCCTCATCGGACTCCCGCAGCCAGCGCGGTGTCAGCCCGTCCCCCTCGGTCCCGAACACCAGCGCAACCCGGCCCTCCGCCCGGCCCAGGGCGGCGTCGATCGGCGTCGCGCTCTCGTCCGGGGTGAGGGCGAGCACGCGGAACCCGGCTGCCTTGAGGTCGGCCAGGCCGTCGTACCAGCCGGTCATCCGCGCGTAGCCGATCGCGAACACCGCGCCCATCGAGACCTTGACCGACCGCCGGTAAAGCGGGTCCGCGCACCGGGGTGACAGGACCACCGCGTCCACGCCGAGCGCGGCCGCGCAGCGGAAGATCGCCCCGACGTTGGCGTGGTCCACTAGATCCTCGAGCACGACGATCCGGCGGCGGCCCGCGATCAGCTCGGCAACCTCCGGCAGCGGCCTGCGGGCGAGCGACGCCAGCGCCCCCCGGTGCACGCGGTAACCGGTCAGGCGCTCGGCCACGTCGTCGGGGACCACGTACACCGGGGCGCTGCTATCGGCCGAGCGGGCGCCCTGGCCGGCCCCGCCCAGCGCGGGCAGGTCGACCAGCCGGCTGCGGGCGAGCAGCATCGACCGGACTTGGTAGCCCGCGGTGACGGCACGGGTGATGACCTTGGTGCCCTCCGCGATGAACAGCCCCTGCTCGGCCTCCAGATGCGTGCGCAGCGCGGCGTCCGTCAGCCTGGTGTAATCCGCCAGCCTCGAGTCGTCGGGACTGTCGATCTCCACGGTGCGCAGCATTGTCATAGTCTCGTCTACCTGCCCGGGCACCCGGGTGCCCGGGCCGCTACGCTGATCGCGTACGGGGGGCACAACCAGCCGCGGGACTCGGGGAGACCTCTTGAAGAGCAGTGACAGCAGCATCAAACTGGTCCTGGCCGACGTCGACGGCACGCTGGTGACCCCGGACAAGGTCCTCACCGACCGGGCCGTGGATGCCGTGCGCAAGCTGGGCGAGGCCGGGATCCTGTTCGCGATCACCAGCGGGCGGCCGCCGCGCGGCATGTCGATGCTGATCGAGCCGCTCAACCTGACCACCCCCATCGCCGCGTTCAACGGGGGCCTGATCGTGAACCGCGACATGTCGGTGATCGAGCAGCGCGTGCTGCCCGAGGACCTGGTGAAGCCGGTATCCGAGCTGTTCGGCTCGTTCAGCCTGGACACGTGGGTCTACCAGGGCGCGGACTGGTACGTGCCCGACCCGAATGGCTCCCACGTGGCCAGGGAAACGGCCACGGTGAAGTTCGAGCCGAAGGTGATGACCGGCCTCGACGGTCTCACCAGCAACATCGCGAAGCTGGTCGGCGTCAGCGACGACCTGGACGCGGTGGCCCGCGCCTCGACCGCCGCCCACGACAAGTTCGGCGACCACGTGACCGCCTCCCGCTCCCAGCCCTACTACCTGGACGTCACCCACCCGGACGCTAACAAGGGCGCCGTCGCGCGATACCTGTCGCAGCGGTACTCGATCCCGGAGGAGTCCATCGCCACCATCGGCGACATGCCCAACGACGTGCTGATGTTCGCCCGCTCGGGGCTCTCGATCGCGATGGGCAACGCGAGCGGCGAGGTACAGCACGCCGCCCGCCGGGTCACCACCGCCAACACCGACGAGGGCTTCGCCAACGCGATGGAGAGGTTCGTCCTGCCCCGCGCCTTATTCCGATTCACCCCCTTTGGATGAGGCAGACCGGTTACGCCGGGTGCACGCTAGCGGCTGAAAGCGCCCACGCGCGAGGAGGCTGATAGCGATGACATCCGAACGTTCCGACGGCGCCCTGCCGTCTGACGTGCCGACAATGGGGATGATGGGGCCGTTCCGAGGGCCGACGTCGTTCCTGATGGGCCTGGCCACGCTCATCCTCGGCATTATCGTGGCCATTCACCCATCGGTATCGCTGGCCGTGATCGCGGTGCTGCTGGGCATCCTGCTGATCTTCTCGGGCGTCTTCCAGATCGTCGAGGCGTTCGACGCCGCCGAGAACTCTCGCGTGTGGCGGGGGATCTCGGGCGTGCTGCTGATCGTGGCCGGGATAGTCCTGATCCGGCATCTGCACCTCAGCATCGCCCTGATCGGCCTCATCGTCGGCCTGACCTGGGTCGTCCAAGGGCTGTCGGCGATCGTCGGCGGTATTGCCGGCAGCAGCGCCGGCCTGCTCGGGACCGGGTGGCTGGCGGTCTTCGGCGTCATCAGCCTGATCGCGGGGATCGTCGTGATCTCGGCGCCGATCGCTTCCATCACGACGCTGGCCGCCCTGCTCGGCATCTGGTTCGCGGTCATCGGGGTCCTCGAGATGCTCGGCGCCTTTCTCTCCTGGCGCGCCCGCCGCAAGGGGGAGCGCCGACCGGTCAGCGTGCCCGGTCAGCGCGCGAGCGAAGCCGCGGCGGCCGACTCCGCGACGACGGGCCCGCGGCGGCCCTGACCGCGTGGCTCAGTCGAGCTACGGTTTGCGCGCCACTAGCCCGTGGACGGGGATGTCGTGCTCAAAGCGCGGGTCGGTCGGGGAAGGGCGCCACTGGTTGACGGGGGCCAGGCCGGGCGGGACCGGGACCAGGCCCGCCGCCAGACTGGCGATCTCCGGGCCGGAGCGGAGCGTGATGGCCTGGGAGGGCATCATCTTGTTCCACTGCCTGGCCGCTTCTTCCATCGAGCTGTCCAGGTCGCTGGCGAGGTGGTAGATGGCAACGTAGCTGCCGGACGGCACCGCCGCCGCCAGCGAGGACACCACCGCGGCGGCCTCGGCGGCGTCCTGGACGTAGGCGAGCGTGAACAGCAGCATGATCGCGACCGGCTGGTCGAAGTCCAGGATCGACCGGGCGCCCTCCACGATCGCGCCCGGATCGCGGACGTCCGCGTCGACATACCCCACGGCGCCGCCGGGCGCGGACTTCAACAGCGCGCGGGCGTGCGACAGCACCATCGGGTCGTTGTCCACGTACGTGATGCGGCACTCCGGGACCAGCGACTGCGCCACCTCGTGGGTGCTGCCCACCAGCGGAAGGCCGGTGCCGATGTCGAGGAACTGCCTGATTCCGGCCTCGGTGACCAGGAAGTGCAGCACCCGCTGCTGGAACGCGCGCACAACGGGCGCGATGGTGGCGGTCACCGGCGCGGTCGCGCCCAGCGTCCGCGCGGCCCTGCGGTCGGCCTCGAAGTTGTTCTGGCCGCCGTTCAGGTAGTCAACGACGCGCGCCGCGCTCGGCACCGAGGTGCTGATGAGGGCCGCCTTCGCCCGCCGCGTCGCGTCCTCCCCCCAGTCGTCTGCCACGGCTA
>Ga0302314_10006207_pt1 | contig 21712 bp, 21 predicted proteins | sample III_Palsa_N2_3_FD_200533 | JGI IMG/M metagenome (GOLD analysis project Ga0302314, IMG submission 200533) | Peat permafrost microbial communities from Stordalen Mire near Abisko, Sweden - III_Palsa_N2_3 | ecosystem: Environmental > Terrestrial > Soil > Palsa > Peat permafrost | place: Sweden...
CGAAGGTCATATCCAGCATCCACGAAGACTGACGCCGCTTGACCCCCCGGCAGGTTCACTGGTCGCCTTAAGGTGCCAGGCGAGGAGAACGACCCAACCGGCGACAGCCACCACGGGTGAAACCCCACCACGCGCCAACCCCAGGAAGACCAACACCCCGATCGTTCTCTGAGCCGGGCCTGCCGGAGGCGCCGTTGACGTTGACGTTCCGGCACAAAACCCCACGCCAGGAGCCGACGAGACGCCACGCATAAACCAAAGGTGCGCGTAGAGGACGACCGGAGGGAGGACGACAATAAGCGCCGACGCAGGCAGGCCGCCGTACGAGGTCCGGCACGAAGCGCAGCGCAGTACCGGAACGTAGGAAGGTTAACCACCACCCGAAAAAACATGGGGCGCCCGCGATCACGGGCGCCCCACATCGTTGTGCCTAGAACGTCAGCCCTCTGACACGTCTGCGTTCTCGGCGTCCTGCTCGACCACCAGCACCGGGCGCGGGGCCGGGACCAGGCGGACGGAGGAGCCCACCGGGAACTCGGCGACGCGGTGGGAGGGGAGGTCGGCTCGGACCTCGGTGCCGTCGCCTAGGCGCAGGGTCAGCCTCGTGGTCGCGCCGAGGAAGGTGGCGAGGAGCACCTGGCCCTCGCCGGGCAGGTCCGCGGTGCCTACGGCGTCGGCGATCGGCTCCAGGTCCAGGTTTTCCGGACGCAGCAGCACCTTGACGTCGGTGCCGGAAGCCGGGCAGTCGCCGTCCACCGGCAGTTCGCGGCCGGCCACTCGGACCTTGCCCGGCTCGAGGATCTTCCCGGCCAGGTGGTTCATGGTGCCGACGAACTGGGCCACGAAGGGCGTCGCGGGGCGGTCGTAGAGCTCAGCGGGGGCGGCGCACTGCTCTAGGCGTCCGGCGCGCATCACGGCGACGCGGTCGGCCATCGACAGCGCCTCCTCCTGGTCGTGGGTGACGAACAGGGTGGTGATGCCGAACTCCTGCTGGATACGACGGATCTCGTCGCGCAGCTGCAGGCGGACCTTTGCGTCCAGCGCGGACAGCGGCTCGTCGAGCAGCAGCACCTTGGGACGCACCGCGAGGGCGCGGGCCAGGGCTACGCGCTGCTGCTGGCCGCCGGACAGCTGGTGCGGGTAACGCCCGTCCATCCCGCCCATGCCGACGAGCTCGAGCAGCTCCTTGGCCTGCTTGTCCCGCTCGGCCGACGAGACTTTGCGCAGCCGCGGGCCGTAGCCCACGTTCTGACCCGCGGTCAGGTGCGGGAAGAGGCTGTAGGACTGGAAGACCATGCCCATGTCCCGCTTGTTCGCGGGCAGCTTGGTCAGGTCGGCGCCGTCCAGCGAGACGCTTCCGCGGTCCGGCTGGTCGAAGCCGGCGACGATGCGCAGCGCGGTGGTCTTGCCGCAGCCCGAGGGGCCGAGCATGGCGACCATCTCGCCGGGGGCGAGGCTCAGGTCGAAGCCGGCCAGCGCGTGCGCGGAGCCGAAGGACCGGTGCAGGCCGGAGAGTTCGAGGCTGACGCCGCGTGCGCTCGAGGCGTCCTGGACGGGGGCGGTCACGGTGACGGACATCTACGAACTCCGGTTGCTGCCGGCGGCGCGGCGGCCGCCGAGGAAGGACACGAGGAACAGCACTGCCCAGGAAAGCAGCAGGCTGAGCAGGGAGACCGCCGGGGCCAGCTGGCCGCTGGTCGCGCCCTGGCTGTCCTGGACGATCCACACCGAGAACGGCAGGAACTGCAGGATCGAGGAGATCGTGTACTCGCCGAAGACCAGCGCCAGGGTCAGGATCGCCCCGGACAGCAGCCCGGTGCGCAGGTTCGGCAGCACCGCCCGCCAGATCGTCACCGGCCACGAGGCGCCGAGTCCGCGGGAGGCCTCGACCAGGGTTTTGAGGTCCACCGAGCGCAGCTGGGCGTCGAGTGAGCGGTACGCGAAGGGCAGCGCGATCACCACGTAGATGATCGGCAGGATCAGCGGGAAGTTCCCGTTCTGCAGGTCCACCGCGAGCTGGAACAGCGGCGTGCCCGGGTTCCCGTTGGTGCCCCAGCCGAGCACCGTCTGCACGCCGACGACCAGCGCCACCGGCGAGAGCACCAGCGGCACCATGGCCAGCGACTCGAGCAGCGGCTTGAGCTTCGGCAGCCGCAGCTGGACCGCGATCATCGCCGGGATCAGCAGCGCGTAGAGGATGACGATCGTCAGCACCGCCACCTTGAAGGTCAGCAGCACGCTGGTGCCGAAGCCCTTCGCGGAGAAGATCTGGCCGTAGGGCGACAGGCTGAACTGGTGCGTGCCGGGCGTGTAGAACGTGAACCAGAAGGTCGCGGCCAGCGGCACGACGAAGTAGATCCCGAGCACGCCGAGCACGGCGACCCGCCACCAGCGCACCCGACTCAGATCGAGGCCGCGCCGCTTCGGACGCCGCGCGCCGACCGGGGCCGCGGCCGGGGAGTGCGATGCCGAGATACTCGCGGAGCGCATTGTCATGACTCCAACCACTTCGCGCTGCGCTTGCGCAGCGGCAGGTAGACGGCCATCATCACTCCGCAGACGATGACGGTGTTGAAGGCCAGCGCCATGCCCAGGTCGTTCTCCCCGGCGATGACGTTGCCGGACAGGATCGAGGCGATCTGTGTGGTCACCAGCGGAACCGTGCCGTCGGTCAGGGCCTTGGCGGTGGCGTACGCGGCGAAGGAGCTGCCGAAGCAGAGCACGAATCCGCCGAGCGCGGCCGGGAACAGCAGCGGGCCGCCGATGTGCCGCCAGTACTGCCAGGAGGTGCCGCCCAGGTTCGCCGAGGCCTCCTTCCACTGCTCGCGCAGGCCGTCGAGGGCCGGGAGCGTGGTGAGCACCATCAGCGGGATCAGGAAGTACGGGTAGACCACCGCGACGCCGGAGAACGTGTCGAGCGCGAAGCTCGGCCACACGCTCTGGATCCAGGACAGGAACACACCGCCGGTGCCGATGGTGGCGATGAAGCAGAAGGCCAGCGGAATGCCGCCGAAGTTGGCCAGCACGCCCGAGGCGGTCAGCACGGCCTGCTTGAAGTAGCGGCCCTTCGACTGCGCGATCGCGTACGCCGCGAACAGCCCGACGAGCGCCGAGATGATCGCGGTGAACAGGGACAGCCGCAGCGAGGTCTCCAGGCCCTTGAGGTAGATCCCGTGCCAGGACGTGGTGAGGTTCGCCAGCGTCAACGAGCCCGTGGTCTCCGACGTGTTCTGCGGGTTCGTCAGATGCAGGCCGTCCCAGAGGATGGCCCAGATCGGAAGACCCAGCGCGATAGCGCAGTACCCGAGGAGCGGCAGGACCGCTCCCCAGGCACCGAGCTTCTTAACGAGGCTGATCATTAACCGAGAGCCGTGGCCCAGCCGGAGGTGACCGCGTTCTGCGCCGTGGTCAGCTCGGACTCGGTCGGGTAGCTGACCGAACCGGAGACGGTCGGCAGCAGCTTCTCGTCCGTGGCGTCCAGCGTGCCGGCGGACTGCATCGCGGCGAACTCGACCGGACGGGCGTAGCCGCCCATGAAGCCGTTCTGGCCCTCGGCGGAGTAGAGGAACTCCTCCCACAGGCGGGCGGCGGCCGGGTGCGGCGCGTACTTGCTGATGGCCTGGTCGTAGTAGGCCGAGTACAGGCCGTCGGTCGGGATCGCGACCGACATGGTGATGCCCTTGGACTTGAGGTCCGAGGCGTACTGCGAGTTCAGGTACTCCCAGTCGATGGTGATGTCGGTCGAGCCGGCCTCGATCGTCGACTCGGTGTCGCCGGTGGCGTTGAACTCGCCGTTCGACTTCAGCTTGCCGAAGTAGGAGATGCCCGGCTGGATGTTGCTCAGCGAGCCGCCGCTGGCCAGGGCCGCGGCCCACACGCCGGAGAACGCGGCGTTGGCGCTGGTCGGGTCGCCGTCCAGGGAGACCTTGCCCTTGTAGTCCGCCGTGTAGGAGGAGTCGAGCAGCTCGGCGAACGTGGTCGGGCACGGGGCCGGGGCGACCTTGGCGGCGACGCAGCCGATCGAGATGTAGCCGCCGTAGTCGCCGTACCAGGAGCCGTTGGCGTCCTTGAGCCCGGCCGGGATGTTCGCCCAGGTCGAGACCTCGTAGTCGGAGAACAGGTTGGTGTTCGGCAGGGCGTGCGAGTTGCCGACGTCCACCACGTCCGGCGCCGTGGCCAGGCCCTTGTCGTGCTCGATGGCGTTGATCTCGTCGCCGGAGGAACCGTTCGGGTTGGCGTCGTTGACGGTGATGCCGTACTTGGCCTTGAACTCCGCCATCAGGGTGCCGTAGTTTGCCCAGGTCGGCGGCAGGGCGATGACGTTGAGCGAGCCCTCCGCCTTCGCGGCGGCGATCAGCGCGGTCATTCCGCCGCCGGCCGAGGCCGAGGTGACGGTCGCCCAGTTGGTCGAGCCGGAGCCCGAGGACGTGGTGGAAGAGTTACTGCTGCAGGCGGAGGCGGCCAGCGTGACGGCGGCGGCCGCACAGGCGAGCTTGGTTATGCGGTGCATCGGGAGTCAGCCTTCTGTGAGGTGAGGTGGTTGACGCTGTGCTCGGTACTTTGGTGCATCTGTGTTACGGGGTTGGCGCGGGGTGTTCAGTACTCGCTGAGCAGCGCGGGGAACTCGGCCACGTGGTCGAGCACCCGGGTCGCGCCGGCCTCGGCGAGTGCGGAGCGGTCGTGCGCGCCGGTGAGCACGCCCGCGACGATGGAGGCGCCGGCCGCCAGGCCGGAGCGGATGTCGGACACGGTGTCGCCGACCACGGCGACGGCCGCGAGGTCTTCGACCCCGAGCCGGTCGACCGCGGCCAGGATCATGTCCGGATGCGGCCGGCCCCGGCCGCCGACCTCGCCCGGGGTGAGCGAGAGGTCGACCAGGTCCCGCCAGCCGAGGTGCTCGAGCAGCGCGTCGACCGTGGACCGGGAGAAGCCGGTGGTCAGCGCGACCTTGACGCTGTCGGCGCGCAGCCGCTGGAAGGTCTCGACGGCGCCGGGCAGCGCGCGGGTGAGCGAGATCTTGCCGCTGTAGGCCGATTCGAAGGCCGCATTCCCCTCCTGCGCGGCCGTCTCCTCGCCCGGGAACAGCGCGCGGAAGACGGTGATCTTCGACTCGCCCATCGTGTCCACGACGTACTGCGTCATCCGGGCCCGCTCGGCCTCGTCCGTGACGCGCAGCGCGTCCAGGGCGGCGGCGAACGCGGCGAGCACCAGGCCGTCGTCGGCCACCGTGGTGCCGGCCATGTCCAGGCAGGCCAGCTGGATCCGGGTCGTATTGCTCATGACAGTTCCAGCTCGTCGAAGGTCTCCCCGGCGATCCCGGCGGAGCAGGTCATGCCGCGTCCGCCCGGCGCGGTCACGGCGATCACGCCGGGGCGCACGGTGGAGCGGTGGTAGATCGAGCCGTCGGTGGTCTCGCAGTAGACCCCGGCCCAGCGGCGGCGGATCTTCGGCAGCTCCCGTCCCAGCAGGGCCTCGGCCACCGAGCGCAGGTGCTCGTACGGCGCCTCCTCGACGGCGAAGTCGAAGGGCTCGTCGTAGGCGTGCGTGTCGCCGATGGTCAGGCCGCCGTCCGCGCGCTGCACCATCAGCAGCTGCATCCGGTGCTCGGCGGCGATCGGCGCCTGCGGGCCGAGCTGGTCGAGGCCCGCGTCCCGATAGGCGGGGTAGTAGCGGAAGGAGTCGCCGTCGGCCACCGAGGTGGTCAGCTCCTCGCCGAGCGGCTCGGTCTGCATCATCTGCAGTCGGCACCGGCGGATCGGCGCTGCGGTCAGCTCGGCCCCGGCGATCCCGGTCAGCGTCGCTCCGGTGGCGAGTACGACCACGTCGCCCGAGTGCCAGACGCCGGTGTGGTCGAGCACCGCGGCGTCGGCGAGCTCGACGGCCTGGCGGTTCGGCAGCCATGTGTAGTTGGGGAACGCGGCGAGCCGCTCGCGGATGGCGCCGAGTACCTGGCCGGGCTCGACCGAGCCGTCAGCGCGTGAGTAAAGGCCGCCGCGGAGCTCGCCGCGAAGCGCGGGGTTTGCCTTGCGGACCTCGTCGGCGTCGAGGAACTCGAACTCGCGCTCGGCGGCGCCGGACGAGTCGGCCGCGTGCTTCGCGACGGCCAGTTCGGCCTCGCTGCGGGCGACGGTGATCGAGCCGCGCGGCTTGAAGCAGAGCCCCGGCACGTCCTCGGCGATCTCGGCCCAGCGGGTGCGGGCGCGGCGGGCGAGGGCGAGCTCGTGGCCGTCGGCGCGGCCGGAGACCCAGACGAGCCCGAAGTTGCGCACTGACGCGCCGCGGGGACCCACCTCGCGCTCCAGGTGAATCACCTCGAGGCCGCGCAGGCCGGCCTCGTAGGCGTGCATGGTGCCGAGGACTCCGCCTCCCACCACGACCATCTTGGTTGCCGCAGTCACCATCGCTCCGTTCCGCTTCCCGCCACTTGCCAGACCCTGCCCGTCCGGACGTAACCTGTCTGGACAAGTGGATTTAGCCTGGCTTCGGTGACGGGATGGTGAACAGAGTGCGTTTTCCCGGTTTAGCCTGGCGCAATAACTGATCCAGGGCTGAGTGTTGGTTTGCGGAGCTGAGATCACGGTCAGATCGCGGTGAACTCGCGGTACGGTATCGGGCTAGTGTCGGGAGAGCGGAAGGAGGCGGTATGGCGGCGCGTTACCAACAGATCGCGCAGGAGTTGCGGGAGGCCATTCGGCAGGGCACGTACGCGATCGGCACGCTGCTGCCGTCCGAGGGGGAACTCGCCGCGCGCTACGCGGTGTCCCGGGGCACGGTGCGTCAGGCCGTCGCGGTGCTCGAACAGGACGGCAGCGTCGCGGCGCGGCAGGGGGCGCGGCGGGTGGTGCTCGGCGAGGTGCCCACGCACAGCTTCGCCGAGATGCAGAGTTTCTCCATGTGGGCCGCCTCCCGCGGGCACCTGCCCGGCGCGAAGGTGCTGACCGTCGAGGTCGGCGCGTCCGCGGACGAGGAGGCGGCGAGGCTGCGGATCAACCCCGGTGAGGACGTGCTGCGGCTGGCCAGGGTCAGGACCCTGGATGACGAGCCGGTGATGGTGGAGCGCTCGCTGTTCTCCGGAATGGTCGCAGAGCACATACTCGCCATGGATCTGACGACGGGTTCGATCACTGAGCAGCTCACCGCCCTGGGATTCGTGCACGCGCACGGCGACCACCTGATAGACGCGGTCAGCGCGACGACGCTGGAGGCCAGGCTCCTCGGCGTGCGCCGCGGCAGTCCCCTGCTACGCCAGCGCTGGCTCGCCTCCACCCCGACCGGCCAGCCGCTGGCCTGGTCCGAGGACAGCTACCGGCACGACGCGGTGATCATCAGCGTCCGCAACTCGATGTCGGCGAACACGCTGGCCCGGCTGTCGGGGACGGGGCGGGGGAACGGCAACGGGAGTGGAAACGCGGGGGCTTCCCGAACCTGATGCCTCCCGAATTCTATCTGCCGTCGCCGCTGGAGCAGTTCGATGACGACCGGCTCACGCGGCGTGGGGTCCGGGTGCTGCTCAAGCGAGACGACCTCATCCATCCGGACTTTCCGGGCAACAAGTGGCGGAAGCTGGCGCCGAATCTCGCAGCGGCCCGTGAACAGGGTCATAAGACGCTGCTGACCTTCGGCGGAGCCTTCTCGAACCACCTGCGCGCGGTAGCCGCCGCTGGCCACTACTTCGGGTTTCAGACCGTTGGCGTTGTGCGGGGTGAGGAACAGCTACCGCTCAATGAGGTGCTGGCGGCGGCATCCGAATTTGGAATGCGGCTCACTTACGTGGATCGAGCTACGTACCGAGACAAGACGAGTGCAGACACGCTCGATCGATTCCGCTCCGAGTTCGGTGACTGCTACGTCTTGCCCGAAGGCGGCAGCAACGCCCTGGCCGTACAAGGCTGCACGGACATCCCTCGTGAGATTTCCGAACCGTTCGACGTGGTCTGCTGCGCGGTCGGCACCGGTGGCACCTTGGCCGGCATTTCCGGTGGGCTGATCGACGGCCAGCGCGCGCTTGGGTTTGCCGTGCTCAAGGGTGGCGACTTCCTGAATGACGACGTGGCCGCGTTGCAGCAGGCGGCCTTCGGCATGGTGCACGCGAACTGGTCCGTGGAAATGGGTTTCCACTGCGGCGGTTACGCCAAGTGCACGCCTGCACTCAATGCCTTTATCGCAGACTTCGATCAGTGGCACGGCGTGCGCCTGAACTGGATCTACGAGGCCAAGATGCTGCTCGGGCTGTTCAGCCTGATCGAAGCAGGCCACTTCCCGGCTGGCACGACGATTGTGGCGGTACTGGCCTAGCCCGCTAGCCCTTCACCGCCGCGCTGCCCGCGCGAGCAGGCCGTCGATGACCACGTCGACGGCAACGCGGAACCGCTCCTCGCTGTCGCCGGCGACGAGTTGGGCGGCGTGGGCCGTGATGAGGGGGAAGCGGTCGGGGGGTAGGCCGGTGAATTTCTGGTAGAGCTCGGCGGCCTGCTCCCGGGAGTCGACGCGCCGCGCGTCGGTCTCTATGGCGGCGTAGTTCACCAGCAGCGCGAAGATGTCGGTAGCCCATGCGGCGTCTTGGGGATCGAGGCCGCCGGCGAGCAGGATTCCCAGCAGGTTCTCGAGCAGACGCAGAGTCGCTTCGGTCCCGGGTGGCTCGGCCATGGCCGTCGCGGCGATTCCGGGATGGGCGACCAGCGCTTGGCGCATGCGTACGAGTAGCGAGTGCAGTTGGGCGCGCCAACGTGCCGGGTCCGGGGATTCCAGCTCGACTGTGCCGATGACGCGGTCTTGTATCGCCTGGAGCAGGCCCTCGCGGCCGGAGACGTAGACGTAGAGCGAGGCAGCCCCCGTGTCCAAGGCCGCTGCGACCCGCCGCATCGTGACCGCCTCCAGGCCGTCCGACTTCAGGATCGCCAGAGCCGCGTCAACGACCGCGTCCTCGCTGAGCGGTGCCTTCGCGGGGCGGTCGCGGGTCGAGCGATGGCGGCTTACGGGATCCATCCCTCGATGATAACGCCGTTCGTGACGAACGCTGTACGTTGTGCGTACACTGGACGTACGATGTTCGTGGCGAACGTTGTTCGTCATCCGCGAGAGAGGAAACCCAGACGTGTCCACAGAGACGGACTACGACGTGCTCGTGGCGGGCGCCGGGCCGGTCGGCTTGCTGCTCGCCACGGAACTGCGGCTGGCGGGGGTCCGGGTGCTGGTCGTCGAACGGCGCACGGAGCTCGACACCGCGAGCAAGGCGGCGGCGATCAACACCGCCTCCGCCGAGGCTCTCGACCGGCGCGGCCTGCTCGGCGCGGTCGAGGCGGTGCGGGGGCTCCAGCCGTTCCAGGCGGTGGGGAAGCAGCCGCCCTTCGTCGGGCACTTCGGCGGGATTCAGGTCCCGGCAGGCCCCGTCGACGGAGACGATCCGGCCCTGCGCGGCCGTGGGCCGGCCTGGTATGTGCCGGTCCCGCAGGTCGAGATGGAGCGGATCCTCGGTGAGCGCGCGGCTGAGCTGGGCGTCGAGGTTCGGCGCGGGGTCGAGTTGCTTGGCTTCGACGCGGACGAGGCCGGCGTCACCGTTCACCTCGAAGGCGGCGGCGACGTGCGCGCGGCGTGGCTCGTCGGCTGCGACGGAGGCCGCAGCCTGGTCCGGCGCCAAGCGGGCTTCGAGTTCCCCGGCACTGACCCGACGATCACGGTCCGGCACACGGCAGGCACCGTGGAGGGAGCGGAGCTTCTGGGACGGGCTTGGCAGCACACCCCCAACGGCGTCTACGTCTACGGGCCGACGCCGGGCCAGGTGCGCACTGTCGAGTTGGACGGCCCCCCGGCGGACCGGGACGCACCGGTCACCGCAGCCGAGATGGAAGCCAGTCTGCGGCGGGTGAGCGGCGCCGACGTCCGCGTCACCGAGGTCACCTTCGGCACCCGTTTCACGGACAACGCGCGGCAGGCGACGACCTATCGGCGTGGTCGCGTGCTCCTCTGCGGCGACGCCGCCCACGTGCACTCGCCCTTCAGCGGCCAGGGCCTGAACCTGGGAATCGGCGACGCCGTCAACCTGGGCTGGAAGCTCGCCGCCACTGTGCAGGGGTGGGCGCCAGAGGGCCTGCTCGACACGTACACCAGCGAGCGGCACCCGATCGGCGCCTGGGTGCTCGATTGGTCGCGTGCGCAGGTGGGCGTGATGCGCGGCGACGCCTACAGCAGTGCCCTGAGGAACGTGGTCTCCGATTTCCTCGGCACGGGGGACGGGGCGACCTACTACGTGAAGCGGATCTCCGGTCTGTGGCAGCACTACGACTTGGGGGACGGCCACCCGCTCGTCGGCGCGGTGATGCCCGACCTCCGGCTGGATGACGGCACCCGGCTCGCCGACCATGCCCACGGGGGCCGGGCCCTACTCGTCGATCTTGCCGAAGATGACCAACTCGCTGCTCTGGCCAAGCCTTACGCCGGACGTGTGGAGCTGGTCCGAGGCAGCTCGAATGGCGCCGGGGTGAGCGGGCTGCTGGTGCGACCCGACGGCTTCGTGGCCTGGGCGTCGGACGAGGGCGCCACCGACCCCGCCGGCCTGGAAGCCGCCCTGACGCGCTGGTTGGGGGACGACTCCTAGGGCGCGTCTGACGAGCCAGATGCCAGCGCGTCGCGCCGGGTGGTCAAGTATGCGAACGCACGATCGCCCAGGCTTGGTCCCGCGGTGACGCCGGGTCCGGGCTGCGGCTCGGCCGGGGCCTCGGAACGCTGATCAAGCCGCATGATGGCCAGCGGTGCCCGGTGTATGGCCGGCTCGCTCCGCTCGAACGAGACGATGGCCGAACCGATGATCGTCGCTTCGACCAGGTAGTCGGAGTGCTCCTCCTGTGATGGGCATTCGCGTTCGGAGAAGCGCAGGGTTACGTCCTGAACGACCGCTCCCTGACCGCCCTGGTCCCGGACGGCGGTCTCCAGCGCCCTGCGCGCTCCCCGTCGAGCGTCGTTGACCACGCGCGTGTACCCGGACACCTCCCGATTGCCGACCGCGCCGACGCCGCGCCTCGTCTGCTGGAACATGCTGTCGTCGAAGTGGCAGGCGGCGATCGCGGTGCCGAAGACCAGCGCGAACGGCATCCAGCCGGCCCGCAGCAGCTTCGCGAGGTCTTGTCCGCGGACGTGGGTGGTGAACGGTGCGTCCGGGCGGGTCAGCGATCGCGCCCGCACCGCAGTCCCCGCGACGGTGAACTCCGACGAGTCCGTAAAGAAGTCCGCGCAGCTCAACCGCGCCCCGACAATCCCGTCACCGCCGAGCGCCTGGCACGCGGCCACCGCACGTTCGAACGCGGCGTTTCGGACCGTGGAGATTCGCCCGAGCAGAGGGTTGTAAGGGTCGGCGCTCGTCCGTCCGGTCTTCGAACCGACCACGTAGCAGCCGTCGTAGGCGACGGGGGCGAGATACGCCACGGTCGTGCCGAATACCTGGCCGACCGGATCGAACCCGGCGACCGAGGTCGCGCTGAACCCTCCGACCGGACCCAGGTAACTCCAAGCACGCGCTTCCACCACAACATGCTAATGCCGGCAAAAGGCCCGGCCCGGACCTAAGGGAGGGTAAGGTCCGGGCCGGGGGCTTGTGGGTTTAGGGGGCTTAGAGCGAGCAGTGCACGCCGTTGAGCGCGTACCAGGTGGGCGCCGTGTTGGAGCCCGAGTACGAGGCCGTATAGCCGATCGTCACCGACGTCCCGGCGGTGATCGTGCCGTCGTAGCTCACCGGATGTGCCAGGACGGCGATGCCGTTCTGGTGGTAAGTCGCGCTCCAGCCGTAGGTGATCTTCTGGTTACCGGGGAAGACGAAGCCGAGCTTCCAGTTGCTGACGGCCTTCGAGCCGGTGTTCTTGATCGTCAGGTTCTCCGTGAAACCGTTGCCCCAGTCGTCCGTCTTGGTCGCCGTTACCGCACAGGCTGTGGACGAAGGCGTCGGCGTCGCGGAGGCGCTGGCACTGGCACTGGCGCTGGCACTCGGCGTGCTGGTCGCGGTGCCGCCGCCCGAGGTCCCAGCCTCCTTCAACACCGTGATCGAGTACGCGGGCAGCGTCAGCCCTGTGGTATTGACTCCGCTCAGCGTCGTCAGCTTCTTCGTCGCCTCGCTGAACTGCTCGGCCGAGGTCACGCTCGACGGCGTGAACCCGCTGTACGCCAGGCTGACCGGCTCGGATACCGACGAACTGTGGTTGACCAGCATCACGTTCACCGCGCCGTTCGACTGCTTCACGGCATACGCGGTGACGGTCGAGTCAGAGCTTGTCGTGGAGACCATCTCGGCGCCGGACGTGGCGAAATCGCCGACCGCTTGGAGGCCGTAGTACGACGGAAAGGCCGTGTCCACCGCGGGCTCGCAGGTTGATCCGGTGCAGCTGCTGCTGCCGCTCGAAAGTACGGCCCCGTCGCCGTAGTCGGTCACGCCGTCCGCATCGGTGCTGATCGTGCTCGCCCCGTTGTGCAGGTCCCACCAGTCGACGTTGGCGACGCCGTTCTCGAGGTAGGTCATGTACGTGTCCGCGGCGTAGAGGGCGGCCGGGGCCGAGTCGTACTCAAAGCCCGAGTTCGTCTCGGTGACCATGATCTGGATGTTCGCGGCGTTGCTGCCCGCGTACTCGTCGATCTCGGCCCTAGTCTGCTTCACGATGTTCGCGATGTTCTGGTACTGCGTGAGCATCCCGGCCTCGGTCGTCGAGTTCGGGTAGTAGTGCAGGATGACGAAGTCGATGTTCGCTCCGTCCTTCTGCAGCACTGTCTGGTTCCAGTCGGCGGTGTCGCCGTATTTGGTGGCCACCAGGCCGTCCGGCCAATTGCCGTAGGTTGTGAGGACGGCGCCGACCTTGATGTTCGAATCGGCGGCCTTCATCTGGGTGATGTAGTCCGCGATGTTGTCGGCGTAGGCCGTCGCGCCCTTCGACTTGGTGTTGTACTCCCAGCTCGCGCCGTAGGTGCCGTCACCGTAGATCTCGTTGCCGAGTTCCCAGTACTTGATGCCGTAGTTCTTGGTGACGTTCGCGTACTTGACCCAGGCGGCGGCTTCGGCGGCGGTGCCCGAGCCGTAGTTCGTGGTGATGACCGGGGATGCGCCGACCTTGTTCGCGATCCCCATGAAGTCGTCGAAGTCGTCACTGGAGTTCGCGTAGCTCTGGCCGTCGACCACCGTGTTGGTCTGCCAGTTGTAGACGTCCGAGGTGGAGCCGCCGGGGTAGCGCAGCGCGTCCACGCCGGCGTTCGAGAGCGCGGTGGTCACCGAACTGTCGTTCAGGTGTCCGTCGAAGACAGCGGTGTTGACGCCGATAGCCGAACTGGGGACCGTGCCGAGGCCGCTGGCCGTGTTGACGGCGACGCTGATCGTGCCCGTCGCCTTCGCGCTCTCGGCCGCGAGAATGCCGCCGACGGCCAGGGCGATGGCGATGGGTCCGGTGACTACGGCTACGAAGCGAGGCCGCGAGATCCGGGACAACTTCATGAGGGTCGTGTGCCTTCCGTCCGACAAGAGGTCTGATGCGCAGCGCGACGGGAGGGGGAGTGGAGAACCGCCGTGCTGTGCGTGGACACTGTCGGTCGGCGCGCCGAAAAGGTTGCCGCGCTGGCGCACTTTTTCGCGAGCTTTGGCAGAGCGCTGGTACCTCGTTCGTGTGACATCGGGATTTGCTCGTCACGCGGTGGGCACGTACGGCGACGTGACTCTTCTCCCCCTGCTCACGTGGCCTGCATCATGGACGGCAACAGGAGATGGGCCGCACGGGAGTCCCTGCCGGAGAAGGCCGGTCACCGCGCCGGCCAGGCCGCCGCACTGGACGTCATCGACGCGGCCCGCGGCGTCGGAGTGCGCTGGCTCACCCTGTTCGCGTTCTCCAGCGAGAACTGGCACCGGCCGGGGGACGAGGTCGGTTTCCTGATGCGGCCGGTGCAGAACACCGTCCGGCGACACGCCCTGGCCTTGCACGCCAAGGACATCCGCTGTCGCTTCCTCGGCGCCTCGGACGCCCGAATACCCGACGCGCTGCGCCGCGACATCGCCGATCTGGAGAACCTGACGCGAGACAACCGTGGCATGACGCTCACCGCCGCGTTCGGCCACGGGGGCCGCGGCGATCTGGTGCGCGCGGCCCAATCGCTGATCCGCGCGGGCACCCCGGCGGACGCGGTGACCGAGGAACTGTTCGCGGCGCACCTGCCGCTTCCCGACACGCCCGACGTGGACCTCGTCATCCGCACCTCGGGCGAGCAGCGGATCTCGAACTTCATGCTCTGGCAGGTCGCCTACGCCGAGTGGATCTTCCCGCCGGAGCTGTGGCCCGACTTCGGCACCGAGCCCTTCCTCGAGTGCCTCGACGCCTTCAGCCGCCGTCAGCGCCGGTTCGGCGCCCGCCCGCAGACCGCTCAGACCGCTGTGAACGTCCCGACGGGAGCGCACCTTGCCTGAGACCGACACCGACACCGACACTGACACTGACGCGCCGCCTGTTCGACACGGTGCCCCCGCCCCCGCTGCTGCGCGACCAGCGGGCCGCGTGGGCCGCTGTCCGCTCGATCGCCGGACCGCTGGCCGCCCGCATCACCATCGCCTCGCTGCCCCCGACCTTCCGCGACCGCGTCCAGATCGACACCCCCGTCCTTTCGGACGCGCTCATGGTCGGCGCGTACCGGGGCACCGGCCTGGCGGCCCGCTGTCTGCCGATGCTGACCAATCCATGGGCGCTGGCGGACCTGCTGGACTCCGACGCCGGAGACGAGCCGGTCTCCGCGGTGTTCGGCGCCCTGCTGCGCGGTGCCAGCGCCTTCACCACGGCCGTGCGGACGGGGCCGTCCGGAGCCCGCGAACACGGCCGCCACTTCCCGGCCCGGCCAGAGCGGCGCGGCGTGGTCGGCGGAACGCTTCTTCACCCACGTGCTCGACCAGACCGGCGACGGCACGCTTAACTGGCCCGACCTCGCGGCTCTGGCCCGGGAGATCGCCTCCCGCCTGGATCTCGACGCGGGCGGGGAAGCCGTCGTGTACGACGCGTTCCACGGCTGGTGGCTGGAACTGCGCGCGGCCCTGGACACCGACGGCGACGGCGTCATCTCGCTGCGGGAATACGCCGAGGGCTCCGCGAATCTGCCGATGCCGGCGCTCACCAAGCTCGCCAACGTCCTATTCGACGTCACCGACACCGACCACAGCGGCACGATCTCCGCCGAGGAGTATCGCAGGCTGCTGCACACCGGCTTCTCGCACGAGCTCGCGACGACGCCCGAGGGAGACGTCAGCAGAGCCGCCTTCACGACCGAATTCCTGCACTTCATGGCCGGAAGGCGCCCTGCGCCGGCCTGGGACCGGCTCACTACGGACGGCTAGTAGGCGTCCTGCACGGACGAGGCACTGGTGGACGTGGCCGTGCGTGCCGACACGTAGTACGTGTCGTCGGCCACGTTCCAGCCGGTGTTGTTGTGATTGAACTGGACAGCGAATTCCATCGTGCCGGGGTAGATCTTCTGGCCCGCGGCGAGTTCGAACTCGTAAGTGATCGAGCCGTCCGAGTTCGTGGTCTTCGTCGCGGTGAACTCGCCAATGGCGCCGGTGTCCCATGAACCGGTGGCGCCCAGGCCGTCGCACTTCGGCACCTTCACCGTCACGTCGAGCGCGGTGAGCGGCTCCTTGGCGGTGACCGCCAGATCCAGCTGTGCCCAGTATTGGAAGCTGATCGAGTCGATCGACGGGGTGGCGGAAACCAGTGCCGAGCTCGTCGTTATCCCGCTCGCCGAACTGCTCGCCGAAGCGTGGCCGGACGCCCCGCTCGTGGCCCGGGGCGTGGTGGTCCCGGCGCTCGACGGACTGCCGCCCGCCGCAGGGGCCTGCGACGAGGAGCCGCCATGGCCCGGCGTGCTGCTCGGCGCGGAGACGGTGACCGAGCCGTGGCCGTGCGAGGTGGTGACGGCGATCGTGGCGGTGGCGCCGACGGCCAGCGCGGCCGCGGCCCCGATCGTGGCCACCGCCACACCCGCCGGGATTCCGGCCAGGCTGAGCCGCCCGATCAGGCCGAGTCTGCGGCCCCGCGAGGCCCGGCGCCGGGCCTCGCTCCGGGACGCGGCGCGTCGACCGGATGATGGCAGCTCCCGCGTCGCCGACGCCTCGTCGCTCTGCTGCGCGATCCTGGCCGTCACCATGGCCTTGAGCCGCTCCGCGTCGGGCTCGTACTGGTCGGCGGCGGCGTCGAGCAGTTCGCCGAGCCAGAGCTCCCGTTCGTCCTCAGCCACGTCCGCGCCGCCTCCTTCCCTTCTCGGATTCCGTGCCCAGCATCTCGGCCAGTTCGGCCACCCCGCGCGAGGTCTGGCTCTTCACCGTGCCCACCGCTATCCCGAGCGTTCGCGCCGTTTCCTGCTCGCTCAGCCCGTAGTAATGACGCAGCACCACGCAGGCCCGTTTCCGGGCCGGCAGCCGGGCCAGCGCCGCGCGCACGTCGGCGACCACGGCCACGTCAGGTCCGTGCGTCCGGTCCGTCCAGGTCGCGCCGAGCAGACGGCGACCCTTGCGCTCCCGGGTCAGCCCGCGAATCCGGTCCGCGGCCAGGTTCACCACGATCCGCCGCACGTACGCGAGCGGCGAGTCCGCCCGGGTCACCTGCTCCCAGCGGCGCCAGGCCTCGGCGAAGGCCTCCGCGGTGATGTCCTCGGCCGCGTCCTGGTCGCCGGACAGCAGGTAGGCCAGCCTACCGAGCTCGCGGTGGTGGCTGGTGAAGAACTCGCCGAACGCCTGGCGGGCGGCTTGATCCGTCGCGCCGAGCGCAGTCGCTGCCATGGGCATGGAACTCTAGCAAGCCAATCGTTTGATCCGCACCCCGTCGACCCCTGATTCGGTCGGGCAGCTTGGTCCGGGGGCCGGTTCCGAAGCCGACAAGGAGCGGAGAATCGGTAGGTCAAAGCACGGGATTCCAGCCGTCGGAGCCCGCGAGGTACTTCTGCGCAGTGTACGAGGCGGCCTGCGCGGCGCTCAGCTGCGGCCCGGCGGACGCCGCGTCACCGCTGTCGGCGTACTGGCCGAAGCGCGCGCTCTCCCAGGTCGTCGACCCCATGTCCGTCCACGGCGTGCTGTTGTCGATCGCGGCCGGAAGCGACGTGCCGCGGAACACGACCTGCGGGTCCATCCCGCTGACCGGCTCCCAGGGGCGGCCGAGCCACCAGTTCTGCGTCGTGTTGGTGGTCTGCACAGTCGAGTCGTTGACGAGGATGCCGTAGGGGTTCGTGCTGTACGTCGCAGCCGCGGTGATCGCGCCCTCGTTGGAGAACCCGTCGTCGAGGATGTCGATGGTGGAGTGGTCGAACACCATCGTGTTGTCGCCGAAGATGAAGTCGACGTCGCCCTCGATGGTCGAGTCGTAGAAGTAGTTCCGGAGGGTGGAGGTCGAGCTGGATCCCCAGCCGAGCAGCGTGTCCTGGTGGCCGTAGAAGACGTCGTCGACGTACGTCTGCCGGTCGCCGTCCGCGTTGAGGGCGACGGCCTGCTTGTCGGTGATCGACGGGTGCTTGGCCGGGTTGAAGGAGTTCTTGAAGGTCACGTACTTCGCGGTGAAGTCGTTCGCGTCGACCGTGACCGTCGCGCTGCCCTCGGTGCCGTACGTCCCGCCGCTGGGGTCCGCGGTGCCGCTGGCGAGGTCGTCGGAGATGATGACGTTCGCCGGATTGCCGGTGGCGCCGAGGAATTCGACGTTGGTCTTCGTCTGCGGCACGGTGACCTGGCCGTCGTACGTGCCCTCCGCGATCTGGATGACCCAGGGACCCGCGGTGTCGTTCGGCACGGCGTTCACGGCCGACTGGATGCTGGTGTACTCGGCGCCGCTGCCGCTCGGTCCGACGGTCAGAGTCCCCGAGGTGCCTGAAGCCGCGCTCGTCGCCGCATTCGACGTGCTGCTACTCGCACTGCTCGTGGTCACCGACGGATAAGCCGGGAAACTGCAACTCGGGTAGCTCCCGGCCGCCGAACTCAGGGTGCTGAGACTGACGCCGGTGCCGGACGCGCTGAGGTTCGAGTCGTACTGCGCGAGATCGGCGTACTTGGCGGTGGACCCGGCCGCGTCGAGCTTCACGTGCGAGAGGTAGAGCCCGAGCGGGTCCGTGGAGCTGTAGCCGGTCAGGTCGTTCTTCGCGCCAGACAGGGAGTTCACCGACTCGACACCATCGAGCGTGATCGCGGTGAAGTCCGGGATGTGCGAGCCGGATGCGGACGAGTAGCGGGTGTCGAAGACCAGCGGCGCCTTCATGTGCTGGAGGCAGTCGTCAAGGTACTCGACGTTGTGCACCGAGCCGCCGGCCGCCGCGTCGGACTTGATCCGCAGCCCGTTGTCCGAGCCCGACACGTTGCCCGAGCTGTCCTCGCCGTCCACGGTATTGTTCGAGACCAGCACGTTCGAGACGCCGTACGTGGTCTCGCTGCCGACCGAAATCCCGTGCGTGCCATAGAAATGCGAGTCGGCGACGGTCACGTTCGAGGTGGCCGACTCGTTTGTCTTGATCGCGATCCCGTCGTCACCGTCCTGGATGTACGAGTCGTACACAGTCGCGTCGCTCGCCGAGTCGATGTCGATCCCGTCGGTGTTGCGCGCGGTGGCCGGAGTCTTGATGTCCACGCCCCACACGGTCAGGCCCGTGCCGGACTGGTAGTAGAGGTGGAACATCGGAGCGTTCAGCAGGTTGATGTCGTACGCGGTGAAGTCGTTCGACTTGTCTACCTCGATCAGCCGCGGCGCGTTCTGATTGTCGCCCGCGGTCTGAGCCTCGTTCGCGAGCGTCCACCAACTCGTGGACGTGCCGAGCATGGACAGATCGCCACGTCCGTCGATCGCCCCCTGCCCGCCAGTTCCCCGCTCGCCCATGATCCCCGCATCGGCGCCGGAGACCGTGATGAAGGCGTCGCAGCCGCCCTCCTTGGACGAGAGCGTGCCACAGGCCACGGACGACGAGCTCTGGTACGCCGCCGCGCGACGCGAGGCGTAGAGCGTGACGCCCTCGCCGACCACGAGCGTCTCGTCCGCGTGGACCGTCAGCGGGCCGCTCAGGAAGTCCTTGTGCGTGCTCCCGGTCAGCAGCACCGCCTTCCCGGTGCCGGCGCAAGAGTTCAGCGCGGCCTGAATCCGGCTCGTGTCCGGGCTCGACTCCTCGGAGGCGGAGGAGAACGTCCGGTCGCTGGCGGTCAGCTGTCCACTCAGGTTCACGCACACGCCGGGAATGCTCGGCTGGCTCACGCTCCGCGCGTCACCGGTCGCGGTAGGCAGTGCGGCCACACCGCTCGCATTCGCACTCTGCGCCAGCAACGCGGCGCCCCCGCTCAGGGCCGCCAACGCGCCGAGCGCGCCGACGGCGGTGAACTTCGTTCGGGATCTCATGCCGGTACAGTCGGCGGCCGGCGCCGAAAGGTTGCCGGTGATTTTTCCGGGCTCGCGTTTGCGGGTGGTGGTTGGCCTTCCTACGTTCCGGCGCTGCGCTTCGTGCCGGACCTCGTTACGGGGGGTCTGTGTCTGATTTGGTGGGCGTTGGTCTGCTTAATGTGTCGGTGGTCCAGTAGTGCGACTTAAGTGTCGCGTCCTGGTTCCACTCGTTCGGGCTGCTGCTGGTCGGGGTGGAGCCTGCCGTCGAAGGTGGTCGCGAAGGCGTTGAGGGCGGCCTGCTCGGTCGGGAAGTGTCCGGAGGCGTTCGCGGCCCGGCGCAGCCTCGCGTTGAGGCGCTCCACGGCGTTCGTGGTCGAGATCAGCTTCCTGATCTCGACGTCGAAGGACAGGAAGGGCACCACCTCGGGCGAGGCGTTCGACCACAGGCGGATGATCGCCGGGTACCTGCCCTCCCAAACCTCCTGGAACTCCAGGAACCGGTCCATCGCCGCTTCGGCGCTCGGCGCGGTGTACACCGGTTTGAGGTCCTTGGCGATCGCCGGCCAGTCCGCCTTCGACGCGTACTGATACGTGTTCCTGAGCAGGTGCGCCTTATGCCGAGATCGGCATAACATCCACCTGCTGCGCGAGCTGATCGCGGTGACCGAGACCGGCACCCCCGGAGTCGAGGGCTCGATCGCGCAGGCGACCGTGGCCATCAACGCGCTGCTGCGCCTTAAGGACCTGGCCGAGGCCGCTCACGCGCAAGACCGCGAGCCCGAACCCGTCGCCCTGGCTTGGCACACCGCCGTCCTCTACTCCGCCGCCGAACTCGGCCGTCGATCCAGCGCGAGCCGGGAGAACAAGCTGGTGGCCAAGCATCACGCCCTGTTCCTGCGGCTGCGCGAGCGCCACGCCGACTATCTACGCTTTGCCACCGACCCAGCGGTGCCCTTCGACAACAACGCCTCCGAGCGCGAGATCCGCATGGTCAAAGTGCGGGTGAAGGTCTCCGGGTCGATGCGCTCTGAGCACGGGGCGCGCGCGTTCCTGCGCATCCGCTCCTACCTGCAGACCACGAGAAAACACGGCATCGACTGGCTCCAGGCCCTGACCGACCTGTTCGAGCGCGTTCCCTGGCTGCCCGACCAGACGGCCACCCCGGCCTCCGCGACCGCCTGACACACGAACCGGGCGGCGAACACGCACACCCGACGTGCCCGGCGCCAGGGATCGGACGTGGCGTAAACCCAGTGGCCCAAGCCGTCGGCTGTCCGCGAGAATCGCCACCGTGACCCTCTCCTTCGCCCACAAGCCGACCCTCACCGGCGACCTCGTCCGGCTGCGCCCGGTCGCCCCCCAAGACGTCCCCGGCCTGCTCGAAATGCTCGAGGACCCCGAAGGCAACCGACTGACCGGCACCCACAGCGAGTTCACCCGCGAACAGGCCGAGGCATGGTACGCCACCCGCGCCGAGCACGACGACCGCCTCGACCTGGCCATCGTCGAACGCACCGGCGACAGGTACGTCGGCGAGGTCGTCCTGAGCGAACTCGACCCCGACAACCGTTCCTGCGGCTTTCGCATCAGCCTCATCGGCCCGCGCGCCTTCGGACACGGCTACGGGACCGAGGCCACCCGGCTCGCCATCGCGCACGCCTTCGAAACCGTCGGGCTCAACCGCGTCGAGCTCGAGGTCTACGACTTCAACCCCCGAGCCCGGCACGTCTACGAGAAGGCCGGCTTCGTCCACGAAGGAACGAAGCGACAGGCACTGCTCTGGGACGGCGAGTGGGTCGACGCACACATCATGGCGATACTCGCCAGCGACCAGCGGTAGCAGCCCCTCCGCTCCAAAGAGCCAGCTATCGAGTCACACAACCTCCAGCTTCGCTGCGAGATTCCACCGTGACCCCGACGGCTGCCGGGCCGAAGTGAAATTCCGCAGCGAGTGCTGGGCCCGGCTCGCTCCACCTACTTGATCAACGAACCGGTGATCACCCGAGTTCCCTGATGAGATGTCAGATTTGGGAACCGGCTGGGCCGTCCGTTCGTTGATCAATTGAGTGGCCGGGATGGGCGCGCGGCGGATGTGGAATTTCACCGTGGACGGGCCGCACCGGAACCGGAGATCGACTCCGGATGGGGAATTCAACGTCGGCACAGCAGCCGCTGGGTCCACGGTTAGATTCAACATCGAGCACCGAGCGGACGGCGCCGGGGCACAGCGCAGCGCACAGTTGTCCGGCTGAGGTCGGGTCGTTCTCCTCGCCAGGCAGGCGCAGCCCTACCAGTGGTTCTGCCGGGAGCGCAACCGGCGAGAGCGGAATTCAGCATCCACGAGGGCTGACGCCGGTTGCGCTCCCGGCAGG
>Ga0302314_10006208_pt1 | contig 21709 bp, 22 predicted proteins | sample III_Palsa_N2_3_FD_200533 | JGI IMG/M metagenome (GOLD analysis project Ga0302314, IMG submission 200533) | Peat permafrost microbial communities from Stordalen Mire near Abisko, Sweden - III_Palsa_N2_3 | ecosystem: Environmental > Terrestrial > Soil > Palsa > Peat permafrost | place: Sweden...
CGCGACCGCGACATCGGAGTTCGAGATGTGTGTGACGGTGTCCGTACGATCCGGAGGCGCGGTTCCGACGGCAAGAAACTCGGCGCTCGCTATGGGGGATGCGATGAGTCCGAGTGTGGCAATCAGCAAATAGGTTCGCATGGGCACCTCCGTTGGAGTGCCCAGGCTGTCCGCGTCGCGAGCGAACGCAAAACACGGACTTGATGATCAATCCGTTTTTTGATCGATTGGGTGGCAACTAAAGCAGTAGAAACAACAACAGCTTATCCCTTGGTGGCAGGATGAAAAAAGAACCCGAGATTCAGAACCCGTTAGCGGACGAACGCGACCCTTTCCTGGTCGCGTTGGGCGAGCGCGTCCGGGAACTGCGTGTCTCTCAAGGCCTCACACAGAAGGCGCTCGCCGCAAAATGCGGGTCCTCGCAGGCTCACATTTTCGTGGTTGAGGCCGGTGCACAAAACGTCGGCATCGGCGCCGTACTCAAGATTGCGAAAGCGCTCGGGGTTACGCCTGGCGACCTGCTGTTGGAGACGCCTGAAGAGGCTCCGTCGAAAGTCGTGTTGGACCGAATACTGCGGTCACATGAAGACATCGATCGACGGATAAGTGCAATTTTGGGACATATTGAAAGCATTATAAAGATCAATGAATTTCTTTCCCCAATGTATTTGCAACTCAAGGCTTATTTAGAACGCGAGAAAAATGATAACGACCAAACATAGTGGATGCGAAATCAAAATATATGCACTTTCTAGTGGATATTTTACTTTTAATTGACAGGAGAGATTAAGAGAACCCATCGAATCACTCTACCAAATTTTGCGCCCGATTGCGTAACGCACTCCGCTGTCTTGCTGAAGCCGCTTTGGATTTGAGAGGGGCCATGCGACTGAAAGCCCAGCAGGCATAGCCAGAAGCGGTAAAATCGCTTTCGATCGCTATGGTCATTATAATTTTTCTGGATTTAATCACTTTACGCTATTAGCCTCCCTTCCCAATGGTCCTTTGGGAGGGGAGTCGTGCGAACACAGATCGATCGCTCTTTCCCGGCCGCGACGCGGGTGTCGTGGACGGACCTCTTCCTCGTTCCGGTGGCGGCGGCACTGTCGCCGTTGGACCATGTCCTGGTCGGCATGGTGGCGGCAGGGCTCGGTGTCGAGGCGCTCTGCCTCTATCTTGGTCTCAGCCGCGACGCGCTGTTCATGCGGATCGTCGCGCTCGATCTCCGGACACCGCACGAACGGCCGCTGCGCAAGCCTTCGGGCAAAACCCCCTGGATCGGCAGTGACGTTCAACAGCTGATCGCGTGGTGGATCGAAGGCCTGACCGGAGTCGCGATCGCCGCACAACTCGGCCGCTCGCCAGGCGCCGTCTATTCGAAGGCCCGCCGGCTCGGCCTGCCAAGGCGCCAGCGCAAGCTGCTGTGCCGCGCCCCCGCGGCGATCAAGGCGCGCCGGCAACATCCCGAATCATCGCCCGCAGCGGATGTCCGTGACGATTATCCCTCGTTCATCGAAAGGCTGCCCGCACCGGCCCCTTCACCCTTCGCGCTCCCGCAGGATCTCTCGCGCCGCATCGAGACGGCTCGGCACGAGGCTGGCCTCGATCTGCTGCCTCGGCTTGAAGTCCTCGCGCCGGCGACCGGCGCTCCCCGAATCGGCAAGCAGAAAGCCGCGTTCGCGCGAACCTGGACCCCGGAACTGGAGCATGAGCTGAGCCTGCGGGTCTGGGCCGGGCAGTATTACAGGGACATCGCCGAAGCCATGGCGATGTCCACCGCGACGGTGCGGAGCCGGATGACACTCCTGGAAATCCCCCTCGCCGACATCCCGGAGCGCCGCCGGGGCAACCGGCCGCCATACGACGAGGCGGTCGCGCTCAAGAATATCAAGACCTGCGACATGGTCGAGGGCTATTGCCGGCATTTCCACCGCATTTTCTGGGGCGATCGCTGCCGAAGTCAGCGTGATCGCTCCAAAGCCGGCCGTGAAGCGACCCTGGCAAGCTTCGACGGCCGCTACGCCTGAGCGGGGCGGCAGCTGCACCGACGACGCAAGAACCCAAAGCACATTTTCAGGTGCGCGCGCTTTTGTTGCACCGAGCGCGCCTGCCCTCCGGACGGGCGGGTGCCCGCCACCCTCGTTTCTGGAGCGCTCTCGCCATTCGCGTGGGGCGTGCGGAGGATCGGTCTCATGCAAAACCATCGGGCAGCCGTCATGCGCAGACTTTCCGACCCGGATTTCCAGGCGACCCTGGTCAACAAGAGCATCGGGCTCGTGCTGATCATGGCGTTGCTTGTCGTCGCCTTCCTGATCCACGACGCCTATGTCTGGGCCAACCCGCCGAAGACGAAGGTCTATGTCTTCGACGGGAAAAACCCGCCGCATCCCGTAGCGGCGCTCGACAGTCCGATCGTCGACGATACTGCGCTCCTGAACTGGACTGTCTCGTCGGTGTTGGCGCCGTACAACATCAACTATCACGACTATCGCGAGCAGACGGCAGCGGCTGCCCGGCACTTCACCTCGGCCGGCTGGCAATCCTTCGCCGACAGCTACCTCAAGAGCGGCAATTTTGCCGAGATCGAGAAGGCAATGCTGCTCTGCTACGCCCAGCAGCAACATGCCGCGATCGTGAGCCGGACCAGCCTGGTCAGCGGTGCGCTGGCCTACGAAATCCAGTTCCCGCTCACGCAGACCTGCCAGAACACCAACCAGCAGAGCACGCAGAACCTGATCATGTCGGCGACCGTCGTCCGGGTGAACGACGATGCCTTCCCCGACGGGCTCGCCATCGACCGGCTCGTCGCAACCGCCCATTAAGGAGCCACCGATGTCTAGAAGTGCAATCTTCCTGGCGCTCGCCGCAAGCATCGTGCTGAGCGGTCCAGCGCGCGCGGACCCGCCGCCCGGCAATGCGGCGGCAACGGCCGAGACCGCCGTAGACAACGCGATCCCGCTGACCCCGGACATGATCCGCGATCTCGGCCGGCGCTATGGCGATGTGAAGCGCGCGGAGGAGGATGCTGGCACGCAGATGGCGGCGCCGATCAGCCGGCGCATCAACGTGTCGTTTTCGCCGGGCGAGGCGACCAGCATCCTCCAGACGGTGAAGGGCTATCCGACCGTGCTGTCGTTCTTCGACAGCACCGGACAGCCCTGGCCGATCCAGTGGGACACGAACAGCAATCCCGCCGCCGTCGCCGGCGGCAGCAATTGCAACGCCGCCCCGAACGCCGGCGGCCCGGCGGTCGCGGCGGTCGGCTTTTTCGCCTGCACGCCGGTCAAGGGCTCGAACGTGCTCGAGCTCGCACCGATGTCGCTGCAGCCGCGCGGCGGCCTGGTCGTCACGCTGCAGGGCGCGCCGAAGCCGGTGACGTTCCTGCTGGTCGGCGGCGGCGGCCGGTATGACGCAGACCTGAGCATCCGGGTCGCCGACCGGGGGCCGAACGCCAAGATCCAACTGGTCACCCAATCGACCGCGCCCGACACCGGCGCGCCATTCCTGACCGGGATGCTGCAGGGCGTGCCGCCGGCGGATGCGGCGCCGCTCTCGGTGACTGGTGTCTCACCGGATGAGCTGCGCGCCTGGCGGCTCGGCGACCGGGTCTATCTGCGCACCCGCTACACCTTGCTCTCCCCCGAATGGACCGCGTCGGAGAGCGGCGAAGGCGGCATCACCGTCTATGCCGTGCCCTCGACGCCGGTCGTCCTGCTCTCCTCCAGCGGCCGCACCGTCTCGGCCGGTCTCAAGGAACCCTGACATGCAGTTCCCTCCATTCCGCGTGCCCTTGCCGGGCTTCGTGCGCAGCAGCCCGTTCAATGCCGCGTCTCGCGGCGGACCGCGGCGGGTGCTGATCATCGCCGGCACCGCTGTCGGCATGCTGGCGCTCGTGGTCGGGGCCTCGTTCATCCATCACACGGAGCCGGCGCCCTCGCAAACGGCGAAGATGCCCTATATCAATCCGCTGCCCGGCGGCACCCAGAGCAATCCGCACCAGGATGCGCTGGCGCTGCGGGCGGCGCAGGAGCGGGCCGCCGCGGCGGAACGATCCGGGCAATCATACACGCCGCCGATGCCGGCAAGCCAACCGCTCAGGCTCGTGCAGTCCCAGGATCCCCCGGACGTCACCGCTCCGGACGCCCAACCCCAGCAACCGGTGGTCATGCCGGTGCCGCGACCGACCCCGGTCGCCCCCGCGCACGTGGCGCCGGCGGCGGCATCTGTTGTGCCGGTCGACTACAATCAGACCGCCGCCGCCCCGGCGCCGCACGCGACGGCCTCGCAGGATCCTCAGGTCCAGCAGGCCTACAAGACCGCGATCAACCAGCTTCTCGCCAGTTGGAATGGATCGGCACCGCGCACCGATATCGTCGTGCCGCTCGACGGCGAGGGTGACGGTCCCACCGCCGGCGTCCGGACCGGCCACGCCCCTGCGACCAGTCCGATGACCAAGCCAGGCGATTCCCCCGCCGCCACGGAAGCCAAGCCCGGGCGGCTCCTGATCCCGGCCGGCCGCGGCATCTATGCCCACACGGTGCTGGCGGTGAACTCCGACACCGGCGGCCCGCTCGTGCTCGAGGCCGATTCCGGTCCGATCGCCGGGGATCGCATGACCGCGACCTTTTCGAAGAACGGCTACGATCGGCTCGTCGTCCGCGTCGGCAGCATTGCGCACAAGGGGCGCACGCTCGAAGCCAACGCGATCGTCATCGCGCCGGACACGATGGAGACCGCCGTGGCCTCGAGCGTCGACGAACATTACGTGGAGCGCTTCCTGCTGCCGGCGGCCGCGGCCTTCGTCCAGGGCCTGGGCCAGGCGATCTCCCAGAGCAACACGACGTCGAGCGTCAGTTCGCTGACCGGCACGGTGACCGGCGTCACCAAGCTCCATATCGGCCAGGAGGCCGGCGTCGCCGCGGGCACCGCCGCCCAGCAGGTCGGGTCGGCGCTGGCCCAGGAGGCGCCGAAGGGTCCGACCATCAATCTCGATGCCAACGCCAATGTCGGGATCATGTTCTTGAGCGACCTGCGCGAGACGGAATAGGCCCGGCATTCGCCGCCGCCCGCGTCATCACCCTCTCTCATCTCGAACAGGAAACGCCGCCATGGTCTACATGCCGGAACACCCCCATATCCGAGCCCCGGTCCCGACGACTGACCGGACGGAAGTGCCCTCCAAGGCGAAGATCGCGTTGTGTTTGCTCGTCATAATGGCCTTGGGGCCCGTCACGTTCGTCGGCGAGTTGCTGCGCGTCATCGGCCGTGTGCTCTCACTGATTGGTCGGCTTTGCTCATTCTTGGGGCGGAAGCTGTCGGACGACCTTAGCGACCGGGCCCTTGGCGCCTTCAAATTTTGGCCGTCAGACGACAAGGCGCCGACGAGCTTCCCGCTCGCCTGATCAGGATCGCGCACCAGGGTCATGACGTCGGTTCCAAGGTGAATTTCTGAGCGACCTGCGGAACCCCGTACAGGCCCGTCATTCGCTCCCGCCCGCGCCATCCTAGCCGAAGATCAACCAAGCGGGATCGCATCATGTCCTCTCACGCTCTCGACGCTTCCGACCTGCTGTCCGCCCGAACCGACGGCCAACCCGAAGCCGCCTTGCCCGGCGAGGGCGCGGCACCGCTCACGCCGGGCCCCGATGACCGGATCGGCGCTGCCTCGATCGAGGCCCCGTCCCCGCGGTATCGCCGCCTGGCGCTGATCGGCGGCGTGTCGGCGCTGGCGCTGGTCGCCGTCGCCGGCGGCGTCTATCTGGCCTCCGGTGGCCCCGCTCCGGCTCCCACGGCGCCCCGGACTGCGACCGGCTCGGCTCATCCGGACCTCAAGCCGGTCGCCCCGGCGGCGTCGCTGGCGATTGCGCCGCATCCTGACCATGAATCCGAAGCGATCCGGCCGCCGTCGAAGAGCGAGCCCAAGACGGCCGTCGTGAAGGATTTTCTGTCGCTGCACGATGGGGTGGTGCCCAAGGCCCCGGTCGAGCCCGGGGTCAACCTCGCTGCGGAACACGGGCCCGCGCAGCCAGCCGTCAATCCGCCGGTTGCCGGTACGACCGACGCCGCCTCGCAGACCCCGCCCGCCGCCATGGATACCGCGGTACCGGCCAAGATTGCGGCCGTTTCTCCCCCATCCGAAGGCACCGTGCCAGTCGGCCCGACCACCAATCCGGTCGCCGCTCCCGCCGAACCCGGTGCGGCGCCGTCGGCGAAACACGTCGACGCCAAGCCTGCCGAGTCAAAACCCCTCGAGACGAAGCCCGCCGACCCGGCGGCAACAGCGGCGGCGCTCAAGCCCGGTCCCCTGAGCACGTCCCAGGAGATCCAGGTCCTGTCGCTGGTGACCGAACTCGGCGCCCTCGTCCGCGATCAGCGCACCGAGCTGGCGGCGCTTCGGGCGGACCAGCAGAAGACCGGCGACCTGGTCGAGACGAAGCTGACGGACTATGACCGCCGCCTGGCGCTCGCCGAGGCCAAGGGCTCGATCGCGGCCGCCATGGGTGGCTCCGCCCCCGTTGCGCCGCCGTCGCCGCCCGCCGCCCAGGTCCGGGTACCGCCCGTGCCGCTCCAGCCGGCCAAGACCGGGACGCCCGCGCCAGCGCTCGCCGCGGACGCTGCCCCGGCGCCACACCACTATCGCGTCCAGGCCGCCTCGCCGAACCTCGCCATGCTGACCGAAATCGGCCGCAGCGGCGACGATGGCGCGCAATTGCAGATCGCGCTCGGCGATCCGGTGCCCGGCTACGGCAAGGTCACGAGCATCGCCCAGCGCGGCACCGCCTGGGTGGTCGTGACCGACCACGGCACCCTGCAGTAGCGGCGCCGGCCATGCAGGGACTCATCAATTTCGCATCGGCGATCGGCTTCGCGCTGGCGACGCTGCTGCCGGCGTTCTGCTATCTGGCGGCGATCACGCTCTTCCTGTTCGCCGGCTGGGGCTTCTGGAAACAGGCGCAGCCGGACAATCCGTTCCGCCAGCGGCCCTGGATCCCGGCCCTCTCGCTGGTGCTGTGCGGCGTGTTCGCGACCTTCGACAAGTTCCTAACCAAGGCCGACGTCAGCGCCGGCACGAACCTGCAGATCACCCTCGTCCAGGGCCTGACCAGCTACACGGCGCCGACACCATCGGCGGACCTGCTGGGCCAGACGCCCGGCGACGCCATCGTCAATGTCGTGCAGCTGTTCCAGGCGTTCTTCCAATCCTTCGGGGCGATGTGCTGCTTCTTCGCGATCCTGGCCTGGCGTGCCGTGGTCAACGGCCAGAGCAACCGTGGCCAGACCGGCTGCGGCATTCAGTTCACGTTCGGCGTCATGCTGATCAACGTCCTGACCATCGCGCAATGGCTCGTGAACAGCTTTCAGACCTGAGGGGCCCGGCCAACCGCGGCACCGCACCCCCGGTTGCCCCCTGAACCGCACTCGTGGTCCGAGATCAATTACAGCAAGGAGTGTCTCCGATGGCGGTGAGCCATATCGAACCGGTCTACGACGAACTATCGGCGGCGCCCCGCGCGCTGCCGCCTCTCGTGCCGCGATTTGATCCGGCCGAGGCGTGGGCCAGGCTCGACCCGGAGGTCCAGAACCGCATTGGCGCCGCGGCGATCGCCGCGACCATAGGCGCGATCGGGATGGACATGGGGATCTATCCCAAACAGGGCTACGCGGCCGCGAACCTGATGGCTGCGGACGTTCTCGACCGCGTGGTGTGCGAGCACGTGCTGCCGGGCGATCCGGAACGGCATGGCCTGGCGCTGCCCGATCTCTGGGCGCTCGGGATTCAGACCTGCCGGGAATGCGGCTGCGTGGAGGATTGCGCGTGCCCGGAGGGCTGCGGCTGGGCCGAAGACGATCTCTGCTCGGCCTGTGCCGACCGGCTGCCGGTTTTTACCGTCGAAGTCAGCCATCCGGATCTGCCCGGTCCCGTCCTGGGCGTGTTTCATGCGCGGACCGCCGCGGAGGCCGCAGCCAATGCCGCGAACGCCGCCCTGCTCGGCCTGATTCCGCAAGATGTCGATAGTCTCACGCCGACGGAACGCGAGGACCCGTTGCGGGAGGATCGGTTGCTGCTTGAGCAGCTTTGCGCGGGCTCGGCCCAGCAGGTGTGGTCAGGGACGTTCAGAGCGCCGCCGGCGCGGCCACCCGCGATTCATAACGGTGGTGCGCGCGATCTCAAGATGCCGTGCGTCGGCCATGCCATCCCCTGCAGTTTGTCACAGGCGTATGGCGTGGAGGCGCTGACGAGGGTGCTCGACGAGGACCTGTGAACCGGCGGGTCTCAATTGCGCTGACTCTTATGCCCAACAAAAAAGTTCCTGGCTCCCTGAATTTGCGGCGCTCATTCGCACAGGCGCTCCGGATGCTGATCCTCGAGGGATGACCCCTCGCGATAGATGAGGAGTAGCATTCACGTGAATACGACCATCACCAAGAAGTCGAAGCTGCAGGGTGCGCTCAGCCGCACGCGGCACTTCGCAACGGCGGGGAAGGCGGTTGTGGCGGGCATCGCCACGGCCGTCTCCCTCGTCGCCATCACCGCCGGCCGGGCGTTCGCGGCCGGCGGTTCCGCGGCACCGGCGGGCGGCCTCGGCGCCCAGGTGAACACAATGTCGAGCGAGGCCATCAACGCCGGCGGCAACGTCGGACAGATGTTGATGTACTCCGCGGCACTCGTCTGCTTCGTGGGCGGGGTCTGGGCGCTCTGGCAGTCGCGTCAGCCGCAGAACCGGGAAAACGGTCGCGTCGCCATGGGCGTCGCCGGTCTCGTGCTGTGCGGTCTGTTCGCGACCGGCGGCGTCTGGATCAACAAAGCCGCGGTCACCGGCAGCGGTGGTGCCGCGACCGTCAACGACACGCCGGCCACGGTCCAGTTCGGCACCGGCGGCTAAATTCATGCGCCTCCAGCCGCTCGTCCTGTCGGCCCATCCCTCGGCCTGGAACGCCGATGCCGGCAGCCTGCGGCGGGAGCGCAAGGTTTCTCCCGACTCATCCTGCCAGTTCTGCGGCTTCCGCGCCCCGGGCTGGCAGGAGCCTTTTCATCTGAACGGCGATCACGACGACACGCCGGGCAATCTGGCGGTCGCCTGCGCGCTGTGCAGCCTCACGCAGCAGCTCGGCCGGCCGACGATCGACGCGGAAGCGACGCTGATCTGGCTGCCGGAGATGTCGCAGGCGGCCCTCAACGCCGTCGCCCGCCACATCCATCATGGTCTCCGGGCGCAGGGCGAGCCGCCGCATATGGAGCGCCGACCACAATCCGACACCCCGGAGCTCCGCGCGCTCTACAGCGCCTTCACGGCCCTGCGGGAGCGCGGCGCCGCCGCCCAGAGCCGGCTCGGCACGACCTCGCCGCGCGCGTTGGGCGCCGCTCTCCTCGGCCTCGACCCTGCCGCCTACGAGCACCGGGCGTCCCTGCTCGGCGGCACCAGGCTGCTGCCGCGCGGCCGATTCTACCGGGATGGCCAGGACGTCTACCCACAGCTTCTCGAAGCCTTCAACGCAACCCGAGAGCTGTCGCCGATCCTGCCGGCTCCCCATTCCGCAAGGATCTGACCCATGGCCCTGATCGCCAACCTGCTCGCCGGACTTTCGCTATTGCTGCGCCAGCCGCTCGAATCCTTCTGCGACCTGGAGACGACCCATGACGACGCGTTCATCACCAAGCGGTCGGACTACGTATCCTTCGTCCGGATCGAGGGCATCCGGCGCATTCCCTCGCGCGACGACATCGCGCGCATCGCGACCGCGATGCGGATCGACCTGTCCGGCACGCTCGAGGAACGCGGCCATGCCATCGTCGGCTGGTACGCGTCAGATCCGGATCTGTCCGCGGTCGAGATCGACCGGCTGAACATGACCGCGTGCCGGCAGGCCGCCGACAAGCTCGGCCTGAACCTGGCGGACATCTTCGACGAACGCATGCGGCTCTGGCCGCGCATCATGCGCTGGGAGGCGGCCTACTTCATCCTTTGGACGCGGCCGGGACTGCTCACCAAGGAAGAGCGCAAGCAGATGAGGGACGAACAAGCCCTGCTCTGCAAGGAGATCCCGCGCATCGGCGGCGCACAGAAGTTCTGGCTGCGCAGCGAGGTGATGAAGGCCCGGCACGACGCGTTCGTCGGCCGGGTGCTGTCGTCGCTCCGGGCGCACGATATCGGCGCCACCGAGGTCGACCCGCACGATGCCCTGGTCGTCGTCCGCGAGGCGATGCATCGCGAGACCGCCGGCTCGGCCTGGAAGCCCTGCCTCGTCGGCGACCGGTTCATGCCGCGCCTGCCCGAGGACGAGGACCGCAACCCCACGGCGGAGACTCGGCTCTGGCCGTCGCTGCGCAGCCAGATCTTCCGCCATGACGCGCTCACCCATGGCGGCCAGCGCGTCGAGATCGGCCAGCACGACTATGCCGCCGTCGACATGGAACTGGGCCCGGAGGACCCGCGGCCCTTCGTCGAGCTGGCCGCGCACCTGGGCAACGACCGTATCCCGTGGCGCGGCACGATCAGCCTGCAGGGCGGCGGCAAGAGCGCCATGGCCCTGAAGGAGATCGCCGCGACCTTCGTGTCGATCTTCCCGGGCAACGGCCCGCTCCGGCGCGCGTTCCGGGCGATCCGCGACGCGCGGGACACGGACAATCACATCAGCGTCCAGTTCCGCGCCTCGTTCGCGACCTGGGCCCCGAGCGGCGAAAGCCGCAGGCTCCAGCGCCGGGCCGCCACCCTGTCGCAGCGGATCGAGGCCTGGGGCAATTGCAAGGCGACCCGTCTCGCCGGCGATCCGCTCGAGGCGGTGATGGGCAGCGTGCCCGGCCTGTCGCTCGCCTCGACGGGTGCTCCGGCACAGGCTCTGCTCGGCGACGCGCTCGGCATGCTGCCGTGGAACCGCACCTCCTCGCCGTGGCAGGTCGGCAGCGTGCTGTTCCGGTTGCCCCATGGTGCGATCTGGCCCTATGACCCGGCCGGCGGCTCGAAGCGCCTGCAGGTCCTGGACCTGTTCGTGGCCCCGCCGCGCTCCGGCAAGTCCGTGCTCGCCAACACGATCAATCTCGGGCTCTGCCTCAGTTCGGCGGTCTTGGGCGCGCAAGGGGCCAAGCTGCCGCTGATCGGCAAGGCCGATATCGGGCCCTCGGCCGAGGGCTTCGTCCGCCTGATCCAGGAGGCGCTCGGCCCCGAACGCAGACATCTGGCGATCTTCAAGACCCTGCTGTTCGCGCCGGGCCACGAGTTCAACGTGTTCGACCTGCAGGTCGGCTGCCAATACCCGCTGCCGCTCGAACGCGCGTTCCTGCAGAACTTCCTGTCGCTCGCGACCCTGCCGCCGGACACCTCGACGCCGTTCGAGGGCATGACCCAGATGATCGGCCTGGTCATCGACGAGGCCTACCGGCTCTGCACCGACGTTCCGGGCGGCGCGCCCAAGGGCTACCGGCGGGGTGTCGAACCGGCGGTCGATGCCGCGATCGACCGGTACCGGATCGAGCTGCATCCGGACGATCCGCATTGGCGCGACGTGGTGACGGCCTTGTGCGCGGTCGGCGAGCATCGGCTGGCGGAGATCGCCCAGCGCCATGCGGTGCCGCTGCTCGAGGACCTGATCAGTGCCGCGCGCACCGACCAGGTCAGGGACATGTTCTCGAAGCTCAAGATCCAGGTCACCCAGGAACAGGCCAGCGATCTGTTCGAACGCTACATCTACGACATCATCCGTAAGTATCCGACCTTGAACAGCCCGACCCGGCTCGACTTCGGCTCGGCGCGGATCATCGTGCTCGACCTGGCCGAGGTGGCGCCGACCGGCTCGGCCGCGGCCAATCGCCAAACTGAGATGATGTACATGCTGGCGCGCCACATCCTGGCCCGCAATTTCTTCCTGAAACCCGACTATCTGCCCTATATCCCCGAGCCGGTCCGCGACTATCACCGGGGCCGGTTCGAGGAGATCCTCGAGTCGGTGAAGCGGCTCGATTATGACGAGTGGCACCGGACTCAAGGCAGCCCGCTGGTCCGCGCCCAGGCGGAACTCGATATGCGCGAAGGGCCCAAGCACAACATTCAGCTGGGCTTCTCCAGCCAGCGCCTGTCGGACATGGGCGACGCGCTGATCAGCCAGTCGACCGGCCGGTTCATCCTGCGCGCCGGCGACGAGCGCGAGGCGGAGGAGATCATCGACCGGTTCAACCTCTCCGACGCGAGTGCCGCGGTCGTGCGCCATGGCCTGCACGGGCCCGGTCCCGGCGGCGCGCCCTTCTTCGCGATCCTGGAGGTGGATGGGGACCGGTACGAGCAGAAGCTCGTCAACAGCTTGGGGCCGATCGAGCTTTGGGCGCTCAGCACCACCCCCGGCGACACGGCGCTGCGCAACCGGCTCTATGCCCGGCTCGGGTTCAGCGAGGCGCTCGCCCGCCTCGCCCGGATCTTCCCGTCCGGCTCCGCGCTAAAGCAGATCGAGCGGCGCAAGGCCGACCGCCTGCGCGGCGGCGAGCAGGGCGAACGGGCGGAGACCGGCGTGATCGAGGAACTGGCCGACGAGTTGAGCGACGGCAAGGGCATCGGCCTGAAGCTGCTCGACCGGAGCGCCGACGAGGAGTTGGCCCAGGCCGCCGAATAGGCGACCGCCATTCGCGCAAAGCGCGGCGATCCTTACTGGGAAAGGAGATCGCCATGGCCATCCACCATATCCAGCTGAGTCCCTGCTTCACGCTGCCGGTCGCCGTCCGGGTCACCCCGGGGTTCGGCGCGGACGCCGAGCCGCGCGAGGTGTTTCCGACCTGGATGAAGCTCAAACGGCATTCGCGCGCCTGGCGGACGTGGCGGCACCATCGGTCCCGTCATCGGTGGCATGGAGCCCGGCGATGAGAAGCATGACCCGCTTCCCGGTCGCCCTCGTCCTTCTGGCCGTGGCCGGATGCGCCAGCACCCCGGACGTGCCGACCACTGTCGACACCACGGGCATGCCCAACGCGGAACTGGCGCTGCGCGACAGCTTCCAGCAGGTCGACCGGGAGATGACGGAGCTGGGCCGCACGGTGTTGCCGTCGCCGGCGATCACGGCGCCGGCCGATCCGGTGCTGCCGGCGGAACTACAGCGCGAGATCACCTTCGGCTGGCAGGGTCCGCTCGACGACGCCGTGGTCAAGCTCGCCAACAGCATCGGCTACACGGTCGCAATCGACGCGCCACCCCATGCGGTGCCGCTGCCGATTTCCGTCAACGTCGGGCCGGAGCCGGTGTTCGACGTGTTCCGCGCGCTGGGCGAGGCCGTGGGGGCCAGCGCCACGGTGCGGCTCGACCCGCTGCATCATCAGGTCCAGGTGATCCATCATGTCTAAGCGCTTCGCGTCGGCGATGGCCCTGGTCCTGCTCTGCGTGGCTCTCCGGCCGGCTTGGGCCGACGGCACGATCACCGACCGGCCGGTACCGCCCATGCCGACCGCGGCCGAGGTCGAGCAGGGCACCGAACTGCTCGGCAATCCGCTCAACCAGCCGATCACCGGCGCCAGGATTGCCCCGCAAGCGGTCGGCGGCGAGCGGCCGCCGTCGCTCGAGGCACTGCAGGCGACACGCCCGGGCGACGTGGCCGGCGACGGGCTCGATGCCGGGCGCGGCGAGCAGCTGCATCAATCGGCCCTGACCTATGGCGCGCAGGGCGGGTTGGCGGCCCGCGCCTTCGCCCTCAACGAGATGCTGCGGCGCTACGAGGCCCAGCTCGACGGCGTCTACGACTTCCGCCCGCTGGTGCTGCCGGTCGGCTCCGGCCAGACCCTGATGCGGCCGCCGATCGTGAGCCAGGCGCAGATGGCCTTCGCGCTCGGCGACAATGGCCAGGTCGCGCGCGAGACCGCCTGCATCTACCAGATCACCCGCGAGGCGCAACTCGCCTCGACGCCGCCGAACTGGCGGACCTACCTGGTGCGGACCTGGGGCAAGCCGGCGCGCCCCGCCGATGCCGGCTTGCCGCATACCGATGCCGAGGTCGCCTACTGGAACAAGTGGGTCGCCGAGGGTTGGGCCCAGGGCGAGAAACAGGCGGTCGAGATCTTCCTGTCGGACCTGGGCCGGCTGCAGCGCGACATCGTCGGCATGGGCCGCTATCGGGTGCTGCTGCGGGCCGGCCTGGTCGAGCCCCCGAAGATCGTGTTCCAGGACCGGGTGACCGAGGGCGGCCGCGACGATCTCCACATCGGCGACCGCACCATCCGCATCACCGATCAGCCGGGCCTGCAGACCAACACCAGCCATTGGACGGCCGACGCCGCCGGATGCCCGCGATGACGCGCAGCATCAAAGCCGGTCCAGCGCTGGCCGCCCCCGCCAAGACCTGACGCAGGGGATCCACTTCAATGTTAGAGACCATCGTCAATCCTGCCTCCGAGCCGGCGAACGAAGTAGCCGAGCCGGAGCATGGGCCCGCCGCCCCGCCGCGGCCCGACCATCCGGTCGCCCGGGCCAGGTCCACCGAGCCGCGGGAGCGCCGGATCATCGTACCGCCCGCCCTGGTCGCCCCGGTCGCACTGGTCCCACCTGAGCCGGACACACTGCTCTGGCCCGACCAGGGCATGCACTGGGTCACCGAGCCCCGCAAACTGGCGCCCGGCCTCGACGCGCTCCTGACCTGGGCCTACCGGATCGGCGCCTCGCGCATCGCCTTCAAGACCGGTCGGCAGGTCTGGCTGCGGGTCCATGGCCGCAATCACTGCGTCACCGACCAGACCGTCAACGATGCCGAAATCGGCGCCATCACCAATCATCTCTACGGTGCCGATGGCACCGCCCGCCTCCAGGGCGGCCAGGATTTCGACGTGTCCTACGAGGTCGCCCTCAGCCGCACCGAGCGCTTGCGCTTCCGCATCAATGCCGCACCTCGCCGGATCAGCCGCGGCACCGGTGCCAGCATCGTCCTGCGCCCGATTCCGGACATGCCGCCGTCGCTTGAGGCGCAGCTCGTCGAAGCAGGCATCCTCGAGGCCTACCGGCCGAGCGAGGGCATGGTGATCGTCAGTGGGGCGACCGGTTCGGGCAAGAGCACGCTCATCGCCGGCATGACCGTCGCCAAGCTGCAAGACCCCAACGGGCACTACAACATCATCGAGGGCGCGGCGCCGATCGAGTTCCTGCTCGACCGGGTGAAGAGCCCCCATTCCACCATCGATCAATCGGAGATTCCGCGCGACCTGCCGTCGTTCGACGCCTTCATCCGCAACTGCATGCGCAACGAGCCGACCGACATCATCGTCGGCGAGTGCCGGGACAGCGTGACCATGAGCGCCGCGGTCCAGGCGGCGATCTCCGGCCATCTCCTCACCACGACCGCTCACGCCAACGACGTGGCGCTCACCATGCAGCGCATCGCCAGCCTTTGCCCGGCCGACGAACGCGACAATCTGATCAGCGCGATCGCGCAATCGCTGCGCCTGGTGATCAACCAGCGCTTGGCACTCTCGACCGACGGCAAGCGGACCGCGCTGCGCGAGTTCCTGGTGTTCGACCGGGCGCTGCGCACCCGATTCCTCGAGACCGACCCGACCGATTGGCCGGGCCTGACCCGCCGCGCGGTCGAGGATCAGGGCCAGACCTACGCGCAGGCGATCCGGATCGCGCTGGAGGCAGGCCGGATCAGCGAGGACGAGGCCCGGCGCCAACAGCGGAGCCTTGGCTGATGTGGCGCGATTCCGGGGCGCCGACGCGCGTCCTGTACCTCGACGGGCGCGCCTGCCTGGCGGTCCTTCCGGCCGTGATGTACTGGTCCTGGACCACGCTCGATATTGCCATCTTCGGCGTGGTGTTCTTCACCGTGATCAGCTGGTTCGGCCTGACCGTGCCGGCCCTATTCCGCTTGCTCCGGCGTTGGCTGGTCGGGCGCTTGCGGCCGGCAGTCCCGGTCTGGCGCCGACGGAGGCTCGCATGAGCGCGCGGTCGCTCGAGCCGGTCAATCTCGGTGCGGTCGAGACGGCGCTCGAAGCGCTGATCCGTCGTGATGGCAAGCCGGTCATCCTCGACGACAAGGTGACGGGCAAGCAATTGAACATCCCGCCCGACAGCGCCGCCGCACGCGACGGTCTGTTGCCGGTGTTTCTCGTCGCCGGCGAAGCGGTCTGGCGCGAGGTGACCGGCAAGGGTTTCGGGCTCGAGCTGCGGCCCGATCCGGGCGCGCTCCTCGGCTATCGGGTCGATCGGATCGGCGCCGGCAGCTACTCGACCGTCATGCTCGCGACCTTGGAAGCCGCGTCCCAGGCCGCCACACCCGAGGCGATCTTGGTGAACCGGCTGCAAAGCGTGTGGGCCGGCTCGACCGCGCGCGCGGATCTTGCAGCCGCCAGGATCGAGCGGCCGGTGGCCGACGCTCGCCCAGTGCCGGCCCCCCAGACCACGGGGCCGACGCCATGAAGAAGAGTCTGATTGGCGCTGCCGCAATCCTCATCCTGATCGCGGCCATGCCTGCGAAGGCGAGCGAGAGCGATCCGCGCGGTGCGGCGGTCGCCGCGTGCCTCACCGAGGCAGCGCGGCTGCACCGGCTGCCGCCAAGCCTGCTGATCATCCTGCTCCAGGTCGAGGGCGGTACACTCGGTCGGGTCAGCCACAACAGCAACGACACCGTCGATATCGGGCCGATGCAGGTCAATCAGATCTGGCTGCCGAAGCTCGCCGCCCATTGGAACGCGACGCCGGCGGCGACCTATCTGGCGCTGCGCGACAGCTTCTGCGCCAACGTCGAGGGCGGCGCTTGGATCCTGCGCCAAGCGCTCGACGAGGCGCATGGCGATCTCTGGGACGGGGTTGGCCGCTACCATTCCCATGATCCCGCCCACAAGACCGCCTATCTGCGTCAGGTGCTCGAGCAGGCGCTCCGTCTGCGGGACCGCGCGCTCAAGAGCGGGAACTGAGCCATGGCCCAACCGGGGAACCGTGCCGCCTGGGCGTCGAGCGACGACTACACCTTCCTCAGCCTCGCGGTCATCATCATCGGCCTCGGCTTCGGTGCCTGGCTGCTCTGGCAGTTCCAGCATCCGGCGATCAGCGCGATCGCGCTGCAGGTCGGCCATTCGCAGATCCAGGTGATTCGCTGGTTCACCGACCGCTACGACCTGGCCGACGCCCAAATGCGGGCGGCCGATCCCGCATACGTGACCTTCCCGCAGTTGCTCGGTCTATTCCGCGACCTCGGCAGCTTCTTCCGGATCCCGGCCGCCCTGATCGTCGCCGTCCTCGGAGTCTGGTGTTTCCTGCGCGCGGCGCCGACACGGTTCTGCCGGCCGCTCGACCTCGAGGCGCTGATCCGGGAACAGGCGCGAAGCTTCCGGAGCACGGCCGCGCATGTCCGGCGCCGGCTCGGCCTCGCCTCGATCCGCGCCGGGGAACCACGCCCGGCGGACTCCGCCCTCAACACCTCGGAATGGGTCGAGCGCTGGGCGACCGGCAAGGGAGGTGGGTTCGACGCGTTCAAGGCCCGCCAGGAGCTGGGACGCCAACTCGGGCCCCTATGGCGTGGCCCAAGACGGGCCTCGCCGCAGGTCCGGGCCCTGCTCGCGGTCCTGGCCCTCCATCTGGCCCAGCGGCGCGACGATGCCCGGGCGTTGCTGGGCGACTTGGCGGAGTCGCTCCCCGCCCGGGACAAGGAGGCGCGCGTCGGTCCCGAGCAGCCCTTGACCTTCCCGGCGGCGGTGATCGCCCGCGCCGATGCGGTGCTCGCCGAGCATACGATCGCGGCGCCGGCGCTCGCGATCGCCGACCGGCACGGCTTCACCGCGCCCGCGCTGATGAGCCTCTTGACTGAGGCGCGGCTGCGCGCCGGTGTGCTCGCTCCGGCCCAGTTCACCTTCCTGAAGCTGGTCGACCGGCGCCTCTGGTACGCGCTGCATTCGCTGGGGTTCCCCTCGGATGGTCCCGGCAGCACGACCCATCCGAACCCTCGGATCGAAGCGGTCGGCGCGCGCGGCCATTGGGCCGCCGAACTCGCTGCCGACCGTCCCCTCCTCGTCCCGGCCCTCGATCATGCCGTGAGCGCCATTCGCGCGGCGGCGCGCGATCGTCAGACCCAGACAAGTTTTTGAGAAGGCCGCATCATGTCCACCGAGGTTGCCCAAAGCGTCCATCTGCATGTCCATCTTCCGCCGGCCGAGGACGGGCTCCTGGCCCCGCCCCGCCACGAGCACCTGCATCTCTACGTGCACGCCCTGCCCGGCAGCCCAGACGGCATCGCGTCGCCCCTCGTCCCAGCGCCACCCAAGCGCCTCCTGCTTAAATCCACCGCCGCCCTCGCCGCGGTCGCCCTGCCGGTCATCCTGGTTGGCCTGCTGTTCGGCCGTGCCGACACGCCAGTACCCGTCGTCCCGCGCGCCAGCGCCGAGCCTGCGGCCCCTACCGCTTCCCATCCGCAAGTCCCGACGGCGGTCCTGAACCAGCTGGCGACCCCGCCCCGCCTAATCCCGCCGCCGGGCGCCTCGGCGGCCCCAGGCGCCAGCCCGACCGCCGCCCCGTCCGGCCCCGCGGCGTTCGGCCTCGCGAACTGAACCGATGCTGGTCCGGTACCCCTGGCCCAAGCGGTTGTTCCGCGGGTTCGTCCGCGCCCTGACGACGCGGTGGGGACGGGACCGTCCATGATCCCGCGCGAAATCCTCGGCCCCCAGGAGAAGTTCGAGCGCAGCGGCGTCCAGAACCTCCGCGACATAAGGCCGTTCACGACCCGGCTCGCCGCCCTGGTCGGCAGCCAATTCTCCGGCCTGCTGCTGGGCGGGTCCGCCGGGCTCATGATGCTGGCGCCGGTGACGGTCGATCTCATCGTACCGAGCGCGCTCCTCTACGCGACCTGGGTGCTGACCCGTCGGGTCAAACTGCCGATGCGCCTGCCGAAAAGCGCCGGCATCCGGGATTGGAATTACCCCGATCCGGCCGACCGCAAGCCGAGGATGGCGGCCGGCTCGATCTATCTCGGCCGCGACGCGATGACCGGCCAGGAACTCTGGGCCTCGTCCGACGATGGCCGCCAGCACGGCAGCATTCCAGGCACGACCGGTGCCGGCAAGACGACGGCAATCCTGGGCTTCCTCACCAACGCCCTCACCCATTCGTCCGGCTTCGTCCTGGTCGACGGCAAGGCCGACAACAAGCTGTTCGGCGAGGTTCTTGCGCTCGCCCGCCGCTTCGGCCGCGAGGACGATGTGCTGGCGCTCAATTTCCTGGTGGCGAGCGGCGTCAAGGATTCCAACAGCTTCAATCCGTTCGCCACCGGCAATGCCGATGCCATCCGCGAGTTGCTCGCCAGCCAATTGGGCGAACAGCGCTCGGACGATGCCAATGGCGTGTTCCGCGGCCGCGCCATCGCGCTCGTCGGCAGCATGGCGCCGGTGCTGGTCTGGATGCGCGACCATAAGGGCGTCCCGATCAATATCGAGAAGATCCGCTTCGCGCTCGACCTGGCCTGCATCTGGACCATCGCGACCAAGCGCGTGTTCCGGGTCCGCAATCCCGAGACCGGCGAGGTCACCGAGATTGCCATTCCGGAGATTCCCGAGGACCTGATCTATCCGCTCCAGGCCTATCTCGGCGAAATCCCCGGTTACGACGTCACCCTCGACTACAACAAGCAGAAGACCGACGAGCCGTTCAAGCAGCACGGCTTCGCGCTGTTCTACTTCACGGCGACCTTCACCCAGCTCGGCGGCTCGCTCGGCCATATCTTCAAGGTCGAGCACGGCGACATCGTCATGCGCGACGTGGTGCTCAACCGCCGCATCCTGGTCGTCAATCTGCCGGCGCTGGAGAATTCCGACGACACGTTGGCCTCGCTCGGCAAGATCATCGTCGCCAGCCTGCGCGGCATGATGGCCGAGATCCTGGGCGCCCGGCTCGAAGGCGACTATGGCGACATTGTCGCCAACAAGCCCGGCATGGGTGAGGCGCCGTACCAGGTTGTGTTCGACGAACTGGCCTATTACGCAACCAGCGGGCTCGACCGGATGCTCGCCATGGGCCGCGGCCTCAACATCATGTTCTGGCTGGCGTTCCAAGAGGTGAGTGGCATTTGGGCCCGGATCGGCGAGAAGACCCAATCCTTGCTTGGCAATGCCAATCTCACCGTCGCCATGCGCCAGCAGGACGCCAAGCGGACGCGCGAATGGATCGAGCAGACCGCCGGCCAGACCTATGTGACCCAGGCGACCAGCTACCAGGGCGGCGGGGTCGGCGAGTATCGCGAGGCGCAGCATGCCGAGGTCCGCCAGGTCTCGCGCGTCGATTGGAACGATCTGCAGCGTCTGATCGAGGGCGAGGCGATCATCCTGTTCGGCGGCCGGCGCATCTACGCCAAGCTGTTCCACGCCGCGATCGACACCGCCGGCCCGATGCGGCTCAACCGGCCGGTCATGCTGAGCCTGCCGAAGCCGGCCGAAGTGAAGGCCCTGTCGGATCGGAGCCAGACGCTGATCGAGGCGCTCCGCCAGGGCCAGGTCGCCGCCGGCCCCGGCGAGCCCGCCTCCCCCGCCCTCCGCGCGCTGCTCGACGGGTTCGCCGGTGCCATTGGCGGCGGGGTGGACGCGGCGATCGGCGCCGCCATCGCGGCGGCTGGGGAAGCGCCGGTCACGCCGACCGCCCTCACAGCCCGCGATGACGATACGCCGCCCAACACGCCGTTCACCCCGATGCTGGCCAAGGCGAGCGGAACTGAGCCGCCACCGGCGACCGATCCCGGCCTGCCGAACGACCCGGTCGATGCCGGACTGCTTGGCACCCTGACGGCGATCGAAGCCACCGCCGGCGTGCCGGCGCACCAGGCCCGGGCCAACGCGCTCGCCGCCCTGGCAGCGCGCGATGCGGCCCTCGCCCCGATCCGTTTGCCCGAGCCGCCGACGATGGCGGCAGACGAACTCGCGCGCCGGATCGAACAGCTGGTAACCCTGCTCGAAGGAGAAGCCACATGACCGATCCCGACCTCGTCCACCTGGCTCACCAGTTGGCGAGCGGCGGCGATTCCCGGCTGGCACTCGATCCCCGGACCGGGCGCAACAAATACCTGTGCCCGCCACTCGACGAACCGGACCTGGTCAGCTTCTCGTCCTGCACCGCGACCCCGATCTCCGCCCTCGGCCTTCGCGCGGCGGCCGAGGCTCTGGCGGAGTTTTCCACCGGAAGCCCGACCCGCCGACGGGCGGCATTCGAGGAGCAGACGCTCGGCGTATCCTTGCGCCTGACCCAGCACTTCAGCGTCGATGATCTGGCCGTCGCCATCCTGGCGCCATCCGGCACCGACGCGACCCTGATCCTGATGGGCCTGCTTGCCGCCGAACAGCCCGAGCGCCCGATCGTCAGCATCCTGCCGGGGAGCGCCGAGACAGGCAGCGGTGTGCCCCTCGCCGGCGCCGGCCGGCATTTTGCCGACGCAGATGCCGGCGAGCCGGTCGCCGGATTCCCGGCCGGCTGCCGCGTGATCCCGGTTGCCCTGCGCCATCCCGACGGCCGGCCACGGTCGATGGACGTGCTGCAAGCCGATTTGGCGGCGGCGGCCCGGCACATGCCGGGGCGACCGGTGATCCATGCGATCGACGGGTCGAAGACCGGCTTGAGCCTGCCGCTCGATCTGGACGCCCGAGCGGAGGTCGTGGTCGACGCCTGCCAGGCCCGTCTGTCGCCCGCCCGCCTTCGGACCCATCTGTTCCGAGACCGCCCGGTCCTGATCACCGGCTCCAAGTTCTTCGGCGGGCCCGCTTTCTCGGGCGCGATCCTGT
>Ga0302314_10006209_pt1 | contig 21706 bp, 21 predicted proteins | sample III_Palsa_N2_3_FD_200533 | JGI IMG/M metagenome (GOLD analysis project Ga0302314, IMG submission 200533) | Peat permafrost microbial communities from Stordalen Mire near Abisko, Sweden - III_Palsa_N2_3 | ecosystem: Environmental > Terrestrial > Soil > Palsa > Peat permafrost | place: Sweden...
GATGATCAGATTGAAATTGTCCGCCACGAAACCCCGCGTCTCCCGTAAAAAATTATATTTTACAACAACTTATCGATCGGGCACCGCGCCGATTCACCGCCTCCCGCCCGCCGGCGGACCGCCAACAGACCGCCATCCGACCGCCCTTCAACAGCCAATCGATCGCCAACCGACCGCATGTCATCTCCCATGTCCCATTCCTCGGCCGTTTCGGTGTTACCCGAGCCACCCTCGATTGCTCTCCGGCCCACCGTTTTAACGATGATTAACGGTGGTCTCCCGGCGTCATCGTTCGCGTTCCGTTTCGCTCCGGGATCGGCTACCACAACGCCGTGAACGCAACGCCTGTTTCCTTCGATCTGGCGCCGGCCCTGGTCGTCCTGCCGGGCGGACGCGGCGCGCTCGCCGATGGCGGGGCGCCGAGGTCGGTGCGTCCGGCCGAGGCGCGGGAGGTCTTCGAGCGCGGTCCGGTGCTGGTGGCTCACGCGGCGATGACCGCGCGCCGGCTGGAGCTGCCCGCGCCCCCCCGCTCGCCGCGTATCTTCGACGTCCTCGAACTGTTCGCCTTCACCCACCCGGCCAGGTTCTGCGCGCCATCGGCGGTCGGCCTGGCGCTGGCGGTCGGCCTGCCCGAACCGGCCGATCCCACCGCCCAGGCCCTGGCGCTGCGCGAGGCGGCCGCGCGGCTGCTAGTTGAACTGGCGGTCGCCCCGACGCCCAGCCGCGAGGAGGCCCTGGCCCAGGCCGAGACCCTTGGCCGCGCGGGCTGGCCGTGGGCGGCGCCGGTGATTGCCGCCCTGCGCTTCGTCCAGAGCGGCCGGCCCTGGCGCGGCGCTGGCCTCGACGTCTGGAGCCGGCTCGCCGAGTGGGAAGATCAGCCGCCGCCGGGGGAGCCGGGCTCGCGACCGATCGACCCGGAGGAAGCGTCCGCCTGGCTGGCCGAACTCCTGCAACGGTCCGGTCTCGACGAGGCCCGTCCGCGCCAGGCGGAATACGCCGCCGAGACCGCCTTCGCCTTCCAGCCGCGCGTGCGCGACGGCGAGCCGATGATGATGCTGGCCGAGGCCGGCACCGGCATCGGCAAGACTCTTGGCTATCTCGCCCCGGCCTCACTGTGGGCGCGGACGAACGGGCCTGGGGTCTGGATATCCACCTACACCCGCGCCCTGCAGCGGCAGATCGAGCGCGAGAGCCGGTCGATCTTCCCCGATCCCGCCGTGCGCGCCCGCAAGGCCGTGGTGCGCAAGGGCCGCGAGAACTACGTCTGCCTGCTGAATTTCCAGGACGCGGTCAACGCCGCCCAGCTCGGCGCCCAGGACCTTGTCGGGCTCGGGCTCATCGCCCGCTGGATCCGGGCGACGCGCGATGGCGACATGACCGGCGGCGACTTCCCGGCCTGGCTGCCGACCCTGTTCGCGGTCGCCCCCGCGGCGCGGGCCGGGCCGCTCAACCTCGTCGATCGGCGCGGCGAGTGCATCCATACCGCCTGCCAGCACTATCGGGCGTGCTTCATCGAGAAGGCCGTGCGCGCGTCGCGGTCCGCCGATCTGGTGATCGCCAACCACGCGCTAGTGCTCACCCACGCCGCTTTCGACGGCGCGCGCGCGGCGCGCGGCCAGGGCGGCGACGTCGAGACTACCCGCCTGCGCCGCATCGTCTTCGACGAAGGCCACCATCTGTTTGACGCGGCCGACAGCGCGTTCGCCGCCGCCCTGTCGGGCGCCGAGGCGGCCGAGATGCGCCGCTGGATTCGCGGGCCGGAGGGCCGCGGCCGGCGCGGCCGCGGTCTGGAAACCCGGCTGAGGGACATGCTGGGCGATCGCGAGGACGCGCGCCAGGCGCTCGACGACGCCGCAGCCGCAGCCGCCGCCCTGCCCGGCGAGGGATGGTCCGGCCGCATCGCGCCTGGGTCGGGCGACGTCAGTCCGATGGGGCCGATCGAGATCTTCCTGGTCGCCGTCCTCGACCAGCTTCACGCCCGGACTTCACCGTCCGACATCGGCATGGAGTGCGCCGCCCGCCCGGCGCTTGAGCACGTCCGCGCCACCGCGCGCGCCGCCGCCGCCGCCGTCGCCGCGATCGAGGCGCCGTTGCTGCTGCTGGCGCGGCGGCTCGCCGATGTGCTGGACGACGAAGCCGATACGCTGGAAAGCGGCGAGCGTGGCAGGATAGAAGGGGCTTTGCGCGGGCTCGACCGGCGCGCGCGCATGACGCTGCCGGCCTGGCGCGCCATGCTGACGGCGATCGACGAGAACGCCGAGGACGACCCGGATTTCGTCGACTGGTTCGACGCCGTCTTCCTCTATGGCCGGGTGGTCGACGCGGCGTGCCGCCGGCATTGGGTCGATCCGACCGAACCGCTCACTGCCGCCGTCATCGCGCCGGCTCACGGGGTGCTGGTGACCAGCGCCACCCTGGCCGATTCGACGCTGGTCGATCCCTTCGCCCTGGCCGAGATGCGCACCGGCGCGGCGCGGCTTCCCGAGCGGCCCAAGACCCTGCGGCTCGCCTCGCCGTTCGACTATGCGGCCAACGCCAAGGTCCTGATCGTCAACGACATCGAGCGCGATGATCCGCGGCAGGTCGGCGCGGCGATGCGCGAGCTGTTCCTGGCCGCCGGCGGCGGCGGGATCGGCCTCTTCACCGCCATCCGGCGGTTGAAGGCCGTGCATGAGCGCATCGCCGGACCTCTCGCCGACAAGGGCGTGGCCCTTTACGCGCAGCACATCGACCCGCTCGATGTCGGGGCGCTGGTCGACATCTTTCGCGCGGAGATCGATTCCTGCCTGCTCGGCACGGACGCGGTGCGCGATGGGGTCGACGTGCCGGGCCGGTCCCTGCGTCTGCTTGTATTCGATCGGGTTCCGTGGCCGCGTCCCGACATCCTGCATAAGGCGCGGCGGGCGAGGTTCGGCGGCAAGACCTACGACGACGCCGTCGCTCGCGGACGCATCGCCCAGGCGTTCGGACGCCTCATCCGCCGCGCCGACGACAAGGGTGTGTTCGTCCTGCTCGACGCCGCCGCGCCCACCAGGCTTTTTTCGGGCCTCCCCGAAGGCGTCACGCTGGAGAGGGTCGGATTGGTCGACGCCATCGAAATGACCGCGCGTCATCTCGAAGCGGCCTAGCGATGGCCATTGATCCGCTCGGCCGACCGTGTCGTATTCTTTTCGTGGAACGGGGCGTTCGCAACCGGAGCGCCGGACATGAGACCTGCAGCGGCCGTCACCCTTCTACTGGCCTGCGTCGCCATGCCGATCTGTCCGGCCCTCGCCTGGGGGCCGGATCCTCAAGTGGAACGCACCCTGGCCCAGGGTCACGCCTGGGCCGAGGTCCTGCCCGACACCGAGGGGGCCGGCCTGATCCACGCCGCCATCGATATCGCCGCCCCGGCCAGGGCTGTCTGGGCGGTGATGACCGACTGCCGGCTGGCCGCGAAACTGGTCGTCACGGTCACCAGCTGCAAGGTCCTGCAGTCCGATCCTCAGGCACGATGGGACGTCCGCGAGCAGGTGACGCGGGGCGGCCTGTTTCTTCCGACGATCCACAATGTGATCCGGGCGGACTATCAGCCCTACAGCCTGATCCGCTTTCATCGCCTGTCCGGCGACCTGAGGATCGAGGAGGGCGAGTGGCGTCTGGAACCGTTGGACGGCGGGGCCGGCACACGGGTGATCTACGTCAACCGCGTGGCCATGAACCTCTTCGCCCCCGCCTTCCTGGTGCGCGCCGGCCTGAAGAACGACACGCCCAAGTTCCTGATGAACCTGCGCCGGGAGAGCCTGGCGGCGGTTCGCCAGGCGCGGGCGGCGGCGAGCCCGCCCCCGGCAGGCCTTTAGGAAACTCAGGACGCTGGGAGGGCTGCCGGGGGTCCGGGCGCGCGCAGGATGGTTCGGAAGCCGACGTGGCTGGCGGCCAGGTCGGCTTCCTGGCCTTCGCGCGAGCCGGAGCGATAGCGCGCGCAATAGTTCGGCGCGCAGAGGAAGGAGCCGCCCTTGATCACATACTGCGCGCTGTTTTCGTCGCGCTGGGGTGTGCGGTCGGGGTCGTCGCCCGATTCATGCCGGGGCTTGAATACGTCCGCCGTGAGCTCCCAGACATTGCCGATCATGTCGTAGAGGCCGTAGCGATTGGGCGGATAGCAGCCCGACGGCGCGAGGCCCACGAAGCCGTCCTCGCCGCTGTTCATCACCGGGAACACGCCCTGCCAGGTGTTGGCGTTGGCCGGCTGGTCATGGTCCATCGACGCTCTGCGCTCGCCGCCGCGCGCGGCCCATTCCCATTCCGCCTCGGTCGGCAGCGCCCGGTGCGCCCATCGGGCATAGGCGAGGGCGTCGGCGTGGGTCACCTCGACGACGGGATAGTTCTCGTGGCCGGCGATCGTGCTCCCGGGACCGGCCGGATGACGCCAGTTGGCGCCGGGCGTGTAGCGCCACCACTGCGAGATGTCCTCAGTGCCATCCACCGTTTTGGGCATGGAGAACACCACGGCGCCGGGCTCGAGCATCTCGGCGGTGAGGCCGGGGTGGGTGGCGGGGTCCACGGAGCGCTCCGCCTGCGTCACATAGCCGGTGGCCGTGACGAAGGCTGTGAACTGTGCGTTGGTGACCTCATGACGGTCCATCCAGAAGCCGTGCACGTGCGCGGGGGTGACCGGTCCTTCCTCGGGATAGACGGTGTCGCCCTCGGCATAGTCGCCGGCGGGCACCCAGACCATCCCTCGGTTCGGCTCTTCGGATCCGACGGCCAAGCAGCGCCTTGGCGCGGTGTTCGCCTCGGTCGCGCGGGCCGACGGCCGTGCAAGGAACAGGGCATCGCCAGCCGCCGCGAGGCCTGCCGCCAGCGCGACGGCCAACACGATAAGCGGACGGCGGTTCACGGTTGCTCCGTATATGGTTTCGGGCGAGCTTCGCGGGCGAAAGACGGCCGGATTCATGCTCCTCGCCAGCCGTTCGGGCAAGCCGCTCGCCAGCGTCGGTTGCTAATCCACGGTTTTAGAAACACTGATGATAGGCGAGGTCTTCGCATGTCCAGTAAAAGTACCTGTCCGCGCGCCCAGGCGCCCCGCATCAGCGCCCGAGATTTTGGAGGGCGAGCGCATGATGGTTGCCGGGGCGAGCGTGAAGGCGCGGCGGGCGCCGTTGTTGGCGGGGTTGATCCTGGCGCTCGGTGTCGGCCCGGCCCTGGCTCAGAGTTCGTTGCCCACGCCGGCCGCGCCTTTCAAGGGGACGATAGGTCCGACGGCCCAGGCCTCCGTCCCCGACTGGCCCCATCAGCCCAAGGCGCCCGCCGGCGCGCCCAATATCCTGTTGATCCTGCTGGACGATGTCGGATTCGGGGCTTCGAGCCTGTTCGGTGGCCCCGCGTCCGTGCCCGAGCTGGAAAAGCTGGCGGCGCAGGGCCTGCGCTACAACACCTTCCACACCACCGCGATCTGTTCGCCCACGCGCGCGGCGCTGCTGACCGGCCGCAACCATCATCAGGTGGGGTTCGCCAACGTCGCCGACGTGCACTCCGGCTATCCCGGCTACGACGCGGTCTGGCATGACGACACGGCCTCGATCGCGGAGGTGCTGAAGGACAACGGCTACAGCACCGCCGCGTTCGGCAAATGGCACAACACGCCGCCCTGGGAGATTTCGCCCGCCGGGCCGTTCAACCATTGGCCGACCGGACTGGGCTTCGAGTACTACTACGGCTTCATGTTCGGCGAGACCAGCGAGTGGGAGCCGCGTCTGTCGAACCCTGGGGCGGTCCCGACCAGGGCTATCACCTGACACCCGACCTGGTCGACGACGCCATCCATTGGGTCCACCAGCACGAGGCCGTCGCCGCCGACAAGCCGTTCTTCCTGTACTTCGCCACCGGCGCCACCCACGCGCCGCACCATGTGCCCAAGGAGTGGATCGACAAATACAAGGGCCAGTTCGACCAGGGCTGGGACAAGCTTCGCGAAGAGACCTTCGCGCGGCAGAAGAAGCTGGGCGTGATCCCCGCCAACGCCGAACTGACGCCCCGGCCCGCAGGCCTGCCGGCGTGGGACTCGCTCAGTGCCAACCAGAAGAAACTCTACGCCCACCAGATGGAGGTCTACGCGGCTTATCTGTCGCACACCGACCACGAGGTCGGCCGGCTGCTGCAGGACATCAAGGACGACGGCCTCACCGACAATACGCTGGTGCTGTACATCGTCGGCGACAATGGCGGCAGCGCCGAGGGCGGTCTCGAGGGTTCGGACGCCAACTTTGCCAGTCTGGCGGGAGGTCCGCAGGAAACCATCGCCGACCAGCTCGAACACTACAACGATCTGGGCAGCCCGCTCTACGACAACCACTATGCCGCCGGCTGGTCGTGGGCGACGACGGCGCCGTTCCAATGGATGAAGCAGATCGCCTCGCACTTCGGCGGCACGCGCGACGGCTTCGTGGTGTCATGGCCAGGGCACGTCACCCATCCGGAGATCGTGCGCGGCCAGTTCAGTCACGTAAACGACATCGCGCCGACCATCTACGACGCCGCCCACGTCCAGTTCCCCGACTTTGTTAACGGCGTGAAGCAGCTGCCGCTGGAGGGCAAGAGCCTGGTTCCCACCTTCACCGATCCCGCCGCGCCCAGCCAGCACCGCGAGCAGTATTTCGAGATTTTCGGCAATCGGGCCATCTACCAGGACGGCTGGGTCGCGGCCGCGCGCCGTTACGCGCCGTGGGAATTGTTCACCAATCCCGCGGTCATCTACAGGGGCGGTTTCGACAAGGACACGTGGGAGCTCTACCACGTTTCCGAAGACTTCAGCGAAGCGCACGATCTCGCCGCCAAGTATCCGGACAAGCTCAAGGCCCTGCAGGCCGAGTTCGACAAGGAAGCCCGCCGCAACGACGTCTATCCGCTCGTGCCGACGCCGTTCGTCGGTGCGCCCACCGTGGTCCCACGCGGCCAGACGCATTTCGTCTACCTGTCGGGGGTCGAGCGGCTGCCGCTCGCGACGGTCCCGAACGTCAGCGGGCGCTCGCATCGGATCACCGCCGAAATCGAGGTGCCGCCGAGCGGCGTCCAGGGCGTAATCGTAGCGGAGGGTGGCCGTTACGGCGGCTTCTCGCTCTATGTAAAGGACGGCAAGCTGGTCTATGAGGACAACATTCTTGGGCTAGGCCACGAGCAGATCGTCTCGTCGAGCCCGCTGCCGAGCGGGAGGATCACGGTCTCCACGGTGTTCACCGCCGATCCCGTCGTCAACGGGAAGCATGACATACTGGGCGGCAGCGGCGCGAGCCCCGGCACCGCCCAGCTTTTCGTGGGCGACCAGAAGGTCGCGGAGGGCCGATTCTCGCGGTTCGGGGCCTTCACCAGTTCGATCACCGAAACGTTCGATCTGGGCAAAGACAGCGGCTCTCCCGTGTCGGCGGCCTACGAGGCGCCGTTCGCCTTTACCGGCAAGGTCGACAAGGTCACCCTGGACCTTCTGCAATAGGGAGGTCCCGCCTATCCCTTGCGCTGGCGCCCGAAGTCCGGCTCGGGGGTTTCCTGGCCGGCGTCGATGACGCCACGGCGGATTTCGCGGGTGCGGCTGAACAGATCGTGCAGCTTGTCGCCTTCGCCCCAGCGAATGGCCCGCGACAGGGCCTGCAGGTCCTCGGTGAAGCGGCCGAGGATCTCCAGCACGGCGTCCTTGTTGGCCAGGAACACGTCGCGCCACATCACCGGGTCGGACGCGGCGATGCGGGTGAAGTCCCGGAAGCCGCCGGCCGAGTATTTGATCACTTCGCCGCGCGTGACCTCTTCGAGATCGGCGGCGGTGCCGACGATGTTGTAGGCGATCAGGTGGGGCAGGTGGGAGGTGACCGCCAGCACCAGGTCGTGGTGCTTCACGTCCATCGTTTCGACGTGGGCGCCAAGACCTTCCCAGAATACCGTCAGGCGCCCGACGGCGGCGAGGTACGGCGCGTCGTCGCGGTCCTGCGGCGTGAGGATCGTCCAGCGGTCTTCGAACAACGCCGCGAAGCCCGCATCCGGCCCCGACTGCTCGGAGCCGGCGATCGGGTGGCCGGGGATGGTGAACACGGTGTCCGGGACCGTGCGCGCGAACGCCTCGGCGATCGCCGCCTTGACCGATCCGACGTCGCTGACGGTGGCTCCCGGTTTCAGCGCGCCCGCCACGCTTGCAGCGACGGTTTCGATGCTCAGCGGCGGCGTGGCGAAGATCACCAGGTCGGCATCGCGCACGGCATCGGCTGGGTCCTCGTGCACGCTGTCCGCCAGGTCGAGCGCCAGCACCCGCTCACGCACCGCTTGGCTTGCGTCGGAGACGGCGATCCGCTCGACCACGCCATACGCACGCGCGGCGCGCGCCACCGAGGACCCGATCAGGCCGCAGCCGATGATGGCGAGGTTGGGGTAGACGATCTCGGCCATCAGGGCTGGTTGAGGAAATCGGTGAGGGCGTCCACCACGGCGCGATTGTGGGCTTCCAGCCCGAGGGTGATGCGCAGATGGTAGGGTAGGCCGTAGCCGCCGACGCCGCGGGTGATCAGGCCGCGCGTCGCGAGGAACGCCTCGGCGTCCGCCGCGGTCTTGCCGGGCGTTCGCGGGAATTCGACCAGCACGAAGTTGGCGGAGGAGGGAACCACTTCCAATCCCAGTCCGCCCAGTTGCTGGGTCAGCCACGGCCGCCAGGTCTCGACCAGCGCCAGCGAGCGATGCTGAAACTCCGTGTCGGCGAGCGCGGCGACGGCGGCCGCCTGGCCGGCTGTCGAGGTGTTGAACGGCAGCCTCACGCGGTTGACCGCCTCGGAAATCGCCAGCGGGGCAAAGGCCCAGCCGACGCGCAGCGCCGCCAGTCCATGCAGCTTCGAGAAGGTGTGGGTGACGACGATGTTTTCGGCCTCGCGCGCCATCTCGAGGCCATCGGTGAACGTCGGGTCGGTGTTGAATTCAGCATAGGCCCCGTCGAGCACCAGGATCACGCTGGGCGGCAGGCCGGCATGCAGACGCCGGATCTCCGCTTCGCCGATGAATGTGCCCGTGGGGTTGGCCGGGTTGGCGATGAACATCAGTCGGGTGCGCTCATCGACCTGCGCGAGCATGGCGTCCACGTCGATCCGGTAGTTGGGTTCGGCCGCGAGGCGCACTTCGCCCTGGTTGGCACGGGCCCCGATCGCATAGGCGCCGAAGCCGAACTCGCCCTGAACGATGTTGTCGCCGGGCTCGAGGAACACCTGGTTCAGCAGGGCGAAGATCTCGTCGGTGCCGCAGCCGAGGATGATCCGGTCCGGCTCGATCCGGTAATGTTCGCTGAGGGCGGCGCGTAGGACGCCGCCGCGCCCGTCCGGATAGGCGCCGAGGGTCTCGGCGGCGTCCAGGAACGCCTGGCGCGCCGCCGGGCTGCAGCCGTGGATGTTCTCGTTGGCCGACAGTTTGACAGGGTCCACGACGCCCTCGGCGCCGGCCTTACCGGGCATGTAGGCGTGGATGGCCAGGATGCCGGGCTTCGGCAGCGGGCGATCGGCGCCGGATCGGTCGAGTGCGGTGTCTTCGGGTGGAGCGGTCATGGCGCGCGGGTATGACGGTGGGGTGATCGGCCTGTCAATAAACCTTGGGCGATGGGCCGATCGCGGCCGGGCCGAGCGTGGTCTGGCCGGCCTGGAAGTCGATGGTCACGGCGTCGACCGAGCCCTGGCGCGAGGCGTCGAGGACGCTGGCCGCGGTGGCCGCGGTTTCCGGCCGGATCGCCCCCGACTGCGTCATCGCCGCCAGGGCCCTGGGCGCGGCGCGAAGCGCCACGTTGAGCGAGCCCTTCAACCGGCCGTCCTGATCCACGGTCAGCGTCCCTGGTTTCGCATCGAGGACGGCGTCGCCGGCCAGCAGTTTCAACGTCCGCATGTTCAGGACGCCGCCCCGGTCGCGCCACCGGCTGACCGCCGAGGCCCAGTCCACGCCATCCACGGCCCCGGCGTGTGAGTAGACGCTGTCGGCGATCAGGGTGACCGGCTTGCCGTCGGCGATGCGGCCGAGCAGGCCGGTGAACGGTGCGTCGGCCTGATCCACCTCGAGATAGAAGGCGCCCTGGTCGTCGGGGCCGGCGCGCGTGTGCAGATGGAGCTCCTTCGCCGCCGAGAAGAAGAAGGGATTTGCACCCGCCGGGCCTGTCAGGGTAACGCCGAGCCCCTCCACGGAGATCCGTGGCGGATGAGCGTCGATGTCGGACAGGCTGGCCCGCAGCACGTTGGAGCGGATGACGAGCGCGTCCCCACCTTTGCTGGTCAGCGACATGTCGCCCGGGATGTCCAGCACCCAGTGGCCCGGCGTCAGGACTTCCGCTTCGGCGTTGGTGGTCGGCACGCTCAGGCGCCAGCCCGACGGCGCGCGCATGGCGAAGTCGGACACGCCGAGATCGAGACGGAACGGATAGCCCCAGACCGATCGCGCCCGCCATGTCACGTCGTAGCCGGCCTGGGCCATGTTGGAGCGGAAAGTGTCCAGGTTGCGATAGACCTGATCTCTCATCCACAACCAGCCGATGCTCCAGGCGATGACAGCGACGAGCAATAGGATAAACGGCCCGTAGAGCCCGAGGCGTCGAGGGCGAGTGCGTGGCTGGCTGGTGAAGAGGGGCATGGCGGGACCTGGGGGCGAGCTTGAGGAACGGATGAACGACGTGGCGAACGGTGGCTGGGTGTTTGGCTACGGCTCACTCATGTGGCGGCCGGGTTTCGACTATCTAGAGCGCCGCGCCGCCGTCCTCCATGGCCGGCGACGGGCGTTCTGCATCTATTCGGTCCATCATCGCGGCACGCCGGAGCGGCCGGGTCTGGTGCTGGGCCTGGCGCCCGGCGGCTCGGTGCGCGGCGTCGCATACCGCATCGCCGACCAGCGGTGGGAAGACGTCATCGCCTATCTGAGGGAGCGGGAGCAGCCGACGGAAACCTATGTCGAAGCATCGGCGATCATGCGGCTAGACGGAGACGCCGCGCGCAAGGCCGTCGTCTTCCTGTCCGACGTCGCTCATCCGCAATGGGCCGGCGTGTTGCCACTGGACGCCCAGGCCGATCTCATCGCCGGTGGGACGGGGCTGTCGGGCCGCAACGTCGACTATCTGCGCGATCTCGTCGATCACCTGAAAGCCGAACGGATCGCCGACCGGACCATGGAGCGATTGCTGACGATGGTCGAGGCGAGGGAGGGCAGTGTGTGATCTGAATCAGCTTTGCGTTGTGAGCAGGGCCGTGGAAGCGGTCTCGATCCGTTGCTCCAACACCCGCATGAACTCCGCGCGAGGCAGTCCAGCGGGGATTGGCGGGAGGAACTCGTAGACGATGACGCCCGGCCGGCGAAGGAAGCCGTGCGCCGGCCAATGGACTCCCGAATTGGTCGCCATGGGAATGCAGGGCAAGCCCAGGTCGCGATAGATGGCGGCTACACCCGGCTTGTAGTCGCCCGTGGCCCCAGGGGCCATCCGATGGCCTTCGGGAAAGATCACCACCTGCCGTTGGTCGGCGATGCGGCTCCGGGTGTCGGCGAGCAGCTGGCGCAGGGCCTTTGCGTTGGCCTCGCGGTCGATGACGATCATCCCGGCCCGGCGCGAGTACCAGCCGTAGACCGGGATGCTCATGAGTTCCTGCTTCATGACGTAGGCGGCGTCGTCGAAGATGGCGTACGGCGCCATGGTGTCCAGCATGCACTGATGCTTGGCCGCGACCAGGGCCGCCCCCGCCGGCAGATGTTCGCGTCCGCGGATCTCGACGCGCACCCCACAGATCGCCGCGACGAGCCAGGTCGAAGACGTGGCCCAGAATTTCATCCACCCGACCAGCCAGCTTCGAGGCGCCAGCCAGATCAGCGGCAGGCCCAGGAGGGCTATGGCGACCGACCACGCGTAGAAGATCAGGGCGAAGAGCAGGGAGCGGGCGAGGGTCATGCCGCGTTCGCTCCCGACGGCGCCCGGCCATGATTTCCAATTCCCCGAACCGTCTCGCGGGCGAGTATGGCGAGGTATTTGCAGTATTCCAGCGCCACCCGCCGCATCCCAGGCTCGCTCGCCTGCCAGTGCTGAGCGTCCAGGTCGCGGGTCGCCACCGGATAGGGCGTGATGGTGGCGGCCGGAAGCGCCGCCCGCAGCTCCAGCATGGCCCTGGGCATATGATAGTCGGCGGTGACCAGGATCAGGCTATGATAGCCGAGCGACCTTGCCCATTCCGCGGTTTCACGCGCATTGCCGACGGTGTCGGCGGCGGTGAAGCCCAGATCGACACAACAGTCGAACAAGGGTTTCGCCGCTCCGGTGACGCCCCACAGATCCTGGCGGGTCGCCATGGGGTTGACCCCCGAGACCAGGAGCCGCTTTCCCTTGCCGGCTTCGAGCAGGCGCGTGGCGGCTTCGAGGCGCTGATCCGATCCGCCGGTCAGGGCGACGATCCCGTCGGCTGTCGGCGGATCGTCCGCGGGGGTAAGGCGCGCGACGCGATCGCCGAACTCCAGGAGCCCGGCCATCCAGATCACCACCATGACAAATACCAGGGCGAGGGCCTTCATGGCCTCGGGTGTAGCACCGCTCGCGTCGAAAGTGTGGCGGCGCCGATCGCCGCGGCGACGGCGATGGCCGGCCACGGGAGAGCGGCGCCGAGGGCGAGCCAGGAAATGCCCGGCGCGGCGGTGATCTTCCAGGCCAGCGCGGCGGCGATGGCGAGCGCCGCCCCCGCGCCGGCGGCCACACCTGTGCGAAGCCCCAGCCGCCGCCGGAACAGGCCGGCGACATAGCCGTCGTTCGCGCCGGTGAGATGCAGCAGGGCCACCAGGTCCCGATGCCCGTTGACGCAGGCCCGCGATCGCGATCCCAGCGTAAACGCGGCGACGAGCACCAGCGCGAGCCACGCGGCCGCCACGACGCCGGCGGCGACGCCGATCGTGCGCCACAGGTGGCTCGTCCAGAGATGGTTGTCGTCGACGCTCACCCTGAGACCCTGCGCCTCGAGGTCGCGGGCTATCCGGCCGGCCTCGCGGGGGGTCCTGGCCGCGAACGAGACCGTCACCAGGCGGGTGGGACCGCCGGCCGAAGCGGGCGCTCTCGCCTCGATCAGGTCCGCGATCGTCCCGTCCGCCCGGTCCGGCTGCATGATGCTCACATCGGTCACGCCGCTCATCGATCCGAGAAGTTCCGCCGCTCTCGCCGCCGCCGCGTCGTCGCTCTCCAGCCCGCCGCCGCGGACCAGGACCGTGGCCGACCCGGTCAGGCGGCTCGTCAGGTCGCGCGCCATCAGGCCGCCGACCAGGGTCGCGATCATCAGGGACGCGGTCAGGAACGACATCAGGCCGAAGGCGACCCAGGCCAGCCAGGCGCGCGGGCCTTCCGGGGAGAGCAGAGGGCCAGAGCGGTACGGGCCGGTCATGGCGCAACACCCTGTGACGCGCCTTCGATCAGCGTCACGCGACCGTCCTGCACCTGCAGCCTCGAGGCGCCCGAAGCGGTCGCCAGCTGTTCGTTGGCCATGGCGACGAGGACGGTCATGCCCGACGCCGCCAAGTCCGTCATCAGGCGCACCACGCGGTGGGTGCTGACGGTGTCCAGGCCGTCGGTCGGATCGTCGGCGAGAAGGATTTCCGGCCCATTGGCCACCGCCCGGGCGATCGCCAGGCAACGGCGCTCGCCATCCGACAGGATAGCCGGGCGTTCGTCGACCCGGCGCCCCAGGCCGACCCAGCGCAGGACGTCGCTGACCTGCGGTCCGTACTCCGCAGGCTTGCGCCCGGCGATGCGTGGTCCGAGCGCGGCGTTCTCGAACACCGTGAGGTGCTCCAGCATGGGCATGTCGCGAAACACCACGCCGATGCGCCGGCGTATCGAGGCCGCCTCCGCCCGTTTCAGCGAGGCCACGTCGCGCCCGAAGACCTGGACGCGCCCGCGAGCTGGCGACCTGGTCATGCAGATCAGCTTCAGGATCGACGTCTTATCGGCGGCCGAAGGCCCCGTGAGGGTGTGGAACGAGCCGGGCGCGAGCGCGAACGAAAGTCCGCGGGAGCCGCCAAGATCGTCCTGGTGTTTCAGCCCCACGGCCTCGAAGCGCGCCACCGGGGCGGGATGGGCGCGGGGGCCGATTTCTTCAGGCGCTGGGACGGCGGTGCTTATGGACATCAGAGCCCGGTTCATGGTCTCGACACAGACGTTGCTCAGGCGTCCGATTCGCCCTTGATGATACCCTCCCGCCATCCCCGCGCCAGCGGGTATTTTGGGAGGCCCGGGCGGTTCGGATGGACGCCCCAGCCAGTTCGCGCACAGGGAGGTAAACAGATCGCCAACGGGGCGCGTCTCTCGTCGTGATCGGTTCACCATGGCAATGTGTCATCGCCGCCGTTGAGACGCCGTTGCATCCATACGACGTCGACCCAGCGGCCGAATTTGAAGCCGAGCCCGCGGGCGACGCCGATCTCCTCGAAGCCTATCGACTTGTGCAGTCCGATCGATCCGGCGTTGGCGGAATCGCCGATCACCGCGACCATCTGGCGCAGCCCCATGCTTTCGCACACGCCGATCAGGCGCGTCATCAACGCCTTTCCGATCCCGCGCCCCATCAGGTCGGGGGCCACATAGACGCTGTCCTCGACCGTGAACCGATAGGCGGCGCGGGGCCGGAACCGCGTGGCGTAGGCGTAGCCGACCACGCCGCCGCCAACACTGAGATTGTCGGCGACGAGATAGGGCAGGCCCGCCGCCTCGACGGCGCCCTTGCGCGCCGCCATCTCCGCCACGCTCGGGGGAGTCTCCTCGAAGGTGCCGAAACTGTTGAGCACATGGTGGCCATAGATGGCCGCGATGGCGCTCAGATCCGCGTCGGTGGCCGGGCGTACGATCACCCCAGGGCCTCCTCGCCTTCGATCGCCCACACCGCGAAGGCGTAGTCCAGGGCGACCTCCTTGAGGTGGTCGAAGCGCCCCGACGCGCCGCCGTGACCGGCCTCCATGTTGATCTTCAGCAACAACGGCTTGCCGCTGGTGCTGTGGTCGCGCAGGCGGGCGATCCACTTCTGCGGCTCCCACCAGGTGACGCGCGGGTCGGTCAGGCCGCCATGCGCGAAGATCGCTGGATAGGCTTGGCGTGAGACATTGTCGTAGGGGCTGTAGCCGGCGATGTAGTCGTAGGCGGCCGGATCGGTCAGCGGGTTGCCCCATTCGGGCCATTCCGGCGGCGTCAGGGGCAGGGTGTCGTCGCTCATGGTGTTGAGCACGTCGACGAACGGCACGGCGGCGATCACCGCGCCCCACAGGTCCGGCCGCAGATTGGCCACCGCGCCGACCAGCATCCCGCCCGCCGAACCCCCATAGGCGACGATGCGGCCTTCGCGCCCGTAGCCGTGGTCCACCAGGTGCTCGGCGCAGGCGATGAAGTCGGTGAACGTATTGCCCTTTTTCAGCCCCCGCCCGTCGAGGAACCAGCCCCAGCCCTTGTCCGATCCGCCGCGGATATGGGCGGTCGCCCAGATCCAGCCGCGATCGACCAGGCTGAGCGTCTGCGTCGAAAACGCCGGCTCCATGGCGATGCCGTAGGAGCCATAGCCGTAGAGCATCAGCGGCGCCGAGCCATCCAGCGCGGTCTCGCGCAGCTTCAGCACCGTGATCGGGACGCTCTCGCCGTCGGGGGCGGTCGCGAACAGCCGGTGGGTCTCATAGCGGCTCGGGTCGTGGCCGGAGGGGACCTCCTGCGTCTTGCGCAGGGTCCGCTCGCGGGTCGCCATGTCGTAGTCGAACCATTGCCGCGGCGTGGTCGGCGATTGATAGACGAAGCGGGTGGTGGTCGTGGCGTATTCGAGGCCCGGACTGAGCGAGAGGGCGTAGGCGGCCTCGTCGAACGCGATCAGGTGTTCGCAGCCGTCACGCTCCGCGATCACGATGCGGTTGCAGGCGTTCTCGCGTTCCAGCCGCGCCATGTGTCCCTGATAGAGGGCGAAGCCGGCGATCAGGCGGCCGGGGTGATGCTCGACCAGGGTCTCCCATGTTTCGGGCGCCGGGATGTCGGCGCGGGACACCACCAGCTTGAAGTCCACCGCCCCGTCGGCGTTGGTGCGGATCACCCACCGGTCGCTCCAGCGGTCGATATCGTAGCGAACCCCGTCTCGCGCCGGGATGGCGATGACGGGCGCCGCGGTCGGCTCCGCCGCCGGGATCAGCCGCACCGCGCTGGTTTCCTGGTTCTGCGAGACGATCAGGATGTGGGAGCGGTCGGCGGTGACGCCGACGCCCAGGAACATGCCCTGGTCCGCCTCTTCGTAGATGAGCACGTCCTCGCCACCACGCGCGGGTCGCCGGAAGACCTTCGCAGGCCGGGCGTTCTCGTCGCGCCATATCCAGAACAGCCATGCCGAGTCTGGAGAGAACGCGAAGTCGCCCGTGGCGCTATCCGGTCCATCGGGCAGGATCTCGCCGGTCACCAGGTCGCGGACGAAGATCCGATGGTATTCCGAGCCCTGCTCGTCGACGGACCAGGCGTAGAGCGCGTGGTCGGGCGAATGGGCGGCGCCGTCGACCGAATAGTAGGCCTTGCCGGCCGCCTCCGCCTCCTCGTCCAGCAGGATGGTTTCAGCACTCGGCTCGCCGCGCGGGCGGCGCACATGCCGGGGATGCTGGGCGCCGAGCTCGAAGCGATGGAAATATTCGAACGGGCCGTCGGGCGAGGGGACCGAGGCGTCGTCCTCCTTGATCCGTCCCTTCATCTCTTCGAACAGCTTCGCCTTCAGCGGCTCGGCGGAGGCCAGCATCGCGGCCTGGTAGGCGTTCTCCGCCTCCAGGTGCTCGCGCACGTCCGCCTTCACCACCGAGGGATCGCGCAGGACCGCCTGCCAGTTGTCGTCCTTCATCCACGCATATTCGTCGACCCGCTCGCGGCCGAGCTGGACGATGTGTTTGGGGTGTTTGGGCGGGGAGGGCGGTGTCGGGGTCATCGCGGCTATGTGCGGCGGGAGACGGTGGGAGGCAAGCATCCTGCTGTATCCTCCCTCCCCTTCTGGGGAGGGACAGACGGCGCAGCCGTCAGGGTGGGGAAGTCTCGATGAAACCCCACGCTGTTGTTGATTGCATCACACTTCCCCACCCTGGACGCTCCGCGTCCTGTCCCTCCCCAGAAGGGGAGGGAGGAAATCACGGTGAGGACGCCGCGGCGGTGAGCTGAAGGGGGGTAAGGGATGGACGGCCCTTTCAGAGGCAGACATAATATCGAAAGGTAATACCTGTCAGGCGCTAGATGAGGATCCAATGGCGACCTCGGTCAAGATCGACGACGGCCTCAAAGAACGGTTGCGGCGTCTGGCGGATATGCGCAGCCGATCGCCGCACTGGCTGATGCGCGAAGCCATCGAACAATATGTGGATCGCGAAGAGGGCCGCGAGTCCTTCAGGCGCGAGGCTGTGGCCGCCTGGACGGCCTATGCCGAAACCGGCCGCCATCTCACGGGCGACGAAACACGCGCCTGGCTGCGAACCTGGGGCGAGGACAATGAACCGCGCCGGCCGGATTGCCACGAGTAGTCGTCACCGAAGGCGCGGCCACGGGGCTCGATCGATGCCGGCGCTTCCTGCTCGCCAAGAGTTCTCAGGCGGCCCGCCGCGCAGCCCAGGCGATCGAGCGTCAGTTGCTGCTCCTGGAGACGACGCCGGACATCGGCCGGCCGTTTTCCGAAACGCCGGGTTGGCGCGAACTGGTCATTGCGTTTGGCGATACCGGCTATGTCGCGCTCTACCATCACGACCCCGAGGAAGACGCCGTCTACGTACTCGCGTTCCGCCATCAGCGAGAGGCGGGCTACTGACCGCGCCATACCGGCGGGCTTTTGGCCGGCATCGGCCGAACCGTGGTTCACCACCGCAAGCGGGAATGGACCACGGCCGGCCGGGGTGAGCAGCGTGACCTCGAGCGCGGGAGGATCCTCGCCGGCGCCGCGCGAGTGCAGGATGCGCTCATTCAGCGGCGCCAACAGAGCCTCGCCAGTCCATGAGACAGCGGCGAGGGCGGGCGCCTGGCCGGCGACCATCAGGCCAGCGGATAGTGCGCCGGCGGCTCGCTCACTTCGTCGCCCTCCACCCAGATTTCCGCGACGTCGCCATTGCCGATCCGCGCCAGGCCGAATGCGTGGCCGAATCGGTACCCGTGCAAGACCGCGATCAGCGGACCCGCGTTACGGCGAGCGCCTCGTTCCTAGGCGGCCAGGAGGGTTTGCGCGGTCCGGCATACATCCGCCATCTGGTATGGCTTCGACACGAAGGTGGCCGGCAGGTGATCGATGGAGCGCGAGATAGGCAGCGCTGAAGCGATGATGATGTGCAGGCCGGGACTGGCGGCCTTCAGGTGTTCAGCCAGGCCGATGCCATCCATCACGCCTGGCATGTTGACGTCGGTGAACAGCAGGTGGATGTGCGCCGAGTCGGCGAGGACCAGCAGGGCGTGGGCGGCGTGTTCGGCTTCGAAAACGACGAAGCCCGCCTCGATGAATGCGTCCGCCGCCACCATGCGAATCAATATCTCGTCCTCGACAATGAGGACGGCAGGCAACGCTGGATATGGCATTAGCGCGTAAGGCGCGAAGGGGACGACTGTTCCATTCACTGCTGCGGAATCGACATCTCCATCGCGCGGACATTAGGCCATCGCCCGACGATGGCGTATGATCCTGGTTCAAGGCGCTCGCGCCGGTTGTCATCCAAGTCCCGGTCGTGAAGGAGCGCCCTTGTCGGCCATAGACCGGAACAACGTGCGGGTTAAAGGCGCCGGCGAGCGGGCGATGGTGTTCGCCCATGGCTTCGGATGCGACCAGAACATGTGGCGCCATGTCGCCCCGGCGTTTGAAGCGACGTTTCGCACGGTGCTCTTCGACAACGTCGGCGCGGGCAATTCCGACCTGGGCGCGTACGACCCCGGCAAATACGCGAGCCTTTCGGGCTATGCCGAAGACCTGATCGAGATCATCCGCGAACTGGACATGAGCGGGACGGTGCTGGTCGGCCATTCGGTCAGCGCCATGATCGGTATCCTGGCGTCGTTGCGCGCGCCGGAGCTGTTCTCGGCGCTTGTGCTGGTCGGGCCGTCTCCACGCTACATCGACGACGGCGATTATCACGGGGGTTTCACGGCCGATCAGATCGAGGAACTGCTGGAATTCCTCGCCGAGAATCCCATGGCCTGGTCGCAGGCGATGGCCCCGGCGATCATCGGCAATCCCGATCGCCCGGAACTTGGGGAAGAGCTCACGGAAAGTTTTTGCCGGACCGACCCGGCCATCGCCCTGGGCTTCGCGCGGGCGACGTTCACATCCGACAACCGCGACGACCTGCCCAAGGTGACGACGCGCACGCTCATCCTGCAGTGCAGCGACGATATCATCGCGCCCGAAGCGGTGGGACGCTATGTCCACGACCACATCGCGCACAGTGAACTGGTCCTTCTCCAGGCCACGGGCCATTGTCCCAATCTCAGCGCCCCGGCGGAGGTGATCTCCGCTGTCCAGGCCTTTGTCTGACCCTGGGGCGCCGCCCATGGACCTCGCGCCGGCCGATGATTTCCAGGACCTGTTCGAAGACGCGCCCTGTGGCTATGTGATCACCGATCCCGATGGCCGGATCGTCCGGGTCAACGCCACTTTTTCGGGCTGGATCGGCTTCGCCGCCGAAGGGCTGCTCGGCAAACGGTTGCGCGATCTTCTGACCGTGCCTGGTCGAATATTCTACGAGACGAACTTCGCGCCTCTGCTGCGCCTGCAGGGCGGCTTCGAAGAGGTCGCCTTGGACGTCTCGACGGCCGGCGGCGGCAAGCTGCCCGTCCTGGTCAACGCCCGCGAACGCCGCGACGCCGCCGGCGCGGTGCTCGCCATCAGAATTGTTTTCGTGCGGGCGGGAGATCGGCGCAGTTACGAACGCGATCTGCTGGGCCGCGAGGCGGTCGCCACGCAAAGCCTGCGCGACGAGAAAGCGACCTCGGAACTGCGCGAACAGTTCATCGCGGTCCTGGGGCACGATCTGCGCAATCCGCTTGCCTCCATCGTCGGGGCGGCGCGCCTGCTGCGCCGCGAACTGCAGAGCGACAAGGCGCTGCGCGTCCTCGATCTGATGGAAGCGAGCGTCGATCGCATGGCCGGGCTGATCGACGACGTGATGGATTTCGCGCGGGGACGGCTCGGCAGCGGAATCGGACTCAACCGTACGGTCGGTCATCTCGAACCGGTCTTGCGGCAGGTCGTGGCCGAACTGGAGGCGGGCCAGCCGAGCAGGGTGATCGTCAGCGACTTCGACGTGCCGGCGCCGATCAGCTTCGACGCCGGCCGCATCGCCCAACTGATGTCCAACCTGGTGGGCAACGCCCTGACCTACGGCGATCCGAAACAGCCGGTGCGCCTGCACGCCTCCACGACCCCCGGGCGCCTCGAACTGTGGGTCGCCAACGCCGGCGAGCCGATACCGGAAGCCGCGATGGAACGGCTCTTCCAGCCCTTCTTCCGCGGCGACGTACGTCCCAGCCAGCAGGGCCTGGGCCTTGGCCTGCACATCGCCTCGGAAATCGCCAAGGCGCACGGCGGTGTTCTGCAAGTCCGTTCCGACCGGACCGAAACGCGCTTCACGTTCACCATGCCGATCGCGTAGCGGCGCCGGGCGCGCCTGGACACGGGCCGTCCCCGGCCGGTTGGCGCCACCGGGCGCGGTCGGTCACCGTCACTCTTGCCGTTTTCACCAGGGCAACCGGGCGAAGGCAAGAATTAAACCACGAACAACACGAACAACACGAACGCAGTACTGGAGCCTCGCGAGCCTGACTCCGTCGGCTGGCGTGAAGTCATGGTGGCGCTGACAGCCGACCTGGGCGCAGGCGCGTTCGTGTTGTTCGTGGTTTCAATTCTGGCGCTCGACTGAGTGCGCCGCGCGCGGGGATTGGGCGATCGAGCGAAGGGGTCTGCGGCGATCGGCAAGCCTCGCCAGCACATGGGACGGCGGCGAGGGCAGCCATCTGGCCGGGCCCGTCAGGCCAGCGGATAGTGCGCCGGCGGATCGCTCACTTCGTCGCCCTCCCAACGGCCTTGAAAGGGGTGGCGTCACGTGTCATCTAAAATGCGTCATGTGACGGAGTTTGCTTATGGCGCTTGTCGAGCCGCTTGTCGAGGAAACCGATCTCGACCGTACGGTCGATCTGTTGGGTGGGCCGCGGGTGCTCCATCGGACTGTGCGCAGCGCGTTGGATACGCACGATCTGTTGCAGGAGGGGTTGCCGGCGCGCGCGCTCGGCCATCTCGTACGCGAAGTCACCCTTTTGCATGCCTCTCCCGCGCTCCTGGAAAAAGCTGTCGGCATCAGTCCGCGCACCTGGCAGCGGAGGAAGAAAGATGAAGAAGATCGGCCGCTCAGCCGCGAGCAGAGTAATCGCGTCTGGAAGTTCGCGGAGACGCTCAGTCGGGCAAGCGATCTGTTCGGATCGCAGGCGGCGGCCGAAGCCTGGCTAGTCGAGCCGGCGATCGCGCTCGATCAGCGCAAGCCGATCGATCTCCTCTCGACCCCGGCAGGCGTCGAAATGGTGGAAGAACACCTCACCAGGATAGAGTACGGCGTCTATACGTGACCCCGCTTCCGCCGCCGCTGGGCCTTGGAGACCTCGTCTTCTGGCGGCTCGACCAGGCGAAGTTCGCCAGTACTTGGGACAGCGGTGAGGGCGGGTATCTGGCCGGTGGCCGTTGGAACTCACGCGGCGTGC
>Ga0302314_10006210_pt1 | contig 21705 bp, 20 predicted proteins | sample III_Palsa_N2_3_FD_200533 | JGI IMG/M metagenome (GOLD analysis project Ga0302314, IMG submission 200533) | Peat permafrost microbial communities from Stordalen Mire near Abisko, Sweden - III_Palsa_N2_3 | ecosystem: Environmental > Terrestrial > Soil > Palsa > Peat permafrost | place: Sweden...
CGCGGCGCGGCCGATGCGGACGTCCGCGCGGCGGCCCGCGCGGCCCAGGCGGAGGGCTTCCTCTCCCGCCTGCCGCACGGCTTCGACACCCTGATGGGTGAGCGCGCCAAGCAGCTCTCCGGCGGCCAGCGCCAGCGCATCGCCATCGCTAGAGCCCTGGTGCGCCACGCGCCGATCCTCCTGCTCGACGAGGCCACCAGCGCCCTCGACGCCGAGAGCGAGCGCCTGGTGCAGAGCGCGCTGCACGAGGCCATGATCGGCCGCACGACTCTCGTCATCGCCCACCGCCTGGCCACGGTGCTGGGGGCCGACCGGATCGTCGTCATGGACGCCGGCAAGGTGGTCGAGGTCGGCCGTCACACCGAGTTGATGGTCCGAGGCGGCCTCTACGCCCGCCTGGCCCGCCTGCAGTTCGGCGCCGAGGCGGCCTAGCGCGCTGCTCTGAGGGTCAGCCCGGAAGCCTCGGATGGATTTCATTCATTGCGGCGAAATAGTTATTGACTGACTACTCACTCGACTATAAATCGACCTTATCGATTGCGGGCGAGAAGCATGGCCAGGCCACGGAGCGACGACAAGCGGAGCGCGATCATGTCGGCGGCGATCCGCGTCATCGCCTCCCGAGGATTGAGCGCGCCGACGGCGACGATCGCCAAGGAGGCGGGCGTCTCCAACGGGTCCTTGTTCACCTACTTCGACACCAAGGCCGACTTGCTGAACCAGCTCTACACGGAGCTTAAGGCGGAGATGGCCGCAGCCGCCCTGGACGGACTGCCGACCGACGGCGACATCCATCGGCAGACGCTCCACATGTGGTCCCATTGGCTGCGCTGGGCGACGTCGTGTCCCGACAAGCGCCGGGCGCTCGCGCGCCTCGACCTATCGGACGATATCACGCCAGAAAGCCGTGAAGCTGGACACCGGACGATGGCCGGCGTCGCCAAGCTGCTGGAGCGGAGCCGCGAAAACGGCGCCATGCGTGATGCGCCGCTGGGGTTTGTCGTCGCGCTGATGAACGCGCTCGCAGACGCGACGATCGACTTCACGATCCGCGACCCGGCCAACGCCGACAAGCATGCCGCGGCTGCGTTCGACGCCGTGTGGCGAATGCTCGCCTGATTTTTGACCCGGTTGATGACTGACTAGACAAACATCTAAGTGGAAAGAAATATGCCAACGAATACAGATCGCAAAGCGTACATCGTCACCGGCCCGACCTCCGGCATAGGCCGCTTCACGGCCCTCGAGCTGGCCAAGCACGGCGCCGTCGTGCTGGTCGGCCGAGACCCACGAAAACTCGACGAGGTGCGGAAGGCCATCGAGCAAAAGGGCCAGTACGCGGTTTCGGTCGTGTGCGACCTGTCCGATCCCGGCAGCGTGGCGCGAGCGGCCGCGGAGATCATTGCGCTCGATCTTCCGATCGCAGGCCTGCTCAACAACGCCGGCGTCATGCAGATGCGCGCCACCAAGAACGCGCTCGGCTGGGACATGACATTCGCGACCAACCACCTCGGGCCGTTCGCGCTGACCGAGGCGCTCGCGCCACATCTCCCCGACGGCGCCAACGTCGTCTTCGTCGCCTCCGCCGTGGAAGATCCCGAGCGCAAGCCCGCCAAGGCCGTCGGCTTCCGCGGCGCGCGCTATATTTCAGCGGAAGCGAGCGCTCGCGGCGAGTGGCGGCCCGACGGTTCCAAATTGCTGGGTGCCGACGCCTACGCCACGTCGAAGCAGTGCAATCTCGCCACGGTGATGGCCTTCGCCCGTGAAACGCCACGGCTGCGCTTCAACGCCGTCGAGCCAGGCGTAAATGTCACCACCGGTCTCGGGCGGCGCGACGCCAACGCCTTCGTAGGCTTTCTGGCGAAGTACGTCATTCCACTGCTCGTGCCGCTGCTCATGCCCTTCATGAAGTTCTTGAGCACCCCGAAGCGCGCCGCGCGCGTGATCACCAACATCCTGATCGACGACTCCGGTCAGACCGGCGTCTACTACGACGAGGGTGGTCACCCGAAGCTCGGCTCCGCGCTCGTGCGTGACCCGGCGTTCCAGGACCGCGTGGTTGCCGAGACGCGGGCACTGCTGTCGACGGCTTGAGCTCAAACCGCCAAAGGCGCGATCTGATCCTCGATCAATCCCCCGAGAAGGAACGCCCCATGCCGGCGGACAACCTCAAAGCTTTAGGCGCCAAGATCGCGCTCGTCACAGGCGCGTCGTCAGGCATCGGTCGGACCTTCGCCCAACGACTGGGCGCCGATGGGTACAATCTCGTGGTCGTGGGCCGCCGCCGCGATCGGCTCGAAGAGCTCGTCGCCGCGCTCCCAAACGTCAAGGTTCATCCCCTGGTCGCCGACCTCGGGACCGACTCCGGTGTGGAGGCGGTCGCCGACGTGTGCGCCAGCGAAGAACTCTCCATGCTCGTCAACAACGCCGGCGTCGCCCACTACATGCCGTTCATCGAGCTGCCCGCCGACAAAGCGAGCGAGCTCCTTCACGGGAAGGTCGTCGCGCCGACGATGCTGGCGCGAGCCGCGGCCCCCGGCATGGTCGCGAGGGGTGAAGGCACGATCATCAATGTGTCGGGCATGCTTGCGTTCAGCGGTCCGGCGCCGATCGAAAAGCTGCCGCTTCGCCGGGCTGTGTACACGGGAACGCTGGCCCACATTGTCGCGCTGTCGCAAGCGCTGCACGAGGAGCTGAAATCTCAAGGCTTGCGGATACAAGCGCTCTGCCCGGGGGTGGTCGCGACCGAGTTCCACGAACGCCAAGGGCTCGACCTTAGCGCCGTGCCTCGGATGTCGGCGGATGACGTCGTGACCGCCAGCCTGCGAAGTTTGGCCCTCGGCGAGGTCGTCTGTGCTCCGGGCGTAGAGAAGTTCGATCTGCTCGACGCGGTGTTCAGGGCCGACCTCGCGGCGTTCGGGGCGCAGGCGCCGCAACTGGCGCAGCGTTACCTCGCGCCATAGGGGGCGCCGCTGTTCGCGCCCGGGATGGGTGCACCCGTCCGCCCGGGCTGATCGGCGCCACAGCTATCCAGCACGCGGAGTGAGACCATGACAGCCAACGGCAACGCCGTCGTCGCCGACGAACTGATCGAGATGGGCGGCTTGCGTTTCCATTTTCGCGATTGGCCGTCGCGGCGCGCGGATGCGCCGAGCCTTGTTCTCCTGCATGGCTTTACGGGCCACGCGCGGTCCTGGGACCCCTTCGCCGAGGCGATGGCCGATCGCTATCGCGTGCTCGCGCTCGGTCAGCGAGGTCACGGTGAGACCAACTGGACGGCGGCCGACGAGTACGGCGTCGACAACATGGCCGACGATCTGGAGGCCTTTGTACCGGCGCTGGGCCTGGAGAGCTTCGCCCTCCTCGGCCTGTCCATGGGCGGTCTGGCGGCGATGGAATATGCGGGCCGCGGGGCGAAGCCGCTCGCCGCTTGCGTCATCGTCGACGTCGGTCCGGAGATTGACCGGTCCGGGTCCAGTCGAATCCGGGCCAACGTGCAGGCGGCGGACACCTTTGCCAGCCGCGAGGAAGCCTTCGCGGTCGCTCGCGCCGACAACAGCCGGCCGCCCGAGGCGCTTCATCGACAGCGGTCCGACGCCGGCCTGATGCGGACCCAAGACGGCCGCCGGACCTATCGCTACGATCGCACCTTGCGTTCGCCGGGCCATCTGCGGCTGCCGGATGCGGAAGCGGCCTGGCGGTCGTGCGCGAACATCGAGGCTCCGACGCAAATCGTTCGCGGCGAACTTTCCGACATTCTCTCGCCGCGGATCGCGGAGCGGATGGTCGAAACCATCCCGGACGCGCGCCTCGCGACCGTCGCCGACGCGGGCCATGGCGTGCCCTACGACGGCCCCGAGGGATTTCTGGCGGCGGTGCGGGGGCTTTTGCAGGGATAGCGACTGGGAATCGAGCGATTGGAGCAACGTTGCGCCTTTGCTCCCGCGCCTACGCCGCCCCCAGCCGCTCGACCAGCCGGGCATTCGCCCGCCCGCGCCACAGCGCCAGACCTACAAGCGCGGCGTTGAGCGCGGTCAGTTCGAAGATGAAGAACCACAGCGGCCGGGCCGCCAGCACGGCCAGGAAGGCGACCAGGGTGCGGGCGTTGGAAGCCAGAACGCCGCTTGCCTTGACGATCGGCAGGAAGGTCTCCTGGTAGAGCCGTCGCGCGGTCTCGCCCGGCGCGGCGTCCATCGCCCGCTCCGCCGCCGCCTCGCCCGGACTGAGCAGGTTCGAGGCTCCCAGGTAGAATTTCGCCAGCGCCGCGCCAGCCCCGCCCTCGCCCGCGCCGGTTTGTCGCATCCACGACGCGCCATAGACGAAGCGGCGATAGGCCTTGCGCCCGGTCTCATAGGCGTTCGCCTGCAGGAAGTGGGAGGCGGCGGCGGCCAACCCCACGGCCCAAGCCGCCGGCCCGAAGGTCCGCTGGGCCATGACCGCGAAGGCGACGTAGATCAGGCCCTGGCTGACGTGGTCGCAGACCCCGTCGACCAGCTCGCCGATGGGCGAGGCCCGCCCGGTCCGGCGGGCCAGGTCGCCATCGGCGCCGTCGAGCACGTGCCAGAGATACTGAAAACCGAGGCCCACGAAGGCGTTCCACGGCCAAGCCAGGAAGGCGTAGGCCGCCGCCGCCGCGCCGGAAGCGACCACGCTGGCCACGGAGACCTGATTCGGCGTCACCGGCGTGGCCGCCAGCACGCCCGCCAGGGTCCGCGAGACGGGATGGATCAGATAGATGTTGCTGGCCGCCTCGATCTCTCGCGGACGGCCCGGCGCGGGCCTGTCAGCCGCGTGAGAGGCCGTGGGATCGGTTGACATTGACGTTGCCTTGGTCTCCACGGGGCGGCTCGTAGTATGGCAGTCTTGTGACACGGGGCGCCAAACGCTAGCGTGAATTGTCCGGGGACGATCCACGCCTGCGGAAGGTCATCCCAGAAGGGAATAGGAATGGCAAAGATTCGCGCGGCGATTGTCGGCGTTGGCAATTGCGCGAGTTCGTTGGTTCAAGGCGTGTCCTATTACCGGGCGGCCAATGACAACACCGTCGGGCTGATGCACTGGGACCTCGGCGGCTATGAGCCCAGCGACGTCGAGTTCGTGCTCGCCTTCGACATCGACGAGCGGAAGGTCGGCGTCGACCTGTCCAAGGCGATCTTCGCCAAGCCCAACTGCACCGCCGTGTTCGCCGAAGTGCCCGAAAGCGGCGTCAAGGTGCGCATGGGCGCGGTGCTGGATGGCATGGCCGAGCACATGGAGCACATGCCGGCCGACCGCAGCTTCGTGAAATCAACCGCGCCCGAGCCCAACAAGGCCAAGGTGGTCGAGGCCCTGCGCACCTCCGGGGCCGAGGTGCTGGTCAACTTCCTGCCCGTCGGCTCGGAAGACGCGGTTCGCTTCTACATGGAATGCGCGCTCGAGGCCGGCGTCGGCGTCGTCAACTGCATGCCGGTGTTCATCGCCAGCGACCCGGAATGGGAAGAACGCTTCAAGTCCCGCGGCATCCCCATCGTCGGCGACGACATCAAGGCTCAGTTCGGGGCCACCATCGTCCACCGCGCCCTCACCAATCTCATGCGCCAGCGCGGCGTGCGCATGGACCGCACCTATCAACTCAACACCGGCGGCAACACCGACTTCCTCAACATGATGGATCGCGGCCGGCTGATGTCGAAGAAGATTTCCAAGACCGAGGCTGTGCAGTCGGTCATGGCTGAGCGTCTGGCCGACGAGAACATCCACGTCGGCCCCAGCGACTATGTGCCGTGGCTCAACGACAACAAGTTGTGCTTTCTCAGGCTCGAAGGGGCCTTGTTCGGCAATGTGCCAATGAACATCGAGGTGCGCCTGTCAGTCGAGGATTCACCCAACTCGGCGGGCGTAGTCATCGACGCCATCCGTTGCTGCAAGGTGGCTATGGACCGCGGCTACGCCGGCGCCCTGATCGGGCCGTCGGCCTTCTTTTGCAAGCACCCGCCGGTGCAGTTCACCGACGACGAGGCCCAGAGGCTGACCGAGGCCTTCATCGGCCCCGAGGTGCAGGTCGCCGCCCAATAGGGTCAAATCCATGCAGGGATTGATCGTCGCGGCCGGTCAGGGCCTCAGGCTCCGCGACGTCGCGCCCTCCAAGCCCCTGGCACTGGTAAACGGCGTGCCGCTGATCGAGCGGGTGATCGACAACGCCCACGCCGGCGGCGTCGAAGACTTCGTGGTGGTGACCGGCTATGAGGCCGCGCGCGTCGAGGCCTTCCTGGAGCGCCTGGCCGCGCGCAAGCGCCTCAGCATCGCTGCCACCCGCAATCCCGACTGGACGCTGGCCAACGGCCTTTCCGTCGTCGCCGCCGAGCCGCTCCTCGCCGAGCGATTCCTGCTGATGATGGCCGATCATCTGGTCGAGCCGTCGATCTACGCCGATCTGGCCGCCCGGCCCACGGCCGCGGACGAGGTCGTTCTGGCGGTGGACCGGCGCCTCGACAACCCGCTGGTCGACCTCGCCGACGTGACCCGCGTGCGCACCGACGGTGAGGGTCGCATCCTGGCCATCGCCAAGTTCCTGGAGCCCTACGATGCCTTCGACACCGGAGTGTTTCTCGCCTCGCGCGCCCTGCCGCGCGCCATCCGCGAGGATGTGGACGCCGGCGGAACGGGCGGCATCTCCGAGGGCATGCGGCGTCTGGCCGCCGCCGGTCTCGCCCGGACCTTCGACATCGGCGAGCGCTTCTGGCTCGACGTCGACGACCAAGCCGCCCACGCCCACGCCGAGCGAGCGAGAGCCTGATCTAAGCCGTCGCCGTCTCGGGGGCGGCGCTGAGCGGAACGCGATAGGGCGCGCGGCGGGTCGCGGCCTGTTCGACGAACAGATCGCCATAGGCGTCGACCATGCTGTCGATGTCGTAGAGCGCCGCCCGCTCCGGTCCGGCGGCGGCGAGGCGCGCCAACAGATCGGGCTGGGCTAGCAGGTCGGTCATGGCCTCCGCCAGGGCGGCCGGATCCTCGGGTGGGACCACCCAGCCGCTGCGCCCATGCTCGACCGCCTCGGCGGGGCCGAACTCGCAGGCGGTGACCAGCGCCGGAACCCCGCACGCCAGGGTCTCGACCAGCGCGGTCGGGAAGCCCTCCCACCGTGAGGGCAGGACGAACAGCTTCGACCGCGCGATCCAAGCCCAGGGATTGTCGGAAAAGCCGACGAAACGCACCTGCTCGGCAAGGCCCAGAGCCGCCGCCTGACGCCGCAGCTCCGCCTCGCGCGTGCCGCGACCGACGATGACCAGGTCCAGCTCCCGCGCCGCGCCGCTGCGGGCGTAGGCCTCGAGCAGCAGATCGTGACCCTTCTGGTGCTCCAGCCGCCCGACCGCGACCATGAAGGGCCGCGTGGGCGCGCCGGACAGAGGCTCGCGCGCCAGGCGCTGGACGCCGGCTATATCGATCGGATTGTGGACCACGCGCACGCGCCGGTGATCGAGCCCCAGCCGCGCCTCAAGGCCCCGCGCCATCTCGTGCGAATTGGCCAAGAAGCAGTCGGCGCGGCGATAGGCCCGCCGGGTGATCGCGCGGATGAAGGCGCGCGCGGCGGGATTTTTCAGCTCGTCGTCGATGACCGCGTCGGTATTGTTGCCCTCGCGCGCAATCCACACCGGGCGGTCGGCGCCCATGCCGCCCAGAACCGCCCAGGTCAGCAGGCTCATGCCCTTGAGGAAGCTCATCACCACATGCGGCCGCTGGGCGCGAATCATCCGCGCGACGTTGAGGGGGGCGAGGGTCGCCGCGGCCAGCAGCTTGTCGGGCCGATAGAATCCGGAATTGTGCCCTTCGAAAACCAGCAGGCTCTGGCCTATCGGCGAGGCGTCGACGCGCGCCGGGTCCGCTTCGGCCAGGAACGGGCCCGTCCGGCGCAGCAGAGCGATGCGAACGTCGAACTGCTCCGGATCGGACCGGTTGAGCAGATGCACGGCCACACGCTCGGCGCCGCCGCCGTGAAGCGACGACAACAGCAGCATGACGCGCAGACGTTCGGTCATGCTATGCCCCTCCGCGCTCTCCACCGACCCTGGCTGCGGCTTCTAGCCGGGGCGGGCGCGGTGAGGCAACGACCGATCCGCTGAGGGGCTGGGTTTGACAGGACTGGAACTGCTGGTCGGGGCGGACGCCTTCTGGCGGCGCGCCGCCGCCGATTGCGCCGCCGCCCAGAGCCGCCTGTTCGTCCAGGCCATGACCTTCGAGGGCGACGCGGCCGGGCTGGCGGTCGCGGAGGCCATCGGAGCGAGCGGCGCGCGCGACCGTCGGGTGCTGGTCGACGCCTACACCCGGGCGGTGATCAGCGACCGCTGGGTCGGCGGGCCGAGGTTCCTGCTCCCCGCCGATCTGCGCCGAGAGACCGACGCGACCGACGCCATGTTCGCCGGACTGATCGCGCGGGGCGTTGGCGTGCGCGTCACCAACCCCTTTGGCCCGCTGATGGCCAACTACCCGGCCCGCAGCCACAAAAAGCTGATCGTCGCCGACGATGTCGCCTACATCGGCGGGATCAACTTCAGCGACCACAACTTCGCCTGGCGCGACATCATGCTGCGCCTGGAGGGCGCGGAGGCCGCCGACTTCCTGGCCGGCGACTTCGAGGCCACCTGGCGCGGCGATCCGCAGCCGGCGGCGCGCGACCTCGGCGGCGTCCGCTTGATCGCCCTGGACGGCCGCGACAACCACAGCTTCTTCGCCGAGGTCGAGGGCCTGATCGCCGAGGCCCGGCGCGAGATCGTGGTGATGAGCGCCTATCTCACCTTCCCGTTCACCGTCCCCCTGGCGGCGGCCGCGCGGCGAGGCGTCCCGGTGACCCTGATCACGCCATGGATCAACAACAAACCTCTGGTGCGCGACTATCTGCTGGGTTTCGCCCGCACCCACGGCTTCGACGTGCGGCTGCTGACCGAGATGAGTCACGTCAAGGGCCTCCTGATCGACGGCGAGACCCTGGTGGCCGGCTCGTGCAACTTCGATTTCGCCGGCCTCGCCGCCGAAGAGGAGCTGGTGGCCGTCGTCCGCTCGCCCGCCCTGATCGAGGATTTCCGCCGCCGGGTCGTGGATCCGGCCCTGGCCGAGACCGTCGACGGCCATACGGTCTCTCCGCTGGCCGGGGCCCTCGCCGGCGCGGCGCTGAAACTGGCCGAACTCGGCGCCAAAGCCGCTGGCGGCGCGCGCCCAACGGCGGTGGATTGGATCTGAGCGTTCACCAGGCCTCTAGGTCAGGATATTGACCGCGCGTGCGGCCACGAGGCCGACGGTCAGCAAGGAGACCGCCGCCTCGACGGCCATGAGGAGCTTGCTCTGAGGGCTGAGCGGCATCGTGTCCGTGGGCGAGAACGCCGTGGCATTGGTGAAGGAGACATAGAAATAGTCGACAAATCCCGGCGTCCACTTCGGATCTTTGTCTCCTGATCCAAGCATCTGGGGAAAGAGAAAATCGGGCGCGCCCTTCGAGCCGAGCCCCCGCGACGCCGGTCCGCCACGATCGATGTTCCAGAACCAGAGAGCGAAGACGACGACATTGGTGAACCAGATGTTCAGTGCGTCGAGCAGCAATGACTGCCCGCCTTTTGCGCCGTGAAGGAGCTCACGCATCACCGAAATCAACGCATCGAAGTTGATCGCCATGACGATGATGGTCAGCAGAAGGGCCATGCCACGGACCAGTTTTCGACGCTGCGCGACCTGACGCCAATGCTGATCGGTCGTCGCGTGGCGGGCGCCCTGTTGAGTCCAGGCGGTTGCGACCGAGAGCGGGACGAGGATCGCCATTTCAAATCCGGGGGCCAGCCACCTCGGGCCGAACGTGAGATTGTCGTTCACGAACAGGAGCTGGAGCCCCGCGATCAGCGCGATCGCGCCCCGGGCCAGCCAGAAATCATAGGCGTGGGTCTGGAGTGTTTCGTGGTCCGATCGCATGGGATGACTGTTCTTTCCCCAGGCCAACGCGCCGGAATCAACGCCTTGAGTACAGCCCTTAAGCCGCCGCCAGCCGCTGCGGGCCGCGCCAGGCGTCCAGGAAGCTCGCCTGGTGGACGCAGCTGACGGTGCAGAACGGCGCGCAGGCCTTGGGCGTATTGAACTCGCGCACGATGTCGGCCTCGCCGTAGTCGGCCAGCGGGATGCCGGGCGCTCCCCTCTGCTGCGAGCAATAGTGCACCAGGCCATCCTCGCAGATGTAGAGATAGCGGGCGCCGGCCCGGCAATGCCAGGCGTTGGGCTTGCCCGCCATCAAGTTCTTCTGGAACATCAGATAGTTGACGTAGTGGGCGGGCGAGCCGGCGGCCATCAGCGAATTATAGACCGCGCGCTGACTCGGCGAGAGCGGCGCGAGCGTGCCTTCGGCGTCGTGCAGCACGCCGACGGTGTGGGAGAACCCCATTTCCTTGGCGTTCCGCGCCACCTCCAGCGCATCGCGCGTGCGCTCCTCCGAGATGCCCAGCACCGAATTGATGTTGACGTGGAATTGCGCGTGCTTGGCGAGCAGCTTCAGCTTGCCGGCCAGGGATTTGAGCGTCTTCTTGGAGATGGCGTCCGGCTTCACGCCGTCGATGGAGATCTGCAATTCCTGCAGGCCGGCGGCGTTCATTCCGGCGATACGCTTTTCGGTCAGAAGGAAGCCGTTGGTGATGGTGGTGGCGACCATGCCGTGGGCGCGGATGCGGCGCACCACCGCGTCGTGGTCCGGATGCGAGAGCGGCTCCCCGCCGGTGAGCGTCACGATTTGAGTACCGAGTCTCGCCAGGGCGTCGACCCTGGCCAGCAGCTCGGCGATCGCCACGGGCTTGGAGACCTTGTCGTACTCGTGGCAGTAGGCGCACTCAAGGTTGCAGTAGCGCGTGATCACAAGGTGGGCCAGAAGCGGCCGGCGCCTGGATGTCAGCACGCGCGCGGCCACCTTTAGGCCGTCGCCGAACGTGATCCCCGCCATCCGCGCCCCTGTTCCCGCCGCGAAACCCCCGCGCCCCCCTCAATTAGGGGTAGCGAAGGCGAAGGTGCAAGGTGGTCGAGGCGCCCGCGGCCTGGAACTTCACCTGATCGTAGCTCGGGGCCGAGAACAGGGTTCGCGGGTTGTTGGAGAATCCGAAGCCCTCGATCGCGCCCAGCAGACTGTGGTCCCATTTCCCGTTGGAATTGGCGTCGTGATAGACCGCGAAGGCGTAGGTCCCGGGGCCGTTCTTCAGCCAGATGCACATGCGCGTCGCCGGGCTGACCGCGGGCACGCTCCACACCTTAAGCGCGCCGTTCTTGATCAGGAACTGGCTGCGATCGCCCGGATAGAGCGAGCCGGTCATCAGACCTTTGCTCGAATGAACGCCGTCGACGACGATCTCAAGCTTGGCGGTCGTTGGCGTTCCCTGGCAGGTCTCGGCGCGCGCCAGCACGGGACAGATAGCCAGGAGCGACACCGCGCCGGCGATGACAGGCTTCAAGAGCTGCATGAACGGGGGTTCTTTCAGACGTGGCGTGGCTCAGGCGTTTCCGGGACTGGCTCAGCCGCCATTGATTTGCGGCGGCTTATGCCATGGCCGAACCGACGGCGCTATCCGCTGCGACGGGCAAGACCTTGGCGCCCGCCTCGGCCACGATCTCGAAGGAGGCTAGCCGCGCGCCGTGATCGAAGATCGAACTGGCGATCATGATCTCGTCGGCGCCGGTGCGGCGAACGAAGTCAGCCAACCCGGCCGCCACCGTGGCCGGAGAGCCGACGATGGCCTCGGCCAGGGCGTGGTCCAGCATCGCCCGCGAGGCGGCGTCCAGCCGATCATCCATGTCGTCCACCGGCGGCGGAAATAGCCCCGGATGTCCCGATCTCAGGGCCACGAAAGCCTGTTTGAGCGAACTGGACAGGCGTCTGGCCTCAGCGTCGGTCTCGGCGGCGACCACATTGAGGCCGAACAGCAGGTAGGGCTTCGCCAGGCGCTCGGATGGTTGGAACTGAGCTCGATAGAGGGCCGCGGCCCGCATCATCTCGGCCGGGGCGAAGTGCGAGGCGAAGGCGTAGGGTAGGCCGAGGATCGCCGCCAGCTGCGCGCCGAAGGTGCTGGAGCCGAGGATCCACACGTCGATGTCGGCCCCGGCCCCCGGCACCGCCCGCACGGCCTGCCCCGGCGCCGCCGGCTGCAGATAGCGCAGCAGCTCGATGACATCCTGGGGGAAGCGGTCCTCGCCGCCGACGAGCGTGCGGCGCAGCGCCTGGGCGGTCTGCATGTCGGTTCCGGGCGCGCGGCCGAGGCCGAGATCGATCCGGCCAGGGTAGAGCGCCGCCAGGGTGCCGAACTGCTCGGCGATCACCAGCGGCGCGTGGTTGGGCAGCATCACTCCGCCGGCGCCGATGCGGATGGTCGAGGTTCCGGCGCCCACGAAGGCCAGGGCCGTCGACGTCGCCGCGCTGGCGATCCCCGGCATGTTGTGATGCTCGGCCATCCAGAACCGCCGATAGCCGAGGCGTTCGGCGTGGCGGGCGAGGTCAAGGCTACACCGCAGCGCCTGGCCGGCGTCGCCGCCCTGCACGATGGGCGAGAGATCGAGGACTGAAAGCTCCGTCATGGCCTAGATATAGGCCGGCGCGACGGGATCGCTCGCCCAAAGTCACCTCTCCCTCAAGGGGGAGGGGTTTTGAGCGTCCGGCCTTTTCAGGGCCGCCCGAACCCGCCTAAACCGGCGGAGTTCGCCTTCGCGCAGGGGCCGCACCGACATGAACACTATTTTCGCCGAGTTGTTGGGGGTTGGCGTCCTGACGCTGGCGCTGGCCATATTCCTGGTCCTGAGCCTCGCCTGCGAGGCCGGGTTCCAGTTCGGCAAGTTGCGCGGCAAGCGGGCGACGCCGGACGATCACGATCACGCGGTCACCGCCACACTCACCTCCGGCATGCTGGCGCTGCTGGCCTTCATCCTCGGCCTGACCGTCAACTACGCGCAAGGAAGGTTCGAAACCCGGCGCGATCTGGTGGTGACCGAGGCCAACGCCATCGGCACGGCTTGGCTGCGCGCCCGCCTCGTCCAGGGCCCGGAGGGCGAGGCGATCGCCGCCGGCATCCGCCAGTTCGCCCAGACCCGGCTGGAATTCACCACGGCCGACCGAAACGGTCCGATCGAGGCGCTCAACGCACGCACGGGCGATGAGGCGGCTGAAATCTGGGGCCATGTCGCTGTCGCCGCGCGCCAGACGCCGACGCCGATCACCGCCACGCTGATCAACGCCATCAATGAGATGATCGATTCGGCCCAGGCCCAGCGCTTCGCCTTCCTGGGCGAGGCCCCCGGCGCCATGCTCGACTTCATGATGTTGGGCTCGATCCTCGCCATCGGCGCCATGGGCTATGAGATGGGTCTGCGCCGCGGCCGCCAGCTGGTCCTGTCGTCCCTGCTGCTGCTGATGTGGACGGGGGCGATGGTGATGACCGTCGATCTCAACCGTCCGCGCGCCGGCATGGTGCGCACCGACGCCCGGCCCATCGAATGGACCATCCAGGACATCGACGATTGGACGAAGTCGCCCCTCTCCGCCCCGACCCCCGCGGCGCCGTGACGCGCCGAATCTGGGACATCAGCCAGACCCTCGGGCCCGATCTGCCGGTCTGGCCGGGCGACACGGCCTTCAGCGTCGGCCGCCGCTGGTCCCAGGGCAAGGCCTCGCCGGTGACGGTCTCGCACTTCACCACCACCGTTCACGCCGGCGCCCACGCCGACGCGCCGCTGCACTACAGCCCCGACGGGGCGAGCGCCGCCGAGGTCACGCTGGACGCCTATGTCGGTCCCTGCCGCCTGGTCGACGCCCGCGGCCAGGGCGCCGCGATCGGAGCCGATTTCATCGCGCGCACCCTCATTTCGCCGCCGCCCCGGGTGCTCTTCCGCACCTACGACCGCTTCCCGCACGAGAGCTGGCGCGGCGATTTCACCGCCATCGATGCGGCCGCCATCCGCGCGCTCGCCGCCATGGGCGTGCGACTCGTGGGTCTCGACTCGCCTTCGCTCGATCCGCAGGATTCCAAGACCATGGACGCCCACCGCGCCGTCCTGGCCGCCGACATGCGTGTGCTGGAGGGCCTGGTGCTGGATGACGCGCCGCCGGGCGACTACGAGCTCATCGCCCTGCCGCTGAAGCTCGCCGGCCTCGACGCCTCGCCGGTGCGGGCGATCCTGCGGGAGCTGGCGGCGTGAGCCTGGACGCCGCCCGCGCCCTCGACGCGGCAGACCCGCTGAAGGACTTCCGAGACCGCTTCGACCTGCCGGACGGGCTGATCTACCTCGACGGCAATTCTCTGGGGCCGCTCCCCAAGGCGGCGCGCGCGCGCCTCATCGACCTCGCCGAGCGGGAGTGGGGCGAAGGGCTGATCCGCAGCTGGAACGACGCCGGCTGGATCGACGCCCCGGCCCGCGTCGGGGACAAGATCGGCCGCCTGATCGGGGCGGCGCCCGGCGAGGTGGTCGTGGCCGACTCCACGTCGGTCAATCTGTACAAGCTGCTCGTCGCGGCGCTGGGCGCCCGGCCGGGGCGCCGCGCGATCCTGACCGAGACCGGCAACTTTCCCACCGATCTCTACATCGCCGGCGGCGCCGCCTCGGCTGCGCCCGGGACCGAGGTCCGCGCTGTCGCGCCGGAGGCGGTGGAGGGCGCCATCGACGCCGACACCGCCGTCGTGCTGCTGACCCACGTCCACTACAAGACCGCCCGGCGGCGGGACATGGCCCGCCTGACCGCCGCCGCCCACGCCGCCGGCTCCCTGATGCTCTGGGATCTCAGCCACAGCGCCGGCGCCGTGCCGCTCGATCTCACCGCCTGCGGCGCCGAACTGGCTGTGGGCTGCGGCTACAAGTTCCTGAACGGCGGCCCGGGCGCGCCAGCTTTCCTGTTCGTCGCCCGGCGCCTGCAGAGCGAGCTGGCCTCGCCGCTCACCGGCTGGATGGGCCACGCCGCGCCCTTCGACTTCACCGACGCCTGGCGGCCGGCGGCGGGCATCGGCCGGTTCCTCACCGGCACGCCGCCGATCCTCGGCCTGGCGGCTCTGGAGGCCGGCGTGGACATCGCGCTCGAAGCCGACGCGGCCGCGCTGGCCGCCAAGTCGGAACGGCTGTGGCGCTTGTTCGCGGAACTGATCGCGGCGCGCCTTCCGGGCGTCGGCCTCCGCCTCATCACCCCGGCTGAGGCTTCCGCCCGCGGCAGCCACATCTCCTACGCCCACCCCGAGGGCTACCGGATCATGCAGGCTCTGATCGCGCGCGGGGTCATCGGCGACTTCCGCGAGCCGGACGTGATCCGCTTCGGCCTGACGCCGCTCTATCTGCGTTTCGAGGATGTCTGGCGCGCCGTCGATATACTGGCCGAGATCATGGCCGGCGAGGCGTGGAAGGCGCAGGCGCCGCGCGCGGCCGGACGGGTGACGTGAAGGTCTATTTCCTGGGCATCGCCGGCGCCGGCATGAGTGCGCTGGCCTCGGTGCTGATCTCCGAGGGCTGCGAGGTCTGCGGCTCCGACGACGCCGTCTTCCCGCCGGTCAGCTACTACCTTGACCGGCTGGGCGTTTCCTGGCGCGCGGGCTTCGACGCCGCCCGCGTTCCGGCCGACATCGACGCCGCCGTCATCGGCTCCAGCGCCAAGCTCGACCTGGCCCACAATCCCGAGCTGGCTGAGATCGTTCGCCGAGGCGTTCCCCGCTACAGCTTCGCCGCGTTCCTGGGCCGCCACACGCGGGACCGCGACAACGTCGTCATCGCCGGCAGCTTCGGCAAATCCACCCTGACGGCGCTGGCCGCCGTGCTGATGCGCGAGGCCGGGCGCGACCCCGGCTATTTCATCGGCGCCGTGCCGTTGGACCTGGCTACCACCGGCCACGCCGGGACCGATCCCACCTTCCTCATCGAGGGCGACGAATATGTCATCGGCGCCGACGACAGGCGGCCCAAGTTCGCGCTCTACCACCCCCGCGCGGTCCTGATCAGCTCCATCGTCCACGACCATGTGAACGTCTATCCGACCATGGCGTCGTACGAGGCCGCCTTCGCCGGCCTGATCGACGCCCTTCCCGCCGAGGCCCTGCTGGTCTGCGCCGACGCCTATGAGCCGCTGCACCGCCTGACGCGCGGCCGGACCGTGGTTTGGTACGGTCTCACGCCTTGCGCGGGCTACTGGGCCGACAACATCGAGGTGGGTGAGACGACGAGGTTCGATCTTGTCACGCCCGATCGCGCGCACATCCCTCTGGCCACCGAAATGCTCGGCCTACACAACATCGAGAACATCGTCGGCGCCGCGGCCCTGCTCCTGGAGCGAGGCGCTATCGACCAGGAGTCGCTGCGCGCCGGCGTCGCCCGTTTTCGCGGCGTCGCCCGCCGGCTCGACAAGAAGACCCGCGCCTCGCGTGTGCCGGCCTATGAGGGGTTCGGCTCGTCCTATGAGAAGGCGCGCTCGGCCATCGAGGCCATCCAGCTCCATTTCCCCGGCCGCCTGGCTGTGGTGGTGTTCGAGCCCCACACCTTCAGCTGGCGCAACGCCGCCGCGCTCGCCTGGTACGACCATGTGTTCGAGGGCGTGGCGCGGGTGATCCTGCTGGCCCCGCCCTCGCATGGGGCCGAGGGCCACGCCCAACTGACTCAGGATGAGATCCTGGCCCGCGTGCGCGCCGCGGGCGTGGCGGCGACCGGCGTCGCCAGCGGCGCCGAGGCCTTGGCCGCGCTCGAAGCCTCCCTGACCGGCGACGAAGTGGTGCTCCTGCTCTCCTCCGGTCCGCTGGACGGCCTGGCCGTCACCGTGCCGGTCATGCTCGACGCGCGCTTCTCGTGAGCGAGATCCGCCTTGTGGTCGAGGCCGAGGACATCCTCGGCGAAGGGCCGGTGTGGGACACCCATGCCGGCCGGCTCTACTGGCTGGACATCAAGGGCGGGCGCCTGCGCTGGCTGCATCCCGAGAGCGGCGCTCAGGGCTGCGTGGCAGTCGAGAACCAGGTCAGCGCCGTCGCGCCTCGCGTGGGCGGCCAGGGGCTGGTAGCCGCGCGCAAGGACGGCGTCGGCGTGCTCGATCCCGACACAGGCGCCTTCACCCTGCGCTTCGATCCGGAACCCGACCGGCCGACGAACCGCGCCAACGACGGCAATGTCGACCTGGCCGGCCGGTTCTGGTTCGGGACCATGGACGATGGCGAGCGCGGCAGCGCCGGCGCGGTCTATCGCCTCGACGCGGGCTGGACCTGCACGCGGGTGCTGGACGGGATCGGCATCGCCAACACCCTGGTCTGCAATCCTGCGGGCGACGTCCTCTATGTCGCCGACTCCCTGCGACGGACCATCGACGCCTTGGAGATCGACCCCGCCACCGGCGCGGCGGGCGCACGGCGGGCGTTCGTCGACACTGTGACCGAGGGTTTCGGCCCCGACGGCTCGGCTGTCGACGCCGAAGGCTTCCTGTGGAACGCGCAGTGGGGCGGCGCCCGCCTGGTCCGCTATGCGCCGGATGGCCGGATCGACCGGATCGTCTCCGTACCCGTCGACCATCCGTCCAGCTGCGCCTTCGGCGGCGAGGGCCTCGCCACGCTCTACATCACCACCGCGCGCTGGCTGCTGGGCGACGACGCCCTGGCGCGCCAGCCGTGGGCGGGCAGTCTCCTCGCCTTCGAGCCTGGTGTCCCGGGACTCGCCCTGCCGCCGTTCGGGGGGTGAGCAAGCGCTGCCGACCTCGCGCGTGTTGACAATATGCAAATAGTTTGCTATTCGTTCTCATTCATGATTCTGTCCGCGATCCGCACCCCATCTTCGGCGAATCACTCGATCCAGCCGCTCGCCGGTTCACGGCTCGTTACGGCGATTAACGGTGAGATCGACTGATGCGATCCGACCGTGACTACGGTGGTTTGGCCGTCTCTACGGCGGTTTACGGTGGAAATGGCGAAGCCCTCGTCCTTGAGGGAGGAGTGCTAAGTTCGCAACCCCAGAGCATCGATGCGGGCGGTGACTTCGGCCGGCAGCGGGCCCTCGGCTTCGGCGTCCAGACACTGCTGAAGCTCGGCGCGATTCTTCACCCCTAGGATCACTGTGTCGACGCCGGCCATGTCGAGCGCATAGCGGTGGGCGATCGTGGCCGGATCGGCGCCGAGGTCGGCGCACAGGGCGCGGAACGGCGCGGCGCGTTCGAAATCGGCCACCTCGGGGTGGTCCGGCGCCAGCGCCCGGTCGATGGCTGAGGTCAGCGCGCCGGCCTGCACCGCGCGGATGCCCATGACGCCCGCACCGCGCGCGGTGGCGGCGGCGATGATGTCGCGCGGGCAGGCCGGTTCTCCGTAATTGCGCATGCCGCCGGCGCTATCCATCAGATTGGTCACGGCCTGGACAACGTCCGGCGCCGGCTCGAAAGCGATGGCCTCGAGGATCGCGGTCGGCACGCCGACGCCGGTGACCCCCCAGGCGCCGATCCGGCCGGCCGCCTTGAGCGCCTGCATGGCCGGGACGACATCGTTGGCGTAGGTGCGCCACGGGGTGGAGAACCGGTCCTTGCGGTGGTCGTAGCGGGCGTAGGCGTAGTCGTCCGGCCGGATGTTGCTGTGCAGGAAGAAGATGTCGACGCTGTCGAGGCGCATGGCCGCCAGGCTGGCGGCGAGGGAAGCTTCGAGCCGCGCGGCGGTCTCGCCAGCCGGCGGCGCGCCCAGCTGGCATTTGCTGGTGATGCGCACGCCCGCGGGCAGAGCGCCGGCGAAGGCCTCGCCGATCACCGCCTCGCAGTCGCGGTACATCGGCGCGGTGTCGATGAGGGTGATCCCCGCCGCCACCGCCGCATGGACCGTGGCCATGGCCTCCTCGATCGAGGTCTCGCCCCAGATCCGACCGAGCCCGCCGCCGCCCAGGGTGAGCCGGCTGACGCGAGCGAGCGGCCCAAGCTTTGCATAGTGCATGACCGCCTCCTCTGCGCCTCTCAGACGTACACCTGCGCGCGCCAGTCGGCGAGGCGCTGGGCGGCTTCGATAGAAGAGATCCCGGGCGCCACCGGTTCCTCGAAGCGGATCAGATCGCGCTGGCCGGAGGCCGTGAGCAGGCCCGCGCCGAGGCCGGCCGCCATGGCCGCGCCCAAGAGCGTCGCCTCGGTCGTAGCGTGGCGCCGCACCGGCCGGCTCAGCAGGTCGGCCAGGATCTGCAGGAACACCGGACTGCGCGTCAGGCCCCCGTCGACTCCGATCGCCGGCGGCGGCTGGAATTCGACCAGGCCGTAGACGTGATCGACGATCTCGCGGGCGCGGAAGGCCAGCCCCTCGAAGCCGGCGCGGGCGATGTGCGCCCGGCTGGTGGCGGAGGTGAGGCCGGTGAGCGCGGCGCGGCGCGCCGGATCGCTGTTCGGCGCGCCCAGGCCCTGTAGGGCCGGCAGGAAGGCCGCGCCGCCGGGGTCGTCGACGGCCCCCGCCAGAGCGTCGAAGGCGGCGTGGTCGCCGAGTCCGAAACGGTCGCGCAGCCAGTCCACGGCCTGGCCGGCCGAGAGCACCATGCCCTCAACGCAGAATTGCGTCCGTCCGTCCACGGAAGAGACGATCAGCGGCGGCGTGCCGGGGCCCGGAAACAGGAAGCGTTCGCCGGTGGCCAGGTCGAAGGTTCCGGAGGTGCCGAAGGTGATCTTGGCGGTCCCGGACGCATCGCCGTGGGCCAACAGGGCGCTCTGCTGGTCGGCGATATCGGCGGTGATGGGGATCTCCGCGCCCAGCACCTCTCGCGACGTTCGGCCGAGCTCGCCCCAGGTGTCGGTCAGGCGCGGGAAGGCGGCGGCGTCCAGGCCTTGATGTTCGATCAGCCGGCCGTTCCACCCGAGACCCGGAAACTCCAGGTAGCCGGTGGGCCAGGCCTGGCTGCGATCGGTGACGTGGGCCGCCCCGCCGGTCAGGCGGAAGATCAGATAGCTGTCGATCGCGCCCCAGGCGCGCCGCGCCGGCGGCGCCTCCACCTCAGCCATGATCGCTTCGAGCTTGGCGGCGGCCTGCTGTGGGGCCAGCATGAAGCCGGCGGCGGCGAGCTCGCGCGCCCGCTCCGCCCCGCGCAGATCGCTCCACACCACCAGAGGCGAGAGCGGCGCGCCCGACTCGCGGTCCCAGACCACGGCGCTGGCCCGCTGGGTGGTGACGCCGAGCGCGGCGATGTCGCCCGCCGCGTGGCCAGCCCTATCCAGGGCGGCGGCGATGACGCCTCGCACGGCCGACCAGACCGCTTCGGCGTCCTGCTCCACTCGGCCGGGCGCCGGAGCAAGCGAGACGAGCGGCGCGGCGCCATAGCCGGCGATCCGGCCGTCGGGCGCGAACACCGCCGCCCGGGCGGAGGTGGTGCCGACATCCAGCGCCAGGATCAGCTCAGGCATCGGGCCAAATCAGGCATCAGGAATCAGAGCTCCCGGATTCATCATTCCGGTCGGATCGAGCGCGGCCTTGATCCGGCGCAACAGAGCCAGGCCCTCCGCGCCCAGTTCGGTTTCGAGCCAAGGCGCGCGCACGCGGCCGATGCCGTGGTGATGCGACAGGCTGCCGCCGTGGCGGTCGGTGGCCTCCATGATCGCTTGCCAAGCGGCGAAATAAGCCGGCTCCAATTCCACCGGGTCTTCGGCGCGGATGGCGAAGCTGAAGTAGAGGTTGAGGCCGCTGCGGTAGGCGTGGGAGCTGTGCGCCGAGCCGTTAAGGCAGCCGGGAATGGCGGCCAGCGCCGCGACGGCGTCGTCGTAGACCTTGCCGATGGCGTCCCAGGCGGCGGAGACCTCGACGGTGTCGACAATGATGTTCCGCTCCAGGAACACGTTCCAATTGGGCACCGTGTTGCGGTGTTCCAGCCAGTGAAGGGCGATGTCCGCCGGCGCGGGCGTCAGGCCGAAGCGCCGCGCGATCACAGCGACGGCGGCCATCTCGGCGGCGACCAGCGACGCCGGCCCCTCGTGGATCATCAGGACGGTCGGCGCCTCGCAACGCGCGTCGAGCCGCCCGGCTTCGCGGGTATCGTATTGCCTGGCCACCGGCGGGCGCCAGCCGGACTGGATGACCTCGCGTTGGAATTCGAACCCTGTCGCCATGTCCGGCGCGGAAAACACTGACACATCTTGCGCCTCGGCCGCGCGCCGCAGCGACAAGGTCACGCCGGTGACAACGCCGAGGGTCCCCTCGCTGCCCAGCATCAGCTGGCGCAGGTCCGGGCCCGCCGAGGCCCGCGGGCCCCGTCCCAGGGTGACCAGCGCGCCGTCCGGCAACACCGCCTCGATGGACTGGACGATGTCCTCGATGTTGCCGTTGAGGGTCGAGTACTGGCCGGAGGCGCGGGTGGCGACCCAGCCGCCGACGCTGCTGATGGCCACCGACTGCGGCCAGTGGCCGATGGTCAGGCCCCGGGCGGCGACCTCCTGCTCGGCCTCCAGGCCGTTCTTGCCGGCGTCGAAGCCGGCCAGCAGATTGGTCTCGTCGATGAGGCGCGTGGCGTTCATGGCGCTCATATCGAGCACCACCGATTGGGCCGAGGCGAGCACGCCGCCGACCACACCGCTGCCGAGGCCGAAGGGGATCACCGGCGCGCCAGCCTGGCGCGCCACCCGCAAGACCGCCTGCACGTCGGCGACTCTGGCCGGCCTGACCACGCACGCCGGCAAGGCGCCGGGCTGGCCGAGATGGTCGCGCAGCCAGCTCCGCACCCAATAGTCGTGACGCCTTTCGGTCCGGATCGCCTCGTCGGTCCGCACCTTGCTCGCCA
>Ga0302314_10006211_pt1 | contig 21704 bp, 23 predicted proteins | sample III_Palsa_N2_3_FD_200533 | JGI IMG/M metagenome (GOLD analysis project Ga0302314, IMG submission 200533) | Peat permafrost microbial communities from Stordalen Mire near Abisko, Sweden - III_Palsa_N2_3 | ecosystem: Environmental > Terrestrial > Soil > Palsa > Peat permafrost | place: Sweden...
GCCCGGCCAGGCAGGTCCGCGCCTTGCTGCCCACGCGCATCGTTTCCCGGGAGACTCCCTGATGCAGCAAAAGAACCTGTTCGAAGACGGCAGCCTGTCCAGGCCGGCCGCGGCGGCGCTGGCGGCCACGGCGCTGGTCGCGCCCGCGCTGGTGTCGCTCTACGACAAGCCGTCGCGCTCGCCCTCGACCAGGGTCTGGTACGCCTTGCTTCGCAAGCCGAAGTTCAATCCGCCGAAGGCGGTGTTTCCGGTCGTGTGGACGGCGCTCGACGGCGCGTTGGCGGTCGGCGCCTATCGCCTCGCGCGCCAGCCGTCGACGCGGCAGCGCAATCGCGCGCTGGGCCTGTTCGCCGTCAACGTGGCGATGATCGCCGGTTGGTCCAAGCTGTTCTTCGGCCGCCACGACCTGGGGGCGGCGGCCGTGGGCTCGGCCGCGATCGCCGCCACCGCGACGGCCTACGTGGCCGCGGCACGTCCGGTGGACAAGCCGGCCGCCGCGACCGGCGTGCCGCTGGTGGCCTGGGTCACCTTCGCCACGGTGCTCAGCACGGCAGTGTGGCGGATGAACAGGCGTTAGGGGATCGCCTGGACGATGGCCGCGAAGATCAGGCCCATGCCGATCACGCTGATCGCCCAGATGCCCGTGCGCGCGACCGGGATGCCGATCATGTAGATCGGGATGTAGACGAGCCGGGCCCAGAAGAAGATGCGCGCGCCCAGCTCGACGTGCGGGTCGGTGACGCCGGCCACGCTCGCGACCAGCGCCAGCGCGCTGAACAGCACCATGTTCTCGAGCATGTTCCTGGCGGCGCGATCGGTGCGGGCCGGAAAGCCGTTGCAATCCTCTTGGCTGTCGCGATTGCCCATCGCCGCCATCATGCCAGACGGCTTCCAGGCCTTGGCCTTGATCAGGCTCGCTGCCACGATCAGCGCCCAGTTGACCACGGCCAGTTCCGCCACGATCATCAATGTCTTGGTCATCGTCATGCTGTCAGCCCGGCAGTGAGAAGGTCGCCAGCATACCGTTCCGACACTAGGCCTGCCACACCCCATAGCCCGCCTCGCGCAGCCCGATCGCCAGCTCCACCTCCATCTCGCGCGCGGCCTCGTAAGGCATCGGGTTGTAGACGGCGTACAACTCGGGCAGCAGACGCAGCCCGTACTTGAAGACGAAGCGGTTGGACTGGATGCCGGCCTTGTGCTTGTCGAAGCGCAGGTCGGGATCGAGTCCCGTCATGCCGACATAGACGCATGGCCTGGCGAGCGTGTGGTCGGGATTGGACTTGCGAAACGACGGCTCGTTCCAGACCCGGTCGTCGAGCAGCACCACATAGACGTGGTGTTTCTGGCGAGGAGGGCGACCGGTCGGCATCGTGAGACCCTGATTGTCGTTCGCGCGCACGCCGGGGCCGGCCTTCCACGTTCGCACCGGGATGGTGCGGGCGCCGCCCAAACGCAAAAAGGGCCGACATCGGTCGGCCCTTCCTGTTTGGCAACCAAGGGGTCGCCCCCTGGTTTGCAACCAGCTTCATCCGGTCATGCGACCGGAGGACAGCTTAGTTGCCGCCCTTCTTGTCAGCCGAAGCTTCCGGGTTCACGGCGGCGGAAGCAGCCTTGTGAGCCTTGTGCGCCTTCTTGGCCTTCGCGTGCTTGGCCGGGGCCGATGCGCCGTCGGCCGGTGCCGAAGCTTGAGCGAACGAAACCGCTGCGAAGGAGGACAGCAGGGCGGCAACGATGAGGGTCTTGGTCATTTCAAAAATTCCGGTTCAGACGAGATTCGTTTTGGCTCCGACTCTCTCGAGCGGGCTCGGCATTCGCCGGGCTTGCAGACACAACGGCAACGGGACACATGCGGTTGACACTCCAGCGACGAAATATTCGTCGTCGCATCAATCGCCGAAGCGAGGCCCCGTCGCAACAGCTTCTGCTGTGGAAACCCGAGGTTTCGGGACATTGTCCAGCGGGCCCGGAAACTGTCATCGGGCTTGGCGCATACTGTCAATCTCTACAGCAGGAGCGGTGATGGACACGACACGGGTCTTCAAGTGGCAGAACTATGAACTGCTCTGCAGCGCCAAGCCGGTAGACGCCGGACGCTTCGCCCCGAACCTGATCATCTCCAAGCAGGTTTGGCCCACGCGCCCGCGCGAGATCGCCGTGCCGCGCGGCCAGCACCTGACGGAAGACACCGCGATCGATGCGGCCTATACCGAAGGCGTGGAGTGGATCCGCAACTACGGTTGATGTGAGCGGCGGTCGTCCTGCCGTCACATTGAAAGAAACGAACACCCCGGCGCCCGCGAGCGAGCGCTGCGGACAAGCTTCACTTCAGCGCCGCGAGCACGTCCGCCGTCGTGCGGATGCGGCCGATGCGCGGAAACACCTTCTCGAACGAATTGGCGTGCATGGCGGCGTCCGGGCCGCCCGTCGCGTCTTCCGCGAAGACGATGTCGTAGCCCAATTCCCACGCGACACGGGCGGTGGACTCCACGCCGATCGATGTCGCGATGCCGGCCAGCACGATGGTGCGGATGCCGCGCCGACGCAGTTGCAGATCGAGCTCGGTGCCGTGGAACGCGCCCCACTGGCGCTTCACGATGTGGATGTCGCCGGCCTGGGAGGGCAGTTCAACAGGGTCGTCCAGCCAGTTGGCGGGCGAAGCGCCCGGCGGATTGGGGGCATCGACCAGCGACTTCAGCGCATCGCCGCCATCGGCCGACCAGCCCACCTTCACCAGCACTACCGGCGACTTCGCAGCGCGAAAGGCCTGCGCCAGCGGCGCGGCGTTGGCCAGCACGGCGGCCGAGTCGTACGGCGCCTTCGCGTACGGAAGAATGCCTTGTTGCAGGTCGATCAGCACCAGCGCGGTGGTGGCGGGATCCAGTTTCAGGGCGGTGGCATTGGTCATGGCGGTATTCCGGAATAACATGAGGAAATCCTCACTTGAAAGTTTATGAGGAAACACTCATAAATGTCCAGAGCTGACCTTCCTGTTCCAGGGGATTCATCCCCGCTCGCCGACGCCACCGCGGCCAACGCGCCACGCGCGCCGCGCCGCGCGCGCGGGCAGTTGCGCGTGGAGGCGTTGCTGGCGGCCGCCGCCGAGGTGTTCGCCCTCAAGGGCTTCGATGCCGCGACGATGACGGAGATCGCGGCGCAGTCGGAATCCTCCATCGGCTCGCTGTATCAGTTCTTCCGCACCAAGGAGGCGGTGGCCGACGCGCTCGTGAGCGAGCAGGTGGACGGGCTGTGGCAGCGGCTCGACAGCCTGGCCGAGCGCGCAGCGGCCATGGCCACGGCGGATCTGGGCCACGCGCTGGCCGTCTGCTTCGTCGCGTTTCGCACCGACCACCCCTCGTTCGCGACGCTCATCGAGCGTCCCGGGCCGCCATCGCCGCTGGTCGCCGGCGTGCGGCGCAAGGTGCGCGAGCGCCTGGAGGCGATCCTGGTGCGCCATGCGCCGCAGGCCGAGCGCAAGACCCTGCGCGCGATGGCGCCGGTGGTGCAGCACGTGATGAAGTCGGCGGTGCAATTGCGCGCCGACCTCGAGGGGGCCGACCTCAAGGCCGCCGCGCGCGAGCTCGACACGATGCTCGTAGGCTACCTGGTGGCGCGCCTGCAAGCCGTCGCGCCACGGTGAGCGCGTGGCGCGGCCGGTGCGCTACTGGACGTGCGTGGCGCTTGCGCTTGTCGGCCTGAAGCGCTATCCCAGCGTCGGCAACTGAACAGGCTTCGCACGCTGGTACGCCTCTTGCCGATCCCCGCCATGGGCGCACGCGGCTGGACGCGGGCTCCCCAGGGAGAGCCACGATGCAACTCGAAGGATCCTGTCACTGCGGCGCGGTGACCTATACGGTGATGGCGCACGAGCCGGTGCCGTTCATGCGCTGCTACTGCTCGATCTGCCGCAAGACCGCGGGCAGCGGCGGCTACGCGATCAACCTGGGTGCCGACCACCGCACCCTGAAGATCCACGGCAAGGAGCACTTGTCCGTGTACCGGGCGAAGCTGGGGGACGGCCATACCAGCACGGGCGAGCGCAACTTCTGCAGGCACTGCGGCACGGCGCTGTGGCTCTACGATCCGACCTGGCAGGACCTGGTGCATCCGCACGCGGGCGCCGTCGACACCCCGCTGCCCAAGCCGCCCGACGTCACGCACATGATGCTGGAGTTCAAGCCCGACTGGGTCGACGCCCATGTGCGTCCGGCGGACGACACCTTCGACGACTACCCGAAGGAATCGCTGGCCGAGTGGCACAAGCGGCATCACCTCGAAAGCTGAGAAGGCGGGTTTCGGAACGGGTGCGGAAAGCGCATCCCGGCATGCTGCCGGGCCCGTGCGAACCGCCCGGTCAGGCGCAGGCCAGCGACTCGGCTTCCCCGGCCCTGGCGAAGAACTTGAAGCTGCGGATGTGCGCGATCAAGGCGGCTTCGTCGTAGGGCTTGCCCATCACCAGGCCCACGCCGACGCGCAGCGCTTCCTCGCGGTGGCGTTCCTCGGCAGATGTGATCATCACGAGGGGGATGTGCTGCGTGCGCGGGTTGCCGCGCAGCGCATTGACGAGGCCGAAGCCGTCCATCCCGGGCATGTCGACGTCGGTGATCACCAGATCGGGGCAGCAGTTCTCGAGTTGCCTGAGTGCATCGACGCCATCGACGGCGGTGACCACCTGGAACTCGTGCGACGCGAGCAGGCGGCTCGACTTGACGCGCACCATCTTCGAATCGTCGACCAGCATGACCACCGTCTGCGCGGCGGTCTTGAGCACGGTGGCTGCGGCCAGCTTGCGCGCGACGACCGGTGTCGGGCGGATGAGCGGCGTGGTCTTCTCGACGGCGCTCGGGTGCTGTGCGGCTGGCGCCGCCGGCGCGATCGGCGACTTTGCGAAGATCGGCGTGGTCCGCTCGACCGCGGGCAGGGCCGACATCGGTATCGTCGTCGCGAGCGCTGCGGCGGCTTCGGCGGCCTTGGCGGTCCGGCGCTCGGCTTCGACGCGGGCGGCATTCTGCGCCTTCTGGATGGCGGCCTTGCGGCGCAACGCCTCCGCGGCGATCACGCGTTCGGCCTTGGCGCGCGCGGTGGCGCGCGCCGCCTCGACATCGGCCTCTTCAGTCAGCGGTCGAGGCGCCGACGGCGTCTTGCCGGCTTGCCGCGCGCTGTGGCGGGCGGCCAGCAGGGCCGTCTGCGTCGCGTTCTCGCGGGCGGACTGCGTGTCCACCGAACGGCGGCGGGCGACCGCGACACGCCAGGCCACGAGGCCGGCGACGAGCGCGACGAAGAGCGCGAGAAGGAGGATGGTCATGAGCGACAACGCCATGGATCGATCGGATGTTGCGAGGATAGAGGCAACAGGGCCTGCTGATCCGTGGAAACACGGATGCAATCCGAGCGAGTTCGTGAAGTCGGCCACGCGAACCGGCGCCGCATGCGGGGTCGGATGCGGAAGCGGCGCGCCACGCGCCTCGAATCAGGCGTTCGGGTCGCCGATCGCGGGCGGCGCGGGGGCGGCCTCAAGGGCCGCGCGGGCGCGCCACGTCAGGTACAGGCGCGTATCGAACTCGATCTGGTGATAGTCGGCAAGCATGTGCTCGCACAACGCGTAGAACGCCTTGTCGTGGTCGCGTACCTTCAGGTGGGCGAGTTCGTGCACGACGATCATCTGCAGCATTTCGGCCGGCGCGTCCTTGAACAGCGCCGCCACGCGAATCTCGCGCTTGGCCTTGAGCTGGCCGCCCTGCACGCGCGACACGGCGGTGAGCGTGCCGAGCGCGCGCTGGTCGATCTGCAGCCGGTTGTCGTAGACCACCTTGGCCAGCAGCGGTGCGTTGCGCAGGTAGCGCTGTTTCAGCGCCATCGCGTGGTCGTACAGCGCGCCGTCGTTGCGCACCGCGTGGCGTTCGGGATAACGGCGTGCAAGGTAGTCACCCAGCTTGCCCTGCGCGATGAGATCGCGCACCTGGTCCAGCGTCGACGTCGGGTAGCCGCCGAGAAAACGCAGGTCGTCGGGTGTCGCCGGGCTCACAGCTGCGGGAACCAGTGCGGCACGTGCGCGATGGCCTCCGTGAGCGAACCCATCACGCCGTGGGCGCGCGCAGCGACATCGTCGGGCGGGTGCTGGAGGTCGGGCACGATCACCACGCGCACGCCCGCCGCCTGGGCCGCACGGGCGCCGTTCTCGCTGTCCTCGAACGCGATGCAATCCTCGGGCGCCACGTCCAGGCGCGCGGCCGCGAGCAGGTACAACGCCGGGTCGGGCTTGCCATGGGTCACTTCGTTGCCGCCGGTGATGACCTTGAAATACTTCAGCACATCGACGTGGCCCAGGCGATGGCGGATCTCCTCGGCGCTCGACGACGACGCGACGGCGCACGGAATGCCCGCGGCGTGCAGCGCTTGCAGCAGCGGCAACGCCCCCGTCTTGAGCGGAAAGACCGGTGCGCCACCCGCTTGCGGCAGCAACGTGTGCGCCCTGGCGGCCGTGGCGCGCATGGCCTGCTCGCTACCCAGCAAGTCGATCAGGATCGCCTCGGACTGCTGCGCTGCGCGGCCGATCACGCTCATGAAGTCGGCCATCTCGAGCGGAAAACCGAGCGCCTTCGCCCCCTCGATCCACGCCTTCGAGATCGCGCGCTCCGAGTCGATCAGCAAGCCATCCATGTCGAAGATGGCCGCCTTGAAGATGCCGGTTCGAATCACTGCATGTGCCAGCCGTGCGAGACCGTGATGGATTGACCGGTCAGCGCGTTCGTGGGGAACGCAGCCAGGAACACGGCCAGCTCGGCGACGTCCTGCACGGTGGTGAATTCGCCGTCCACCGTGTCCTTGAGCATCACGTTCTTGATGACATCGGCCTCGCTGATGCCCAGCGCCTTGGCCTGTTCCGGGATCTGCTTCTCGACCAGCGGCGTGCGCACGAAGCCGGGGCAGATCACGTTGGCGCGGATCCTGTCCTTGGCGCCTTCCTTGGCGACGGTCTTGGCCAGGCCGATCAGGCCGTGCTTGGCGGTGACGTAGGCCGACTTCAGCGGCGACGCCTCGTGCGAGTGCACCGAGCCCATGTAGATGATGGAGCCGCCCTTGCCTTGCGCGATCATCGCGCGCATCGCGGCGCGCGTGGTCAGGAACGCGCCGTCGGCGTGGATCGCCATCAGCTTCTTCCAGTCCTCGTACTTGAAGTCGACGATGGCGCTGATGATCTGGATGCCGGCATTGCTGATCAGCACGTCGACGCCGCCGAACTGCGCCACCACCTTGGCGACGCCCGCGTCCACCGCGGCTTCGTCGGTGACGTTCATCTCGACGGCCATGGCCTTGCCGCCGCCGGCGTTGATCTCGTCGGCCGTGGCTTGCGCCGCGGCGATCGACAGGTCGGCGATCACGACCTTGGCGCCTTCCTTGGCGTACTCGAGTGCGATTTCCTTGCCGATGCCGCTGGCCGAGCCGGTGATGATGGCGACTTTGTCTTGCAGTTGCATGGGGTTCTCCTGAGGCAATGAAGGGAAAGGCAGCGTGTCAGCGTGCCAGGTAGTCGTGGGCGACGGTACCGTAGGGCAGTGTCAGGTCGGCGACGATGTGCACCGTCGACAGGATCTCGAGTACCGGCAGGTCGGCGACGGGGGCCAGCGCGTGGTGGCGCAGGTCGAGGCCGCCGGGGCCGGTCCAGGCGCCCTTGACGGTGACGTCGGTGAGCGAATAACGCACCAGCTCGCAGATGCGCGGCGTGCCGTCGACGTGCGGGACCACCTTCAGCAGGAACGCCGGCGCTTCCAGCGCGGCCTGGGCCACGGCGTGGTCCATGCCCTTGTGCTTGAAGCCCATCGTGCCGGTGGCGATGCGGAACTCGCTGTAGTCGAGCGTGCCCATCAGCGTGTCGGTGTGCACGCGCAGGTCGGGCTGGCCCAGCTTCTTCGGAAAGCCCCACAGCTCGCGTCCGGCGGCGATCGGCGGATGGTCGTTGAGGAACATCGACAGCACGAAGCCGCCGTGCTCGCCGGCTAGCGTGACCGGGATCACCTGGCCCGACTCGGTGTAGTCGCCGAAGCCGGTGGAATCCGGCATCCGGATGAACTCGAACTTCACCACCGGCTCGGCGAGCTCCAGCGGCGCCGGGATCAGCGCGCGCAGCGCGTCCGGGTCGGTGCGGTACGAGATGATCAGGTACTCGCGATTGACGAAGCGGTACGGCCCGGGCGGGAACGCCGGGTTGTGCAGCGGCATCGCAAAGGCGCGTTGGCGCACCTCGTCTTCGGTCATGTCGGGCTTTCGGCGTGGCTGAACAGGGTTTCTACCAGAGTCCGCTGTCGAGTCCCTGTCCGGGATCAGTGCGGCCCACGACCGAGGGGGATCGCGGTGACCGCCTGCAACTGCTCGAAGGCGAGTCCCTCGACCATGTCGACCACCGTGGCGCCCCCAGTCCCGACGTCGATCACGGCCAGGTCGGTGTAGACCCGGCTGACGCAGGCCAGGCCGGTCAGCGGGTAGGTGCAGCGCTCGACCAGCTTGCTCTCGCCGCTCTTGGTGAGGTGCTCCATCATCACGAAGGTGCGCTTGGCGCCGATCGCCAGGTCCATCGCGCCGCCGACCGCGGGGATGGCGCCTTCGGCGCCGGTGTGCCAGTTGGCCAGGTCGCCGTGCGCCGACACCTGGAACGCGCCCAGCACGCAGATGTCCAGATGGCCGCCGCGCATCATCGCGAAGCTGTCGGCGTGGTGGAAGTAGGAGCCGCCGGGCAGCAGGGTGACTGGCTGCTTGCCGGCGTTGGTGAGGTCGTAGTCCTCGTGGCCGGGCGCGGGCGCCGGGCCCATGCCGATGATGCCGTTCTCGCTTTGCAGGATCACCTCGCGGCCCGCGGGCAGGTGGTTGGCGATCAGCGTCGGCAAGCCGATGCCCAGGTTGACGACGCTGCCGTCCTCGATGTCTTGAGCCACGCGGGCGGCCATCTGGTCGCGGGTCCAGCGGGGAAGGGGAGTATTCATGTCATGCTGCCTTGAAACCGGCGCCGCGCGTGGCGGTGCGAGGGACGAGCACCACGCGCTGCACGAACAGGCCTTGCGTGACGACGGCCTCGGGATCGAGCGCGCCGAGTTCCACCACCTCGTGTACCGTGGCGATGGTGCATTTGGCGGCCATCGCCATGATGGGGCCGAAGTTGCGCGCGGTCATGCGATAGGTGAGATTGCCCCAGCGGTCGCCGCGTTCGGCCTTGATCAGTGCCACGTCGGCGTGGATCGCGTATTCGAGCACCTGCATTCGGCCGCCGATCTCGCGCGTTTCCTTGCCCTCGGCCAGGATGGTGCCGTAGCCGGTGGGCGTGAAGAATGCGCCGATGCCGGCGCCAGCGGCGCGGATGCGCTCTGCGAGGTTGCCTTGCGGCACCAGTTCGAGCTCGATCCGGCCTTCGCGGTACAGGCGGTCGAAATGGTGCGAATCGACCTGGCGCGGGAAGCTGCAGATGATCTTGCGCACGCGGCCCGCCGCGAGCAGCGCGGCCAGGCCGGTGTCGCCGTTGCCGGCGTTGTTGTTGACCACCACCAGGTCGCGCGCGCCCTGGTCCATCAGGGCGGCGATCAGTTCATCGGGCAGGCCGGCGGTGCCGAAGCCGCCGATCATCACTGTCGCGCCGTCCTGGACGTCGGCAAGGGCCGCCGCCGCGCTTTCAACGATCTTGTCGATCATCGTCTTTCCGCCTGTGGTTGAGCCGCGAATCTAGCAAATGAGAGCTGACCTTGCGCCGCAGTGCGACTCTGCGCCGCGTCAGCGGGTTGACGTAGATTTTTTGTGGGGCACCATGCTGCCGCCGCGGCCAACCGGCCACGCCCACCGTACCAAGGTCAGCCAGAGCCCGCGAGCGTGCGAAATGACCGCCGAATGGCTCGCCAAGTCACTCGCGCGCCGCCGAAATGCAGCACGATCGAACCGTCGCAAGGTGTGGGGGCGGGCGCAGGAAGACAAGCGCACCCGTCCATGTGAGACTACGCGACAGCAAGGCGGGCAGTGCCCGCGCCGGACGCACGCAGAGGCGTCCGTGGCAGACAAACGATTCCGGAGACTTTTCAGACCATGCAGATCCGCTCGCCTTCCCGGCTGTTCGCGCTGCTCCTCGCCGGCATGGCCGCCGTGTCGTGGCACGGCGCGCCACGTGCCGCAGAAACCGACCCGGCGCCTCCGCCGTGGCCCGCGCTCAAGGATTCTCCTGTCGCCTTGACCGCCGACCCGGTTCGCCCGCTGCTGATGGGGGCACTGCGCATCACGCTCGACGGCTCCACGCTGGCCGATACCCGCCTGGCCATCGGCGCCGGCGTCAGCCTGCGCCACGGCAGCGGCACCGAGGCGCTGGACTGGCTCTGCTACACGCTGTCCGGTACTGCGCCAGCGCAACGGCTGTGGCTCACGTCCAGCGAGCTGTCGCGCGGCCGCATCGACGCCGTCGTCGCCGCCGACCTGGCCGGCGACGTTCCCGCCAGCGCGCAGTGCCCGGAACTGCCGGCCAGATTCAAGCCGGTGCGTTTCGACGATGGCCTGTGGCTGGGCGGTCTGAGCGGCGAGCTGCGCAAGTCATTGGGCATACCGGCCAAGGTGGGCGCCCATTTTTCCAGCATGTTCCAGGGCCAGAGCGGCAATTTGACGATGATCAGCTCGACCGTGCTCGAGTTCCGCGGCGGGCGTGCCGTGACGCTCTACGTGGCGCACTCTTCCCAGAACTGATCCCTGGCCCTGGCTTGGCCGGCGCTCTCGACGCCGACATGCAGGCCCTTTCCTCGTCTTTTCGCGCTATCGCTGCGGCCCGGGATACGGGATGCTCGCGAAGTCGGTCGGCGGACGCGTGCGTCGAGTCGTCCGCGCGCGCCTGGATCCCCAGGCCGATTCACGAAGAGACCATGATCCCTTTTGCCCCAGCCAAGCCGACGCTGCGTTGCGCCACGCCGCGCGGCGCCGTGGCGACGCTGGTCATGGCGGCGTCGGGCTGGCTGATGCCGCCCGTTGCCGCGGCCGACACGCTGCGCATCGCCGCCACGCGCGCGCCGGTGTCGTTGCCGTTGTACGTGGCGCAGCGGCGCGGCTTCTTCGCCGACGAGCACGTCGATGTGGTGATCTCCGACTGCGTCGGCGGCACCGCCTGCCTGCGCCAGGTGCTCGACGACAAGGTCGACCTGGCCACCACGTCGGAGATGCCCGTCGTGCTGCAGGCCTTCGCGCACGGCGACGTGGCCATCGTCGCGACAATGGCGCATGCCACCGACAACCTGAAGCTGATCGCCCGCAAGGCGAGCGGCGTCACGCGCAGTGAACAACTCGACGGCCGCAAGGTGGGCGTGATCGCCGGCACCGCGGCGCAATACCTGCTCGAGATCCACCTGCTGACCGTGGGCGTCGACCCGCGCCATGTCACGATGGTGCCGCTGCAGGCCGAGGAGACGGTGGCGGCGCTGCAATCCGGCCGCATCGACGCCATCGCCGTCTGGGAGCCGTTCGGCTACGCCGCGCTGCACGGCGCCGACGCGGCCGGCCTGCGCCTGCCGCTCAGCGTCGGCTACATCGAGAGCTACAACCTGGCGGGTCGCCGATCGGGTCTCGGCCAGCACGACGATGCGCTGGTGCGGCTGCTGCGCGCGATCGATCGCGCCGAGCAGTTCATCCAGGCCAACCCTGCCGAGGCGCAGGCCATCCTGCGCGAGCAGTTGAAGCTCGACCAGCATTTCGTCGACTGGGTGTGGGGTGGCCTCGGCTTCCGGCTGTCGCTCGACCAGGCGCTGCTGACGACGATGGAAGGCGAAACGCGCTGGGCGCAGCGCGAAGGCCACGTCCCCGAGGGCGCGCGGCCGAACGTGTTGACGCTGATCCATTCGGGACCGTTGAAATCCGTCAAGCCGGATGCGGTCGGGACGGGTGGTTAGGCTCCATGCGAATTCGCAACCAGCTCCTCGCTTTTGTCACGGCCTCGGTCTGCACCGGCATCCTCGCCGCGGCGATCGTGTTCGCGGCCGGGCGGCGCGAGGATGCGGCCGGCGACGCGCAGGCGCGCGCGCAGGTGACCGAGCACGAGGTCGCGGGCCTGCTCGCGCTCACGCAGGAATACGCGCGCTACGCGGAGCCGCGCGCGGCCGAACAGTGGCGCCAGCGCCATGCGGCGATCGCCGCCGCGCTGGCGGATGACCGCCAGGAAGGCAGCAACCAGGCGCTGGTCGAACTGCGCGACGTCACGCAGGCGCTGCCCGCGCTGTTTTCCCGGCTCGAGGAGTTGCCGGCCGGCGACGACGGCTTCACGGGCCGCCGCAAGGAGGCGCTGCTCGACCAACTGCTTACCAACACGCAGTCCATGAGCGACTACGCGTATCAGTGGTTCCAGGATTCGGTGGTCCAGCGTCGCGCCGCCGAGGACGAATTCAGGTGGATCGCGTTCTCGGTGCCTTGCGTGATGCTGTTGATGCTGCTGGCCAGCGGCGGGGTGGTGCTGCGCCGCGTGCTGCTGCCGATGCACCGCCTCGACCAGGCCGCCGCGGCCATCCGCCGGGGCGACATGACGTTCCGGCTGGACAACACGACGCAGGACGAGTTCGGCGACCTGTCGCGCGAGTTCGACGCGATGACCGCGGCGCTGATAGCCAGCGACCGGCAGCGCGATCGCTCGGAACAGCAGCTGCGCGACATCACCGACAACCTGCCCGCGCTGGTGGGCTACGTCGATCCCGAACTCCAGTACCGCTTCGCCAACGAGAAGTATCGCGAGTGGCTGGGGCACGATCCGGTCAGCATGGTGGGCCGCCACGTGGCCGAGGTGCTGGGCGAAGCTGTCCATGACGAGATGAAGGGCCCCCTCGACAAGGCGTTGGCCGGCGAGCGTGTGCAATGGGCTCGCAGCTACAGCCGCGAGGGTGTCGAGCGCCACCTTCAGGTCGAATACATCCCGGACGTCGACGCGACGGGCTTCGTGCGCGGGTGCTACACGCTGGCGGTGGACATCACCGAGCGCCGCGCGGCCGAGATCGAGATGACGCGCAGTGAACAGCGCATGGCCGACCTCACCAACGCGATTCCCGCGATGGTGGGCTATTTCGACATGGACGAGACCTGCCTGTTCGCGAACGACGCCGGGCTGCGCTCGCTGGGCGTCAGCCGTGCCGACATCCCCGGCCTGAGCATGCGCGCCGCCCTCGGCGAGACGATCTATGCGCAACACGCGCCCTATGTGCGCGAGGCGCTGCAAGGCCGGCGCGCGCGCCTCGAGGGCAAGGTGGCCTTTGCCGGACGCGAGGCGCATTTCCAGGCCCACCTGATTCCCGACCGCAGCGACGGCGGCGCGCAGCGCGGCTACTACCTGATGACCTTCGACGTCACAGCGTTGAAAGAGGCAGAGACGCGGCGCGCGAAGGTCGAGGGTCAGTTGCGCGCGATCACCGACAACCTGCCGGTGGCCATCACCTACCTCGACGCGGAGCAGCGCTACCGCTTCGTCAACCGTACCGGCCTGGAATGGTTGTGCCGCCCCGCCGAAGAGGTGATGGGCCAACGCATCGGCGACGTCATGCGGCCGGTTGCGTACGAGCTCCGGCGCGAGGCGATCGAGCAGGGCCTGACGGGCAAGCGTGTCACGTTCGAGGCGGAGACCATCAGCGGCGACGTCACGCGCATCCTGCACTACGCCTACATCCCCGACATCGAATCCGACGGCCGCGTCGCCGGCCTGTACGGGCTGGCCACCGACGTGTCGGCGCTGAAGAAGGTGGAGCGCCAGCTGAGCCTGCTGGTGCGCTCCGACGCGCTCACCGGCCTGGCCAACCGCTACCAGTTCAACGAGGCGATGCCGCTCGCGCTGTCGCGCGCGCGGCGTGCCTTGTCCGGCTTCGCGCTGATGTACCTGGACATCGATCACTTCAAGCGCATCAACGACAGCCTGGGCCACGCGGCCGGCGACGAGGTGCTGAAAGCCTTCGCGCAGCGCCTGCGCAGGAGCGTACGTACCACCGACACCGTGGCGCGCCTGGGCGGCGACGAGTTCGTCATCATCCTGGAAGGCCTCGACAACGAAGAAGAAGCGCAGTTCCTGGCGCGCAAGATCGTCGCCAGCGTCACGCGCCCGCTCGAGGTCGAAGGCCGGACGTTGACGATGACCACCAGCATCGGCGTCGCGTTCCGCCGCGAGATCGTTGCGGCCGACGCGGCCACGGTCGAGGCCATGATCGGCCGTGCCGATGCAGCGCTCTATGCCGCCAAGGCCGCCGGCCGCAACACGTGGCGCGTGATGGTCGACGACGTGCTGGTGGCCGAGAAGGGCTCCGTATGAGCGCGCACGCGCCCGCGCGCTCGCGCCTGGCCGCCGCGCGGCGAGCCCTTGTCGGCGCGGCATGGGCCCTGGCGTGGATGCTCGTCTGGGGCAGTGCGCTGCTGATGTTCGCGCATCGGGCGCAGGCGGCGCCGCTGACCTTGGCGGTGTCCTCGGGCCCGGTGTCGCTGCCGATCTACGTGGCCGAGTCGCGTGGATTCTTCAAGGACGAGTCGCTGGACCTGCGGCTGCGTGAATGCACCAGCGGGCGCGAGTGCTACCAGTGGCTCGCCGACGGCCGCGTGGACGTGGCGACGGCCTCCGAACTGATCGTCGCGACAGGCAGTGCCGCGCATCGCGACCTGCAGATCTTCGCCACGATCGACGCCTCGTCGACCCAGATCAGGCTGGTGGCGCGCCGCAGCGCGAAGATCGTCGAGGCACCGCAGATCCAGGGCAAGCGCATCGGCACGGTGCCGGGCAGTTCGGCGCAGTACTTCCTCGACAACTGGCTGGTGTTCAACGACATCGATCCGGACAGCGTGACCATCGTCGCGCTGGCGCCCGACGAACTGGTGAACGCGCTCGAGGCCCGCAGCGTCGACGCCATCGCGATCTGGGAGCCGCTCGCGTCGACCGCGGCGCTGGCACTCGGCGGCGACGCCGTCGCTTTCGTGAGCCCGCGCGTGTACACCCAGCACTTCAACCTGGTGAGTGCGCGTCCCACGCTCGAACGGCGTGACGCCGACATCGCACGCCTGCTGCGGGCCCTCGTGCGCGCCCAGAACTTCATCCATGCCGAACCCGAGGCGGCGCGTGCGCTGCTGGCCGAACGCCTGCACCTGCCACCCGTGGTGGCGGCCACCATCCTGGAGAACCAGGACTACCGCGTACGGCTCGACCAGTCCCTGGTGACCACCATGCAGAGCGAGGCGCGCTGGACCTTGCGCAACGGCGGCGCCCGCGGCGCCATCGACGTGCTGCGCGCCATCGACCCGGCGCCGCTGCATCGCATCGACGCCGCGGCCGTGGGGCTCGTCCAATGAATCGACCGACGCCCGTCGACGAAGTCCGGCGTCTGGCGGCGCTGCACGAGCTGGGCGTGCTCGACAGCCTGCCCGAGCTGGTGTTCGACACGATCACCCGCACCGCCGCGCAGTTGTGCGGCGTACCGATCGCGCTGATCTCGCTGATCGATTCGCAGCGCCAATGGTTCAAGGCCAACGTGGGCCTGCCCGGCGTCGACGAGACGCCGCGCGACGTCGCCTTCTGCGACCACGCCATTCGCGATTCGGCCTTGTTCGAAGTGGCTGATGCGACGCTCGACGCCCGCTTCGCGGCCAATCCGCTCGTCGCCGGCGACCCCGGCATCCGCTTCTATGCCGGCGCTCCCATCGTGCTGGCCGGCGGCGAGCGCATCGGCACGGTATGCGTGATCGACCGGGCGCCGCGCCACCTGGACGAGCACCAGCGCACGATGCTGCAAAGCCTGGCTGCCATCGTCGGCGCGATGCTGACGCAGCGGCGCCAACTGCTCTCCACCACCAACCAGCTGGCCGAGAGCGAGTTGCGCGTGCGCCGCCTGTACGAGGCCACGCCCGCGATCCTGCACTCGATCGGGCCGGACGGCCGCCTCCTTGACGTGAGCGACCGCTGGCTCGCGTTGATGGGCTACGAACGCCACGAAGTGATCGGCCGGCGTTCGTCGGACTTCCTCACGCCCGCGTCGCAGGCGTACGCGCGCGACGTCGTGTTGCCGGCGTTCTTCCGCGACGGGCGCTGCGACCGCATCGAGTATCAGTTCGTGCGGCGCGACGGCACGGCGATCGACGTGCTGCTGTCGGCCATGCTGGAGCGCGACGACAACGGTGCCACCGCGCGCTCGCTGGCCGTGCTCGAGGACGTGACCGCGACGAGACGGCTGGAAGCCGAGCTCGGCCGCACGCATGCGCACCTCGACGCGGTGGTCGACAACACGCCCGCATTGGTCGGCTACTGGGATCGCGACGCCGTCACGCGGTTCGTGAACCGCGACTTCCAGGCCGCCGTGGGGTTGCCTACCGACCGCCTGATCGGCCAACCGTTGCGGGAGATCGTCTCGAAGATCGACGCCGCGGGTTACGCCACGCTGCAGCCGCGCATCGAGGCCGTGCTCGGCGGCCGGCGCCAGGAGTTCGAGTGGGCGATGCTCACCACGTCGGGTCTGCTCCAGTTGCGCGTGACGCTGGTGCCGGCCCAGCCGTTCGACGGACATGCGGACGGCTTCTACGGCACGTGGATCGACATCACCGGCATGAAGTCGCTCGAACTGCGCCAGCGCAGCAGCGAGCAACGCTACCGGTTGCTGTTCGATCACCTCTCCAGCGGCCACGCGCTGCACACGATCGAAGTGGACGAGGCCGGCACGCCGGTGAACTACCGCTTTCTGGCGATGAACCAGGCCTTCAGCGAGATGCTGGGCATCGACGCGTCGATGGCCGTGGGCGCGCGCGTGACCGACGTGTTCCCGGACATCGTCGACGACCCCGCCGACTGGATCGGCCGCTTCGGCCGCGTGGCGCTCACCGGCGAGCCGACGCGCTTCGAGCAGCGCGCGGCGTCGGGGCGCTGGTGGGACATCGTGGCCTATCGGCCGGCGCAGGGACAGTTCGCGGTCATTGCGCAGGAGATCTCCGAGCGCAAGCGGCTGGAACTCGAGGTCGCCGAGCTCCGGGCCAGCCTGGCAGCGCGCTGAGTCGCTCCCACGCTGGCGTCAGGCGTTTCATGCGACGTTGGCCGCTGTTCCCGCCCGCGCGATGAGCTCCAGCAGTTCCGACACTTCGGCGGGCTTGACCAGGTGGGCGGTGAAGCCATGCGCGCGCGATCGTTCGCGATCGCGTTCCTGGCCATAGCCGGACAAGGCGATCAGCGTCAGCGGCGCAGCACCCAGGCGCGCACGGACCTCGAGGGCCAGCTGGTAGCCGTCCATCGCGGGCAGCCCGATGTCCAGCACGGCGACCTCCGGCCTGAAGGCATCGGCGAGCACGAGCGCCTGCTCGGGGCTGTAGGCGATCTCGACGACGTGGCCCGCGGCGCGCGCAAGTGCCCCCATCATGTCGGCCGCGTCCACGTTGTCGTCGACCAGCAGCACGCGTCGCGCGGGACCGCCCGTGCCGGGCAGGGCGCCGCGACGACGGGGCGTGGGGGCAGCGGTGGCATCGCCCGGCGCCAGTGCCGGCAACCAGGCGGTGAATCGGCTGCCGTAGCCTTCCCCGGCGCTCGAGGCACGGATGCGGCCGCCGTGCAACTCGACCAGCGAACGCGCGACGCCCAGGCCCAGGCCGAGTCCCGCGGGGGCGAGTTCCTTGCTGCGCCCGCCCTGGACGAACATCTCGAAGATGCTCTCGAGCATGTCGAGCGGAATGCCGATGCCTTCGTCGGACACCGAGACCATGGCCTCGCCTGCGAGCGCTTCGACCTTGAGCTTGACCTGCGAGCCCGCGGGGCTGTAGATCGATGCGTTGTTGAGAAGGTTGGAGAGGACCTGGCACAGACGCGTCTCGTCACCGTTGATGATGAGTGGCTTCACCGGCAGATCCACCGACAGCGTCTGGCACTTGCGATCCATCAACGGGCGGGTCATCTCCACGGCTTTCGTGACGACCGCGACAAGATCCAGCGTCGTGCGCACCAGGCTCACCTTGCCGGTGGTGACGCGGGAGACGTCGAGCAGATCCGACACGAGCCGATCGAGATGGCGGGTCTGGCGTTCGATGATCTCGACTTCCGGGATCGGCCCGTCTTGCGACTTGCGGCGCAGCAGTTCCACCGCGGCCAGTATCGGCGCCAGGGGATTGCGCAGTTCGTGTCCGAGCATCGCCAGGAACGCGTCGTTGGCGTACGTTGCGGCGTCGGCGCGATCGGATCGGTCGCGTTCGGCGAGGGTCGCCAGTTCGCGCGCGTCGCTTCGTTGCCTGTCGACGAGCTCCTGCTGGGCCAGGCGGCTGAGCACCGCTCCCAGGCTGGTGCAGATGTGATGGATGAGGCGCAGGTCGCGATAGCTGTAGCCGGCCGTTCGCCGCTCGACGCACAGCGCGCCCAGGTGTTGGCCGGGCTCGCCGAACGGATAGGCGACGACGTCCATCGGAACGCCTTCACAGACGGGCGCACCGGTGGACATGGCCGCTTCCATGAGGCCGCTGCGCGCGCTGGGCTCGACCAAGGGGGCGAGAGGCGCCATCTCTTCGTCGCCTGACGTCATCACGCACCAGCGCAGTTCGCCGCCGCTCCTGATCGCCAGCGTGCAGCACTCGAAGTCGACGATCCAGTGCAGGCGTGCGCCGATGGCGCGCGCCACGGCGGCGGCGTCCGCCAGCCCCGCGCACTCGGAGACCAGTTCCAGCACCAGGTTGAGGCGGGCGACTTCCTTCAGGTGATCCATGGAATCGGCGATGCTCAGAACTGGCCGAACATCTCGTCGGCCTCCACGCCTGTCGCGTCCGCAAGGATGTTCGCGTACACCGCGAGCCCGGCCATCGCGATCAGTTCCGTGATCTCGGCCTGACGCAGGCCGTGCGCCTTGAGACTCGCGAAATCCTCCGCGCACAGGCTCTGCGGAGCGCGTGCGCACTTCAGGCCGAACGCGATGATGTCGCGAACCTTGGGCGGATCGATGTCTTCCACCTCGCCGGCCAATCGCGCGAGCGACTCGCTGTCGATGCCCAGCATGCGGCAGCAGGCCAGGTGCGCCGCCTCGCAATAGCGGCACTTGCGGTCGGCGGAGATCATCACGAACAGCATCTCCTTGAGCGTGCGCGGCAGCGAGCCGCCCACGAGCACGTTCTGCACGAGCCCCCACGTTCCGCTGGCGGCGGCGAGCGAATGCCCCTGGATCTTGATGAAGTTGGGCGCGGCGGGAAATCCCATCCTGCGCTGGAAATCGACGTAGATCGCGCGCATCTCTTCGGTGGCGTCCTTGGGTTCGATGATGTCGATGTGGGCCATGGGGATCCGGTGAATGTGCATGCATCGAAAGACGACGAGCCTCGAACCAGACTAGCAGCATCGAGTCCTGCCGTCTGTTCACCAGCGTACATAGCCGCACTGGATTCTCGCGACGTCGACAAGCGTCCATCCCTGGAGTTCCCCACGTGGCTGACGAGGCCGGTTCGATGCCGGCGCCGGACTTGCACTAGAGTCGCAGCATTTCCCTGCAGGAAGACGCATGACCACCCATGTCACGGAACCGTCGAGTTCATCAGCGCCCACGGCCCGCGGGCCCTCCAAGATCGGCACCGTGCTGCGCGTCACGAGCGGCAATTTCCTGGAGATGTTCGACTTCTTCCTGTACGGCTTCTACGCCACGGACATCGCCAACGCGTTCTTCCCGGGCAAGAGCGCCTACATGTCGCTGATGCTGACGTTCATCACGTTCGGCGCCGGATTCCTGATGCGGCCGTTGGGTGCGGTGATCCTGGGCTCCTACATCGACCGGATCGGCCGCCGCCGCGGCCTGATCCTGACGCTCGCGCTGATGGCCTGCGGGACGGTGCTGATCGCATTCGTGCCGGGCTACGCGACGATCGGCGTGTTCGCGCCGCTGCTCGTCGTCATCGGCCGCCTGTTGCAGGGCTTCTCGGCCGGCGTCGAGCTCGGTGGCGTGTCGGTCTACCTGTCGGAGATGGCCACGCCCGGCCACAAGGGGTTCTACGTGAGCTGGCAGTCGGCCAGCCAGCAGGCCGCCATCATGGTGGCTGCCGCGCTCGGCTACGCGATCAACGGATGGCTGTCGCCCGCGGTCATCGACGACTGGGGCTGGCGCATTCCCTTCTTCGTCGGCTGCATGATCCTGCCGTTCGTCTTCTACATCCGGCGCTCGCTGCTCGAGACCGAGGAGTTCCTCGCGCGCAAGGTGCGCCCCACGTTCACGCAGATCCTGCATTCGATGGTGCGCAACTGGCCGCTGATCGTCGCGGGGATGATGATGGTCGTGATGACCACCGTCTCGTTCTACCTGATCACGGTGTACACGCCGACCTTCGGGAAGTCCGTGCTCAAGCTGAGCGCCGCCGACGCGCTGCTGGTCACGTTCTGCGTCGGGCTGTCGAACTTCATCCTGCTGCCGGTGATGGGTGCGCTGTCCGATCGCGTGGGACGCTGGCCGCTGCTCGTCACCTTCACGGTACTGACGTTGCTGACGGCCTATCCGGTGCTGTCGTGGCTCGTCGCGGCGCCCTCGTTCGACCGCATGCTGGCCACCGAGCTGTGGCTGTCGTTTCTCTACGCGAGCTACAACGGCGCGGCGGTGGTCGCGCTCACCGAGGTGATGCCGCCGCACGTGCGCACCGTGGGCTTCTCGCTCGCGTATGCGCTCGCCACTGCGATCTTCGGCGGCTTCACGCCGCTGGTGTCGACGTGGCTCATCAAGGTGACCGGCGACCATGCCGCCCCGGGGTACTGGATGAGCGGCGCCGCCGCGTGCGGCCTGTTCGCGACGTTCCTGCTCTATCGGGGCATCGTCAAGGAACGCTGACCGGGAAGGTCCGCTTCAGGTGGGCAAGGCATGATGTGCATCCACGCCGGCCGTCGCGCGAAGTGCCGCGGCTGGTTGGCATTGACCATCGTTGCAATGACTCAGAGGAATCGATGATTCGACCGAACAGGATGTGGGGAGCCGCCGTCGCGCTGCTGTGCGCGCAGGGTGCGGCCGTGGCGGGCGTCAGTCCCGACGCGGCGCAGGATCTGGCCAAGAAGTCCGGCCTGTGGGGCCAGCTCGATTCGATCGGCTCGCAAATCGGCGAGGGCATGTCTGCCGCCGCGGCGAAGAGGGGCGGCAAGATAAGCGCCGAGCAGCAGGCGAAGCTGCTGGGCTGTGCACAGTCGGCCTATGCGACCGAAGGCTTGCGCAAGACGGCCATCGAGGCGGTGGCCGGCGGGCTGCAACCTGCCGACGTGCCGGTGCTGAAGGCCTGGTACGACAGCGCCGTCGGGCACCAGATCGCGCTGACCGAGCATGATTCGTCGGAGCTGGTACCGGATCCGCAGGAGCGGGTGCGGCGCGGAGCCGAGGAACTGACGAAAGCCGGCGACACGCGCAAGGCCGCGCTGCAGGCCATCGTCACGAAATCGCATTCGGTCGAGATGATGGCCGATACCGTCATCCAGATGACGTTGGCGGTGGAGCAGGGCATGGCCAGCGTCGACCCGGCGGCGCCCGCCAATTCGACGGCCGAACTCAAGGCGCAGCTGGAGAGCCGTCGCCCGCAGATCGTGGGGCACTACGCGGAGGTATCGCTCAATGCCTATGCGTTCACCTACGGCGCACTGTCAGACGAGGATCTGAAGCGCTACGCCGACTTCCTGGGCAGCGCCAGCGGCACCGCGTTCAACGACGCCACGATGCGCGGCGTCGCACGCGCACTGAACCTGGGATCCGTCGAGTTGGGGCGGTGCATGCAGGGTG